>Ga0070714_100000293_pt1 | contig 38274 bp, 37 predicted proteins | sample LARL83metaG_FD_65450 | JGI IMG/M metagenome (GOLD analysis project Ga0070714, IMG submission 65450) | Corn, switchgrass and miscanthus rhizosphere microbial communities from Kellogg Biological Station, Michigan, USA - LAR L8-3 metaG | ecosystem: Host-associated > Plants > Roots > Rhizosphere ... | reverse complement strand
ACGCCGACTTCAACCACCGCTTGCTTGATCGATAGCGTGTTGGCTGCGGGCACCAAGAGCGGCTACCTTTTCGTCGCCGCCGGTGTTGCCGGTACGCCCAGCGTGTCCTACTACGCGAACGCCAAACCGGTCACAAAGAACCAGACCGGTATTCGCGCCTTCTGCTCGTTTGAAGACGCGGTTGTGCGTGTCGATCCGGCCGGTGTAGGCGCGACGTCGGTTGCTACTTGCCAGGCGTTCCTGCCACTCAACCAGTAAGCGAGCTTGAATTTGGCGAAATACCTTCGGGGGAGGGTGCAAGCCAGGAGCAGCGAACGCGAGTTCGCTGCTCTTTTTCGTTTTTGGTCCACTACTTCAGTCAGATCTTTTTGTGCTGCGTTTTGGCATACCGAGCAAAAGAACCAATTCAGGCTGAAAAGGCTTCCCACTTTGACATTTTCTGTCACTCCTGGCTCAGTGATCTGGGTCACCGTTTTGAAACGTCACCACCTTGTCGCTAACCTCTTGAAACGGAGACGATTGCGGGATTACCAAGGTGGGCACGAGGGAAAATCGAATGGCGCTGAAACTGCTAAGTAAGTAGGGACAGTTGCTCGCGACGTACCTTCGGGTAACGCTTTGAGGGAAAGCATATGCGTTCAACAAAAGGATTCTCGCTCATCGAACTACTGATCGTGGTGGCGATCATCCTGATCATCGCGGCGATAGCCATCCCCAACCTGCTGCAGGCTCGATTGGCAGCGAACGAATCCTCAGCTGCAGGATCGTTACACACCCTGACCTCCGCGGAGGTCACCTACTACAATGCTTACCCGACCGTGGGGTATCCCAACACGATCGGACCATTGGGCGGGGCCACACCGTGCACGCCGACCTCAACGACGGCATGCATCATTGACAATTTTCTGGCTACGGCGACTCCGGGCGGCGTAGGCAAGAGCGGCTACTACTATCAGGCGACCGGCATCATGACGGGCGGAGCGACCTATAACACCGCATACGTCCTGGGCGCGGCGCCGATCATAGTCCACTCCACCGGTAACCGAGATTTCTGTTCAACGAATGATGGCGTGCTGCGCTCGCAGATGGGCAGCACGGGCGACCTGCCGGCAACCGCCACTGCGGCTTGTTTGGCTTATCCAGTGGCTCAGTAGGTATCAAAGTCTCACGCCAAGTTGAGAATGAATGCGGGTCTCATAAAGGGTTTTCCCCTTTCTGAGGCCCGTTGTCTGTTTCACTTTCGACGACTCGGGTGACCGTCGTAACCGGTGCGAGCATCCGCAATGCGTTTGCTGTTGCTTATAATCATTTTCAGGAGCGCCTTCTGAGGCGTTCTGTCGAAGGCAGACCTCGCACAATGCCCGCAATTGAAATTCTCGGTCTGGAAAAGACCTACATGGTGGGATTCTGGCGCAAGCGACCCAAGCTCGCCCTGCAACCGCTGCATCTTACAGTCGAAGAGGGAGAGATCTTCGGCTTCCTGGGACCCAATGGCGCCGGCAAGACCACGACATTGAAAATGCTGATGGGACTCGTCTTCCCTACGTCGGGGACGGCTCGCATTCTGGGTCATGAATGGACGGATCCTGAAGTAAAAGCGCAGACCGGGTTCCTTCCGGAACAGCCGTACTTCTACGACTACCTGACCGCGCACGAATTGCTGAATTATTACGGACAGCTCTCGGGCGTACCCGGCAAAGACCGGAAACGCCGCATCGATGAAGTTTTGCAGCGCGTTGGCCTAACGGACGTAAAGGGCGTGCAACTGCGCAAGTTCTCGAAGGGCATGCTGCAACGCGCCGGAATCGCGCAGGCCATTCTGCACAATCCCAAGCTCGTGTTCTTTGACGAGCCGATGTCGGGACTCGATCCGCTGGGACGCCGCGAAGTGCGCGACCTGATGGAGCAACTCAAGCAGGAAGGCAAAACGGTTTTCTTTTCGACTCACATTCTGTCTGACGCAGAGGCGCTCTGCGACCGCGTTGCCATCATCAACAAGGGCGAATTGCGCGGCGTGGGTGCGGTCGAAGACTTAACCTCGACCGTGCAAGGGAAGGTGGAGGTCGTCTGGCAGGGCGTGCAGGTTCCGGCATCGATGAAGGCCCTGGGCGCTGAGTGCCACGTCACCGGAGACACGGTGCGTGCCGTTCTGCCCGAGACGCAGCAAGATGCCGCGATCGATGCGCTGCGCCGCGAACGGATCCGGTTGATCGCGATTACGCCGTTGCGCACCTCGCTCGAGGCCTATTTTGTGGAGAAGATGCAGCAGTCCCAGAGCGCCGCAGCAACCACCGTGGGGACCACAAAATGAACGCGCGCATCGTTCACATTGCGAGCAACACCTTCCGTGAAGCCGTCCGCGACCGCGTGCTTTACAACCTGATCGCGTTTGCGCTGCTGATTTCGGGAGCGGCAATTTTCGTCGGCCAGATTTCGATTGATATCGAGCGCCTGGTGGTCGTGAATCTTGGGCTAACGGCCGTGTCGTTATTTGGCGTAGTGATCGCAATCTTCATCGGCATCGGGCTCGTGTCGAAGGAGATTGATAAGCGCACGCTCTACACCGTGCTGTCGCGCCCGGTCCGCCGCTGGGAGTTTATAGTCGGCAAGTTTTTCGGGCTGGCCGGGACGCTGATCGTGAACACGTTCTTTATGGCCATCGGAGTATTCGCGGCCTTGCTCTACGTGGCTCACAAATTTACCGGGGCCGACACGCTGATCCTGATCGCGCTCTATTTCATCATTCTGGAATTTCTGATCATCTGTTCGCTGGCTTTGCTGTTCTCGTCGTTCTCTTCCCCGCTGTTGTCGGCGGTGTTCGCATTTTCGCTGTTCGTGATTGGCTGCTTTGCTGATGATCTTCGCGGATTCGCCGCCCTGACTCATGGCTTCACGCGCTGGATCGCGACAGGGGCGGCTTATCTGGTGCCCAATTTTTCGGCGCTCAATGTAATCAGTGCGGTCGCGCACCAGCAACCACTCTCCGGCCAACTCATCGTGCAGAACACGTTGTACGCGCTTTTTTATACGGCGATGGCTCTGAGTGGCGCGGTCTTGATTTTCGAGCGCAGGAATTTGAAATGATCCGGCGTTTCAATCGAAGCTCATGCGCGAGGTCTAGACGATGACGTCTATCCAGCGCACCACCATCGTTGCTACCACCTGCCTTGTGGTCTCGATGACGGCGTGCGTGCTCCTGCTGCGCCACCTCGACACGATTCGGCCGCAGGCGGTCATCGAAGATGTTCTTTACATCGATTCACCGAAAGTCGTGAAGCGCGCCAGCCTCGGCTTCGAGGGCCTGGCGGCCTGCCTTTACTGGACGCGCACGGTGCAATATTTCGGACATCGTCATCACGACCTTGAGCGCACCTATCACGAACTTGCACCATTGCTCGAGATTACGACTGCGCTCGATCCCCAGATGTTTCCGGCATATCAGTTCGGAGCCAGTTTCCTTGCGCCGATGCCGCCGAACGGCGCTGGCGAACCCGAGCGCGCGATCCAACTGATGGAATACGGCATTCAGCACAATCCCGACAACTGGCAACTCTATTACAATCTCGGCTTCGTCTATTACACGGAACTCAAAGACTACAAGAAGGCTGGAGAAGTTTTTACACGCGGCTCGGAAATTCCCGGCGCGCATCCGTTCATGAAGTTGCTGGCCGCGCAAATGGCGGAGCATGCCGGCGACTTCACCACCGCGCGTTTACTGTGGAGTGCGACCTTCGAATCGAGCAGCGAGCGCAATATCAAGCAGAACGCGATCGAGCATCTGCGCTCCATTCAAGTGGATGAGGACGTCACGAACCTGCAGGCCGGCGTGACGCGCTTTGGCGAACGCACTGGACGGTTGCCTTACAGCATGGGAGAACTGGCCAGCGCGGAGCATTTGCCCGCCACTCCGGTTGATCCAGATGGGAATGCTTACGTGCTCGATCCGGACGGGCGAGTGCTGGTGGAGCATCCGGACGATTTTCCTTTCATCACAAAAGGCCTGCCACCGGGATACAAGCGAACGGGGCTACCGAAATTCCATACCCAGAGTTGATTCGGAGAGTGCAGCCCTTGCCGTATCATCATGGGCTGGCATCTTTTCTCGATTCTCGCGAAATGGATTTTTCCTCTCAAAAACAACCCAGCATTCTCGAAGCTGCGCGTCACTGGTGGCGTGACGCTGCCGCGCGGGCAGGTGGCCTTGCGGCTACACGCGCCCTTTTTGCAGCTTTGTGGGAGTTCGCTCGCGACTCGACTCCGGCGCGTCTGCGTCAGCTCTATGGGGATGCCGACTACGACTGGGAGCATCGCGTCAACACGACCAGCGCAGCCGTCGGATGGCGCGACCGCCTGCTGGGCGTATTTCATTCAATGTATCAACCTACCGAACCCGTAGTGTTTCACGAAATGCTCGACACGCTGATAGCCCAGGCGGGTTTGAACTTCGGCGACTTCACTTTCATTGATTTGGGATCGGGCAAGGGGCGCACGCTGTTGATGGCCTCGGATTATCCGTTTCGCCGCGTGGTCGGAGTTGAACTTCTCCCTGCCCTGCACAGGGTTGCGCTGGAAAACCTCGCGCAGTACAAGAGCGAATCGCAGAAGTGTCTTGCACTCGAAGCTCTCTGCGGCGATGCTGCCGAATATCCTCTTCCCAGGGAGCCGCTGTTGATGTATCTCTTCAACCCGTTCCCGGAATCCGTGTTGAGGCGCGTGCTCACCAATCTGGAGCAAAGCATCCTCGAACATCCTCGGCCCGTGTACGTGCTTTACCACAACCCGCTCATGGAAAATGTGTTGGGCGATTGCGCACCGTTAACAAAGATTGGCGGCACACATCAGTATTCGGTGTGGTGTGCGGCAATTATGGCAGGTGGGTGAACTGTGGATTCTGGACCCCGAGGCCGGCGAGTGCTTCTTGCATCGTGCGCACGACCTTCAACATTTCACGCGGTCGGTTTGCGGCCAACTGGTACATCCGCGACATTCCAAACAGGTAATCGGTTGGGGCCACAATAAAGCGGGGAGTCTCGGCGGGGAATGGAGCGGGGGGCATCGCAGCCTGGCGCAATGCTTCTCCAGAAGGATTAAAGGAGGTTACCGCTGAGCAGTCGATGATTGCTCCGGAGGGATTCAGCTCTCTGACATGTCTGCGGATCTCGTCATTGAAGGTCGCGACGTCGCGTTCCCCAATCTCACCCTCCGGCAGGATGAGCAGGATCTTGTGCTCGACGTCAAACTCGAAACGGTACGGCATGACGAAATGAGGTTCACGGAGTCTACCATGCCGCGCTTTTGCTGAAATTTTCGCTGTTACTTGTCCGGATTTGCGGAATAAAACAAGATTTCCGCTTTGACTGGGCCGCGCACAAAAGAAAAAAGGCGGACAGGAGTGTCCGCCCACATCAGTCGCCGAGTCGGGCTCGGCTGGATTCACAACAAGGCCTAGGAGCCTTGCTTGTCGAGAACTCTCTCAGCCTTTTTCAAGGTGATTTTCTCCTTGCGATACGCGCGCGCTACATCTCCGAGAGGCGTGGGCGGCGGGAACGAAGGACCGAACTCCCATAGCGGGCGCTCGCCCTGGGCGTAGGTGTAGGCGTTGGCCGAGCCGCCAACCAGCGGGCGCTCAGCAGCCAGCTCGTGCTGTTCGGCATGCTGTGGATGATCGGGAACCACAACCATCTGTGCTTGGCTGGGCAGCACAGAAGCGGTCTGTCCAAAGGCAGCGGCGGCGCAGAAAACGAGCAATATTAAGAGTGTGATTTTCATAGCGTTTTGTCCTTATTTCACGAGGGATAGATGCAACCCCTAGACCAACCTAATAGGCTTACTGTGCATACACTTACAGGCAAGCATTAGAGTACAGCGCAAGACTTTGCACATTTAGGGAAGTCAGTGGTTGGAGCACGATGGCGTGCAGAACACCAGATGCGGCGCGCAGTAGTGGGCCATGCCCATGGGCATGGCCCCATCGACAAAAGGGCTTCCGTCCAACATTTCCCTTCACCCTGCGCCGAGGTTCTTATGAAGCAACGGTGATCGACCGCACCGAGATTTCAATGCTCCGCTGAATTGGTCCCATCCGACCATCGGGCGACGGGAATCAGAAACACGGTCAAGTGTTCCTTCGGATAACTGATTCCGAGGACGGGAGAGTCTGTCAGTCCAGCGCCCCAGGATTTGGGATCGGTTTCGGGCGTGAAGAACATGAGATGCGAATGCCAGTGACCAACACGATTATTGAGGTAAGCTTGCTTCGACAGCATGTAGGCCATTGATCCGACTTCCGCCGTATTCAGTTCGCCGCTCTTGATGGCCGCCTCGACGGCCGTCCGAACCTGGGCTGGCGACCCTCCCGCCATCACAACCTGAGTTCGCTTGACAGTGGCCGGTACTTGAGACCTCGCGGCAAGGGCGTTATAGCAGATCGGAGCATGTAATTTTGGGTCCCAGAAGTCGGGATCGTCATAATCGGCAGACCAGGATCGCGCGACCATGCAGACAAAACCGTTTCTACCCTTCACTGTAGTCTGAAAACCACCTTCGGTGAGAATGAGGATTTCGGCGTCATCGGAAAGTGATTTCGGTGCCGCACTCCGTGCGAGAGAGATCTCCGCATCGCGGGGCATCAAGTATTGCGAAAGCGGCGCCATGCTTCGATAGGCAATTTTCGCTTCCTGAGTGGTTCCGTGCGACGTCAGGAAGAGAACCAGAACCACAGCACTGCCGATGAATTTCATTTCGGCCTCTTTCGTCGGACATTTTTTCGGGACGTGAGTCCGCCTTTTGCATGACCCTCTTGCGCAAGGTCCCGCAGGCGTTCGAGGGCGGCGGACCAATACTGCTCATATTTCGCAATCCACGGGCTTAGTGCGGCGGCCAAAGCATCTGGCTCCAGCTGATAAATCTGCTGTCGACCCCGGCGCGTTGCGGACACCAGACTCGCAGCCCGCAGGCTCATCAGGTGTTTGGAGATGCCCGATGCCACCAGATCGGGAAACTCAGCAGCCAGCTGACCAACAGTCAAGGGGCCGCGTTCGGCCAATAGATCGAGGACGAGCCGACGGGTTGGGTCAGCCAAGATCCGGAAAACTGCATCACGATTGCTTGACCCTACCTGCATTGTTGGGCATCACCTGCGCTCACCAGATCGGCCAACCGGTCGAGAACTCGGTGCAGGTCGGCACCGCGCTCATAGTCCTGCACCGTCTCAGCCCAGTCTGGGCGGCCTATGCCCTCGAATCCATCGTGAATGAGGGTGACCCGCGTGCCGACAGCAGTGCGAGCAAGCGTGATTACTAATCGCGCTGGGTGCGACCACCCGCTGCCCTCTTCGAGCCACGATAGAATCAGCCTTCTCTCTGGCTCCAGTTCCAACACGGTACCGCTGACCCATGTCACATGGTCGGGCCCAAGAAAGCGGTATGCGCCCCCAACGCGCAAGTCAATCTCAAGATTGGAGCTGATCCAGCACCGCAATGCTTCCTGGGTTGCTAACCACGCCCAGACGGCACTCGGCTGAGCCTTGATTTCAATCGAGCGGAAGACCTGCCCCACTTGCGCCATGCAAATCCTCCCAACACATTACTGTCCAGTAATGCATTACTATACGGTAATGCGTTAGTGAGGTCAACTGTGGATTTCGGCCAAGGCACGGAGTTCGAACTGCGCCCTTCCCCGCGCGACTAACGGAGGCTGGTCTTCTGTTTAATGGCCTTCGAACAACGACAGGGGAATCGCGTTTCCCTCGGCACGGCAGCCCGCGTTGTTGGGATGCAGGTGGTCTCCGCTGTCGTAGCTCGGGAGGATCTGGGTGGGGTGGCTTGGGTCCCGCACAACCGCGTCGAGATCGACCGCGCCATCGAATTCGCCGCTGCTGAGGATCCAAGCGTTGACCTTCTGTCGCACGCTTTCTTTCTCGGAAGTGTAGAAAGTCATCGGAGGCGCCGAGGGCCCCAAATCTAAGAAAGAGTTTTCGAAAGGTGGGTTGGTCGTTCCAATGACTCGAATTCCCTTCTTATGGGCCCGGGCGATGAGCTGGCGATAGCCGGCGATGATGCTCTCGGCCCTGATGCTTTCGGTGGCAGGCGTCAACGAGCCGGGAAAGGCGATGTCATTAATCCCAAGCCCTACGATCACATACTTGACGCCAGATTGAGCAAGCACGTCGCGTTCGTAACGGGTTAGGCCCGCTTGTCCGAGGACTAACCCAAATCGACCGCCAGCCGCCTGCGGAGGGCTGTCATTCAATAGCCGATTGCCGATGATGCCTTCATTCAGCACGCCCATTTCGGCTTTCCCACCCGCGCTTTTCTGCAATCGCTGAGCCAGCACATCAGGCCAACGCCCATTGCTATCCGAGTCGGTTCCATCGCCGTCCGTGAGCGAGGAACCGAATGCAACGATGGCCACTCCGCGAGACGAGGTCTCAACGTCCACCCCAGTCAGGAATGGCCACGTACTGATTTTCTTCGCCACTGGAAATTTCACTTCCGCTGTGAAGTCTCCGGTCTCTGCGGAAATGTAGCTCGTCTGCATTGCCAGAACGTGAGTCGTCTTCACCTCGGTGGTTTCAGGCAAAAACAGGCTGATCGCCAGATCCGACAAAGCCGGCACCTCTAACCCGACCGGATCGCTCACGACCGCCGAACCTGCTGCGATGGTCGTAGACGATTGTCCGCGAAACTTCAGGGTTCGGTCGGACGCCGGATCGATTTGCGCCGCATCCGTTCGGCGCGCAATGTGTGCGGCGCCGATAAGCAACGGATGGTCTCCAAAAGTGTTCGAGATCTTGATCCTGACCTTCGTCCCGCCTGCTGAGGTGTGCACGATGAGCCGAAGGGTTTGGTTCCGCAAGCTTTGAGGATGCCTTGGGGAAGGAGGTTGCGGGGCCGTCGCCCACGTTCCGATCCACTGTTTGCCCTTGGTATCCTGCCCCGTCGCGAGGATGGAGAGCAATCCAACTAGGGCGCAGGTCACGCTCTTCGAGATCAGTCTGTTCATGGTTTTCACGGAAATGTCTTGCTGAACGCGAATATAGTTAGACGGTAGACTGCACCTACAGTAAGCACAATGTGTTAAGGGACCCGGGGAAAGGCGCCCCTCGGTTTGCGCCAATCGCATTTTGCGGTATATGTTTCCGCAGACAAACAGAGGAGTCGAGCGACATGAGTTGGCAAGATCGAGACAAGAAGAAAGTTCGCAAACGGATCGAGATTGTCGCGATTTTTCTGGCGATGGGAGTGTGGGTTGTGAGCGCGCAGGCGCAAACCGATTGCGCCGAAGGCAACGGGATTCTCGACACGGCTCCGCCGAAAGATGTCACGGTGCCACAACTGATCCAGAAAATCGCCCTGGAGGAGAACAGGGTCAGAGATGCGCGCTTGCACTACACATTTACCCAGGATGTGCTGGTACAGACACTCAACGGCAAGGCCGTGGACGGACAATTTCACGAGGTCACCACCGTCTCTTACGAAAATGGAAAACGCAAAGAGAACGTGGCCTTTGCCGAGCAGTCCACGCTGCGAGGCGTGCAACTGTCGCAGGATGACATGGATGATATCCGCACATTCATGCCGTGGATCATGACGACGGACGAACTGGCACAATACAACCTGACCTACGCAGGGCAGCAGCACGTGGACGATCTCGACACCTACGTATTTCACGTCGAGCCAAAAAAAGAAGAAAAGAACAAACGCTACTATCAGGGACGCATATGGGTGGATAACCACGATTTGCAGATCGTGAAACTATGCGGCAAGAGCGTGCCCGACGTGATCAAAGTGAAGAAGCATCAGTCGATGGATCTGCGGCCATCGTTTGTGAGCTACCGGCAGCCGGTGGACGGACTATGGTTCCCGGCGTACGTGCGGGTCGATGACACCCTGCACTTCGGAGTGGAATCGGTTCACTTGCACGAAATTATTAAGTTTAAGGGCTACACAAAAGCCGGGAGCGCGGCACCGAAGCCGTAGGTACCAGGGATGTAACGCGGCACTTGAACCTCGATTTCAAGTGTGCTGTACTGCGTAAATGGCAGAAGAAAAAAACCGCAGCAAAGACATCGTACTGTGGATCATCACAGTCGCACTGGTTGCGTTGGCGATCTTCTGGTACAAAAGGTAGCCCCCGCGAGCCTTGACTTACGTGAGCGCGCGTTCATCTGAAGGGACGCGCGCCGTTTTGTTGCGCTTCGCTCTCAGAACTTGCCGCCTGGGTGATCCCTCTCGAATCTGATTTCAAATTCCGACCGACTTCTCAAAACATCGAAGACTTGCTCGACTCAATTCAGGAGGACAGGGACTAATTTCTCTAGAAGAACGATTTCAGCGAGTCCCGGCGCGGGTTGCAGGAATATTCACAGTTGACATTACAGCCAAGTGTGAGCAGAATCACAGGGATTTGTTATCCCTGCTTCCAGTCGATCCTGGATTTCAACAAACCTATTGTTCGAATTCCACAACAACGTCGTTGATGACCCTAAGGAGAATTGTCACTCTATGAAGCAACGATTCACTGCGCTCAGCCTACTCGCTGCGCTTGCCGTGGTTGCCTGCGTAGCAGGCACCGCCCTCGCCCAGGAAGACACGATGCCGGCCCGGCCGATGTATGGACATCTGAAACCGGTTCTCCGCACCGATATCAAGACGCCCGCGACTCCGCTGACGACTTGGAACGGTTCGTTCACTTACAAGAACCATACCTACAAGTACAACATGGTCGGGACCACGCCCTCGCAGGGTGCATCGACGACGATTCCGGTTTTCATCATCCCGGTCAAGTTGTCGTATGTGAACTCCCACGGAACGCAGGCGTTCAGCCCGAACCAGAAGTTGTCGAACGGACAGACGGCTATTCAGAACACCGTTGCCTCGCCGATCTTCCAAACTGGCGTTGATTTCGTTTCGAACGGAACCGACATGGGCAGCACGCAGTACATTGACGCCTTCCAGCGCGGGAACTTCTGGGGCACGGTGTCAACCCATACGGGATATCACCTGCTGCTGGGAACGCCGAAGGTGCTTCCGGTTCTGAGCCTGACCGTGCCGACTGCGGACGGAAAAGTAGGGACTGAGTTCGGTGTGCGCGTAGGACTGGCGGACATCAACTGGTTCGACGCGCAACTGCAGGCCTACATTACAGGACACACGCAGATTGTGCCCAACTCGTTGCCGATCTTCGTCACCTACGACGCGTACCTGACGTCGGGTGGATGCTGCATTGGTGGCTACCACAATGCGATGGGCAGCGCCGCAGCCCCTCAGGCTTATGCGCACTTCACCTACATCAACCACGCGGGGGCGTTCTCGCAGGACGTTTCTGCGTTGTCGCACGAAGTGGGCGAGTGGGCAGACGATCCGCTGGTCGTCAACACCAACGGCAACACCGTGGCATGCGGAATTCTCGAAGATGGAGACCCGGAGGAAGGGTTCACAAACTTCGGCGGCTTCCCTTACACACTGGGCGGGTTCACCTACAACCTGCAGGATCTGACCTTCCTGCCGTACTTCGGAGCGCCGACGAGCACCTCGGTAGGCGGTTCGCTGACGTTCCAGGGCAATCCGTTTTCGCTCACGGTCTGCTCGCAAGGCGGCTAGATCGTAGTCTTTGAATCGAAAACAGCCCCGCTCCGCAAGGAGCGGGGGTTTTATTTTTGAGGTGAAAACCAGAATCTTCGGTACCAGAGGCCTAGGGAGAATACGGGGAAATCCTGATGTCGCGATCAGGGCGGTTTACGAAATGCGAAAACGCGGAGTCGATTTACAAAAACAGAACAAGACTTCGGTTTAGAACATTTTCACACTGACTAGGAGTCAACTCGTAGCTAAGAAATAGAACTCTGACCCGGATTCGGACAGTGGTTGCCCCAACCGGTTTGCATTAACTCCTGTTCGAATCCGGTTCTGTGACTGTTGGTTGTTGCAAGAAAAATCTTAAGGAGACTTGAAGGTCTATGAAGAAGAGACTAATCCCCCCCACTCTGTTTGTTGCCCTCGCGCTACTGGTGAGTGTGAGTTTCGCCGTAAGCGCGCTTGCCCAGGAGGATCTCGCTGCGAATCCTCGTCCGATGTTTACCGTGATGCCGCCACACTTGCGCACTGACATTGCGCCGCCGGCGACGCCTTTGCAAACCTGGAATGGATCTTTTACCTCGGGTGGCACCACTTACAAGTACAACATGGTGGGAGTGCCACCATTTCCCAGCAGTTCAGCTACGATCGCAACCGTCGTCATCCCGGTCAAGATTGTGCTTTCGACCGGGACGACCTTTGATCCTTCGCACGTACTCTCTAACGGAAAAACGGTCACCACGAACACTGTGGTGTCGCCGATTTTCGCCTCGGTCGTGGATTTCACTTCGGGAGGAGCCGATATGGGGACGACGCAGTACATCGATGCCTACCAGCGCGCCAATTTCTGGGACACGACGGGAAACCCGTCGCATTTGCTGCTGGGCGGTCCAACGGTGCTGCCGGAACAAACGTTGAACGTTCCCAGGCGATCCGGAAGTACGGGAACTGTGTTTGGGTTCACGGCGGGATTGGTCGACATCAACTACTTCGACACACAGCTGCACTCACTGCTCACCAAGCTGGGAATCACGCCCAATGAGTTTCCTATTTTCCTGACTTACGACGTCTACCTGACGCAGAACCGCTCCTGCTGCATCGGGGGATATCACAGCTCCACGGGCAGTGTGAGCGCACCCCAGTCCTACGCCCACGCTACCTACGTGGACCACGTGGGCGCATTTGCGCAAGATGTTTCCGCGCTGTCTCATGAAGTGGGCGAATGGGCGGACGATCCGTTGGTGGTAAACACAAACGGCAACAATACTCCGTGCGGAATTATGGAAAACGGAGATCCGCTCGAGAACAATGCCAACTTTGGAGCCTTTCCCTACACGGCAAATGGGTTCACCTACAACCTGCAGGACCTTGTGACTTTGCCGTATTTCGGGGCGCCGCCGAGTACGTCAGTGAATGGGGAATTTACTTTCCACGGTGAGTCGCTGACCGTTTGTCAGAACGGAGCTTAGAACGTTGTTGATCGAGTGTCGTTGATCCTTCCCCCATCCCAGGCCCGCTTCGCGAGAAGCGGGCCTGCGTTCTGGCGGCAAAGGTCTATCAATCCTGCTTCCGAGGCGCACCGTACTTCGCGAAAACCGACTGGCTGGAGATGACGCCTTCGAGCTTTCTGCGGTTAGCGCGGTTCACAACCGGAATGATGGGATGGTTGTTGATGAAGCGGAGCGCGTTGTCGAGCGGGAGATCTGGGAACAACGACGGCAACGGCTGCGGCGGGATGAGCGATCCGAGATTATGTTCACCTTTCCCCTCATGCAGCAGGCGCTGCAGCAGATCGCGCTGCACGGTGGCCCATCCGCTGGGTTCGAGGCGGACGAGGAAGATGCTTTGCGTTGAGTCTTCGACGCGGCGTGCAGCGGCGTCAATGTAGTCGGCAGCGCTGAGGATGATGTCAGGCGCGGGTAGCATGGCATCTTCGACACGAAGAATAGTTTCCTCGCGCTCTTCTTCGAGCGAGGGGAGCACCAAGCCGTCTTGCCGCGTCAGCAAATCGAAGATGGGAGTGGGCTGCAGGCTGCGCGAGACCACGTAGGCGAAAGTGTTGGCGATGATGACGGGAAGAATAATCTCGTAGTTTCCGCTGACCTCGAGCACCATGAAGACAGAAGTCATGGGAGCGCGCAGGAATCCGGCAAAGAGCACGCCCATGCCGACGAGAACATAGGTTCCAGTGGATCCCGTCAGGTGGGGGAAGAAGATGTGCTCGATACCACCGACAGCGCCGCCCAGCATGGCTCCGATGAAGAGCGTAGGAGCGAACATGCCGCCGGGTGTTCCGCTGACAAACGAAAGCGTGGTGGCAACGATTTTCAGCAGCGCCAAGGTAGCGAGCATTTGCCAGACATATTGGCCGTGCATTGCCTGGTCCATGAAGTCGTAGCCGGCCCCCATCACCTGCGGCGCTCCGAAGTAGGCGATCAGGCCGATGAGCAGTCCCGCGAGAGCGGGCTGAAAGTATTGCGTCCAGCGTGCCAAAGCTTTGAGACGTGGGCGTAGGAATCCGATAGCTTTGGCGAAGATGACGGCCGCCACTCCGCCTACGATGCCGAGAACCGCGTAGGCGATCAATTCGCTCGGGCGCTTAAAAGTCGTGACCGGAATGCGAAAGAGCGGTTCAGAGCCGAGGAACCAGCGTTCGATGACCACGCTGGCAACGGCGGAGAGAACGACTGAGCCGAGGATGCCGGCGCTCCAGCGTCCAATGACTTCTTCGATTACAAAGAGTACGGCCGAGATGGGAGCGTTAAAGGCGGCAGCGAGTCCGGCGGCCGCGCCCACCGGAGCCATGAGGCGCAATTTCTCGCGCGAGAGGTGCAACTGGCGTCCAAGGGCAGAAGCGAAGCTGGCGCCGATTTGCAGCGATGGGTCTTCGGGGCCGAGAGAGTGTCCGGCACCAATGGCAAGTGCGCAGCAGAGAAACTTTCCGATCGCGGTACGGAAGGGGATGTAGCCGTTAAAGATGTAGAGCGCAGCTTTCGTCTGATTAACACCACTGCCGCGGATGGCGGGAAAGATGTGAAGGACGAGGGCGCCGATTACAAGTCCGGCCACCGACGGGACTACGAACAGGCGCCAGGTATGCGTTTGCGGCAAGGGGCCGAGCAGGGCGAGGTGCGTCCAGTCGATGGCAAGACGGAAGCAGACGACAGCCAGGCCGGAAAAAATTCCGATGAAAACGGAGAGGATGAGGAAGTAGCGTTCTTCGTCGAAAACTTCTTCGAAGGCGTTGAACAGGCGGCGTGGGCCGCGGACGCGAAGCGGAGGCATGGCCTGGCTGGAAGTGGCGGCGGGGTCGCTCATTGGTCTACGGCCTCACGGTTGCGGGAAATCAGAAGCAGTGCCTGATCGAGTCCTTGCGGCTCGCCGCAGTCATTAGCCGCCTGCTGTTCGATCTGAAAGACAATATCCATGATGGCATCCGGAAGATCTGTCTCACCGGGCGAGCGCAGCTTAGGCAGATTGCGCTTCATGGCGAGCCAACGAGATTCGAGCGTGACCAGCGCGGACGACGGCGAAGATACATCGGTATTGGCGGGCGCGTTGAGATCGATCCCTTTTTGCTGGACGCAAGTCGTGAGACGCTCTCCAGCCCGCTCAAAAGCGGCTGAGATGCGGCGGTTGCGCTCGGCATCGGAGATATGCCGGACAAAGGGATCGGCCTGCAGCACCAGGGTGGCCGATTCGAGGAGCCGGCGCGACTCGGAGTCCTGCGGATCGGCACTCACTGCGGATTGCAGATAGCGTTCAGCCGAGCGGTAGCGTCCAGCGCGGTACGCCACCTCGCCCGCTCCCGCCAGAGCGACCGGATTGCCACGATCGAGCATTACGGCTTTTTCGTACTCGGAGAGCGCGCTGGGATAGTCCTGGGCTTTCGCGAGAAGCTGCGCCGTCTCCAAGTGAAGTTCTGGGTCTGGCGGCAAAGACGCAGCCAAAGCGACGAGTTCGGCTCGAGCCTGTGGACGAGCATTCTTATGCAGGAGAAACTCGATCAATTCGACCTGGGAGGTCCTGCGGTTGACGTTGGCATTGGAAGCCCATACGCCATAGATTGCGTTGTGGTAGTAGCGAATGGAGTCGTCGAGCGAACCGCGCCGGGCGGCCACGCGAGCTAAAGCGAGGTTGATGGTGCCGTCCTCCGGCGTACGCTGCCATAGAGTGACGAGATAAGACTCCGCTTCGTCGAGGCGTCCGGTATCGCGCAGGGCGCGGCCGAGATTGAGCTGGTACTGCGGGTTGGCACGGTCACAGGTCAGCGCGGCGCGGAACTCTTCGACGGCCCGGCCTGGGTTGCCGGCGTTCATATCGTTGAGTCCCTGCTCGTAGAGTTTGCGTCCGCGGGATTGCTGGTTGGCGTTGAAGCGGGCGACGAGGTGGCTGACCGCGGCAAAAGCCGCGACCGCAGCAATGGTCAGGCCGAGAAGAACGACCACGACGGAACGCGGAATGAGCTTTGTCAGGAGATTCGACATATATCGCGGCGCGATATTACTTTAACATTTGCTCACACGACGGCCTTGGCTCACGCCGCCACGCTACCGTCCTGCTCTTGGAAGCCGATGGAACGCAAACGGTTTCTTTGGAACCTCTCGCACCCAGCCGGTGTCTAGTTCTGCAAGTTCAGGCTCTGCTCAAAAATCATTCAAAAAGGAGCTATGTATGAAACCGTGGCTAGCAGCATTGACCATAGTGGGCTGCATTTCCCTGGTCGCCTTCGGCCCGACAGCTCCGAAAGCAAACGTGGGCGAAGACGATTTCCGACAGCTGGAACAAGCCTGGCTTGACGCCGCAACTGCGCCCGACCTGCCGACACTGCGGAAGATGTTTTCCGATGACTTCATGGGAATGTCGTTCGGAAACGGTGTGCTCAGTAAAAGTGATGTGGTTCCACCGAGTGGCTCCAGCGACAATCATCTGCCGAAATCTACATTAAGGGATTCCACGGTGCGTATCTTCGGCGATACCGCGGTTCTCATGGGAACGGTCGAAATGCAGTTTCCGCAAAAGCTGGAAGACGTCCGCATGACCACGGTCTTTCAGAAACATGGCGACGGCTGGCAGGTGATTGCCGTGCACATGTCGAAAGAGCCGGAGGATGCAAAGAAGTAGCCCTCGTTCGGTCTACCATTTGGCTCGCGCGACGGTCGCCGCGAGGTGCCGCCGCGCCCTGCATTGAGCCTCCTCAGAGTCTCTCTGTGTCTCCACTCTAGGGTTTTCCGCCTCTCATCGGGTAAGATACTTCGGCTGCAAGAAGATGCGTTGCAACCGTAGGTCTATGACGGACCGCCTTTTACTCTCACGATGAACCGCGAATATCACAAGGCTTATAGCCAGGAACTGCACCGCGACATGGAGGCCCTGGTTTTCGGGCACTCCGGCATGCCGATCCTCGTCTTCCCTACTTCGATGGGAAAATTCTTCGAGTATGAAGACCGCGGAGTGATCGGCGTGCTGGCTCCGAAGATTGAGCGCGGCGAACTGCAGGTATTCTGCCCCGACGGGGTGGACACCGAGAGCTGGTACAACAAGGGTGTGCATCCGCGGGTGCGGGTGCTGCGGCATTTGCAGTACGAGCGCTACATTCTGCATGAGTTCCTGCCGTTCATCCGTTGGAAGAATCAGACGCCGCAGTTGGCCGTGACCGGGTGCAGTTTTGGTGGATATCACGCGGTGAATTTCGCCTTGAAGCATCCTGACGTGGCCACGTATTGCGTGAGCATGAGCGGAGCATTCGATATCCACCAATTTCTGGATGGGCATTACGATAACGATTGCTACTTCAACAATCCCCCAGACTTTTTGCCGAACATGTCAGACGACTGGTTTCTAAGTCGCTATCGGCAAATGAAGATCGTGCTCGGCTCAGCGGACTGGGATATGTGCCTCGACCAGAACGTGAAGTTATCGGCGATTCTGAATGGCAAGGCGATCCCCCACTGGCTCGACGTTTGGGGAGACAATTCGAAGCATGATTGGCCGCTGTGGTTGAGGATGGCGGGGAAGTATTTTTAGGCAGTCGTTGGTCGTTGGTCGTTCGGGAAGTCTCGATCGATGCCAATGAGCTTTTAGCAGCATTTCTTACGGAGTGAGCGATGAAAAAGATTGGCATTTTGTTTGGGATGGAAAATACGTTTCCGCCGGCGCTGGTGGAAAAGATCAACTCGATGAAGGTCGATGGCGTCGAGGCGGAGTTTGTAAAGGTTGGCGGCATCCGGATGGATGAGCCGAAGAAATATGCTGTCATCATCGACCGGATTTCGCAGGATATCCAGTTTTATCGCGCCTACTTAAAGAACGCCGCGCTGCACGGGACCATCGTGGTGAACAATCCGTTCTGGTGGACGGCGGACGACAAGTTCTTCAACTACGCGCTCGCACACAAGATGGGCGTGGCGATTCCGCCGACGGTGATTCTGCCGCACAACAAGCATCCCGAGGGAACGACTGACCAGTCGATGCGGAACCTGATCTTCCCGCTGAACTGGCAGGAGTTGTTCGACTACGTCGGCTTCCCTGCTTTCCTGAAGCCGTATTCGGGCGGCGGATGGAAGCACGTCTACAAAGTGCATTCGCCGGAGGAATTCTTCCACCATTACAACCAGACCGGCGACTTGTGCATGACGCTGCAGCACGGCGTGGAGTTTGACGAGTATTACCGTTGCTACGTCGTGGGGCAGGAAAAAGTCCACATCATGAAGTACGACCCCAAGGCGCCGCATCACGAGCGCTATGTGAAGGGGAATCCTCCTCCGTCGACGCCGGCTCTGCGCGAGCGCATTGAGAAAGACGCTTTGTCGCTGTGTCGCGCTTTGGGGTACGACTTGAATACCGTGGAGTTCGCAGTCGAAGGCGGAGTGCCATATGCGATCGACTTCCTGAATCCAGCGCCGGACGCAGAGATTACTTCCGTCGGGCAGGAGAATTTTGATTGGATCGTGAATGCCGTCGCCGAGATGGCGGTGAAGATGGCGCTGAGTGGGGAGAATCCGGTGAAGGAGTTGCGCTGGGCGGGATTTCTGGCGGGCGCTTCTGTGCCGAAAGCAGCGCGCAAGGGTGAACCTGAGTGGGTGGCAGCGCGAAAGCGCGGGAAGTCCGCGAAGTAGGCGCTCATGAAGACTTGGTGGATCATCGGTGCTCTGCTGGCGGCCGCACCTTTTGCGGGGGGGGCGCAGACCTCGCCTCCTCCTGACCTGTCTGACTTCACGAAGGGTGCCTCCGAACGTGGGATCGACACGGTCGAAGATCCGTTCCGAGTAAGGTCTGTGACCGGAACCATCAGCACTGCGACAGGCGATGCTGGACGAGCGAACGTCTTGTTCGAGATTGAGGGACCGGGAGACGAACGCACGATGCGGCACGTTCTGACCGACAGGAACGGCCACTTCAAGATCCTGCATCTGCCCGACGGCAACTACAGATTCAAAGCAACGCTTTACGGATTCCAATCCGTGATCGGGACGATCATCGTATCGAAGCACAACCCCGCGGCGAACGACATCAAAATCGAAATGCGAACTGGCGCATGACTTCAGTTCGGAAATGTACGTTCCGACGGCTAGAACCTATAGTCGGATGCTCTGCGAGAGGGGCGGAGCCGTTGGCAAAGGACAAGGTTCGTCCTTCGCTTCGCTCAGGGTCGGAATGACGAGCATTTTTAGCGGTCTTGTATCATCGGCTCTGCCATGAGAGGAAAAGTTGCTGCGAAGACCGTGGACGAATATCTGGCTGGTGTGCCGGAACCTGCACAGTCGACATTGAAGCATATCCGCGCGGTGATTCAGTCGGTCGTGCCCAAAGAGACGACCGAGGCTATCAGCTACGGGATCCCGATGTTCAAGTTCAACGGAATGCTCATCGGGTATGCGGCGTTCAAGAAGCATTGCAGTCTGTTCCCAACCGGGTCGGGCGTGCTCGATAGTTTCGAGGAAGAACTCAGGGGCTATCGGGCCTCTAAAGGGACTATCCAATTCCCGGCGGACGAGGGTTTTCCGGACGCGCTGCTGAAGAAGATCGTCAAGGCCAGGGTCAAGGAAAACCGGGAATGGGATTGACCCGACCGCCGGCGGACGGTTTGTAGGGCATTGTTATACTGTTAGGACTTCCCGGCAGGACCTACACTGTCGGCGAACAGCAGGTTCCTCCCTTCGCTCGGATCGGGGTCGGAATGACAAAGGAATTCAGAGGTTAATGGCACCAACTTTCACCATCGGAATCGAAGAGGAATATCAGACGATCGACCCCGAAACCCGGGGCCTGCGGTCGCACATTCATGCCGAAATCCTGGAGAAGGGCAAGATGATCCTTCAGGAGCGCGTGAAGGCTGAGATGCACCAGTCGGTGGTCGAGGTGGGGACATCGGTCTGTAGCAACATTAAAGATGCCAAGGCCGAGGTTAAGAAACTGCGCAGCAACATGGTGCGGCTGGCCAAGGAAAATGGCCTGCGGCTGGCGTCGGCGGCGACGCATCCGTTTTCGGATTGGCGCACCCAGGAAATTCATCCCGACCAGCGTTACAAAAACATTGTTGAAGATTTGCAACTGGTGGCTCGGGCCAATTTAATTTTTGGCCTGCACGTGCACATCGGGATTGAAGATCGCGAGACCGCGATCCACATGATGAATCACGCGCGGTATTTTCTGCCGCACATTCTGGCGCTCTCGACCAACTCGCCTTTCTGGTTGGGGATGAACACCGGCCTGAAATCGTACCGCTGCAAGGTGTTCGATAAATTTCCGCGCACGAATATTCCCGATTATTTTCCGAGCTGGGGCGAGTACGAAAACTTCATCAAGCTGCTGATCAAGACCAACTGCATCGATAATGCGAAGAAGATCTGGTGGGACATCCGGCCGCATCCATTTTTCAATACGATCGAGTTCCGGGTGTGCGACATCCCCATGCGGGCGGACGAAACGATCGCGATTGCCGCGCTGATTCAGGCGACTGTGGCAAAGCTATACAAGCTCTACACACAGAATCAGGGATTCCGGCTGTACCGGCGCGCGCTCATCATGGAGAACAAGTGGCGGGCGGCGCGGTACGGACTCGATGGCAAGATGATTGACTTCGGCAAGCAGACCGAAGTACCGGCGCGCGATCTGGTGCACGAGTATCTGGAGTTCATCGACGACGTGGTGGATGAACTCGATTCGCGCCAGGAATTGAATTATCTCCACAAGATTCTGGAACACGGCACTGGAGCGGACCGGCAATTGCGCGTCTTCGCCGAGACCGGCGACCTGAAGAAAGTAGTGGATTACATCATCGAAGAGACGGAGGCGGGACTGGAAGAGGAGTCGGCCACCGTTAGAAAAGTAGGGTAATGAGCATTCCTGTCACTTCGCACCAACGACAACTGAACCAGATTAAGTTTGATCCCGAGTACGCACCGGGCGCATTCAATGCAGTGAACGTTTGCCTGCGGGTGCAGTCGAGCGAACAAGTGTGCGTGATTACCGATGAGGCGACGATCGAGATTGCAGCCGCGGTCGTCAATGCTTTGGAAAAGCTGGGCGCACCTTACCGCGCGTGGGTGCTCGAAGATTTGGCGCCGCGTCCGCTGAAGGATCTGCCGCGGGAGGTTGCGGACGATCTTGAGACCTGCCAGGTTTCGATTTATGCCGTGCAGGTGCAAACCAACGAACTGCGCTCGCGCATTCAGATGACCGACGTGGTGAACCGGCGGAAGATTCGCCACGCGCACATGGTCAACATCAACCGTCAGATCATGCTGGAAGGGATGCGCGCGGACTTTGGGCGCGTGGACCGGCTCAGCCAGAAGGTCGTCGAGATGGTGCGGAAAGCCTCGAAGATACGAGCCAAGACCGCCGCCGGGACCGATCTTACGGCCGATTTGAATCCGAATTACAAGTGGCTGAAGACCAGTGGGATTATCACCCCGGAGAAGTGGGGCAACCTGCCGGGCGGAGAAATTTTCACGACGCCGGGCGAGGTGAATGGCACGTTCGTGATTGATGGCGTGGTCGGCGACTATCTGTGCGCGAAATTCGGGAACCTTGAGCACAATCCGTTGACCATTCATATGAAGGGCAATCGCTTGACCGAGGCGCACTCGGAAAATCGCGAACTCGAGAATGATTTCTGGAAGTACACTCACACCGACCAAAACAGCGATCGCGTCGGCGAGTTCGCGATCGGGACAAACATTGACTTGAAGGAAGTCATCGGACAGATTCTGCAGGATGAAAAGTATCCCGGCGTGCATATTGCCTTTGGCAATCCGTACGGGGCGCACACCGGCGCGGACTGGGATTCGACCACGCATATTGATGTCGTGGGGCGGAAGTTTAATATCTGGGTGGACGATGAGCAGATTATGCGCGAGGGAAAGTTTCTGCTGGAAGCTTAGGAAATTTTGTAATTGAGTAATTTTGTACTTTGGTAATTGAAAAGCAAAATCGCCAGGCTGCTCGGCAGTAATAGGGATCCTTCGACCACGAAAAGCGCTCACGTTATGGGCGCTTTTCTTCGCTCAGGGTGACACGTTGAAAGTATGATTTCTTCTTTATGATTCCTTCCTTGCGCAAGGCGTTCAACGACGGCTTTACTCCGGAAAAATATCAGACGTTTCTGAAGCGCATGGATGACGTCTGCGGGACGCATGTGCAATTCCGGCTCTCGGAGACGCCTTGCTTCTTCCCCAAGCCGCTAATCGATCGCATGGCGGCGGACGGGGCCGAGTTGATTCGGCAGCTTGTCGACAATCCTGCGTACCTGGCGAAATCGGATGAGGCAGTACCCGCGGAGTTTAAAGTCCCGAACGAGCCGCGACATCCCATGTTTGTGCAGGTGGATTTCGGGCTGGTGCGCGATGCGCGTGGCGAGTTGCAGCCGAAACTGGTCGAGTTGCAGGCCTTCCCTTCTCTCTATGCGTATCAGGGGCCGCTGGCCGAGGCGTATATCGACCTGTACGGACTGGCGGCTCCCGGCTTCCGGCGTTCGGCTTCCGGACAATTGAAATTTTTCTTGAGCGGGGTAGAGACTTCTTCCTACCGCGACTTGCTCCACCGCGCGATTGTGGGCACGCATGATCCCGAGAACGTGATTCTGATGGAGATTGATCCACTGCACCAGAAGACGCTGCCGGACTTTCTGCTGACCGAGAAGATGCTGGGCGTGCGGACCGTCGATATTATCGACATCAAGAAAGAGGGCTCCCGTCTTTACTACGAGCGCGGCGGGAAGTGCGTGCCGATCCGGCGGATTTATAACCGGGCCATCGTCGACGAACTCGAGCGCAAAAACGTGAAGCTTGCCTTCGACTGGCGCGACGATCTCGATGTGGAGTGGGCGGGACATCCGAACTGGTATTTCCGCATCAGCAAGTTTTCCATTCCCTACCTGAAGCACGAGTCGGTGCCGAAGACGTGGTTTTTGGATCGGCTCGATGAGATTCCGCCCGATCTCGACAATTACGCGCTGAAGCCGCTGTATTCGTTTGCCGGGCTGGGCGTCGTGATCGCTCCAAAGAAAGAAGATATCGCCGCGATCCCGGCGGAGAAGCGTCCCTACTACATTTTGCAGAAGCGCATGAATTTTGAGCCGGTGATCGAAACTCCGCACGGCGCGACAAAAGCCGAGGTGAGAGTGATGTACGTGTGGCTCGATGAGTTGACTCCGGTTCTGACCATCATCCGCACGGGGCGTGGGCTGATGATGGGCGTGGATCACAACAAGAATTTGGAGTGGGTGGGAGCTTCGGCGGGGCTGTACTTGGAGGAGTAGCTACTAATCATTCACGCGCCTCCATTCGATGATGGTTTGGCCGGTCTTGCGATTACGAATAAATTGCTCCTCATAGTGACACCCGCCGCAATCATCGGGCTTCGGCATCTCGATTGTCCTCGAGTTCGTACGCTCATGAGCCACCGGCGGGCGCGCGAAGACGCCACCCATGAATGCCAGCAAAAGTGGTAGATAGAGCGGCGCCAAGAGAATCGACAGACCTAGACGTGTGAAGCGCTTGTTGTAGTCGACGGGTTCGCCGTGCAACCTAGGCGCGAAGTCGACGCTACGAGACACATTGCTGGCTGGCTCTTGCAGGCGAGGCCGCGTGGGAAGCGTTGTCATGGCGGTGCAGCCGAGAGGCCAAAGCAGTGGCTCTGTGCTCCACCCGTTGCGGTGTTTACTAATGCGGAGGGTGTACTTGTTTCCGCGAGGCTTTGAAACGCATCGAACAACCTCGACAGTCTCACCACAATCGGGACAGGTTTTTTTCTCTCGCGGGTCTGGATGAACGCGCCACACGAACAGTGGAAGGCTAAAAGTTGTCCCTCAACGTGCTCGACACCGATTTCCGATGTCATGGCGTCCTCCATCAACCAGCCTTGGCTCAAGAGCATACTCCCGCCTGGACTAGTTGTCAGAAGTTTGCGTTTGATGACCTCACCGCATCATTTGGAACGATCGACTGAAGGATGAAATGCTCAGCCGCTCTTCTTCACAATCCGGGCTTCCAGTTCCTTGCCATTCGGACGCCTCACGAACATCCTGTCGCCATCAAAGCGAACGCGAACGGGTGTTCCCTTGGCAAACTCTCCCGGAGTGTAGCCATCGGACAAAGCAGGATCGTACTCGCCGACATATTTCACGCCGTCAACCGTCACCACAATTGCCGCGCGATGCGAGGCCTGCGCGGCCGCGCGCTCGGCAGCTTCCGCCTGGATTTCCTTCTCAGCCTGTGTCCAGTTTTCCAGGTCGCGGCCGGCGATTCTGCCGTTGCGGATGTAGATTTCTTCGGCACGCCGGCGAATCGCCTCGTGCTGGTCCGCCGGAGGCTTCGGCCAAGACTTGGGATCAGGTTCGAGCTGAGCAGCGGCGTTCATGAACTTGTACCTCCTGCGGCAAATGCCTTCGCACGGTTATCTCTCACATAATATTGCGAAAACCGCAGCCGCGCTCGGTGGCATCTCACCGAAAGGACGTAGGGAGGTCCAGGTTGGGAATCGAGCGTTATGGGATCGCTTACGGGAAGCTATTCGTGCGCATTCCATCTGCGCTGAGGAGGGCCAGGCCTCCCTCCGCGCCGCGCTCACTTTCATCTCCTTCACCCAGCGTTAGAAACGCCGGGCTATTTTCGGGTCCCAATTCCGGCGCTCGACTCTACATTTCTAACATTTTCGGTATCTTTTCCGCCGTCGCCCTGTCGCCCCATTCGCGCCGTAGGCCTCTCGAAACAATGGAGTTGACCGAACTCCCTCTACAGCCTAACATTACCGCCGGGCAGGATCGTCCGCTCCCATGATCGGCCAGCAGGTATCCCATTACCGCGTCCTTGGAAAGCTCGGAGGCGGGGGTATGGGTGTTGTGTACGAAGGCGAAGATCTTAAGCTCGGGCGCCACGTTGCGCTGAAGTTTATTCCAGAAAATCTGGCCGGCGATCCCAAATCGCTGGAGCGGTTTACGCGCGAGGCGCGGGCGGCGTCGCAACTCAACCACCCGAACATCTGCACCATCCACGGAATTGAAGACAACAACGGCCATCCGTTCATCGTGATGGAGAAGCTCGACGGCGAGAGCCTGAAAGCGCACATTTCAGGACATCCCATGCCAATCGATGAAGTGCTTGATGTCGGCGTGCAGGTCGCCGACGCGCTGGTGGCGTCGCACACCAAAGGGATCGTGCATCGCGACATCAAGCCTGCCAACATTTTTCTCACACCGAGCAAGCAAGTGAAGGTGCTCGATTTCGGGCTGGCGAAGCTCGTACACAATCCGGGAGAAGACGACGCCCATGACCAGTCGCTGACCGCGGTCGGCGTGATTCCAGGGACGGCCGTGTATATGTCGCCGGAGCAGGCGCGCAGTGAGACCATCGACGCGCGCAGCGATCTGTTCTCATTCGGCGTTGTCATGTACGAGATGGCCACGGGCAAGAAGCCCTTCACCGGGAATAATTCGCTGGTTACGCTGGATGCGGTGCTGCACTCGAAGCCAACTCCGCCTCGCGATTTGAATCCGAAGATTCCGGTCGAACTCGAAGGCATCATCGGTAAGGCGATGGAGAAGGACCGCACCCATCGCTACCAGAGCGCGGCCGAGATGCGGTCCGACCTGGCGCTGCTCCGTCGCGAACACGAGTCCGGCAGCATCAAGAGTGGAACGGCGACGGTAAGGCTACGCGCCGGGACAAATACTTTTGGGCGAAATACGCGGCTGCAGAACTATCTGCTGCTTGGGATGGCGGGCTTGCTGATCGCGGTGCTGGCCTCGGTCGGAGCATATTGGTACAAACATCGCGAAGTCGCGAATGCGGAGCAGCGTAATGCGATCGCCGTGTTGCCCCTGCAGAACTTGAATGGAGACTTCAACACAGACTATTTGCGCTTTGCGCTGGCTGACGAATTGTCGAGCGTGCTGACCTACTCGCGGTCGCTTGAAGTGCGGCCATCGTCGGTCACGCGCAAATATGTCGCGCTCGATCTGGACCCCAAGAAAGTAGGGCAGGAGTTGCGTGTGGGACGGCTGCTCTCCGGGTCGTTCCGCAAGCAGGGCGACAATTTGTTGGTAACGCTCGAGGCGATCGACGTGCCGACCGACCGGCTGCTGTGGCAGACCACGGTGACCGCCAAGGCCGAAGACATGATCGGCCTGCAGGAGCAACTCAGCACGCAGGTGCAGCATGGGCTGCTGCCGATCCTGGGAGGCGCGGCCGGAGCAGTGGAGGCAGCGGCGTCGCGGCCGAAGAATCAGCAGGCGTATGACTTCTACTTGCGCAGCGTAGCAGTGCCGCACGATCCGCAGCCCAACAAGGAAGCCATCAAGATGCTGGAGTGGGCGGTGGGCATCGATCCAAGCTATGCCCCGGCCTGGGAGGCTCTGGGGCTGAGATACTATTTCGATTCGCAATACGGCGGTGGCGGCGAGGAGATGTTCCAGCGGTCGAATGCAGCCTATGAGCGGGCGGTGACGCTCGATCCCAACCGCATCATGGCGGCCAGCAACTTGATTACGAACCGCGTGGAACGAGGCGAACTGGGGCGCGCCTACGACGCGGCCACAGACCTGGTACGGCGGCGTCCGCAGAGTGCGGATGCGCACTTCGCGCTGAGCTACGTGCTGCGCTATGCGGGCATGCTCGACAAGTCGATGCAGGAGTGCAGCACGGCGCGGGCTCTTGATCCGGGGAATTTTGCCTTCCGATCGTGCGCGATGTCGTTCCTCGAAATGGGGAAGACCGATCGAGCGATGGATTTCGTCCACCTCGATGCGGGTTCGGAATGGGCAGCGTGGGTGACTCCGTATGTGCATTTGGCGGAGGGCAATCTGGCTGAGGCGCGCGCCAGCGCGAAACTTATGGCGAAGGCGTCGTCGTATCACCGGGATTTGATGGAGGCCTGCACGGCGGCGCAAAAGCCCGCAGACCTCGCGAAGATTGTGCGGGAGAACGAAGCCTCGGTCATGATGGAACCCGACGCCGAAGCATGGTACCGCGTGGGAGAACTCATGGCCTACTGTGGGCAGAAGGAGCCGGCTCTGCGGCTGTTGAAGGCCGCTGTGCAGCAGAATTATTGCGCCTACGGGGCGTTGCTGGATGATCCGCTGCTAAAGGACCTGCGCAAGGAGACTGCGTTCAATGAGGTACTGACGGCGGCCAGCAACTGTCAAGCGGCGCTGAAGGAAGGAAGACAGTAGTTGGAGAGTCGCGGAGAAGCAGCACTTTAGCGCCTGCTCGCACGCGTCTGGCTCACAAATGGCCGGTTTCTGCGTCTAATCCAGAGAATTCGTAGGAAAAATTTGCGTCGGAGCAGGGGTAGGCCCCATCCTTGTAGCGTGAGACATTCCGAACCTGCCAGCTGGCCGCGGCGCATGGGACGCGACATTCCTTCTATCATTCAGCACTTGCCTTCCTTTGGGCTGAGATTCGTTTGTTTTCTTACCATTTTTGCGCTGGCTGCACCGGCGCAGACTCCAGCTGTCGGTGGCGAAAAGCGTGCGCCTGCAAAGGCCGCGGCGACGCCGGCTTCCCATCCGGAAATTTCGGCAGATCCTCCGGGGCTGCTGTATCAGGGAGTTCCCGCCGAGATCCCGCAAGATCAGGGCATGGCTGGTCTGCGCCTCGAATTGTTGCGGCTGAGCACGACGGCGCGGCTGATGCAGGTGGTCGCGCATCCCGATGACGAGGACGGCGGCATGCTGACGCTCGAAGCGCGCGGACGCGGCGTGAGCACGCTGCTGATGACATTGAATCGCGGCGAGGGCGGACAGAACAAAATCGGCAGCAATTTGTCGGATGTACTCGGCGTGCTGCGCGCCGAGGAACTGCTCGCGTCCGATCAGCATTATGGAGTGCAGGATCGCTTCTCTCACGTCGCGGATTTTGGATTCTCGAAGACCGCCGACGAGACTTTTGAAAAATGGGGCGGGCATGATCCGGCATTGGCCGACATTGTGCGAGTCATTCGCACGTTTCGTCCGGATGTGCTGGTGCCGCGTTTTTCTGGGACTACGCGAGACGGGCACGGAAATCACCAGGCGTCGAGCATTCTCGCGCAGGAAGCGTTTCGCGCGGCGGCTGACCCGAAGCGGTTTCCCGAGCAGATTGCCGAGGGGCTCGAACCGTGGCAGGTGAAGAAGCTGTACATCGGAAATGTCTGCCAGTTTGGTGCGCAGACGTGCGCGGATGCCGATTGGACTCTGAAGCTGAATACGGGCGAGAAGAGCGCAGAACTAGGCATGACATATGCACAATTCGCGATGCAGGGGCTACGGCATCAGGCGTCACAGGACCTGGCAGGCAGGTCGGTGGACGCCGGCGATCGATTCACTTTCTATCGCCTGGTGCAGTCGGTGTTGCCTTCGGCCGCCAAAGACGAGCACGAGAAGAATTTCTTCGACGGAATTGATACGACCTGGCCGGGGCTGATGGACCGATTGATGATCGCGGGCAAAGTAGACCCGAGGCTCCCGGCCGGACTCAAGAAGATTGCCGCAAGCATAGCAGAGGCGAGTGCCGCAAAGGATGGGTCGGCTGCCGCAGGACCGTTGATGGCAACCCTCCGCGAGATCGACACCTTCCTGGCAATCTTGCGCAGCATGGCTAACAGCGAAGACGTGATCACAGTAGTGAAGGAGAAGCAGCAGCAGGCGGAAACCGCTTTGAATCTGGCTCTAGGGGTCACCCTTACCGCGGATGTTTCCTCCGATGGCCAACGCGAAATTCATCCCCTAAAAGAAGCTGACGCACTCACGACCGTTTCGCCCGGGCAGGAATTTCTGGTAGCCGTTACGCTTCACAACGGATCCACACAGCCTTTGGTGATCGACCACATCAAGCTGGAAGTCCCTGCGGGATGGAACACGATCAGCGGCAAGACAAAACCGGAGACCGTCAAACCGGGCGCTGATCTTCACGCCGATTTTCGAATGACCGTGCCGAAGAATACCACCTACACGCGGCCCTACTGGCATCGCGACAATCCCGATGTTGAGGCTGTGAATCACGTCGATGATCCGAAGTACGCTACGCTTCCCTTCCCGCCGCCGGCACTTCGGGCGCGCGTGGAGTATTCCGTCAACACCAGTGGTGCAGCAAAAACTACGAATGGGATCAACGCCGTCGTGGTTACGCCTTTCCTCGATGAAGTGGGCAAGGAACGAACGCGTCCGCTGGCCATTGTGCCGGCATTCTCGGTAATGCTCGAGCCGGGTACGCAGGTCATCTCGACGCATAACGGATCGACCACAACCGTCGCGGTCGGCATCACCAGCGATCGCACTCGCGAGGCGCACGGTACGCTGCGGCTGGAGTTGCCACAGGGTTGGCGCTCGGAGCCTGCGCAGTTGGCCGTGGATTTCAAGCACCGCGGTGAGAAGCAGGATTTCCAGTTCAAGGTCATCCCTGCCGGATTGCAGACAGGACGCACCGCGGTTCGCGCCGTTCTGGAGTCAGAAGGCGAGAAATACAGCGAGGGATACACGCTGGTCACGCGCGAAGACCTCGGCAGTTTCTACTATTACCAGCCAGCGCGGCAGCGCGTGAGTATTGTCGATGTGCAGGCACCACATGATTTGAAAGTCGGATACATCATGGGCGCCGGCGACGACATTCCGACGATCCTGAAGCAAGTTGGGATGGACGTCACGATGATTCCCGCGGAGAAGCTTGGCGCGGAGGATTTGAGCAAATACGGAACGATCGTGCTCGGCATTCGCGCCTACGAGCAGAAAGAAATCGCGGAAAACAACAAGAAGCTGCTCGACTTCGTTTCCGCTGGCGGAACCCTGGTTGTGCAATACAACACCAGCCCCGGTGAATTTAACAGTGGCCACTACACTCCTTATCCGGCAGAGTTAAGCCGCGCGCGCGTCTCAGTGGAAGAAGCGCCGGTAGACATTCTGGCGCCGGACGATCCCATCTTTCATTATCCCAACACGATCACAGCGCGCGATTTCGACGGGTGGGTGCAGGAGCGCGGGCTGTATTTCATGGACAAGTGGGATGAACACTTCACGCCCTTGCTCTCCTGTCACGATCCCGGAGAGGACGCGCAGAGGGGCGGCCTGCTGCGGGCGCAGTATGGCAAAGGCACGTACATCTACGCGGCGTATGCATTCTTCCGGCAGTTGCCCGCGGGCGTTCCGGGAGCGGTGCGGCTGTATGTGAATTTGTTGAGCGCCGGACACGAGAAGGCCGTAGCGGGCTCCCGGTAGAAAAATGATGACCTCAGAGGCGCAGGACTCAGCTCGCGGTACAAAGGCAACCACAATGCGGGCCATTCGCATTCACGCCTACGGCGGGCCTGAGGTCATGAAGTTTGAAGAGCTCCCGATGCCGACTCCTGGCACGGGACAGGTTTTGGTCCGCGTGCACGCTGCGAGCCTCAACTTCCTCGACGTTCAGAAGCGGCGCGGAGAGCTTGTGGGCCAGGCATTTTATAAGCGCCTTGCCGGAAGTGATACGGAGTTTCCTGCGACGCTCGGCAGCCAGGGCGTGGGAGTCGTTGAGACCCTCGGTGCAGACGTCAGCACGGTTCGGCCGGGTGCCCGCGTCAGTTTCGTGGGAGATTCTTACGCGAGTCACGCTATCGTTCCGGCACCAAGACTCATGCCGATTCCTGAGGGCATCACCTTCGAGCAAGCCGCCGCTGGAATGAACCAGGGCTTCCTCGCCTACGCGTTCACCCATTTTGCCTATCCGGTCCAACCGGGCGACTGGTGCCTGATTCAGGCCGCTGCGGGCGGCATCGGGCTGCTGCTCTGTCAGATGGCAAAACTTCGCGAAGGACGCGTCATCGGCGTGACCTCCACCGACGCAAAAGCAGAAATCGTCAAAGAAGCGGGCGCCGAGGCCGTGATTGTCTCCAGACAATCCGACACCGCGAAGGAAGCCCGCCGGATCACCGGCGGCAAAGGCGTGAGTGTGGTTTACGACGGCGTCGGAAAAGATACGTTCGCGGCCAACCTCGACAGCCTGGCTCTAGGCGGATACCTCGTGATCTACGGGCAATCCAGCGGATACGTCCCGCCCTTTGACTTGATGACGCTACAGGAAAAAGGATCACTCTTTCTCACGCGCACCAACGGGTTTCCGTATCTGAAGCACTATCCCGATTACCTCAAGCAGTTCGTCACATGGGTCAAAGACGGCAAGCTTTCCATCCGCATCGATCGAACCTATCCCCTGGCCGACGCCGCGCTCGCACATGCGGCGTTTGAACAACGCCAGATCAGCGGGAGGGTGCTGCTGGTCCCGTAGTCACTCTCTCGAATGTCATCTCCTTCTCAGAGTAGTTCCAGTTCGCCGACTCTCATCCGCGGGATGGGACTCGGCAGTGCGACCGCGCTGAACATGATTGACATGATCGGCGTGGGCCCGTTCATCACCATGCCGCTGGTGGTGGCCGCCATGGGCGGCCCGCAGGCATTGCTGGGATGGCTGGCGGGTGCATTGTTAGCCGTTTGTGACGGACTGGTCTCGGCGGAATTGGGCGCGGCGCTGCCTGCCTCGGGTGGATCGTATCGCTACCTGCGCGAAATGTATGGCCCCAACAAATGGGGAAGGCTGATTTCGTTCCTGTTCATCTGGCAGGTGTCTTTTTCTGCCCCGCTATCCATTGCAACCGGATGCCTTGGCCTGGCCGGGTATGCGGCCTACTACTGGCCCGAACTTGACACGGTGTACGCGCACCACGAGGCCGCGCTGCACATTCCATGGGCCGGAACGCTGCAGGCAAGCTCGATTGTCACGCCCGGAACGGCCGTTGCGGTATTGATTTGCTTCTTTACGGTGCTACTGCTTTACCGAAACATCACTGCGATTGGGCGGCTCTCGAAAATATTGTGGTTTGGCGTGATGGGGACGATTGGCTGGATCATCTTCGCCGGGCTCACGCACTTCAACGCCGCGCAGGCCTTCGACTTCCCGCCCGGCGCATTCTCACTCTCCCCCAAGTTCTGGACCGGGCTGGGGGGGGCAATGCTCATTGCGACCTACGATTATTGGGGGTATTACAACGTTTGTTTTCTCGGCGACGAGATTAAAGACCCGGGAAAGAATATTCCCCGGGCCTTGTTGCTTTCCATTCTGCTGGTGGCCTGTCTATATCTAATGATGAACGTCTGCATCCTGGCCGTAGTCCCCTGGCAAGAGATGCTGAAAGCGGGACAGAACAATACTGGTCTGTATGTTGTGTCGTTGTTCATGCAAAGGATTTACGGGGCATGGGCTGGACGGTTGGTGACGGGACTGGTGATGGCAACGGCGTTCGCATCTGTATTTTCGCTAATGCTGGGGTATTCCCGGGTGCCTTACGCGGCGGCCAAGGATGGCAATTATTTCAAGGCATTCGCCCGGGTGCATCCAGTCCACCGCTTCCCACACGTTTCGCTCCTGGCGCTGGGAGTGGTGGCTGCGGCTTTCTGCTTTCTGCGGCTGAAGGATGCGATCGCGGCGCTGGTGGTCATTCGGCTGATTCTGCAGTTTCTGGTGCAGGCCGTGGGAGTCATTGTGCTGAGGATCAGGCGACCGGAGATGCCGCGGCCTTTTCGGATGTGGCTGTATCCGTTACCGGCGTTACTGGCGACGGCGGGGTTTCTCTTCATATTGTTTAAGCGGGAGAACTGGCAGAAAGAAATGCGGTATGCGGTGGTCATCTTGTTGACCGGCATCGTGATTTACATGATTCGGGCGTGGAAAGACGGGCAGTGGCCCTTCGCAACGGCTTCAGAAACAAAACCTTAACCACAGAAGATACAGAGGAAAGCACTGAGGATGGCGGATCACATTTCAGTTCCGGTGGTGCAGCCGCGTAACAGTCGTCGCGCTGACGCGGCATGGGCGCCTCTCGGAGAGCCGCTGTTTCGTTCGCTGTGGATTGCCGCCGTCGTTTCGTACACCGGAACGTGGATGCAGAATGTGGGTGCAGGCTGGCTGATGACACAGATCAGCACCTCTCCTCTGATGGTCAGCCTGGTGCAAGCGGCAGCAGCGATTCCAGTGTTTCTGGTCGTGCTTCCTGCAGGCGCGCTCGCCGATATGGTCGACCGACGAAGACTTCTCATCTTCACACAGAGCTGGATGGTCGTGGCCGCCGCTGCGCTCGGTGTGTTGACGCTACTGCATGTGGTGAGCCCGTGGATGCTGCTGGCGTTCACGTTCTTACTGGGACTGGGCGCGGTGATGAACGATCCCGCATGGCAGGCAATCACGCCCGAGGTTGTCTCAGCGCAACGACATGCATCCGCAGTGGCGCTAAACTCGGCCGGATTCAACGTGGCGCGGGCCGTGGGTCCGGCGTTGGGTGGAATCGTAGTGGCAGCCGCCGGATCGGGATGGTCGTTTCTGCTGAACGCCGCTTCGTTCTTTGGCGTGATTTTGTTTCTGTGCAAGTGGCGGAGAGTGCCGCTTGAGCCGTCATCGACAAGACGTGTGCGCGACGCCATTGTTGAGGGCTTTCGCTACGTGCGAGGCGCACCTCAGGTGCGTTCCGTACTGATTCGCACCGGGGCGTTCAGTTTTGGCGCCACGTCGCTGCTGGCGTTGCTTCCGGTGATCTGCCAGCCGCACGGAGCCCAGGGATACGGCTTCCTGCTGACGTCTTTCGGTCTGGGCGCCATGGCCGGAGCGGTCGTGCTGCCACGGTTGCGGACTCGATATTCGGTAGACGGGCTGGTCGCCGGGGCCACGATCGTCTTCGCAGCAATGACCTTCGCCGCCGGACAGGTGCATTTTTTTGAGGAGCTGTGTCTGGTATTGTTTACGGCGGGAGCAGCCTGGATCGGCATTCTGGCTTGCTTTAACGTGGTAGCACAGACTATGTGCCCGTCGTGGATGCGGGCGCGGGCGCTCTCCATGTACTTGCTGGTGTTGCAAGGCGGCATGGCGATCGGCAGCGCAGTTTGGGGAGAGTTGGCTGCGCGTCAAGGCGTTCCCGCGGCCCTGGCATGGTCGGCTCTGGCTATGGTCGCAGGGTTGACTACGATCCGGCGGCATCGGTTGACGGCAGCGGAGTTGAAAATGGCTCCTGCCGTGGTTCGAGATTAGAGTAGTGAGGAAAAGACTAACAGGGGGATTCATGAGGAAACGACGGGGATTGATTGCATGCGGGATGCTCTTGCTGGCCGTGGGAGCCGTCGCGCAGGTAAACAAGCCCAAGGAAGAACGTCGCACGGTGACGATGGTGTTGGATCATACGGTCAGCAATCTTGAGGAGGAATTTATTCCGGCGGCAGAAGCCATGCCCGAAGACAAGTTTGGATTCGCTCCCAGCGAAGGCGAGTTCAAGGGTGTGCGTACATTTGGCCAGCAGATCAAGCATGTGGCGGCAGTCAACTACGAGCTTGGTGCTGCCATTCTCGAACAAAAATCTCCGGTGGATATTGGCGAAGAAGCCGGGCCAGCTTCTATCACGACGAAGGCCGACATTTTGAAGTATTTGAAAGATTCATTCGCCTATGTGCACAAGGCGATCGCCACCATCAATGAAAAGAATGAGGTCGAGACCGTAAGAAGCCCGTTCGGAGAAGGTAAAGTCAGCCGCCTGGGATTGGCCACCAGCGTGACTTGGCACGGATACGACCATTACGGGCAGATGGTGGTCTATTTGCGTATGAATGGAATTGTTCCGCCCGCGAGCCGGCGTTAGGCGAATCGCCTAGCCTCGGCGGCGGGGCCTAACGGCGGTAGTTTGGACCAGGCTGTTGCGGTGCTCTTCGAAGGTAATTTTAGGCTCCCGGGCAAAGCGGTCTGGATAAGAATCGAGTGCCCGCAAGAAGCTTTGAATCTCTGTTCGGACCTGTTCGTCAGCAGACATCTCGCCCTCACTCCCCCGGACTCGAATCACTTTACCCTTCATTTCCGCGGCCCTCTGACTCGAGACGTCCGCGGGCAAGACACTGCCGCGACTCCGAGCCTGCCGCTTTCTAAAAACACAGCAGTCACAAATTAGTTTCGCCAGGGGGAAGATTCACCCTAACTGGATTGAAATTGCGGGTAAATGGCACGTTCAGGCTAAGGTGTTCTCTGCAGTCTGCGGCTGATCAGGATCTGGCAAACGACGAACGCGCCCCGCGCAGAGTAATCGAGGTGGGAATCAGTTCACCGGTGAGTTTGTTTCGTGCGAGATGCGCCGCGACAGATTTGCGAACCTTCTCCATGGACGCACGCGGATCAAGAAAGATCAGCACTGAGGGCCCGGCGCCGCTCAGAGCCGCACCCATGATGCCCTCTTTTCCTTTCAATTCCTGCAGGCTCGGAAGCGCCGGGCACAACGGCGCGCGATAAGGTTGGTGAATGCGATCCTCAAGAGCTGCGGAGAGCAAATCGTGGCGGCCCTGCATGAACGCCGCGAGCAGCAACATGGAGTTCTGCACATTCGTGACCGCGTCGGCCCGCGAATAATTCGCGGGAAGCGCGCGACGCGCTTCCTCCGTTGCAAGGCTTTGCTCGGGAACCGCGAGCAGCAGCGGCCACTTCCCTTTCGGGCGCACACACACCACCTGAGATTCCGACTCACCACTCATCCGGGCTACTGTCAGGCCACCCATCCAACAGGCCGATGCATTATCAGGATGATGCTCGCGACGCGAGGCCTCGCCGATGATCTGAGCGTCGGTCCAACCCAGGCGGCCGAAGTGCACAGCCAGAGCGATCCCTGCCAGGCGCGCAGCTGCGGAGGAACCACAACCCTTGCCGATCGGGATATCGTTGGCAACTTTCAGAGCCAGCGGATAAATTTCGGCGTCAGCGAATTCGAGCACCTCGCAATAGGTCTTGAGGATGAGATGGTTTTCAACCTTCCCGCAGATTTCCTGGTCGCGGCCAGAAGCCGCGATGGAGAATGCTTTTGCTGGACGGGCATCAATCTTGATATAGAAGTCCATCGCCAGCGCGGCGGCGTCGAATGCCGGACCAAGATTCGCGGACGTGGCCGGAAGCGCTAAGCGCAGCGGCCGCTTCGAGTTCTTGCTTTTGGATGACATGGTTCCGGTTAGGACTTTCCTGCTTGTTCCAGCGTGCGCATCACCGCGTCCAGCGTGGCATCGAGAACAATCGGTGGACGACGCAACGAGTTCAGTGCAGCGCTTGCACCCTCGTCACCCGTGCCCTTGAACAAGTCGCCGCGATGAAAATCAATCGTGTAATCGGGATCTTTCAACAGATTTCCGGTCAGAACCAGCACTACACTCTCTTCCCGCTTCACGAATCCCTGCTTCACCAGCTTTTTCAAGCCTGCAAGCGTCACGGCCGAAGCCGGCTCGCATCCAATGCCTTCCGCACCGATCTCAGCCTTCGCTTGCGCGATCTCGATCTCGGCCACCTGTTCGCAAGCACCGCCAGTGGCTTCGAGAACATGGGCAGCCTTCTTCCACGACGCCGGGTTGCCGATGCGGATCGCCGTCGCGCGGGTATCAGCCTGCACACTGACCAGGCGCTTGCCCCCGGCTTCGCGCAGCGTGCGAACCAGGGCATTCGCTCCTTCAGCTTGAATGACTGACAACTTCGGCAGACGCGAAATCAGGCCCAGTTCATGCATTTCGAGCAATGCCTTCCCGATCGCCGAACTGTTCCCTAGATTTCCTCCCGGAACAATGATGTGGTCGGGAGCCAGCCAATCGACTTGCTCCAGCAATTCGATGGCAAGCGTCTTCTGTCCTTCGAGGCGAAAAGGATTGATCGAATTCAATTGATAAACCGGAGCCCGCAGCACAAGTTCCTGCAGCAGTCGCAGGCATCCGTCAAAGTCAGTGCGCAACTGGCAGGTTACGGCGCCATAGTCGAGCGCCTGCGAAAGCTTGCTCCAGGAAATCTTCCCATCTGGCACCAATACCAGGCTGCGCATTCCTCCGCGGGCGGCGTAAGCCGCCATGGACGCCGAAGTGTTCCCCGTGGATGCGCAGGCGACCCACTGAAATCCTGCCCGCCGCGCGAAGGTGGCGGCGACCGTCATCCCGGCATCTTTGAAAGAGGCGGTCGGATTCATTCCCTGGTGCTTTGCGAACAAGCGCGGCACTCCGGTGATGCGAGCACACTGTGGAAGCTCGTAGAGAGGAGTATTACCCTCGCGCAGCGTAATTGCATTCGCTTCATCGCCAAGTTCCGGAAGCAGATCGCGAAAGCGCCAAACTCCACTCAGATCAACCGCAGACTGAGACAAGCGGCGCTGGCGCCATGCCCCTTTCAACTTTTCCGCGTCAGGCTCAGCTTCTTTCCAGCGAGGGTAGGTTATTTCGAGCAGGTCTCCGCAGTGGGCGCAGCGAAAATCCTGACTGGCCGCCTCACTGAGGTCGCCGCAAGCGATGCAACGGAAGCGGAAGTCTGCTTGACGCACGCCGGGCGCAGAAGTGGAAGGAGACATGGGAGGGATCTACTTCTTTCCCCGCAAATACTGGTCCGTCTTGTTTATCCAATCGGCGCGCGGCGGAGCGAACACGTCAAGGTCGATGGTGTCTTCGAGGGCCTCTGCTTTGTGTGGCATATGGGACGGAATGCAGAGAGTCTCGCCGGCGTTGACCACGATCTCTTTCCCGTCAATCCAGAACTTGAGCGCGCCGTCGAGAATGTACGTCAATTGCTCGTTGTGATGGCTGTGCTCGGGCACGATGCATCCTTTTTTCAGGAGCACACGCGCCACCATAATTTCTTGCCCAACCACGAATTGACGCTGCAGCAGCGGGTTCAAATCCTCAAGCGGCACCGTATGCCACGGAATGTACTGCAGCGCCGCGGGGCTCGCCGCATGCTTTGTTACGGCACGTTTGGCACGCGAGTGGGCCGCAGACGGTTTCGCCTTCGCACGGCCCGACGTCTTGGATTTCGCTTTCGCCTTCAGTTTCTTTTTTGCCATAGTCTTAGTGCACTCGTCCTTCGTACAGTTTCACCGCGGTGTCGTGCAGGTAGGCATGTGCCAATTCCAGAGCCCTGGCCTCGGTGATTTCATTCTCTGAAACCATCTCCGCCAACGCCGCCGCCAGTGCTGTGCGCGCGGAATAATTGCCCAGCCAGTAGCTCTCTTCCGCACCCAGCACTTGATTGTAAGGGAAACAATCGGTGCCGAAAGTTATCTTGTCTGGAAAAGTTTCCAGCCACATCTTCAGAGTCTCTTTAAAAGCCGAGGGATATTGCACCAACTCGCCAAACGAAGAATCGAGGTACACATTCTTCATGGCCGCCAGCCAGACAGCTTCGCGCTCCAGAGGATATCCGCCGTGAATCATCACGAA
>Ga0070714_100000291_pt1 | contig 38289 bp, 32 predicted proteins | sample LARL83metaG_FD_65450 | JGI IMG/M metagenome (GOLD analysis project Ga0070714, IMG submission 65450) | Corn, switchgrass and miscanthus rhizosphere microbial communities from Kellogg Biological Station, Michigan, USA - LAR L8-3 metaG | ecosystem: Host-associated > Plants > Roots > Rhizosphere ... | reverse complement strand
CCAGGGCCGCCGCGGCGACGGCCAGCGGCAGGTTGATGAAGAAGATCGCCCGCCACGAGACGGCGTCGACCAGCCAGCCGCCCAGCACCGGCCCCGCCGCCGCCGTCAGCGCGCCGAACCCGGCCCAGACGCCGATCGCCCGGCTGCGTTCATGCTCGTCGAAGGTGGCGCCGATGAGCGCCAGGCTCGCCGGCGTCAGCAGCGCAGCGCCCACGCCCTGCACCGCGCGCGCCGCCACCAGCGCCGGCATCGCCGGCGCCAGGCCGCAGCCGATCGAGGCGGCGGCGAACAGCGCCACGCCGATGACGAACACGCGGCGGCGGCCGTAGCGGTCGGCCATGCCGCCGCCGACCAGGACCAGCGCGCCGAGCATCAGGAGGTAGGCGTTGACCACCCATTGCGCCTCGGCGGTGCCGGCGCCGAGGTGGCCCTGGATCGCGGGCAGGGCGACGTTGACCACCGAGCCGTCGACGAACGCCATGCTCGAGCCGAGGATCGTCGCCGCCAGGACCAGCCGCTTGCGCACGGCCGGCAGCACCCGCGTCTCCGGTGTCGCGCGGGCGAGCGCCGTCGCGCGAATGATGCCGTCGTCGCAGGGGGGCCGCGCCGCGCCGATCATCGCGCGATGATGGCCGAGGCGCGGACGCGAATCGAGTCGCTCGTCGGCGGTGCGCGGTTCAGCGCAGCTCGTCCCGGACCGCGTCGATGCCGGCCTGGAGGCACGGCTCGTCGTTGCCCGAGGGCGAGCCCGACACGCCGCCGCCGCCGATGGTGTCGTCGCCGGCTTTGATCGGCAGCCCGCCGGCGATGCCGATCATGCCGGGCAGCGTCGCCTGCTGCAGCGCGAGCGGGTCGTTCTTGGCGATGCGCGCGGCGAACGCCGCCGAGGGCGCCCGCGTCGTCCGCGCGGTGTAGGCTTTGCGCCGGCTGTTCTCCCAGGTGTGAGGCGCCGCACCGTCGCCGCGGATGGCGACGATGGTCTCGCCGTCGCGGCCGACGACGTGGACCGAGACGGCGTAGCCCTTGGCCTTGCACGCATCGACCGCGCCCTGGGCGATGGCGAGTGCCACTGCGTGGGTGAGCGCCTTCTGGGTGATGAGCTCGGCATGGGCGGGCAGCGCCAGCCCATACGCCAACAGAGCGGCGGCCGCGCCGCCGAGACGTCCGATCATGGTGTCCTCCCGTTCGGCCCTTTGGTTGCGCAGGTGGGCCGTGAAGCGGAAGGGTGCGCCGCGACGCCGCGGGAGTCCAGCGACGGCGGGCGCGCGCTCGGGCGGGCGGCGTCGCGCCCATTCCCGCACCCATCTAGAAGATCAGGTACAGCAGGATGATGACGATCACCGGCACGCCCATCAGCCACATCAACAATGCTGGCATATGTTGTCTCCCCGGATCGGTGGAACGGCTTCAGCGCCACCGCGTGAAGCGGCTGAAATCGGTGCCCTGGTCGCGATGGCGCCCACCGGTGACGGCCGCCCACCACGCCGCCGCGGCGGCGGCGAGAAGGGCCGCCGCGATGACGAAGCCCGAGACGATGCCGGTCTTGCGCGCGGCGTCGGCCGCCGTCTTGGCGCGGGCGAGGACGCTATCGACGCGCTGCTCGGCCTCCGCCTGCGAGAGCCCGGTGCGGGCGGCGACGAGCCGGCCGAGGTAGGCCTTGTCGGCGTCGGCGATCGGCTGCCCCGCCGTGCCCTGCGCCAGGATGCGCGTCGCCTCGCGCTTGGCGGCGAAGGTCTCGCCGCCGCCCGCCGGCTGCTGCCCCGTGGTGCGGAACAGCGAATCGACGGTGTAGGCGGCCGGGTTGCCGCCGCCGCTTGCGAGCTTGGCGCCGCCCGCCACCACGCCGGAGACGCCGGCCATCGCCAGCACCGCCGCGATCAGCACGCCGAGTCCCCACATGGCGACGCCGTGGGTGCCGTCGCGGACGTCGGACTCGTGTTCCGTGGCGTCGCCGATGCGGCGGCGCATGCGGCCGACGACGTAGCCGCCGGCGAGGTTGCTGGAGACGATGACCCACACCACCCACAGCCCGAGCGCGATGGCGAACAGCGCCTTCGAGGCGCCCGCGCCCTCATAGGGCGAGGTCATCGATAGGCCGATCGCCGAGCCGAACGTGAGCAGGACGAGCGAAATGGCGGCGGCGATCACCGCGCCGGCGATGACGGCGCCCCAGTCGACGTACGCGTGGGTGTCGGTCGCGGCGGTGCGGACCGGTGCGGTCGGCGGTCGTGTGGCCATGGCGGGCTCCCCTCTTGGCTTGGCGCGTGGGTTGGCGATGCGGTGGGCGCAACGGCTCCGCCGGTCAGCGGAGGCCGGCGAACGAGAGAATGGCGAGGACGATGACGATCAATCCCACCAGATAGATGATGCCGTTCATGAGTCCCTCCGCTGTTTCAAAGGCTTGAAAGGATGAACGGCGACGGCAAGGAAAAGTTCAGCGGGACCGTGGCGGAACGACGGCTCTGGCGCGCCGGCCGGCGTCCTCGTTTGTCTCGTAATTGCCGAACAGCGTCTTGCGGAAGGTGCCGATGAGCTGCGCCTCGGCGATGACGGCGGGCGCCGCCGCGGTCTTGAGCGCATCGACGGTCGGGGGCGGCTTGACGCCGAGCGCCGGCACCTTCAGCGCCAGCAGCCGGAAGCGATCGTGGTGGGTGCCGTGCAGCGGCTGCGGTCCGTCGTAGTGGGCGTTGCCGTAGGTGGTGACGGCCTGCTTGAGCGCGGTCGACTCGGCGACGCCATCATGGGAGTTGGGGGGCAAGCCCCTCGGGGAGCGCGCGGCGGTCGCCCGGGATGTCCCCGATGATCAGTGGGGGGCCGCGGTGACGAACGGCGCCTCGGGATCCTCGATGATCGGGGCGAAGCTCCGGGTGCCCGCCGGCACGTCCTCCCACGCGAGTGGCGGCGAGACGTTGTCGCCGCCTTTGGCGTGGCGGGTCGGAATCGCCGCACCGTTGGCGAAGGCCGGGCTGGTGAGGATGAAGATCATGGGACTCCGTGGACGCACGCGGACGCGTTTGCGTTAGAGGGAAGAAACGGCAGTGAGGGCACGCAGGTTCCGAGCGCTTGCAGGTAGCTTATGCCCACCGGGAGTTATCTGGCCGGTCTCAGTTGCTGTTGCAGAGGCTAGATGTCATCAGCCTAGTTACTGTGGATCCACGCACCCAAAGATCAGAGCAAAGGTCGATGGGACTTTTTCTGCAGAATCGGCGCGACGTAGAGGTTATCGCATTCAAGAAGCCCCTAATCTCCAGAAAATTGACAGTCCGAAACAGTCAGATTCCGAACTCTGCCCCATGACTCCGCCCCGCCGTTGCGCTAACCTTCCCCTCATATAAGCAAGAGCCGGTCGACCGGCCCCGACGCCCGCGTGGAGGCGGCGACGTCACCGCCCGCAACGCCCGCGCCACTGCGACACGAACACCCACGACCCCAGCCCCGGAGGCACCATGGTCGCTTTCACCCTCAACGGAAAACCGGCGTCGGTCGACGCCGAGCCGGGCACGCCGCTGCTCTGGGTCATCCGGGATCATCTCCGGATGACCGGCACCAAGTACGGCTGCGGCGCCGGCCTGTGCGGCGCCTGCACCGTCCACATCGACGGCCAGGCCGTGCGCTCGTGCCAGACGCCGGCCTCGGCGGTCGCCGGCAAGAGCGTCGTCACCATCGAAGGGCTCTCGCCCGACGCCTCGCACCCCTTGCAGAAGGCCTGGGTCGCCGAGCAGGTGCCGCAGTGCGGCTACTGCCAGTCGGGCCAGATCATGAAGGCGGCCGAGCTGCTGGCGTCGAACCCGCACCCGTCGCGCGACGAGATCGTCCAGCACATGGACGGCAACATCTGCCGCTGCGGCACCTACACCCGCATCATCGCCGCGATCCAGCGCGCGACGAAGGAGGCCTGATCATGGCAACGCGCATGAATCTCTCCGAGCCGACGCGCGCTTCGGTTTCGCGGCGCCGCTTCCTGAAAAGCGCCGCTGCGGCCGGCGTGGGCGGCCTGTCGTTCTACCTCGTGCTGCGCGAGAGCACTGGTCTGGCGCTGCTGACGCCCGCCCAGGCGCAACAGGCGGCGGGCAGCGCCGCGGCCGCCGCCAAGACGATGAGTCCTTGGGTGACGATCGCCCCCGACGGCGCGGTGACGATCCTCTCCGCCGGCGCCGAGATGGGCCAGGGCTCGATGACATCGCTGCCGCTCATCCTCGCCGAGGAGATGGACGCCGACTGGTCGAAGGTGACGATCGCCTTCTGCCCGTCGGAGGCCGAGACCTACGGCTACGGCCCGCCCGGCAAGAAAAGCATGTCGATCACCGGCAGCCGCGCGGTGCAGAAGTACTACCCGGAGCTGCGCATCGCCGGCGCCCAGGTGCGCAAGGTGCTGATCGCCAACGCCGCGGCGAAGTGGAACGTCGATCCCGCCTCGCTCAAGACCGAGCCCGGCGCGGTGGTCAATCCGGCCAACGGCCAGAAGCTCGGCTACGGCGAGATCGCCGCGTTCGGCACCGTGCCGGAGACGCTGCCCGAGGTCCACGAATCGGAGCTCAAGAACCCCGCCGACTTTCGCCTGATCGGCACCTCGATGCCGCGCCGCGACATCCCGCTCAAGGTGAACGGCACGGCGCGCTTCGCCATCGACGTGCAGCTTCCCGGCATGGTCTACGCCACGACGCTGCACTCGCCGGTGCAGGGCGGCGAGGCCGAGAGCTGGAACGAGGCCGACATCGCCAAGCGCAAGGGCGTGCTGCAGACGGTCAAGGTGCCGCACGGCGTCGCCGTCGTCGCGTCGACGTACGAGGCCGCCATGCTCGGCCGCCGCGCGCTGAAGGTCGCGTGGAAGACCGGCGCCAAGAGTGCCAAGGGCTTCGATTCCGAGCAGGCGCTGGATCAGACCTATCTCACGATCACCGACGACCCCGCCCACAAGGTGCAGACGCTCGACCGTCACGGCGACGCCGACAAGGCGTTCGCGGGTGCCACTAAGACCTACAAGGCCGGCTACACCGCCCACTTCGCCTATCACGCGCAGATGGAGCCGTTGAACGCCACCGCCCGCTTCAACGACGCCGGCGACGCGGTCGAGGTGTGGGACGGCTCGCAGGCGCCCGACCGCTCGCGCGAAGGCATCGCCAAGGCGCTCGGCTTCAAGGAGGAGCAGGTCACCGTCACGCAGTGTTACATGGGCGGCGGCTTCGGCCGGCGCTCGCTCGGCGACTACGCCGCCGAAGCGGCGCTGGTGGCGCGTGCGGCGAAGAAGCCGGTCAAGCTGATCTGGACCCGTGAGGAGGATCTCGCCAACGGCATGTTCCGGCCGCAGAACTTCCAGTGCCTGGAAGCGGCGCTCGATTCGTCGGGCAAGGTCAGCGGCTGGCGTCACTGCATCGTCGGCGACGGCGGCGCGTCGCTGCTCGCCACCGGCATCAAGATCGCGCCCTACTACAAGGTGCCGAACCAGAACATCGAGCTGCGCGGCGTCTCCAACGGCATCAAGACCAAGCACTGGCGCGCGGTCGGCAATCCGTTCAACCAGTACGCGATCGAGGCCTTCATCGACGAGATGGCGGCGGACCAGAAGATCGATCCGATCGAGTTCCGCCTGACGCGGATGAACGCGACCGATCGCGTGAAGAAAGTGTTCGAGGCGGTCGCCAAGATGTCCGACTGGGACGCCAAGCGCCCCGCCGGCCGGGCGCTCGGCGTCGCGCTCTCCGAACGCTCCGGCTCGCTCGCCGCCGGTGTGGTGGAAATCTCGCTCGATCAATCGTCGGGCAAGATCCGCGTCCACAAGGCGTGGCTCGCCGTCGACGGCGGCCGCATCGTCCAGCCGGAGGCGGCAAGGGCCAACGTCGAGAGCGGCATCGTCTATGGCCTCTCGAACGCGCTGTTCGAGCAGGTGACGGTGAAGAACGGTGAAGTGCAGCAGTCCAACTTCCACGAGTACCAGGTGCTGCGGATGTCGGATGTGCCCGAGGAACTGCACATCGACTTCGTGGAGAGCGATCTGCCGCCCCAGGGCATCGGCGAGATCGGCAACCCGTGGCTCGGCGGCGCCGTCGCCAACGCCTTCCACGCGCTCACCGGCAAGCGGCTCTACGACATGCCGTTCACGCCCGACGCCGTGCATGCGGTGCTGAAGGCGTAGCGTCGCGTCGCGCGTCGATCCATTCACGCCCGACGCCGTGCATGCGGTGCTGAAGGCGTAGCGTCGCGTCGCGCGTCGATCCATCGAAACGGGAAAGGCCGCCATCGCGCGGCCTTTCCTTTTTCCAGCAGAGCACACTCCAGTCGAATCGAACCGTTTTGTTCGTCACCCCCGCGAAAGCGGGAGTCCAGTTCTTTTTTAAAACGCTGGATTCCCGCTTCCGCGGGAATGACGAGGTAATGCACTGCTTCCATGGAAATGAATCACGCTCTAGCGTCGCGCGTCGGCATATACCGAGACGGGAAAGGCCGCCATCGCGCGGCCTTTCCTTTTTTTGTGCGCGGGGTCACGGATACGCCTGGGCTCGCCATGCGGTTCTCCCTTGCGTGGTGCGTTCCGCGCAATCTCGCGTTCCTCGGTCGCTCCCGCGGCGCCATATTGCCTCTTCGTTGCGCCACCGTTTCGCCACCGTTCGCTCATAGACTTCCGCCTTCCCGTCCGTCACCGGAAGCCGTAGTTACCGGCGCGGCGTTATCCGGCCAGACATTTCGCGGACGCATATTTTTCTCACTCCCGGCGTGGAGGACTCGCCATGACAGAGCGCTCGCGCATCCGACCTCGATCGACGGTTCCCGCGGCGACGGTGCTGGTCGCGTTCGTCGCGGTGGCGCTGGCCGCCGCGCCGGCGCGCGCTCAGCAGACGGAGCCGACGATCAACTCGGAAGCCGACGGCGTGAAGAGCCTCGGCACGATCACCCTGGCGCCCGGAGAGGAGCCGTCGCACCCGTGGATTTCCGATGACGACATCAACGGCGCCGGATTGAAGGCCGACCATGTCGCCTGGGGCGAGGCCGCGGCCAACGCCTATAAGGCCCACGACTACACCGAGGCGCGCGATCTCTGGCGCAAGGCGGCCCAGGGCGGCGACCCCAACGCGCTCTACGCGCTCGGCGTCATGAGCGAGCGCGGCGAAGGCGGTCCGCAGGATCTCGAGGAGGCGCTCGGCTGGTATTACGCCGCCGCGCGGAAGGGCGTCCGCCAGGCCAACGCCAAGGTCGCGGCGCTGAACGCGCGTCTGCGCAAGGACGCGGCCGAAAGCGCCGCCGCCAACGCCAAGGCGCTGGCCGCCCAGGACGCCGCGCAGGCGAAGGCCGCCGAGCCGGCGAAGACGGACACTGCGAACCAGAGCACCGCGAGCGCCAACAGCGCGCCGCGCGCGGACAACTCGGATGCCGCCGGTCGGCCGGTCGCCTCGCCGCCGCCCAAGGTGACGGCGGCGCCGGCGCCCCAAGGCGACACGCGGCCGCAGAATCCGGCGCTAGCGTCGCCCGCGCAATCTCCGGTGCCGAAGCCGCGCGCCGAGGCTGCCCCGGCGAAGCCGGAAGCCAAGCCCGAGGCAAAGGCGCAGGCGGCGTCGAATCAGCCCGCACCGGAGCCGAAGCCGGAGGCCAAGACGCAAGCGGCGTCGAATCAGCCAGCGGCGGAGCCGCCGAAGCCGGAGGCCAAGGCCGAGCCGGCAAAGCCCGAGCCCGCCGCCACGCCGCCGTCCGATTCCAAGGCGGACCTCGCGCAATACCGCGCCGCCGCCGAGGCGAAGAAGCCCGAGGTGGCGTTCATGCTCGGCGCCAAGTACGCCGACGGGCGCGGCGTGACCAAGAACGACGCCGAGGCGGTGAAGTGGTATCGCGTCGCCGCCGAGAAGGGCTACGCCCCGGCCGAGAACAACCTCGGCTTCATGTATGCCGAGGGTCGCGGCATCAAGCGCGACGACACCGCAGCGGTGAAATGGTATCAGCGCGCCGCCGATCGCAACTATGCGCCGGCCCAGACCAGCCTCGGCATGATGTACGCCGCCGGTCGTGGCGTGCCGCAGAACGACGTCGAGGCGCTCGCCCTCTACTCGACGGCGGCCAACCAGGGCTATGCGCCAGCGACCGCCAACCTCGCCCAGGCCTACGCCGACGGCCGCGGCATCGCGCGCGACGAGAAGACCGCCAAGTTCCTGCTCAGCGCCATCGCCGAGAAGCCGCGCACCGGCTCGGGCATCTACGTCGATCCGGAGCGCTGACGCGAAGCGCCGCGCATTTTAGGCAAATTGCGTCGATCGTTTACCTCTGCCGAGGGTGGTGCGGGTAGCCTGGCCGGCATGCAAGCGCTCGCCATCGCCGCCTCCGCACTCGTCGCGCAATCGGCCGTCGTCAACGTTATCGCCGAGAACGTCGCCAATGCGGTGACACCCGGCTACACGGCGAAGGCGGCACAGCTCGTCTCGATGAATCCCGGCGTCAAGGTCGGCGCGATCGTCGATGCCAACCCGACCGGCGTCGATCTCGCCAGCGAGTTCGTCAACCTGATCCTCGCCAAGACCGCTTATCAGTCAGCGCTCAAGGTCGTCTCGAGCGCTGAGCGGATGTCGCAAGCGCTCCTCGCCAGCGTCTGACGTTCTGCGCGGAGAAGCGCGGGCGCCCCATAACGCGCGTTTTCTCTTTGGATTATTCGCTATCAGCCGGCCGCGATCCGCGCCCCGACATCGGGAAGCCAATCCTCGCCGGCGTCCGATGTTTTGCTGTCGCTGCGCGTGCGCCAGGCGGGAAACCGCACCGTGACCTGGGTGCCGATGCCGAGCGCGCTTTCGAGCGTGAGCTCGCCGCCGTGAAGTTCGACATAGGATTTCGCCAGCGGCAACCCGATGCCGGTGCCCTCCTGGGCGTGGGCGGCTGGCCGGCGGCCGCGCTCGAACGGCTGGAGCACGCTCTCGATCTCATCCGGTTCGATGCCGATGCCGGTGTCGCTGATGACGAACATCGGGCACAGGCGGCCGTCGATGCCGCTCTCGACGACGATCTCGCCGTCGGCCGGCGTGAACTTGACCGCGTTCGACAGAAGGTTGATGGCGATCTGCGACAGTTTCTGCGCATCGGCAAAGATCGCGACGAGCGCCGGCGCGGCGCGATGGATGAAGCGCAGTTTCTGCGTCCGCATGCGCGGCTCCAGCATCCGCGCGGCAGCGGCGAGCACGCCGTCGAGATCGACCTCCTCCTCGACCAGCTGCAGTTTGCCGGCTTCCGCCTTGGAGAGGTCGAGGATGTCGTTGATCAGCGCCAAAAGGTGATGGCCCGCCCGGCGGATGTCGCCGACATACTCGCCCTGGCGGTCGTTGAGGAGTCCGGCGTAATGCTGTTCCAGCAACTCCGAAAAACCGATGATGGCGTTGAGCGGCGTGCGCAGCTCGTGGCTCATGTTGGCGAGAAACGCCGATTTGGCCCGGCTCGCCCGTAAGGCGTCCTCGCGCGCCGTTTCCAGAGCGCGCATCTGGGCGCGCGCCCGTTCCAGTGCCGACGCCAGCACGTCGGCGCCGCTTGCCACGCCGGCGTAGCGTCCCTGTCGCACGATGACGAAGCCGTCGACCACCGCTTCGGGAAAGCGGGTGGTGATCAGTTCCTTGAGTGCGTCGAGCGACAGCGACGCCTCGACCACGAGCGGCGCAGCGCTCGCGCCGATCGATTCGAGAAAGCGGCGGATCGGCCGTCGCTCGAATACGGCTTGGGCCAGCGGATGCGAATAGGCGGTGAGGAAGTGACGGCGCGACAGCAGCGCGAGCGGTGCGCCGTCCGCCACCACCGGAAGCCCCAAGCGCCCGTCGAGCCTCGCCAATATGTGCGCGGCATCGGAGCAGGGCGTGGTCGGGGCGATCGGATCCAGCGGATTGATCAGGCGTTCCACCGTCCACGTGTCCACTGTCTGGGCGTCAGCGAGATTCATGCGGTTATTTCCTGTTTCGTCCCTCCTTTTTGACAGCGGGGGTCTTAATAAACAATGACACGAATAGAAATTTCTCATTCATCCCAATGACTTATGTGACAGGTACGTGACACGGCGCAGCCGTCCGATCTACCGTGTCGCACCGTGGGGAAGCCCGCGTTAACCTTATTGTCCAAAATTCGGGAGCAATCTGAAGGGCGCGCAAACGCGCGCACTTGGATCGGGACGCCCATGGACGCACGAGCGGAACAGAGCAAGCCCCAGATGCTGGCCGAGGCGGCGGCGCGCGCGCGCGCAGCACTCGCCTCCGACCCCGCGCGGGCGGACGACGCGGCCCGGTTCGTCGGCCGCTTCTATGCCCGCATCGCGCCGGAAGACATTGCCGCGCGCGACGGCGCGGCGCTCGCGGGGGCAGCTCTCTCCCTCTACACCTTCGCGGCGAAGCGGCGCGCGCCAGGCGCCGAGGTGCGCGTCATCAATCCGCGTCCGGGCCAGGCCGACTGGTCGTGCCCGCACACCGTCGTCGAGATCGTCAACGATGATATGCCGTTCCTGGTCGATTCGGTGGCGGCGTTCTTTCACGGTCGTCGGGCGACCGTTCACATTCTCATCCATCCGATCGTGCAGGCGCTGCGCCATCCGTCGGGCGACCTGATCGGCCTGGCCGACGGCGACGCCAGGAACACGCGCCGCGAATCGTGGATGCACGTCGAGGTCGACGCCGTCTCGTCGCCGGACGAGCAGGCGGCGATCCGCGACGGCCTGCTCAAAGTGCTGGCGGATGTTCGCGCGGCGACGACGGATTGGCCGGCGATGCGCGTCCGTCTTGTCGAGATCGCGGCGGCGATGGCGTCGCGCGCCGGCGCGCGGAAGAATCGGGACGCCGAGCATGAGGAGGATGTGGCGTTCCTCCGTTGGCTTGCCGATGACCACTTCACCTTTCTCGGCTTTCGCGAATACGCCTTCAGCGGCAGCGGCGACACGGTGCGGAGCCGCGCGGCTGCCGCTTCGGGTCTGGGAGTCCTGCGCGATCCGACGGCGCCGATCTTTCACGAGGAGGTCGACGGCAAGCGGTTGCCGCCCGACGTCCGAGCGCTGCTCGCGCGTCCCGGCACCCTTATGATCAGCAAGGCCAACCGGCGCGCCACGGTGCACCGCCCAGTGCACATGGACACCATCGGCATCAAGCGTCTCGATTCATCCGGCAAGGTCGTCGGCGAATATCGCTTCGTCGGCCTGTTCACGTCCAACGTCTACACTCTGTCGCCGCGCGCAATCCCGGTGCTGTCGCTCAAGATCGCCCGCGCGCTCGATCGCGCCGGCGTCGAGCCCGGCAGCCACGACGGCAAGGCGCTGGTCAATATCCTGGAGACCTATCCGCGCGACGAGCTGTTCCAGATCGGCGAGGACGATCTGCTGCACACCGCGCTCGGAATCCTCTCTCTGGAGGAGCGACGGCGCATTGCGCTGTTCATGCGGCGCGATCCGTTCGAACGGTTCGTCTCCTGTCTCGTGTTCGTGCCGAAGGACCGCTACACCAGCGATCTTCGGCTGAAGCTCGAGGCGGTGCTGTGCGATGCGCTCGCCGGCACGATCTCGGCGCGCTACACCGATTTCGGCGACGCCCCGCTTGCGCGCATTCACCTCATCGTCAAGACGACGCCGGGCAAGATCCCGACGGTCGACGAAGCCGCCATCGAAGTGCGCCTGGTGAAGGCGGCGCGGACCTTTTCCGACGATCTCAGGGACGCGCTGGTCGAGGCCCATGGCGAGGAGCGTGGGCTCGCCCTGTTCGCCCGCTTCGGCGATGCCTTTCCGTCCGGCTATCGCGAGCGCTTCGATGCCGGGGTCGCCGTCGCCGACATCGCCCGCATGGATGCCGCGGTGGCGTCGGGAATCGCCTTCGATCTCTATCGTCCGGCGGACGCGGCGCCGACCGCGATCCGTCTCAAGCTCTTCCGCGTCGGCAGCCCGGTGCCGCTGTCGGAGATCGTTCCCGTAGCCGAGAATTTCGGCCTCAAGGTGCTCGACGAGCGGCCGTTCGAGATCCGGCCGGCCGGCGTCGCGGACACCGCCGCCGTCCATATCCACGATCTCGGCCTCATTGCCGCCAGCGCGATCGACCTCGCTTTGCGCAAGAGCGCGATCGAGGATGCCTTCGGCGCCATCTGGCGCCGCGATGCCGAGAACGACGGCTTCAACCGCTTGGCGATCGCCGCCGGCCTGACCTGGCGCGAGGTCGTCGTGATCCGTGCCTATTCGCGGTTCCTGCGCCAAGCCCAGGCGCCGTTCAGCCTCGCCTACATGGAAGAGGCGTTCGTCCACAATCCGGCGTTCGCGCGGACGTTCTGCGACCTCTTTGCCGCCCGCTTCGATCCCGACCGGGAGGAGCGGCGCGAGGAGCGCGAATCGGGGCTTGCGGCGCAATTCCAATCCGATCTCGACGCCGTCGTGAGCCTCGACGAGGACCGCATCCTGCGCCGGTTCGTCAACACCTTGCGCGCGACCACGCGGACCAACGTCTATCAGCGCGACGAGAACGGTTGCCCCAAGCCGTACCTCGCCCTCAAGATCGCCAGCCGCAGCCTCGATGCCCTTCCGGCGCCGCGTCCGATGGCGGAAATTTTCGTCTATTCGCCGAGGATGGAAGGCGTGCATCTTCGTGGCGGCAAGGTCGCCCGCGGTGGCATCCGGTGGTCGGACCGGCGCGAAGATTTCCGCACTGAGATCCTCGGCCTGATGAAGGCACAGACGGTGAAAAACACCGTGATCGTTCCGGTCGGCTCAAAGGGCGGCTTCGTGCTCAAACGTCCGCCTCCGGCAGATACGGGCCGTGAGGCATTTCAGACCGAAGGCATCACCTGTTACCGCACCCTCATGTGCGGCCTTCTCGACCTCACCGACAACCTGAACGGCGCCACGGTGATACCCCCCGAGCGTGTCGTGCGCCACGACGGCGACGATCCTTACCTGGTGGTCGCCGCCGACAAGGGGACGGCGACGTTCTCTGATATCGCTAACGGCATCGCCCGCGACTACGGCTACTGGCTCGACGATGCGTTCGCCTCGGGCGGCTCGGTCGGCTACGACCATAAGAAGATGGGCATTACCGCCCGCGGCGCCTGGGAATCCGTCAAGCGCCATTTCCGCGAGCTCGGCCGCGACGTTCAGGCCGAGAACTTCACTGCGGTCGGCGTTGGCGACATGTCGGGCGACGTGTTTGGCAACGGCGTCTTGCAGTCGCGTCACACACGGCTCATTGCCGCGTTCGACCACCGCCACATCTTCATCGATCCCGATCCCGACCCGGAGGCGAGCTTTATCGAGCGCGAGCGGATGTTTGGCTTGCCGCGCTCGTCATGGGCGGATTACGACCGAGCAACAATATCGAAGGGAGGCGCCGTGTCCGAGCGCTCGGCGAAATCTTGCGCGCTCTCGGTAGAGGCGAAGGCTGCTCTGGGAATCGATGCCGACTCGTTGCCGCCTGCCGAACTCGTGTGCGCGATTCTCAAGGCACCAGTGGATCTGCTGTGGCTCGGCGGCATCGGCACCTTCGTCAAGGCATCCGACGAGAGCCACGCCGCCGCCGGCGACCGCACCAACGACGCAACGCGCGTCGATGCCCGCGATCTTCGCTGCAAGGTGGTTGGCGAAGGTGCCAATCTCGGATTCACCCAGCTCGGGCGCATCGAATATTGCCGTGGCGGCGGCCGCCTCAATCCCGACTTCATCGACAATTCGGCGGGTGTCGATACTTCCGACCACGAGGTCAACATCAAGATCGCGCTCGGCGACGCCGTCGGCGACGGCGCGCTGACGATGGATGCGCGCAACCGCCTTCTGGTCGAAATGACCGACGAAGTCGGCACGCTCGTGCTGCGCGACAATTACCTGCAAACGCAGGCCATCAGCGTTGTCGAGGCGGCCGCGCCGGCGCTGCTCGATTCTCACCGCCGCCTCGTTATGGCCTTGGAGAAGGCCGGGCGCCTTGATCGGGCGCTCGAGACCTTGCCCGCCGATGATGGGTTCGCGGCGCTGGCGCGCGCGCACCTCGGCTTGACGCGTCCCGAGATCGCGGTGTTGCTGGCTTATGCCAAGCTCTGGCTCTACGACGAGATTCTGGCGTCAGACCTGCCCGACGATTCGGCGCTTGCCGGCGATCTCGCCCGCTATTTTCCCACGGCGATGCGCGACCGGTTCAAGGTCGAGATCGATCGCCATAAGCTCCGGCGCGAGATCATCGCGACGTCCGCCACCAATTCGGTCGTCAACCGCGTCGGTCCGTCGTTCATCCATGAAATGGCCGATCGCACCGGGGTCTCGGCCGCCGATGTGGCGCGGGCCTACATCGTCGCCCGCGACGCATTCTCGCTGAGAGACGTCTGGGAGGCGATCGAGGCGCTCGACAACGTGGCCCCTGCCCAGGCGCAGATTCAGATGATCCAGGACACGGTGGCGCTGCTTGAGCGCGTGGTCGCCTGGCTGCTGCTGTCGCTGCCGCACCCGATCGAGATCGGCCCCGCGACGGCGGCGTTGAACCCGTCGGTGACGGCTCTCGCGGCGGCGCTACCCGATTCCTTGTCGACCGACGGTCATGCCGCGTTCGAGCGACGCCGGCAGGCACTGATCGAGGCCGGTGTGCCGAATGGCCTGGCATCCCGTGCGGCTGCGATTCCATTCCTGGGCGCCGCCCCTGATATCGGCCGGATCGCCGAACGCGCCGGTTCCCGGCCGGTCGCTGCCTCGGCGATCTACTTTGCCGTCGGCGGCACGCTTGGGCTGGAATGGCTGCGCGAGCGCGCGCAGGCCATCGTGCCGGATACCGACTGGCAGCGTCAGGCCGTCTCATCCCTGGTAGGCACCTTTCATGCGCTGCAGGCGGACGCCGCCGGAGCCGCACTGCCGGCCGGCGGTGTCGATGCGTGGCTCGCGCGTCTCGGTCCGAAGGCCGCGCGGACGCGGTCGCTGATCGAGGAGATGCGCGGCGCTTCCACGGTCGACATCGCCATGCTAACGGTGGCCGCCCAATCCTTGCGCCAGCTCGTCGCCGACTGACCCCGCACACGTGAAACCATCAAGCGCCTCATCGCCGCCCGCGGCATCGCTCCGGGCCACCGTTTCATGGTGCCTCTACGACTGGGCGAATTCCGCCTATCCGACGGTCGTCCTGACCTTCGTGTTCGCGACCTATTTTACCCAGGCGGTTGCCACCGACGTCATTGCCGGCACCGCCGAGTGGGGGTTCGCGCTCACCGCCTCGGGTATCGCCATTGCCGTCCTGTCGCCGATTCTCGGCGCGGTCGCCGATCAGACCGGGCGACGCAAGCCGTGGCTCGCATCGTTCACGGCACTGGCGGCGATCGGCACCGCGTGCCTGTGGTGGGTGAAGCCGGAGCCGTCTTTCGTGCCTCTTGCCCTGGCGCTGGTCGCCGTTTCCAATCTGGGGTTCGAGTTCGGCAGCGTGTTCTACAACGCGATGCTGCCGGACCTCGTGCCGCAATCGCGTCTCGGACGCCTGTCGGGCTGGGGCTGGGGGCTCGGCTACGCGGGCGGCCTCGTCTGCCTGGCGATCGCGCTGTTTCTTCTGGTGCAGCCACCGATCCCGCCGTTCGGACTCGACAGGGGATCGGCCGAGCACGTTCGCGCCACGGCGCTTCTCACCGCCGGCTGGTTCGCGATTTTCTCCCTGCCAATCCTTCTATGGACGCCGGATCGCCCCGCGACTGGCCTCGGCTTCGGGCGTGCGCTCATCGCCGGCGTGCGCTCGCTCGGCGAGACGCTCGGGCACATCCGGTCCTATCGCGCTTGCGCGATCTTTCTGGTCGCGCAGATGATCTACACCGATGGCCTCAACACCTTGTTCGCGTTCGGCGGCATCTATGCCGCGGGCACCTTCTCGATGCCGCTCGAAGAGGTGTTGATGTTCGGCATCGCGCTCAACGTCAGCGCCGGACTCGGTGCGATGGGATTTGCCTGGATCGACGACTGGATCGGACCCAAGCCAACGATCGCGATTGCGCTCGTCTTCGTCATCGCGCTCGGCGCCGCCCTGCTTCTGGTCGAATCGAAGACGGCCTTCTGGATGTTGGGGGTGGCGCTCGGCGCCTTCTTCGGACCGATCCAGGCCGCGAGCCGTTCGTTCATGGCCCGCCTCGCTCCCGAGGCGATGCGCACCGAGATGTTCGGACTCTACGCGCTGACCGGGAAGGCCACTGCATTCCTCGGTCCGATGCTGCTCGGCTGGGCGACGCTCGCGTTCCACAGCCAGCGCGCCGGCATGGCGACGGTGCTGGCGTTCTTCGCCGTCGGACTGGCACTGCTTCTGAAGGTACCGGCGCCGCCGCGCCAGGCGGACTGACGCGCGGCTCAGGCGATGCGGCGCGTCGGGTCTGCCGGCGGACGCATGCGCTCGCGCGGAAAGAGGATCCGCACGTCGGTGCCCTCGCCGGGCGTGCTTCGGACCGACAGCGTGCCGCCGTGCAGCTCGACGAGATTTTTGGTCAGCGGCAGCCCGAGTCCGGTGCCCTCGTGGACGCGCTGGAGCGAATTGTCCACCTGGCGGAACGGTTGCAGAGCGACGACGATATCGTCGGCGGTCATGCCCACTCCGGTATCGGCGACCCACAGGGCGAGCCCGCCGTCGGCGGCGAGACCAGCGCCGACCGTGACCCGGCCGTCCTTCGGCGTGAACTTCACTGCGTTGGACAGCAGATTAAGCATGATCTGACGCAGCCGCAGTTCGTCGGCGGTAAGGCGCGGCAAGTTTGCCGCTATGGCCGTCTCCAGATCGACCCCCGCGTCGTCGGCGCGCTGTTGCACGTAATGGCAGCAAGACTCGATCATTGCGGAAATGTCGATGACATCGTCATGCAGCGTCAACTGACCGGCTTCGATCTTCGACATATCGAGAATGTCATTGATGATGGCGAGCAGATGCTGACCGGAACCGTGAATGTCGTGTGCGTAGTCGCGATATTTGCCGACCCCGAGCGGCCCCGCGCCTTCCTTCATGATGACCTCGGAGAAGCCGAGGATGGAATTAAGCGGCGTGCGCAGCTCATGGCTCATGGTGGCTAGGAATTGCGACTTGCTGATGTTGGCGGCTTCCGCATCCAGCTTCGCGGCCCGCAGCTCGCGCTCGGTCGCGGCCCGGCGAACCAGATGGCGGTGATGCGACAGGGAGAAGAAAAGCCCGATCGTCGTCGCCGTCATGAAGATGAAGAGGCCGACTGCCGCCGCCTCTTGAGCGGCGCGCTTGAGAAAGGTGTCGGCGCGGACGCTGAGCACGAAGGCGCCAATTACGTCGTTGAGTTTCCATTGCGCGCGATCGGGGCGGAGTTGGTTGTGACAATCGACGCATGATTGCTGGCTGGCGATCGATGGGTAGATCGTCCGCAGCAGAACCTCGTCGCCCGCCCTGAAGTATGCCGTTTCGGCGATGGGATTTCGTTCCGCCGAGAACCTGCGAATGGCCTCCGCCGTCTCCGTATCGCCGGGCGGCGTGACGATCTCCCGGCCTTCGGGGCCGACAAGGACCAGCTGGAACGAATCCTTCGCGCCGCGGCCTTGATTGAATCGCTCGAAGACGCGCGCGCGAAACGTCGCCGGGACCGGCGCATCTCCGGTCATGTAGTCGGCGCGGGTGACGGTGTACGTGGCATACATCGCGTCGACCAACCGCAAGGCGGTCGTCTTCTGCTCGCCGGTGCTGGTCTGAAACCAGCGCACGCTCGAGTAATAGAATCCGTAGCCAACGGCGGCCGCCAGCAGCGCGCACGATGCGGCGAAGATCAGGAAGCTCTTCCCAGCACGCGAGCGAAGGAATTCGAGGACGCTGTCACGCCGTGTCACCACGGTTCCAATCAGGCTGACGCGAAAGGGTCGCCATCCTGCCGGAGCGCGGTAAAGATCGCATTAAAACGGCATTTTAGGCAGTTTCCCGTGCAGCCAGCGGCAAACCCCGGGCGAGCTTCTCAGGTGTAACCGCGTTTCGAAGCCAGTCTCAGAGCAGCCCTTCCGCCTTCAGGGCCTCCTGGACCTTGGGCCGCGCGGCGACGCGCTTCTGGAAGGCCTGCACGTTGGGCCACGGCGCAAGATCGAGCCCGACCCGCGGCGCCCAGTTGAGCACCGCAAAGGCATAGCCATCGGCGACGGTGAATTGCTCGCCCAGCAGGTAGGAAGATTTGTTGAGGCGTTTGTCGAGAACGCCGAAGCGCCCGCCGAGATTCCCTTTGGCGATGGTCTTGTAATCCTCGGGCGTATCCGCCTTGAACAATGGCGAAAAACTCTTGTGGATTTCGGAGGTGATGAAGTTGAGCCACTCCTGAAGGTGGTAGCGCTCGCGGGTGCCGGCCGCGGGGGCAAGCTTCGTCTCCGGCTTCTGATCGGCGATGTACTGGACGATCGCCGGCCCTTCGGTCAGGACATCGCCGTCGTCGAGAACGATCGCCGGCACCTGTCCCTTAGGGTTGATAGCGAGAAAATCCGCTCCCGATTTCGTCTTCTTGGCGCGGACATCGACTTGCTCGAGCTCGAACGGAAGCCCGGCCTCGCACAGGGCAATGTGCGGCGACAGCGAGCATGCGCCGGGGCTGAAATAGAGTTTCATGGGCGACCTCCTTCGTGTGTGAGGCATCCCGTATGAACCGATGAGTGCGGGCGCGCCAGACGTTTCCTGTGGGAAACGAACGTTCAGTGACGAAAGTGCCGCATGCCGGTGAACACCATGGCGAGACCGGCCTCGTCGGCAGCCTTGATTACCTCGTCGTCGCGGATCGAGCCGCCCGGCTGAATGACGGCGGTGGCACCCGCCGCCGCGGCCGCGAGAAGCCCATCGGCAAACGGGAAGAACGCATCGGAGGCGACCACCGAGCCTTTGGCGCGACTCACCGGCTCATTCGCGGCCTTGGCGGCCTCTTCGGCTTTCCACGCGGCGATGCGCGAGGAATCAACGCGGCTCATCTGGCCGGCGCCGATGCCGACCGTGGCGCGATTCTTGACGTAGACGATGGCGTTGGACTTGACGTGCTTGCCGACGCGAAACGCGAACAGCAGGTCTTCGATCTCGGCATCGGTCGGCTTGCGCTTCGTCACCACCTTGAGATCGCCCGCCTGGATGCGGCCCGAATCGCGGGTCTGAACGAGGTAGCCGCCGGCCAGCGAGCGCACCTGCAGGCCAACGGCTGCGGGATCGGGAAGCTCGCCGGCGGCCAGCACGCGGACATTCTTCTTCCGCGCGAGCGCTGCGAGCGCGCCGGGCTCGAAGTCCGGCGCGATGACGACCTCGACGAACAGTTTGGCGATCTCCTCGGCGGTGGCGGCGTCGAGCCTGCGGTTGGCGGCGACGATACCGCCGAACGCGGAGACGGGATCGCAGGCGAGCGCCTTCAGATAGGCGTCCTTGAGGCTGGAGCCGAGCGCTACGCCGCACGGGTTGGCGTGCTTGATGATGGCGATCGCCGTCGTTTCGAACTCGGCCACGCATTCGTAAGCAGCGTCGGTGTCGTTGAGGTTGTTGAACGACAGCTCCTTGCCCTGGATCTGCTTCGAGGTCGCGACGCCCGGACGCGGATGGGCACGATCGAGGTAGAGCGCCGCTTTCTGGTGCGGGTTCTCGCCGTAACGCAACCTCTCCTGAAGGCGGCCGGCGAACGCGATCGACGGTGTGAAGTCTTCCTTCTCGATACCGGCGAACCAGCCGCCGATGGCGGCGTCGTAGGCGGCGGTGCGCTGGAAGGCGCGGCCCGCGAGCGTGCGCCGGAGAGCGCCCGTCACCGCGCCGTTGTTGGCCTCCATCTCCGTCAGCACGGCCGCGTAATCGGCGGGATCGGTCACGACGGCGACGAACGCGTGGTTCTTGGCGGCGGCGCGGATCAGTGCCGGGCCGCCGATGTCGATGTTCTCGACGCAATCGTCGAATGCGGCGCCGCGCGCGACCGTCTGCTCGAACGGGTAGAGATTGATAACGATGAGATCGATCGGTTCGATGCCGTGCTTCTGCATCATCGCCCGGTCGTCGGGGTTGTCGCGCCGCGCCAGAATGCCGCCGTGGATCGCGGGATGGAGCGTCTTCACGCGCCCATCCATCATCTCGGGAAACTTGGTGACATCGGCGACGTCTGTGACGGCGAGCCCGGCATCGCGCAGCGCCTTCGCCGTGCCGCCGGTGGAGAGAAGTGCCACGCCGCGGCCGGCGAGGGCCTTGGCCAGATCGACCAGCCCGGTCTTGTCGGAAACGGAAAGAAGCGCGCGGCGGATCGGGGTCAATGCGTCGGTCATGGTCTCTTGGGCGATTGAGGATTAGGCGCTGGCGATCGCCGGCGCGACGGCAGCATATTCGGGAACGAAGTCGCCAAGCAAGGCAAGCGCGCCGCCGCGATCGCCCATGCGGGCGCGGACCTCGATGCCGCCGAGCCCCGCTTCGAGGGCTGCGAGGTCTGTGGTGCGCGGCTTGGCGGTGAGGATACCGCCGTAGCGGGTCGGCTCCAGAGCCTCGCCGGCGTGAAAGAGCTCTTCGGTCAGCTTCTCGCCGGCGCGCAGCCCGGTGATCCTGATGGCGATGTCGCGCTCGGGGCGCAGTCCGGCAAGGCGGATCATCTGGCGGGCGAGATCGATGATCTTGATCGGCTCGCCCATATCGAGCACGAACAGCCGCCCATCGGCTTCCTCGGGCGACGCTTCCGTTCCGAGGACGGTGGCCTCGAGTACGAGCTCGACTGCCTCGCGCACGGTCATGAAATAGCGCTTCACGTCGGGGTGGGTGACGGTGAGCGGACCGCCTGCCTTGAGCTGGCGCTCGAACAGCGGCACGACCGAGCCGGTGGAGCCCAGCACGTTGCCGAAGCGGACGGTGACGAAGCGGGTGCCGCTGGTGGCGCCGCGGGCAATGTTGAGGGCTTGGCAGTAGGATTCGGCGAGGCGCTTGGTGGCGCCCATCAGCGACGACGGGTTGACCGCCTTGTCGGTCGAGATCAGCACCATCGCCTCGACGCCGGTGGCGCGGCACGCATCCGCCATGTTCCGGGTTCCCACGGCGTTGGTGAGCAGCCCTTCGAGCGGATGGGTCTCGACCATCGGCACGTGCTTCAGCGCCGCGGCATGGAACACGAGTTCGGGCTTTTCCTCGCGCAGGATGCGCAGGATGCGCTCGCGATCGCGTACGTCGGCGAGCACGGTCGCCTTCGGCACGTCGGGGCAGCGCTCGCCGATCTCGACGTCGATCGTGTACAGCGCGAACTCCGAGGCATCGAGCAGCGTGAGGCGCGTCGGGCCGTAGGACGCGATCTGGCGCGTGAGCTCGCCGCCGATGGTGCCTCCGGCGCCGGTGATGAGCACGCGCTTGCCGGCGACCAGCGCCTGCATCTTGGCCCGGTCGAGGACCGTCTGCGGCCGCCCGAGCAGGTCCTCGATAGCGATGGGGCGAAGCTCGGCCCGTTCCGCGATCCCGCTCTTGAAGTCGGTGGCCCGCGGCAGCCGTGCGACCGAGATGCCGAGCGCGTCGGCGCGCTCGACCAGCGTCCGCAGCGCGGGTCCGGCGATGCGCTCGTCCGCGATCAGGAGGCGCTGCGGTCGGTTGCCGCGGCTCGCCAGCCGCTCGACGGTTTCCTCGAGGGCATCGAGACTTCCCACCACCTCGCAATCGCGGATCTGACGGCCGATGCGATCGCCGCGCTCGTCGATGATGCCGACCACGCGATAATCGCCGCCGCGGCCCGCGTCCATCGCGCGGATGAACGTCTCGGTGGCGTGGTTGACGCCGATCAGCGCCACCGGCACGCGCTCGTCGTGGCGGCGCGACCGCGGCCAGGCCAGCCCGGCAAAGCCGCGGTCCTTGTAGATGCGGAACAGCACCCGCGGCGCCGCCAACCCGGTGATCAGGACGAACCAGTTGATGACCAGCGACGAGCGCGGCATCAGCTCCAGGCGCGTCACCCAGAACAGCACGAGGACGAAGATCAGGATGATCAGGCTGACCGCGCGCACGATCGCGAACACGTCCTCGATCGATGTGAATCGCCACACCCGCTGCGGCAATCGGAAGATGACGAACGTCGGCGCCGCAACGGCGACGAAAATCGGCGTCCCGATGGCGACGAGGTCGGGAGAGTAGAGGGTCGGATCGATGCCCAGCCGGAGGGCCAGCGAGACGACGAACGACGCCGCCGCCATCAGCGTGTCGAACGACACGATCAGGGCGCTGCGCATCAGCGTGCGCGCGGAAAAATCTCTCAGTGGACTCAAGGTCTTATCTCGCCGAGGGGGTGATTGCGGCGCGGGCATTTTCGATGATCGGCCGCTCCGGTGCAATCGCCCGCTGCTCAGGAGCGTGCAATCGGCCGGCCGGAGCGCGCGAAACCGACCAGAACCGCTCCCGTTGCCACCGCTGCCCCCGCGAGCGCCAGCAGCGGGACTCGCTCGGATGCCATCGCAATTCCGATCAGCGTCAAATTGAGCGCGGCGACGACGATAGCGACGCGATCATGGCCATGGCCGGCAGCGACGGCCTGTTGATAGAAATGCTGGCGATGGGCGCGCCAGATCGGTTCGAGCCGCGCCGCGCGCCGCGCCAGCGTGATGCTGGCGTCGGCGAGATAATACGCGGGCAGGATGAGCGCCGCGGCCCAGGCGCCGTTCGCGGCGGCGGCAATCAGGAGCCATCCGCTCAGGAATCCGATCGGCACGCTGCCGACGTCGCCCAGGAAGATTCGCGCCGGGTGCCAGTTCCACGCGAGAAAGCCGATGGCGGCGGCGGCGAGTGTGAGCCCGAGCGGAAGCATCGCCACCCCGGCCGCACTCAACCCACCGCCGAATGCCGCAATCGCGGCGATGCCGATGCCGATCGACGCCGTCTCGACCCCGGCGATGCCGTCTATGCCGTCCATGAAATTGGAGAGGTTCACGAACCACACCCACAGCAGACCGGCGGCGAGCCGATCGAGGACCGGCGGCAGCCATCCCTGGAAGACGAGGCGATCGGCCGGGAGACATGCGAGGACGACCGCGACCGCGACGATGTGCGCGAGAAAGCGTGGTGCGGGCTGGAGATCGCGCACGTCGTCGAGCCATGACACGACGGCAAGGAGCGCGGCCGCGGCGACGACGAGCCAATGAAGGAGGGCGGCGTCAGCCATGATTCCGCTCGCGGACCAGGCGAGGACGATCACCGGCACGAGCGCGATGCCGGCGCCGCGCGGTGTCGGCCGACGGTGGCTGGACCGCTCGTTGGGACGGTCGAGAATGGCGTGCGTGGCGAGAAAGCGGAGCGCGAGCGCGGTCGCGCTCCATGCCGCCGCGCCTGTGATGGCGATGAGCAGCGCGCCGGAGACGAGGCTCACGCCTCCGCCCCGGGCTTGGTCGCGGTCGGTTCCACGCCGCGTTCCGGGATGCGGCGGAGGGCCCATTTCACGGCGGCGCCGTCGATACCGGTCTTGCTTTCGATCACCAGTTGGCGCGTGCGCCGCGGCGTTGCGCCACCGAAATAGATGCTTTCGTCGATGCGGACATCGCCGCCCCGTGCGGCGAAGCGCCAGCCCAGGCCCGACGGCAAGCGGAGGAGCACGGCGCCGTCCTGCAGCAGCGTCGCCTGCACGCCGGGGTGGAGATGGAAGCGGACCATGAAGGGCCGTGCTTTCTTGCGGCGCCGCAAGCCGATCCCGTCCGGCGCCGGCACCAGCGAATCCTCGCCGCGCACATCGTCGCCGCCGGCGGCAAGATAGAGCTTCCGCTTGTGCAGGAAACCGTAACGATGCGCATAGCCATCGTGACTGCGCTCGATCCAGACGGCGCCGTCGGCCTCGTCGCGATTGCCGGTAACGGCATGCACGCGGCTTCGGTAGCGCGCGCCGCGCATCGAAAAGACGATCTCGGTCGAGTTGACCTCGGCCAGAGTGAGGGTCGAGTGCGCGGCCGTGGCTCTGAGCGCCGCCGCCCATTGCGGTTCCTCGGCAGGACCGGCGCCGCAATTGACGATCAGGCGTTCCTTGCCGACGCCGAACTCCAGCGCCAGCGTTCCGGCGAACGCGCAGTCCGCCGCCCTCGGCTCGGGCGCACCGGCATCGACGATGAGAAGCGCGCGTCCGGCCTGGACTCGTTCGAAACCCGAATGCGGCGCCGAGGTGAGCGGCTTGCCGCGCGCCTCCGATTGCGTCAGTACCACGTCGATCAGCCAGGATTCGGTCTCGTGGCTGTCGTTGAACAGCGTCAAGGCGCCGTCGCCGTGGCGGAAGAAGCGCAGCATCGGCGCCATGCGGTCGATCGCCTGCGTCACTGCGTCCGGCACCTCGGCGTCGGCTGCCCGCAACGCCGAGCGGATATCGATGAGGTCGCGCAGCACGGTGAGCTGCCGCTCGGGACTGCGGGAAACGTGGCCGCCATCGGGCCGGATCTGTTCGGCCAATTCACCGGCGAGCCGTGCAAGTGCCTGCGCCAGCCGCTTTCCGGGACCGAACAAAAGCGCCTCGGCGTAGATCAGCCCCTTGAGGATGGCGATGCGCGTCGAGACCGGCGATCTCGGCAGGCGCAGATGATTCAAATGCCGGACCTGACGCACGAGGCTGTGCCGGAGAGCCGTCTCGAACGCCGCATCGCCGCCGACGACCAGGAAGTCATAATGAGCGAGCCACGCAGCGACGCGTGCCGCCAGCACATCGGGTCGGAACGACAGCGGCGTCCAGCCCGACTGCGTCGCGATCCAGTCGGCGGCATGGGCGCGTGCGGTCGCCCGCGCGACGTCGCCGCCGACGGCGCGCAGATCGCGCATCCAGACAAAGCCGTGGAGCGACGCTTGCCCGTCCACCGGTAGGTTCGCCGGCGTCCAGTTGAATGCCGACGGCCCCTGCGCGTGGGCGTGGGCGAGCTGCGCGGTGTGGCCATTCCAGACGAAGCGGCCGTCGATGAGCAGACGGCCGTGCGCCGAATCGCCCGGCCACGGCTCCTGGACCTGGGCGTGGATCGCGGCGGGAACGCGGCCCAGAAGCGTCATGCGGTGGACCGGACCGCGATACCACAGCGTTTGCAGGATTTCGATGGCGGAGCAGGCTGCTTCGGCCATGGGCACAGAGATGCGGCCCTTCCGATCGGAATGGACGTGGTTCCGCGCCGCCATCGGCCGACCCGCCTACCGTCCGCCGCGCAGGCGACGGATGTTGTCGCCGTAGGCTTGCGCGCCGCCCTCGAACGTGGCGGTGCCAGCGACCAGGACATCGGCGCCGGCAGCGATCACCGAGGATGCCGTCGATGCGTTGACCCCACCATCGACCTCGAGGGCGATGGTGCGTCCCGAGCGATCGATGCGCTCGCGCACGGCGCGGATCTTCTCGATCTGCGAGGCGATGAAACTCTGGCCGCCGAACCCCGGGTTGACGGTCATCACCAGCACGAGATCGATGTCTCCCAGCACGTAGTCGATCGCGTCGACCGGCGTTGCCGGATTGAGTGCGACGCCGGCCTTCTTGCCGAGCGATTTGATGAGCTGCACGGTCCGGTGCAGATGCGGTCCCGATTCGGGATGCACGGTGATGATGTCCGAGCCCGCCTCGGCGAAACCGAGAATATAGGGATCGACCGGCGCGATCATGAGGTGGACGTCGAACGGCAGTCTGGTGGCGCCGCGCAGCGCCTTCACCACGCCTGGCCCGATGGTGATGTTGGGGACGAAGTGGCCGTCCATCACATCGACATGCACCCAATCCGCACCGGCGCCGTCGATCGCGCGGATTTCCTCGCCGAGTCGAGCGAAATCCGCCGAAAGGATGGAGGGCGCTATGCGAATAGGGCGCTGCACCGGAGTGTCGTATCAGCTTCGCCCACTGCTCGCAAGGCGGCGGGCGGACTACACGCGTTCCAGTCGCGCGGCGTAGAATCCGTCCATTCCGCCGCTCTCGGCCCAGTGGCAGGGCAGAGTGCGAAGATCGCCGTCGGCGGTGATCAGCCGCGCGTCGCCGCCTACTTCGGATGGCTCGATTGCGCGGCGGCGGAAGCTGTCGTTTCCGGCGAGGAACTCGGCGATGCGGGACGGGCCCTCCGTGCGCTCGAGGGAGCACACCGCATAAACCAGAAGGCCCTTGGGCCGCACCAGTGTCGCGGCGCGATCGAGAAGGCGGGCCTGCAGCGGGGCCATGCGGCCCACGTCCACCGCACTCTTGCGCCACGGAATGTCGGGGTGGCGGCGGATGGTTCCGGTCGCGGTGCAGGGTGCATCGAGCAGCACGCCGTCGGCGGGCTCGTCGCACGCGAATGTTTCCGCATCGGCGACCACGACGTTCGCCGTCAGCCCGAGCCGGGCAAGGTTTCCGCGCAGGAGAGCGGCGCGCGATTCGGAGCGTTCGACGGCGGTGACCATGCAGCCCATCAGCGCGAGCTGCGCGGCCTTGCCGCCGGGCGCCGCGCAAAGATCGAGAACGCGACCGCCGGCGACGGGCGCGAGCAGGCGCGCCGGCATCGCCGCCGCGGCGTCTTGGACCCACCAGGCGCCATCGTCGTAGCCCGGCAGCGCCCGGATTTCGCCGCCGGAGCCGGCCTTGCGGCGCAACGTGCCGGTGACGAGGCGCTGAGCCGCCAGCGCTTCGAGCCACCGATCCGGTTCCTTGGCGGTGATGTCGAGCGGCGGCTCCATGGCATGAGTGCGCGCGATAGCGATGGCGTTCGCTTCGCCATATTCCGCGCACCATGACTGCCACAGCCAGTCCGGCGTGTTGAGGCGCGCGGCCTCAGCCTCGGAAGGAGCGGCCGGCGGCTCGCGCACGAGCCGCCGAAGCACGGCGTTGGTCAGGCCGGCGAAGTGCGGTGCCTCGGCTTTCGCGAGATCGACGGTCGCGGCAACGGTCGCATGGGGCGGTGTCTTGAGGATCAGGGTCTGCGCGGCGCCCAGACGCAGCAGCGCGCGCGCATCGTGTGCCAACGCCTTGAACGGCTGCTTGAGAAGCGGCGCGAGCGCCGAATCGATCTCGCCCAGGTGCCGGAGCACCGTCGCAGCCAGCGTATGGGCGAACGCCCGCTCGCGGGCGGGGAGTTTCGCGCCGCCCGAGAGAGCCGCATCGAGGCTCTCTCCCTGCTCGAGAATTGCCCGCAATGCGCGGTAGGCGAGCGCGCGGCCGTTGACCGGCGGGTGCGCCGGCGTTTCGGGAGGCCTGGACATGAGTCGTGAGGGCGGGTGGGACACTGCGCCGTCTTTCGCTTGTCGCCGCTCGTTCAACCCCATGGGCCGACGACGCCGGCCATCTCGCGGAGGCGATGGATGCGGTTCGTCATCGACGGGTGAGTTGCGAACAGATTGTCCATCGTGCCGCCGCCGAGCGGATTGACGATGAAAAGGTGCGCGGTCGCCGGATTGGCGGCGGCGCGCGGATTGGGAATCGCGTGCGCGGCCTGCTCAAGGCGGCCGAGGGCCGAGGCGAGCCACAGCGGATGGCCGCAGATCTGCGCACCGGTGCGATCGGCCTCGTACTCGCGGGTGCGGGAGATCGCGAGTTGGACGAGAGCTGCGGCGATCGGCGCGAGCAGCATGGCGAGAATCGCGATGATTCCCGACATTGGGCCGCGGTTGCCGTTGGCGTCGCGCGGGCCGCCGAAGAAGAAGGCGAGGTTGGCGACCATGCCGACGGCGCCGGCAACCGTCGCGGCGATGGTCATGGTCAGTGTGTCGCGATTCCTGACGTGCGCCATCTCATGGGAGAGCACGCCCGCGAGCTCCTCGTGGCTCAACGAACGCAGAATGCCGGAGGTGACGGCGACCGCTGCGTGCTGGGGGTTGCGTCCGGTCGCGAAGGCGTTGGGCTGATCCTCCTCGATGATGTAGACGCGCGGCATCGGGATGCCGGCGCGCGAAGCGAGCTGCTCGACGAGGCCGACGAGATCCGGTGCCGTCGCGCGGTCGACCTGCCTTGCCTGATACATGGAGAGCACCATGCGGTCGGAATTCCAGTAGGCGAAGACGTTCATCCCGGCGGCGATGAGGAGCGCGATCGCCATGCCGTTCGGGCCGCCGATGGCATACCCGACGCCGAGGAACAGGGCGGTGATGGCCGCCAGCAGCACGAACGTCCGAACCAGGTTCATCGTTTTCGATCTCCATCCCCCACGCCGGTCGATCGTCGCAGGGGCTGCCTTCACAAAGGCTCGGCGAATACTTAAATTCCGAATATGGCCGGTTCAAGACCCGTGCCGAAGCCCGGAGTTTCCGCCGCATGAGCGCCGACAAGCCTTCCGAAGCCAAGACTCCGACGAACAGCGCGGGCTCCGACTATAGGACGTTGAAGCCGGCCGGGGCGAAACCCAGGAGCGAAGCCACTCTGCCACGCTCGACGGCAAAGCCGGATCCGGCTGCCTCGGCGAAGGCACCTCCGACGACATCCGAAGCCGCGAAGGACGCATCCCATCCCGATCCGACCCGTTTCGGCGATTGGGAGGTCAAGGGCCGCTGCATCGACTTCTGAGTCGCTGGTTGCGCGATCAGCGCTTGCGCGGGCCCGCCTGCCAGCGGAACAGCAAAAACACCGCAACCGCCAACGCAAGCATCAGCGCCGCGAAGGGGATGTTCCAGCGCTGGGCCGCTTCGATCAGCAGAAACTGGCCGACGACCATGAACAGGTAGATGAAGATTCCGAACGTGATCGCGCTGAACGTCGATTTGCGGCTTTGCGCCTTGAGCATGTAGGCGGTGGCGACCGCCGGCAGCAGCGGAGTCAGCCAGATCACCAGTATTTCCGGAGTCATGGACGCGGAGCCTTTCTGAGTGAATCGATCGCGCTCAGCCGTGAGCGCGGTTCTTGATCAAATCTTCGACCACCGACGGATCGGCGAGCGTCGAGGTGTCGCCGAGATTCGCGAATTCGTTCTCGGCAATCTTGCGCAGGATGCGGCGCATGATCTTGCCCGAGCGCGTCTTGGGCAGGCTCGGAGCCCACTGGATGACGTCCGGTGTCGCGATCGGGCTGATCTCCTTGCGCACCCAGGCGACCAGTTCCTTGCGCAGATCCTCGCTCGGGGCTTCGTCCTGCATCAGCGTGACGTAGGCGTAGATGCCCTGTCCTTTGATGTCGTGCGGGAATCCGACCACCGCCGCCTCCGAAACCTTCGCGTGCGCCACCAGGGCGCTTTCGATCTCGGCCGTACCGAGCCGGTGACCGGCGACGTTCAGCACGTCGTCGACGCGCCCGGTGATCCAGTAGTAACCGTCTTCGTCGCGGCGGCAGCCGTCGCCGGTGAAGTACTTGCCGGGATAGGTCCGGAAATAGGTGTCGATGAAACGTTGGTGATCGCCGTAAACCGTGCGCATCTGGCCGGGCCAGGAGTCGACGAGACAGAGATTGCCCGAGCCGGCGCCTTCGATCGACCGCCCGTCGGGATCGACGATCTCAGGCTTGATGCCGAAGAACGGGCGCGTGGCCGAGCCCGGCTTCGAGGCGGTGGCGCCCGGCAGCGGAGTGATGGCGATGCCGCCGGTTTCGGTCTGCCACCAGGTGTCCACGACCGGGCAGCGCTGGTCGCCGACGACGCGCCAATACCACAGCCACGCCTCGGGATTGATCGGCTCTCCGACGCTGCCGAGCGTGCGAAGCGACGCGCGGCTCGTCGTCTTCACCGGCGCGTCGCCCTCGCGCATCAGCGCGCGGATCGCCGTGGGCGCGGTGTAGAAGATGTTGACCTTGTGCTTGTCGACAACCTGCCAGAAGCGCGAAGCATCGGGATAGTTCGGCGCGCCCTCGAACATCAGCGTGATGGCACCGTTGGCGAGCGGACCGTAGACGATGTAGCTGTGGCCGGTGACCCAGCCCACATCGGCGGTGCACCAGTAGACGTCGCCGTCGTGATAGTCGAACACATACTGATGCGTCATCGACGCGAAGACGAGATAGCCCGCCGTGGTGTGCAGGACCCCCTTGGGCTGGCCGGTCGAGCCAGAGGTATAGAGAATGAACAGAGGATCCTCCGCGTTCATCTCCTCGGGTGCGCAGTCCTCGGGCGCCTTTGCCATCGCCTCGTGGTACCAGACGTCGCGGCCCTTGACCCATGGAATCGGGGCGCCGGTGCGCTTCACCACCAGGCATGTCTTCACGCCCGGGCAGCGCGCCAGCGCTTCGTCGGTGTTGGCCTTGAGCGGGATCTTCTTTCCGCCGCGCACGCCTTCGTCGGCGGTGATGATGAAGTTCGAATCGCAGTCCCGGATGCGGCCGATCAGCGCTTCGGGCGAGAAGCCGCCGAACACCACCGAATGGACCGCGCCGATCCGCGCGCAGGCGAGCATCGCATAGGTCGCCTCGACGATCATCGGCATGTAGATGGTGACGCGGTCGCCCTTCCTGACGCCCTGCGTCTTCAGGACGTTGGCGAGCCTGCATACCTCGCGGTGAAGCTCGCGGTAGGTGATGCGGCGCGAGTCTTTCGGATCGTCGCCTTCCCAAATGATGGCGGTCTGATCGCCGCGCTTGGCGAGATGGCGGTCGACGCAGTTCGCGCAGGCGTTGAGCGTTCCATCCCAGAACCAGCGGATGGCGACATCGCCCGAGAAGCTCGTGTCCTTGACCTTGGTGAAAGGCTTGATCCAGTCAATGCGCTTGGCGTGCACCGCCCAGAAGCCCTCCGGGTCGCGGATCGACTGCTCGTACATGCGCCGGTAGCCGGCATCGTCGACAAGCGCGCGAGCAGCGGCGGCGGGGGGAACGGCAATGAGCGTTTCGTCGGACATGACGCGCGATTCTCCCTCTGACGATTGTCGTGGCGCCGCTTGGTCGCGCCCGGCTCGAATTATCGGCGGTGCCCGGCGCTCGCACAAGATCGGGTTAGCCCTCCACCGGGCATCCCATGGCGCCGATAAGGCGAATGGCGCCATCGTCGACCGCGACGGATACCGGCGTTAACCCCTCGAAGCAGTGGGTGGTTGCGCAGGCACCATCCTCGATATCGAAGATGGCGGCGTGGACGACGCAGAGAATCCGGGTCTTGTCGAAAGTCAGGAACGCGTTTTCCTTCCAGTTGAGCGGCATGAAGCGGTGGGGGCAAACGTTGATGTATCCGTACGGCTGTCCGTTCTTCCGCACGAGAAAAATCTCGGTTTCCTCGCCATTGAGGACGACGTTGAACGGACCCTTCGAGCCGGGGTCGGCAAGCTCATCCAGACGGCAAAGAACGTCGCCGGGGCGATAGACCGGGGGTGCGGCGGCGTCCGGCGCCGGAGCGTCCGCGCCGGGAACACTGGATGCATCGCTCATGGATTACGCTTTGACGCCCCCGAGCGTGCAGATTTTTTTCCAGGCTGCGGTTGGGATCGGGGTCACCGACAGGCGGGACTGGCGCAGCAGCGGCAGCTCGCTCAGCGAAGGCTCTTCTTTGATCGCTTCCAGCGTCACGGGCTTTTTTAGCGCCGCCACGGGTTTCACCACCACCATGCCGAAGCGGCCGGTCTTGTCGGAGGGGTCCGGGCGCCAAGTCCCGACCACCTCGACCACGCCGACGACCTGCTTTTCGGTGACCGAATGGTAGAAGAATCCGCGATCGCCGACTTTCATCGCCTTCATGTTGTTGTTGGCCTGGTAGTTGCGCACGCCGCTCCAGTCGGTGCGGCCGTCCTCCATCAGACGCTGCCAGGAATAGGCTTCGGGTTCGGACTTGAACAGCCAGTTGGCCACGTGACGCTCCTCGGATCGATCAGGGCTCGGTCGGATTGAGAATGACCTTCCGCCAGGCCGTGACGGTGGTGCGGGCGAACAGTCCGGCCTTGGCGTAGGGATCGTTGGCGGCGAACGATTCCGCCTCGGCGCGATCCGCCAGGTCGACGATCAGCAGGCTGCCGGTCATTGTCTCGCCATCGGCGGCGAGAAGCGGTCCGGCCGCTACGATTCGGCGTCCGAACGTCTTCAGGTATTCGAGATGGCTGCCGCGTGTCGCATGGCGCACCGCGACGGCGTTGGACTTGTCTTCAGCGACGATGGCGAACAGCACGATCTCTCCGGGCGCAGAATTCGATGGAGCGGTACGGGATCGCGTTCGGGCGGCTGCCCGGACGCGCGACCGCACTCTAGCGGCCCGGCGCCCTCTCTGCCAGCCGGGCGCGGTTGAAAGTCCGCCCATCTGCCGTCCATTGCGCACGACCCTCGAACACCCGCGCCTTGCCAAGGTCGGGCCCCGGGCGCACAATTTCGCCTTGTGTCGCGGCTGATCGTTCCGCGGCGTTCGCTTCTTCCGTGGCCCAGTCATGACCACCCCAGCCGCCCAACCCCGTGCTTTGCCCCAGGTCGGCCGCGATTTGCGGCTCGATTTCTTCCGCGGGCTGGCGCTCGTGTTCATCTTCGTCGATCACATTCCGGACAATCTGGTCGCCAACTTCACGATCCGGAACATCGGCTTTTCCGACGCGACGGAAATGTTCGTGTTCATTTCCGGCTACACCGCCGGGCTGGTCTATATGGCGGCAATGCTGCGCGAAGGCTGGCTGTTCGCGAGCGCGCGCGTTCTGCGGCGGGTGTGGCAGCTCTATATGGCGCACATTGTGCTGTTCCTGGTCTTTACCGCGCAGGTGGCCTGGGCCGCCTCGCAGTTCGACAACCCCGCCTACACCGAGGAAATGAACGTAGCGAACTTCCTCCGCGAGCCCTATGTCGCCATCGTCCAGGCCTTACTGTTGAGCTTCAAGCCGGTGAATCTCGACGTGCTTCCCCTCTATGTCGTCCTTCTGGCGGGCTTGCCGGTGGTGCTTTTTCTTCTCAGCCAGAGTCGGCTTGTGACTTTGGCGCTCTCGGTCGCGCTCTACGCCGCATCCACTCTCTTCCACTGGAATTTGCCCGGCTACCCGCCGGGATCCGAATGGTTCTTCAACCCGTTTGCCTGGCAAATCCTGTTCGTTCTCGGCGCCGCTTTGGGATCGCGCGTCTCGACCGGAGAGCCGCTGCTGATGCAAACCCGCCTGGGACGCTGGCTGCGTCATCCCGCCGTGCTCACGGTGACGATCGGCTATCTGGTGTTCGCGCTGGCGCTCGCTATCAGTTGGCATATCACGAGCGACGACGAGGACATTCTCCCGGTATGGCTGCTCAATGTCCTTTACCCGATGAGCAAGACATATCTCTCGCCGTGGCGCCTGCTGCACTTCCTGGCGTTGGCGTACGTCGCCATGCTGCTGTTCCGGCGCGACAATCCATTCTTCGCATCGCGCTGGGCGCGGCCCTTTCTTCTGATCGGTGAATGCGGCCTGCAGATGTTTTGCCTGGGCGTCTTCCTGTCGTTCGTCGGTCATTTCGTGCTGGTCGAATGGGGCAACGGCCAGATCGGCATGCAACTTGTCGTGAACGCGGGGGGAATCGGGATCATGCTGTCGGTGGCGGCCGTGATCGATTGGTACAAAGCCACCGAACGGGGGCGAGCGACGGCGCAGCGGCGTCGCCCGGTGACGACAGCCAAGGGGGTAGCCGAATGATCGAGGTTGAGGGGAAGGACGCGAGGCTACGACCGCGCGGAACCTTTGCCAAGCGCGCAGCGGTGGTGCTCGCCATGACGATGGCGGCGCTGTCGGCTGCGGTGGCCCAGGACGCGCCGATACCGGCGGCCGGTCCGGCGTCGCCGCCGCGCGAGCTCTGCGCCGTGCCGAAGGGGCTGTTGCCGAGCGGCGCGGGTCTGCGGCACACCCGCTCGACGTGGTTCAAGGGCGAGCCGCTCGTGATTGTCGCCATTGGGTCTGGCTCGACTGCGGGAGCCGGATCGGGTGGCGAGGACGCGGCCTATCCGCACTATGTTCGCGAGGTGCTGCTGGAGCGCTTTCCCGGCCGCGAGATCAAGATCGTCAATCAGGGGCACCCCGGCGAATCGGCGGCGACCATGGTGGCCCGCTTCCCGAAGGACGTGCTTCCCCTGAAGCCGAGTCTCGTCCTCTGGCAGACGGGAACCGTCGATGCCGTGCGCTCGCTCGACGTCGATACCTTCTCGGCAACGGTCAGCGCCGGCCTTGACACCTTGAGTGCCGCCCATGCCGACGTCATTCTCGTCAATCCGCAATACGCGGCGCGGATCGAGCTCCTGATCAATTACGATCCTTATCTGGCAGCGATGGATCTCGCTACCAGCCAGAACGACGCGATGCTGTTCGACCGGTTCCGAATCATGCGCCATTGGGTCAACAAGGGCACGATCGACTTGAGCACCGGCAGCCGCGAGCTGCGCCGCAAAAAGGCCGAGGAAGCGCAGGCATGCATCGGCATGCTGCTCGCCGACGTCATCGTGCACTCGATACGGTGACGGTAATGCGCGCCGTGTGGCTTGGGGCCCTGGCAACGGCCGGCGCGGCGGTTGTCGCGGCGGCGCTGCTTGCGCCAAAGGCAGCGGTGCGCGCGCAAGAATCGCCCGATGCATCGCCCTGCGCGGTGCCGCCGGCGTTGATCCGCGTCAACGAGCCGCTCTTGCGCACGGCGACGCGTCTCGGGCGCCGCCCGTTTCGCATCGTCGCCATCGGCTCGTCCTCGACCGAGGGCGCCGGCGCTTCGGGTCCCGAAGCGAGCTATCCGGCCTCGCTCGCCCGCGAGTTGAATCAGCGTTTCCCGAACGCGCGCATTTCCGTTTTCAACAAGGGCGTCGGCGGCGAACGCATCCAGAACATGCTGGAACGGTTCGACAGCGATGTCATGGCGCTCAATCCGGATCTGGTTGTGTGGCAGGTCGGCACCAACGAGGCCACCGCCAACGATGCCATTCAACTGTTTCAGGAGCGGCTCGTCGACGGCATCCAGCGCCTGCGCGTCAAGGGCAAGGACGTCATCCTGATGACGCCGCAGTTCGCGCCGCGCATGAACGTCCGCTCGAACCATCTTCTGTACGTCGAGACCGTGCGCTCAGTCGCCGAACGGCTCGGCGTGCAGCTCTATCGCCGCTTCGACATCATGGATTTCTGGGTGGCGAGCGGCCAGCTCTCCGTGTCCGATCTGATCGTCGGCGACGGCCTGCACATGACCGATTTTGCCTACTACTGCACGGCGGTGCTGCTGGCCGACATGCTGGAAACCGCCGCCAAGGCGGGCCAGGTGGGCGCCCCGCACGCCCCGTTGATTCCGCCCGCGCGCCCCGGCGTCACGCCCGGCGGGCGCTGACCTCTTCCCGGCCGAGCGGCCGCGCCAGCACGTCGGCAATGGTCGCATCGACGGCGGCGCCGCGATTGAGGATTGCATCGATCGCCTCGGCGATCGGCATCGCCACCCCCGCCATGTTCGCTCGCGCGACGATGGCGGCGGCCGAGGCAACGCCTTCGGCCACGGACCGTTTGCCGGCGAGCGCATCGGCCAGCGTTCGCCCTTCGCCGAGCGCTATGCCGACCGCGAAATTGCGCGACGTGGCGCTCATGCAGGTCAGAACCACGTCGCCGATGCCGCTCAAGCCGAGCAGGGTTTCGGGCGCTCCGCCGAGCGCCGCCACCAAGCGCGTCATTTCCGCCATGCCGCGGGTGATGAGCGCCGCCCGGGCGTTTTCGCCGAGGCGGCGTCCGGTGGCAATGCCGCAGGCGATCGCCAGCACGTTCTTGGCCGCGCCGCCGACCTGGGCACCGATGATGTCGGTGCCGATGTAGAGCCTGAGCCGAGGGCTTCCGAGCGTCGTCGCGATCCGCTCGGCCAATGCTCTGTCGGCCGAGGCGATGGTCAGTGCCGTCGGCAGGCGCTCGGCGACTTCGCGGGCGAACGAAGGTCCGGAGAGAATCGCGATCGGCGCGTCGGGCAGGACGTCGGCCACGACCTCGCTCATCAGCCGGCCGGTCGCGGTTTCGATGCCTTTGGCAGCGACGATCAGCGGCGTCCTGGGGGCCAGCGTCGGCGCGAGCCCTTTCACGACATGGCCCAGGAATTGAGCCGGAGCGGCAAGAATCGCCAGATCCACGCCGGCGAAATCGCTGAAGCGGCCGGTGGGGCGAATCTCCTCCGGCAGGCGGATGCCGGGGAGGAATACGGTGTTTTCGCCCTTCGATCCGATCGCCTGCACGACGTCGGATTCGTGCGCCCACAGGCGCACCGCCAGGCCGCGCTCGGCCGCGACCTTCGCCAGCGCGGTTCCCCATGCGCCGGCACCGATGACGCCGATCGTCGTTCCCGGAGACGATCTCATCTCATGTCCTCCGAATGTTCCATCATGCCTTTACGCCGGCGCCGACGGCCCGCGGCGCGGTTGCGTCGAGCGGCCAGCGCGGACGCGGCGCGAACGCTAGGTCGTCGGTGAGGCCTCTTTGCAGACGTTCGACGCCGGCCCACGCCACCATGGCACCGTTGTCGGTGCAGAGCGCGATCGGCGGCGCGACCAGCCGCGCTCCGGATTTCGTAGCCAGAGCGTCGAGGCGGCTGCGCAAGGTCCGGTTGGCGGCGACGCCCCCGGCCACGACCAGGGTCGGTTGGGTCACGGCGTGGGTCTCGATGAACAACCGGAGTGCGCGCCCGGTGCGATCGGCGATCGCATAGGCGACCGCGTCCTGAAAGGCCGCGGCGAGATCGGCGCTGTCCTCGGACGACAGGTGGGGCCGGGCACGCACCGCTTGGGCCAGTGCCGTCTTCAGGCCGGAGAACGAGAAGTCGCAGCCGGGCCGCCCCGCCATCGGCCGGGGAAGCGCCGGCGCACGTGCCGCGACGCCGCTTTGCGCCAGTTCCTCGATGGCCGGCCCGCCGGGATAACCGAGGCCCAGGAGCTTTGCCGCCTTGTCGAAGGCTTCGCCGACCGCATCGTCGACCGTGGTGCCGAGCCGGCGATAGCGGCCGACCTCCTCCACCACCAGAAGCTGGGTGTGACCGCCGGTCACCAGCAGAAGGAGATAGGGGAACGCCACGTCGTCCGACAGGCGTGCGGTGAGCGCGTGGGCCTCGAGATGATTGACGGCGACGAACGGCAGGCGATGGGCAAGCGCGATCGCCTTGGCCATGGTGACGCCGACGATAACGCCGCCGATCAGACCGGGACCTCCCGTCGCAGCGACACCGGAGAGATCGGAGACGGCCGCTCCGGCGTCCCGCAGCGCCGCGATCACCAGGCGATCGAGGTGGTCGAGATGGGAGCGCGCGGCGATCTCCGGAACGACGCCGCCGAACGGGCGGTGATCGTCGGTCTGCGACAGCACGTGATTGGCGAGAATCCGCCGGTCGGCCGACACGACGGCGGCCGCGGTTTCGTCGCAACTCGTTTCGATCCCGAGAACGATCATCGATCTGCCGGTGGTGAGCGCTTTTCGAGGCGCGATCCTACACGGCGGCCGAGCGAGTTGAAACAGAACGGCCGAGCGCGGGATTTTGCGCTTTGCTGCCCGGAAAGCCGGGGCTAAACGTTGGCCGTGACAAACGAACGACATCTCGCCATCGGCAGCCGCGGCAGCCCGCTCGCCCTGGCCCAGGCGCACACGGTGGCCGCGCTGGTCGCCGCCGCGCGTCCGGGAGCCGCGCCGGCCATCCGGACGATGCGCACGGCGGGCGACGTGCTGATCGACAAGCCGCTGGCGGCGTTCGGCGGCAAAGGGCTGTTCACCAAGGAAATCGACGAGGCGCTGTTGGCGGGCGCGATCGATCTCGCCGTCCATTCGATGAAGGACGTGCCGACGGCCCTGCCTGCCGGCATTGTCGTCGCTGCGGTGCTGCCACGCGAGGACATCCGCGACGTGCTGGTGGCGTCCGATCGGGCATCGTTCGCGGCGCTGCCGTCGGGTGCCCGGATCGGCACCTCGTCGCTGCGGCGCCGGGCCCAGGTGCTGGCGATGCGCCCCGACCTTGCGGTGATCGAGTTCCGTGGCAACGTCAACACGCGAATCGACAAGATCCGCCGCGGCGCCGCCGATGCGACGATCCTCGCCCGCGCCGGTCTCAACCGACTCGGCATGACGGCGGACCAGCTCGGCGTCACGCTCGCGGTTTCGGACATGCTTCCGGCCCCGGCCCAAGGTGCGATCGGGATCGCCTGCCGCGAGGGCGACGAGGAAATGCAGCACCTGCTGGTGGCGCTCGACGACCCGGCAACCAATCGGGCCATCGCGTGCGAGCGCGCGCTGCTCGCGGCTCTCGACGGTTCGTGCCGCACGCCGATCGCGGCGTTCGCCCGCGCCGACGGTGGGCGCTTCGTTCTCGATGCGCTGATCGCCGAGCCCGATGGCAGCGCGATCTTCCGCACCCGCCGCGAAGGGGGTGCCGGCGATGCCGAGGCGCTGGGCGCCGATGCGGGTGCCGAGCTGCGCGGGCGCGCCGGCGCGGAATTCTTCGCGCGCCTCGACGCGCGCTATCGGGACAGCGCCGGGTGATGCGGGTCCTCATTACGCGTCCGCGCGCGGAAGCCGAGGTTCTGGCCATGCGGCTCGTGCCGCTCGGCTTTGCGCCGATGATCGAGCCGATGATCGAGATACGCAGCCTGCCGGATGCGGCCGTGAGCGCGGACGGCGTGCAAGCGGTGGTGTTCACCTCGGC
>Ga0070714_100000290_pt1 | contig 38379 bp, 32 predicted proteins | sample LARL83metaG_FD_65450 | JGI IMG/M metagenome (GOLD analysis project Ga0070714, IMG submission 65450) | Corn, switchgrass and miscanthus rhizosphere microbial communities from Kellogg Biological Station, Michigan, USA - LAR L8-3 metaG | ecosystem: Host-associated > Plants > Roots > Rhizosphere ... | reverse complement strand
AGCGGCACCGGGCGATCCTGGCCGCGGTCGGCCTGCCGACCGGCTACCGGCCCGGGGCCTGGCCGCGGCTGCGGGAGGCCATGGCGGTGGACAAGAAGTCCCGGGCCGGCGCGCTCCGGCTTGTGGTCCTGGACGCGCTGGCCCGGCCCGGAATCCTGACCGACCCCGCCGAGGAACTGCTCGAGCAGGCTTACCAGGAGACTGCGGGGGCAGGGGAAGTGGGTGGGGGGTGATGCGGGACGTGCTGGTGCTCAACGGCCCGAACCTGGGTCGGCTCGGCTCGCGCGAGCCCGAGGTGTACGGCACCACGACCCTGGCCCAGCTCGCCGAGGCGTGCGCGGCGGCCGGGCGCGAGCTTGGCCTGCAGGTCGAGGTCCGGCAGACCGACGACGAGGCTGAGCTGGTCGGCTGGGTACACGAGGCGGCCGACGGCCAGATCCCCATCGTGCTCAACCCGGCCGCGTTCACCCACTACTCCTACGCGCTGCGCGATGCGCTGGCCATGCGCACCGCCCCCCTGATCGAGGTGCACCTGTCCAACCCCGCGGCCCGGGAGGCCTTCAGGCACACCTCCGTGGTGGCCGGGGTGGCCGACGGCACCGTGGCCGGGTTCGGCGTGCTCTCCTACGAGCTGGCGCTCCGGGCGGTCGCCGCGCTGTGCCGGAACGCCCCAGCCTGACCCGCCTTGACAACCCGGTACCGGCCGGGGTCCGATGGCCGCATCCGGGCCGCCAGCGGACTCCGGCCGCCGGCCGGTGAAGGGATCTGCACATGCGCATCGGGATGGCACTGAGCTACGCCGGAGGGTTCGCCGAGACCGCCGAGGAGCTCAGCGACTACGAGAAGGCCGGCCTGGACATCGTGTTCGTGCCCGAGGCGTACAGCTTCGACGCGGTGAGCCAACTCGGGTACCTCGCCGCCAAGACCGAGCGGGTCCAGCTCGCCTCGGGGATCCTGCAGCTGTACACCAGGACCCCGACGCTGACCGCGATGACCGCGGCCGGGATCGACTACGTCTCCCGCGGCCGGTTCACCCTGGGCATAGGGGCCTCGGGCCCCCAGGTCATCGAGGGCTGGCACGGCGTGCCCTACGACGCCCCGGTCGGCCGGACCAGGGAGATCATCGAGATCTGCCGCCGCGTCTGGCGGCGGGAGCGGCTGGAGTACTCCGGGCGTCACTACACGATCCCGCTGCCGCCCGACCAGGGCACCGGGCTGGGCAAGCCGCTCAAGCTGATCAATCACCCGGTCCGGGACCGGATCCCGATCGTGGTCGCCGCGCTCGGCCCGAAAAACGTGGAACTGGCCGCCGAGCTGGCCGAGGGCTGGCAGCCGATCTGGTTCTTCCCGGAGAAGGCGGCGTCGGTGTGGGGCGCGGCCCTGGCCGCCGGGCGGGCCAAGCGCGACCCGTCGCTCCCACCGCTCGACGTGGTGCCGGCCACGGCGGGGCTGGCCATCGGCGAGGACGTCACCGGGCTGCTGGAGCTGGGCCGGCCCATGCAGGCCCTGTACATCGGGGGGATGGGCGCCAAGGGGCGCAACTTCTATAACGCCCTGGTGGCCAAGTACGGGTACGAGGCGGAAGCGGCCGCGATCCAGGAGGCCTACCTGGACGGCCGCAAGGACGAGGCCGCCGCGCTCGTGCCAGCCGCGCTGCTGGAGGGAACATCCCTGGTCGGGCCCAGATCGCATGTGGCCGAGCGGGTGGCGGCGTTCCGCGAGGCCGGCGTGACCACGCTCAACGTGGCCCCGCTGGCCACCACGCACGCCGAGCGGGTGCGGCTGATCGAGCAGATCCGCGACATCGCCGGCTGACCGGCGTCACCGGCCGCCTGCCGCAGATTCCTGAGCCTGGGCTGTCGATCCGGCGCTGCGGCAGGCGACTACTGGTAGACGCCGGCGGCAGGCCGGCGGTGAGACGGAGGTGCGCGATGAAGTACCTGTTCCTGCTCTACGGGCCCGACGAGCCGCTGCCCGAGCCGGGCACGCCGGCCCACAGCGAGATGTTCCAGCGCTGGAACGCGGCCACGCAGGCCATGGCGGAGGCCGGGGTGCTGATCGACTGCGCCCCGCTGCAGCCGGCCGAGGCGGCGACCACGGTCCGGGTCAGGGACGGTGAGACGCTGCTGACCGACGGCCCCGCGGCCGAGATCAAGGAGCAGTTCGGCGGCTTTACGCTGGTGGAGTGCGCAGACCTGGATGAGGCGCTGAGGTGGGCTACGACCGTACCGACCGCGAGCGAGGGGTCAGTGGAGGTGCGCCCGGTGGTGCAGGTGGAGGCGCCGGGCTGACCGACTGGCTCGGCCCGGTCCTGCGCGAGCACTGGTGGCAGGCGGTGGCCACGGTGACCCGGCTGGTGGGCGACCTCGAACTGGCCGAGGACGCGGTGCAGGACGCGTGCGCGGTGGCCCTGCAGCAGTGGCCTTCGGCCGGCCTGCCGGACCATCCCGGAGCCTGGCTCACGGGCGTGGCCAGGCACAAGGCTCTGGACCGGATGCGCCGCGACAAGCGGCGCGCCCAGCGGGAGGCCGCGGCGGCGCTCGCGGCGGCCGACGCTGCGAGCGCCAGCGCCGCCGCCGGTGGTCCCGGGTCGCCGGTCCTGGCCGACGACGAGCTCGGCCTGATCTTCATGTGCTGCCACCCCGCCCTCGATCCCGCGGTGCGGGTGGCGCTGACCCTGCGGTCGGTGTGCGGGCTGTCCACGGCCGAGATCGCCGCGGCGTTCCTGGTCCCCGAGCCCACGATGGCGCAGCGGCTGGTGCGCGCCAAGCGCAAGATCCGGCAGGCGGGCATTGCGCTGCGGGTTCCCGGCCCGTCCGACCTGCCCGGCCGGCTGGCCGCGGTGCTGCGGGTGGTGTACCTGGTGTTCACCGAAGGGCACATGGCGACCGGCGGCGGCGCGCTGGTTCGCGCCGAGGTGTGTGACCAGGCGATCCGGCTGGCCCGGGTGCTGGCCGTGCTGCTGCCCGCCGAGCCCGAGGTGACCGGCCTGCTGGCGCTGCTGCTGCTGACCGACGCGCGGCGCGGCGCCCGGCTCGACGCCAGCGGCGCCCTGGTCCCACTCGAGGAGCAGGACCGCGCCAGGTGGGACGCGGCGATGATCGCCGAAGGCGAGGCGCTGCTGGAACACAGCCTGCGGGCCGGGCGGCCGGGCTGCTACCAGCTGCACGCCGCGATCGCCGCGTGCCATTCGACCGCCGCTTCGGCCGCCGCCACCGACTGGCGGCAGATCGTGCTGCTCTACGACGAGCTCGTGCGTTACGAGCCGACGCCCGTGGTGCGGGCCAACCGCGCGGTGGCGGTGGCCATGACCGACGGCCCGGCGGCCGGGCTGGCCCTGCTCGACGCCGCCGGGACCCACCCCCAGCTGGCCCGCTGGCCGCAGCTGCACGTGGCCAGGGCCGAGCTGCTGCGCCGGCTGGGCCGCGACACCGAGGCCCTGGCGGCCTACGCCGCGGCCCTGGCCACCGACCCGCCCGCCGCGGAGCGGTCCCACATCGGCCGCCGGATGCGGCTGATCGGCACGACCGCCGGCCCAGCCGGGCCGCGGCCGTCGCCGGGCGTGACCCCGCACCAGGGATGATCTGCGGCAGACCCGTACAGTCGGGGTTATGCCGGAGGCACAGGCCGCCCGCCGGGCGCGGGCCCAGGAGAAGATCGCCGCGGGAGACGCGGATGCCGCGCTGATCACCAGCCTGGCCAACGTCCGCTATCTCACCGGCCTGGCCAGCTCCAACGCCGCGCTGCTGCTGCCCGCCGACGGCCCCGGCGTGCTGGCCACCGATTCCAGGTACGCCGAGGCCGCGAAGCGCGATGCCCCGGACCTCGAGCTGGTCATCGAGCGCGTCATCGAGCCCGCCCTGACCCGCCTGGCCACCGAACGCGGCCTGCGCACGGTCGCGTTCGAGGCCCAGGTGATGACCGTGGAGCAGCACGAGGCGCTGGCCGCGCTCGACGGGGGACCGCGGCTGGTGCCGCTGGGCCGGGTCATCGAGGAACTCAGGATGGTCAAGGACGAGGCCGAGATCGCGCTGCTGGCGCAGGCGTGCGCGCTCACCGACCAGGCTTTCGCCGACGTGCTGCCCAGCATCGGGCCGGGCCGGACCGAGCGCGAGCTCGCGGTCCTGCTGGAGCGCGCGATGATCGACCGCGGGGCCGAGGCGGTGGGCTTCGACAGCATCGTGGCCAGCGGGCCGAACGGCGCCATCCCGCATCACGCGCCCGGCAGCCGGCCGTTCGCCGCCGGGGACCTGATCACCATCGACTGCGGCGCGAGGTGCGGCGGGTACCACGCGGACATGACCCGCACCGTGGCTCTGGGCGAGCCCGCCGCGTGGCAGCGCGAGATCTACGAGATCGTGGCTGACGCGCAGCGGGCCGGCGTGGCCGCCGCCACGGTGGGCACGGACGTGAGCACGGTCGACGCGGCGGCCCGCGACCTGATCGCCGAGGCCGGGCACGGCGACCACTTCGGGCACGGGCTCGGCCACGGCATCGGCCTGGAGGTGCACGAAGCCCCGACCATCGGGTACGGGAGGACCGGTAAACTCGGGGACCGGGTTCCCGTTACCGTCGAACCCGGGATCTACCTGCCCGGCCGGGGCGGCGTCAGAATCGAGGACACCCTGGTCGTGCGCGTCCAGGCGGCGGGATCACGCGACATACTCACCACGACCACGAGGGAACTTCTGGTTCTCTAGCCGGGACCAGCGGTCCCGCACGCACGCAGGAGCGACGACGCAGTGGCCACCACTAACGATCTCAAGAACGGCATGACACTCAACATCGACGGCCAGCTCTGGAACGTCGTGGACTTCCAGCACGTCAAGCCCGGCAAGGGCGGCGCCTTCGTGCGCACCAAGCTCAAGAACGTGATGTCGGGGAAGGTCGTCGACCGGACCTTCAACGCGGGCGTGCGCGTCGAGCAGGCCAGCGTGGACCGGCGGGAGATGCAGTACCTCTATCGCGAGGGCGACGACTTCGTGTTCATGGACACCCAGGACTACGACCAGCCCCGCGTCCCCGCGGCCACTGTGGGCGACGCCGCGAACTACCTGCTCGAGGAGCAGAACGTGACCGTGGCCTTCAACGAAGGGGTCCCGCTGTACGTGGAGATGCCCGCGGCCGTCGAGCTGACCGTCAGCCAGACCGACCCCGGACTGCAGGGGGACAGGTCGACCGGCGGGACCAAGCCCGCCACCCTGGAGACCGGCGCGCAGGTCCAGGTGCCGCTGTTCATCACGACCGGCGAGAAGATCAAGGTGGACACCCGCAGCGGCCAGTACCTCGGCCGGGCGTGAATTCCCTCCCGGCATCGCCAGCCCGGCCGGCCTGACCATGCCAGCACGCAGCAAGGCCAGGAAGCGGGCACTCGACATCCTCTTCGAGGCCGAGATCAAGGGCGATCCGCCGCTCGACGTGCTCGCCGAGCGCACCACCGCGGCCAGCCCGCCGGTCTCCGGATACGCCGCCGAGCTCGTCCGCGGGGTGCAGGCGCACCGGGAGCGCATCGACGAGCTGCTGGCCGCGCACTCCCAGGGCTGGACGCTGGACCGGATGCCCGCAGTGGACCGCAACATTCTCCGGATCGGCGTGTTCGAGCTGTTCTGGGTGCCCAGCGTGCCGGACGGGGTCGCGATCAGCGAGGCGGTGCTGCTCGCGCGCGAGCTGTCCACGGACGGGTCCCCGGCCTTCGTCAACGGCCTGCTCGCCCGCCTCCTCGAGCTCCGGCCGGAACTCGAGCCGACCGCCGGCCAGTAGCCAGCCGCCCCGGGCCCGTGGTGCCGGCTAACTGTCGGCGCCCGGCACTACATTGGGCTGGGGCACGGCATGAGGAGGTGCCGGTGGCGCACGGGCGCGCACGGGGTGATCCGCCCGGGCCGGGGCCGGACGACACAGGCTGTCACATCCTGCACGTGGACATGGACGCGTTCTATGCCAGCGTGGAGATCAGGGACCGGCCCGAGCTGGCCGGGCGGGCGGTCATCGTGGGCGGCACGGGCGGGCGCGGCGTGGTGCTGTCGGCCACCTACGAGGCACGCAGGTTCGGGGTGCGCTCGGCCATGCCCATGGGCCGGGCGGCGCGGCTGTGCCCCCACGCCGTGGTCATCCCGCCCAGGCACCGCCTGTACGGCGCGGTGTCCCGGGAGGTCATGGCCGTATTCCGGGCGGTAACGCCGGAGGTGGAACCGCTCGCCCTGGATGAGGCGTTCCTGGACATATCGGGCGCGCTGCGGCGGCTCAGGATGCGGCCCGCCGAGATCGGGCAGACGATCAGGGCGCAGATCAGCGAGCAGCAGGGGATCACCTGCTCGGTGGGCGTCGCGACCACCAAGTTCATCGCCAAGCTCGCCTCCGTGCGCAGCAAGCCGGACGGCCTGCTGGTGATCCCGGCGGACGGCGTGCTGGATTTCTTGCACCCGCTGCCGGTCTCGGTGCTGTGGGGGGTCGGCGCGCAGACTGGCCAGGCGCTCGCCCGCCTCGGGCTGCGCACGGTCGCGGACATCGCGCACACCCCGATCGGCAGCCTGGAGCGGGAGCTCGGCAAGGCCACCGCGGCTCACCTGGCCGCCCTGGCCGCCGGGCGGGACCAGCGCCGGGTCACCCCGGGCGCGCACGAGAAGAGCATCGGCGCCGAGGAGACCTTCGCCAGCGACATCAGCGACCCCGAGGTGATCAGGCGCGAGCTGCTGCGGCTGTCCGGCCGGACCGCCCGCGGCCTGCGGGCGGGAGGTTACTCGGCCAGGACCGTGGTGGTGAAGCTGCGGCTGGCCAGCTTCAAGACGATCACGCGGTCGCGGACGCTGCCCGAGCCGACCGACGTGGCGCAGCAGATCTACACCGTGGCCTGCGCCCTGTACGCGGCGGCCGGCCTGGACGACCGGGCCCGGCTGCGGCTGGTCGGGGTGCGGGCCAGCGGCCTGATCCCGGTCGCGAACGTGGTCTCGCAGCTGGCGTTCGGTGACCGGCCGGTCGCTTGGCGCGAGGCCGAGCAGGCCGTGGACCGGATCGCGCGGCGTTTCGGCACCGGCACCGTGCGCCCGGCGATCCTGGTAGAAGGCGATCAGGGCGAGCCATGACCCCCGCCGCCCGGCCGGGCCTGAGACTGGGCCGCCGCGCGGCCCCGCCCGGGACGTACGCTCTGGCCCTGGTTTCTGGTGATATGCGGGTGACGCCAGGGACCGCCCGGGGGAGGGGACGGGGGGCGGGATCTGGCTCGAGGTCGGCGTACCCTTCCGCACAACGCGCCGGCGCTCGTATTCTGGATGTAAGTCAGGCCGTGAGGAGAAGCTCACCGAGCCGCGTCCCCGCGCGCAAGTTCATGGGAGGCACCGTGCCGCTCTCGGAGCACGAGCAGCGCCAGCTCGAGCAGATTGAGCAGGCGCTCTACGCCGATTATCCGCGGTTCGCCAACGCCGTCCGTGCCAGCGACCCGCGTGTGCACTACAAGCGCCGGGTCATCTACGCGGCGTTCGGCTTCCTGCTCGGCGTCGGGATGCTGCTGGCCGGAGTGGTGACCAAGTACATCTGGATCGGTGTGGCGGGATTCGTCGTCATGCTGGCCTGCAGCATGTGGGCGCTGACCAGCTACCGGCACATGACCGGCGCCGCCACCTCCGGGCGCGGTCCGGCCCGGCCCAAGGAACGGCGCGGCAGCCGCGCGGCTAGCCCCGGCATGATGGAACGGCTCGAGGAGCGCTGGCGCCGCCGCCAGGAGCGCGATCGCTGATCTCAGAAGCGCCCGGCGGGCGCGCTGTGACCGGGCCAGACCCGGCGCAGCTTGAGGCCGGCCGCGTCCATCCACCCGAACACATCCAGCGCGTGCTGCACGCCCGGCCGGATCGGCCTGAGCGTTGACGGGGGCAGCAGGCGGGCGCGCCAGCGGGTCTGCCAGGCGGCCTCCTGGGTGAGGGCCCGGCGGACCGCGGCGGTGTCCGCGCGGAGCGTCGCCGAGCTGAGCGGCGACGGGGCATAACGGGCTCGCTCCTCGGCGCTGACAATCCGGCCGAGCGCCTCGCGGGCGGCCGGGTCGAGCCGCAGCGTGGCCGCGGTCCGGCTGGCCACGGCGCGGGGCGACTCGCTCGGCCGCCAGGCAAAACCGTAGTCGGTCAGGTTGTCCCGGAGCTCGAGCCAGGCCGCGTGCGCGAGCCCGGCATCTCCGGTGGTCGCGAGCCGCCTGCGGCGGACCACCATCCTGACCGTCAGCGGCGCGATCACGGCGAGGCCGATGAGGATCGCGAGGGCCAGCAGGATCCAGCCCGCGAGGTCGGCACCGGGGCCGCTCAGCGCGCCGCCGCCACCGGGGAGCGGATGAAGGTTGTGGGCCAGGTTGCCCGCCTTGGCCCTGGCGCCGCCGCCCGCGAGCGACGGCCCAGGCGTCGGGGTCGGGATCCCGGGCGGCGGGGCGTACTGCGGCTCGGTCGCCGTGCCCTGGCCGCCGAGGCCGCCGGGGGTCGGCTCGAACCTGATCCAGCCCACCCCGGTGAAGTAAAGCTCGGGCCAGACATGGGCGTCGTCGGTGGTGACCTGCCACGTCCCGTTGGGCTGCCTGGTTCCGGCCGTGTAGCCGACCGCGACCCGGGACGGGATGTGGAGCTCGCGCGCCAGCACGGCCATCGCGAACGCGAACTGCTGGCAGAAGCCGCTCCGGGTCTTGGTCAGGAACTGGATGAGCCCGCTCAGGTTGTTGTTCACGTCGGACTGCAGGTTGTACTTGAACCGCCCCGGGTCGAGGAACCAGCTCTGCAGCGCGAGTGCCTTCTGATAGGGGGTCGGCGCGGCCTTGGTAATGGTCTGGGCCATCGTGGCCAGTTCCTGGCTGTCCGGGGCCCCCAGGTAGTCGTCCTTGATGTACGGGGGGTAGGACGGGGCCTGGTTGATCTGCTGCTTGCCGATCTCGGGCTGGGTGCTGGTGACCGTGTAGTTCAGGCCACCCAGGCCCCGCGGCTGCGCCGAATACACCATCAGCGTGGCGTTGTCCTCGACCCAGTGTCCTGAGGCCTTCAGCGTCGTCGGCGCGTAAGGCAGCGGCAGGAACGCGTCCTTGGATCCGTAGCCCTGCACACCCTTCTTCAGCTTGATCTTGGTCGTCGCATCAGCCGTGAATGTACTGTCGGCCAGCCCGGGCGGGTTCAGCAGCGGGCCGGCCTTGACCCTGGTGTATTTCTGCGGCGCCACCAGCGTCCACGCGCCCTCGCGCGGGTTGTAGTTCAGCACGTAGATCTGCAGGTACTGATCCTGCGGGACCCTAGCGGTGGTGCGGAAGGTGAGCACGGTCTCCGGCGTGCCGTTCAGCAGCTGGCCCCGCATCTGAGCCAGCGGGTTGGGCAGCGAGACCGGCCCTCCGCCGTTCCCGGCGCCGGTTCCCGGCCCGGCCGGGGTCGACGCGAACAGGTCGTGCACCCGGACGCCGGGGACCAGCAACGGGAACGCCAGCGCGATGCAGGCCGCGGCCAGCCCGATCCGGCGGCCCGACGCGGCCAGGGCTCTGGTGTCCGGTGCCTCGGCCGTCCCCGCCGCGACGTCGCCCGTCCCGCGGTCGCTGGCACCATGCCACACGGTGACCAGCCGGCCCCAGATACGCAGGCGTTCCCGGCCGTCGGCGGCCAGCAGGGACAGGTACCCGATCATGCCAAGGCAGAACACCAGCGTGGCGCCGAACCCGCCCTGCTTGGCGTTTGTGGTGATCCGGACGCTGTACAGCGCGAGCAGCGGCAGGCCCGCGATCGCCGGGCTGCGCATCCGCACCGCGAGGAAGTCGGTGGCCGCCGCCATCAGGCCGATGCCCGCCGCGGCCACCAGGTCAATGCCGTGCGTGCCGGGGACCGGGGGCGCGTAGGCCCGCTCGCCCAGGCCCTGGGCGGCCAGCGTCCACAGGTGGTGCAGCGAGCTGGCGGTGGGAATGATCCCGGCCACCGACCGCCCGGCGGCAAACACGCCGTTCAGGTAGATCAGCAGCGCGGCCAGGTAGGTGACCAGCCAGGCGAACGCCCGGGTGCCGCGGATGCGGGGGCGGCTGGCGGCGGTGACGGCGACGAGCGCCACGCCGGCGGCCCGGCCGAACCAGGACGGGCTGGTCAGCAGCGGAGCGCTGACGATCAGCGCGAGCACCGCCGCGGCTACGGTCGCGTGCAGGGTGGGCAGCCGGGTGATGGTCCCCGCGGCCGCCGCGACGATCACCGCGCCCACCCCGATCCAGAACCAGCCCAGACCCTGGATGAGCGGGTAGATCGACACCGACGCCAGGATCACGGCCACGGCGGCGGTCACGGTGAGCCGGTGATTCATACCGCGGCCCCCGGGAGGGCCCCGGTCTCGGGGACCGGTGGCTTGGCCGAGGCGGGCACGCCGAGCTGCTGCCAGGCGACCTGAAGCGGCGTGCCCGCGTCGACGCAGGCCACGCGCCAGCCCGCGGCCCGCAGGATCGCCGCGGCCTGGCCGGTCTCGCTCAGGCTGGGCTGGGCTGCCCCGTTGGCGGCGCGGTTCCTGCCGCGGCCGGCCCGCCCGCGGTCGGCACCCCCGCCCACCTCCCCCTTAACTGCCCCGCCGCTCCCGTTGCCCGCGGGTTCAGCCGGGCGTTCGGTGGCCGCGGGTACCGCGGCCGCCCGCCCGCCGCCCCCCTGACCGTTGCTGGCCGCGGCCTGGCCGCCGCGGGTGCCGTTGGCGGCGTGGCCGTTGACCGGGCCGTCCGGCTCGTCCCAGGTGGGCACGTCGAGCAGCAGCGCGATCGCGGGGCGGGCGTCCCGGCGGCTCGCGGCGAGCTGCCGGGCCGTGCCCGGGGACAGCCGCCCGGTCACCGCGACCAGGAGCCCGCTGCTGCCGCGCAGCGTGGCCAGCCCGGCGCTGAGGTCCCGGCCCCGGGAGGGCTTGATCACGGCCAGCGAGTTCAGCAGCACGTCCTCGAAGACGCCGGGCGCGGTAATCAAACCGGTGTCCGTGATCAGCTGGCCGTCCAGGCCCTCGTGCGCGAGATGCATGCCGATGGACGCGGCCGCGCTGACCGCGAACTCAAAGGAGGAGGCCGGGCCGCTCCCGGTGTGCGCGCCGCGCCGCGTGTCGAGCAGCAGCAGCACCCGGTTCCGCCACTGCTGCTCCTCGCGGCGCACCATGAGCTCGCCGTACCTGGCCGTCGAGCGCCAGTGCACCCGCCGGAGCTCGTCGCCGTCCCGGTAGGCCCGGGGCACGACGTCGTCCTCGCCCGCCGCGGCCGCGGTACGCGCCCGGCCCTCCCCGTCACCGACCCAGCTGCCGGTGAGCACGGCCCGGGGCAGCGCGACCACCTTGGGCGTGACCACCAGCGTGGTGCATGAGGAGAACGACCGGCCGAGCTCCACCAGGCCGAACGAGTCCGCGATCCGGATCTCTAGCGGCCCGATCTCGAACTTGCCCCGCACATCGGAGCGAAGCGGGTAGCTGAGCTCGCGGGACCCGCCCCGCTCAATTCCGTTCAGGACATAGCGAGGCCGGGTGCCAAGCGCGTACGGCACCGTGTCCTCGGCCAGCAGCAGCCCGGTTGGCAGCCGGGACACGTTCTCGAGATGCAGCCGCACCTGGGTGGTCTGGCCCGCGGCCACCCGGGCCGGGGAGAGGCTGCGGACGCAGCTGAGGCGGTACCGCGCCCGGCCCGCGGCCAGCGCGGAGAACAAGGGCAGCACCAGCAGCAGGATCCCGACGCTGATGAGGTCGCGCTCGCCCAGGAACAGGCCGGCCAGGGTCGCGGCGGCCCCGGCAGCCAGAAACGACGTGCCTCGCGTGGTGAACGCAGCGAGCCACGACCGCATCTGCCGACCTTTCCTTCCGCCCGCGGGAGTTCCAATCTATGGCCCGCTTGGGCACAGAGCCACTTCTGGCGCCCTGACGTCCTATTTCACCGGCAACGGCAGCCTGTCCACGATCTTGGCCAGCACCTGCTCGGGCAGGTCGTGGCTGACCAGCGCCTCGGGGGTGGGCAGCAGCCGGTGCGCGAGCACCGGGCCGGCCAGGGCCTGGACGTCGTCCGGGATCACGAAGTCGCGGCCGTCGAGCGCGGCGTAGGCGCGGCTGGCGCGCAGCAGGTGCAGCGTGGCCCGGGGTGAGGCGCCGAGCCTGAGCTCGGCGGACGACCGGGTGGCGTTGACCAGCCTGATCACGTACTGCCTGATCGCCTGGGCCACGTGCACCTCGCGGACCGCCGCGACCAGCGCCTGGATGTCGCTGCCGTGCGCGACCGGCGCCAGCTCGTCCAGCGGCGAGGACGATCCGTGCGAGTCCAGCATCGCGAGCTCGGCCTCCGGGTCCGGGTACCCGATCGAGATGCGGGCGGTGAACCGGTCCCGCTGCGCCTCCGGCAGCGGGTAGGTCCCCTCCATCTCGATCGGGTTCTGCGTGGCGATCACCATGAACGGCGGCTCCAGCGTGTAGGTGGCGCCGTCCACCGTGACCTGGCGCTCCTCCATGCACTCCAGCAGCGCGGACTGCGTCTTCGGCGAGGCGCGGTTGATCTCGTCGCCGAGCACGATGTTGGCGAAGATGGGGCCCGGCTTGAACTCGAATTCCTGCAGCTCCTGGTTGTAGGCGCTGACCCCGGTCAGGTCGCCGGGCAGCAGGTCGGGCGTGAACTGGACGCGCCGGACCGAGCAGTCGATGGTCCGGGCGAGCGCCTTGGCCAGCAGGGTCTTGCCGACTCCGGGCACGTCCTCGATGAGCAGGTGCCCCTCGGCGAGCAGGACGGTCATCGCCAGCCGCACCGCGTCCGGCTTGCCGGAGATGACGGTCTCCACGGCCGCACTGGCCCGGTGAGCTACACCGACGAGCTCATCCAGCTTCCGGTCGGCCTGGTCCTGGGGGTCACTGACCACATGTCCTCCTCGCGTCAGGTTCGGCGCGATCTCGGGCCCCCGTGAGCAGGCCGGACCCGTGAGCTGTCGCCATGGCCGTGCGTTCAGACAGTACGTGGTGCACCGGTACGAACGCGACGTCGGTCACATATCGAGGAGGTAACACCATGCCGTCAATCCTGCCTGGTGCGGGCCAGGGGAGCACGCCCGGCCGGCCCTGAGCACCACCGGGTCCCTGGACCGTCCTGGTCCAAGGCCGGGCCGCGCTCCACTGCTCCCCACCGCCGGGAACCCAGTATTCGCCCCCGATGTGGAGCGGATGGGGGGCTAATCGGCGTGCTGGATCGTTGACGGTGGGGGATTGTGGAGTACAGTGGAGGACCGTGGGGCCAGCATGCTCCACACGGCACGCGGGTGGGGGACTCGGGAGGTGAGCGCTGGTGTTTCTCGGCACTCACACGCCCCGGCTGGACGACAAGGGCCGGCTGATCCTGCCCGCCAAGTACCGCGAGGAGCTCTCCGAGGGGCTGGTGCTGACCAAGGGCCAGGAGCGCTGCCTCTACGTGTTCCCCGAGTCGGAGTTCGGCCGGATCACCGAGGCACTGCGGACCGCGCCGGTGACCTCCAAGGCGGTGCGGGACTACAGCCGGGTCTTCTTCGCCAGCGCGTCCGACGAGATACCGGACAAGCAGGGCCGGATCACGATCCCGCCCGCGCTGCGCGAGTACGCCGCGCTGCAGCGCGACTGCGTCGTGATCGGGGCCAACACCCGCCTCGAGATCTGGGACGCCACGGCCTGGGAGACCTACCTGGATCAGCAGGAAGGTGCGTTCTCTGAAGCGTCGGAGGAGGTGCTGCCCGGAGTCCTGTAATCATCCGCCCGCCACGCGGGATGCCCGGCGAGGTCTCCACCCGCGCTGGGTGGCCAGGCCGGCTGACGCCACTTCCCCGGCGCCAGGCGGCAGTCATGGCCACCAGCGCAGTGCCCATCAGCGCAGCCGCGCGGATGGGGACCTGGCCGGGCAGGCACGTCAGCGGGCGCTTTCCGTTCTGCCGGCATCACGGCACGCACACACCACCACACCGCCACCACCACACCGCCATCGCGAGGAGGGGCCGATGCCCGCCACGGGCTCAGGACATCAGCCGGTCATGACCGACCGGGTGCTGGCCCTGCTCGCTCCTGCGCTGGAGCGGCAGGGATCGGTCCTGGTGGACGCCACGCTCGGCCGGGCCGGGCACGCCAGCGCGCTGCTGAGCCAGCACCCCGGCCTGAACCTGATCGGCGTGGACACGGACGCCGCCGCGATCGAGGAATCCCGCCGGCTGCTGGCGCCCTACGCGGAACGGGTCTCGCTGGTGCACGCGAGGTACGACGCGATCGGCGAGATCCTGGCCAGGCTCGGTCACCCGAGCGTGCAGGGCATCCTGTTCGACCTGGGGGTGTCGTCCCCGCAGCTGGATGACCCCGGCCGCGGCTTCGCCTACGCCCAGGACGCGCCGCTGGACATGCGCATGGACCAGTCAGGGCCGCTGACCGCCGCCGATGTCGTGAACACCTATCCGGTGGCCAGGCTGGCGCAGGTGCTGCGGGAGTACGGCGAGGAGCGGTTCGCGCGGCGGATCGCGGAGGCCGTGGCCAAGGAGAGGTCGCGGGAACCGCTCACCTCGACCATGCGGCTGAGCGCGATCGTCCGTGACTCGATCCCGGCCCCGGCCCGGCGCAGCGGCGGCAACCCGGCGAAGCGCACGTTCCAGGCGCTGCGGATCGAGGTGAACGGCGAGCTCGAAGCGCTGCGCCGGGCGCTGCCCGCGGCGCTGGACGCCGTGGCGGTCGGCGGGCGGATCGTGGTGCTCGCCTACCACTCGCTGGAGGACCGCACGGTGAAGCGGGCGCTCGCCGCCGTGTCCACAGACACCACGCCGCGCGGCCTGCCGGTGCAGCTCGCGGAGGCCAGGCCCAGGTTCCGGCTCATCACCAGGGGGGCCGAGCGGCCCACCGAGAGCGAGCTGGCGGCCAATCCGCGTGCGGCCTCGGCCCGGCTCAGGGCCGCGGAGCGAATACGGGCGGCGGCATGACCAGCAGGCGGAATGCGACCAGGAGGGCGGGCACGCAGCGATGACTACCACGGTGAGTTCGGGCACCCGGCAGCAGCGGCAGGGGCCGCGGGGTACCCAGGCGCCGCGCCGCCAGCCTCCGCGCCGCGGGGACCAGCGTGATCCGAGACCCCGTGATCCGCAGCCCCGTGATCCGAGACGCAGTGATCAGAGACGCCCCGATCCGCGGGAGCCTGGCGCTGGCCGGGCCGCGGCCGGGGACACGCTGGCCCGCGGGCCCCGCACGGCCCGCCCCACCCGCAAGGACAGCCCGCTGCGCACGGCGCGGCCGGCCAGGACCGTGCGGCCGGCCCGCCCGGCCCGGCCGACCGGCCCCGCTGCCCCGAGCCGGCCAGCACGGCCAGCGGTTCCCGGCCGGCTGGCCCGGCCGGCGGCCAGCCCCGGGACGGCGCGCACCGCTCAGCGCCGGGCGGCCAGGACCGTCGCCGCCGGGCGCCGGGCCTCGTCCCGCACGCCGTTCGTCCTGCTGGTGCTCGGGCTGCTGGCCGGCGGCCTCATCTGCCTCCTGGTCATCAACACCACGCTGGCGGCCGGGTCGATCCGCATCAGCGACCTGCAGCACAGCAACCTGGTGGCGGCCCAGCGAGTGCAGGAACTGCAGCAGCAGGTGGCGACCGACCAGTCGGCCAGCGCGATCGCGCGGCGGGCGTACAAGCTGGGCCTGCGGACGCAGCCCAAGCTCGACTTTGTCGACCTGCGGACCGGCCGCAGCTTCAGCACGCCCAACCAGACCCCGGGCGTGTACGCCGTCCCTGGGTACACGCCGTGACAGCTGGCGACGGCTCGGCCGGCCGCGGCTCCGGTGACCGCGACGAGTGGCCGGGTCGGCGCCCGGCCCGCCGGCCGGTGCGCCCGGGCGGGCCGCGCACCCCCCGCGGCCAGGGATCACGCTCTGACCGGCGGCCAGGCGGCCGGCCTTACGGCGACGGCCGGCGGCCGCCCGCGGGCGCGCAGGCCGCCACCACGCCGCGCCCCGCGGGCCGCGGAGGGGTCCAGGGCGGCCGCGAGGAACGCCCGCGGGCCGAGCGCAGGGCCCGGGAGCACGACCGGGGCGGCCGGTCCCAGACCGGCCCCGGGCGGGGCCAGCGCCCGGGCCGCCCGGCCGCGCCCGCCCGCGGTACCCGCCTGGTACGGGCCGCCCGCCCCGCGCTGCGCCTGGCCGGGCCCGGCCGCAGGCTGTATGCCGCGCTGGTGTGCATCGGGCTGGTGATGGCGCTGTTCGTGGGCAGGCTGGTGCAGCTGCAGGGGCTGCACTGGTCGCGGTACCGGGCCCTCGCGCAGCAGCAGATGCTGCCGTCCCAGCCGATCCCGATCCCGGTCGTGCGCGGCTCCATCACCAGCAGCGACGGCCGGATTCTGGCCATGACCGTGCAGAGCGACCTGGTCTACGCCGATCCGGTGCTGATCCCGCAGGCCAAGCGGAGCCAGGTGGCCGCCGCGCTGGCCGGCCCGCTCGGCATGACGCAGCCGGCCATCGAGACGCTGCTCAACAACCCGACCTCACCCGAGTACGTCGTGCTCAAGAAGAGCGTGCCCGCCTCGGTCGGCACCCGGATCATGGCGCTGAAGCTGCCCGGCATCGCCGAGACGCCGAGCTACTCCCGGGCCTACCCCAACGGGGACCTGGCCGCCAACCTGATCGGCTTCACCAACATCAACGCCGTGGGTGACCTGCACGGTGCGGCCGGGGTGGAGGAGCGGTTCAACACCCTGCTGGCCGGCCGGGACGGCAGCGAGACGGTCGAGACCGGCCCGACGCAGAAGCCCATCCCGCAGACCGAGCAGATCGTCCGGGCGCCGGTGGCCGCGGGGAACCTGAAGCTGACCATCCAGTCCGACATCCAGTGGTACGCCGAGCAGCAGTGCGCCGCCGAGGTCAAGGCCGCGCACGCCGCGAACTGCTCGGTCGTGGTCATGAACCCGCAGACCGGCCAGATCCTGGCCCTCGCGCAGTACCCGACGTTCAACCCGGCCAGCCCGGCCAGCGTGGCCGCCACCACCGACATCCCGGTGCAGAACGTGTTCCAGCCCGGGAGCACGGCGAAGGTCATCACCGTGGCCGCCGCGCTGGAGCACGGCGGCCAGACGCCGATGACCGCCTACACCGTCCCTGACCACATCGTGGTCGACGGCTACTCCTTCCGGGACAGCGAGGTGCACGCCACGGCCAGGTACACGATCGCCGGGATACTCGCCAACTCGTTCAACGACGGCATGGTCCAGGTGGTCCAGCACGTCAGCCCGAAGCTCCAGTACCAGTACTTCCGGGCCTTTGGCCTCGGCGAGCCCACCGGGCTCGGCCTGCCCGGCGAGAGCGCGGGGATCCTGCCGACGCCGGGCAAGTGGTGGGGCAACGAGCGGTACACGCTGTCCTTCGGCCAGGGCGTCGCCGCGAACGCGGTGCAGATGGCCAGCGTGTACGCGACGATCGCCAACGGTGGGGTGCGGGTTCAGCCCAGCATCATCGCGGGCACCACGAACGGCGCGGGGAAGTTCACCCGCGCGCCCGCCCCCCAGCGCACCCGGGTGCTGCAGCCACAGACCGCGAAGGAACTGATCGCGATGCTGCAGCAGGTGCCCTTGGTCAACGCCAGCGGCGGTGAGCCGTGGGGAGTGATTCCCGGGTACTCGATCGCATCCAAGACCGGCACCGCCCAGGTACCTGACCCCCAGCGCGGTGGCTGCCTGTGCGAATACGGATCGAGCTACATCGGCATGGCCCCGGCCAGCGACCCGCAGCTCGTGGTGGCGGTGAACGTGCAGAACCCGAAGAAGGGCAGCTATTTCGGCGCCGCGGTCGCCGGGCCGGTGTTCTATCACGTGACAAAGTTCGCGCTGCAGACGCTGCGAATTCCACCCGACGGCGGCCACCGCCCGCGCGTGCGGCTCATGGCGCCGTGAACGAGGGTAATCTCGGCCCGTGCCAGCGGATCTGCGTCCACGCCGCGTCCCTTTGCGCCCGCTCGCGGGACTCGCGGTGCTGCTCGGGGTGAGGACCGCGGGCCGGGACGCACCCGGCCCGCTCTCGGTGCCGAGAGCATCACGCGGGGTCTCCGGGATCACGCATGACTCCCGCCGGGTCCAGCCCGGTGACCTGTACGCGGCGCTGCCCGGCAGCAACCACCACGGCGCCAGGTTCTGCGCCCAGGCGGCCTCGGCCGGCGCCGCGGCCATCCTCACCGACCCGGCGGGCAAGGAGCTCGCGATCCGGTCCGGGCTGCCGGTGTTCGTGGTCGGCGACCCGCGGGCCAGGCTCGGCGAGGTCGCGTCCTGGATCTACGGCCACCCGGCGCAGCGGCTGACCCTGCTCGGCGTGACCGGGACCAGCGGCAAGACCACCACGACCTACCTGCTGGAGTCCGGGCTGCGGGCCGCGGGCCACCTGACCGGCCTGATCGGCGGCGTGCAGACCCGGGTCGGCGAGGTCATCACCGACAGCTGGCTGACCACCCCGGAAGCCACCGACCTGCAGGCGCTGCTCGGCGCGATGGTCGAGCAGGGGGTAACCGCGGCGGCGATGGAGGTGTCCAGCCACGCGCTGTCTCTCGGCCGGGTGGCCGGGACCTCCTATGACGTGGCCGTGTTCACCAACCTCTCCCAGGACCACCTGGATTTCCACGAGACGCTGGAGGACTACTTCGCGGCCAAGGCGACCCTGTTCACGCCTGGCTACGCCCGGGCCGGGGTGGTCAACCTGGACGACGGGCACGGCAGGCAGCTCGCCGCCGCCCCGCAGATCCCGCTGACCACGTTCTCGGCGAGCGGCAACGCGGAGGCGGACTGGCGGGCGGCGGACATACGCGGCGGCGCGGACGGGAGCACGTTCCGGGTCATCGGGCCCGGCGGGGTGGAAGCCGACGCGTCGGTGGCCCTGCCCGGGCCGTTCAACGTGGCCAACGCGCTGGCCGCGATCGTGGCGCTGGTCGAGGCGGGAGTCGGGATCGCGACCGCGGTGGCCGGGGTGGCCGCCTGCCCGGGGGTGCCCGGCCGCCTGGAGCGGGTTGAGGCCGGCCAGGATTTCACGGTGCTCGTCGACTACTCGCACAAGCCCGGTGCGGTCCGGGCCGTGCTCGAGGCGCTGCGCCCGGTCACCCAGGGGAACCTCACGATCGTGCTGGGCTGCGGCGGTGACCGGGACCGGGCCAAGCGCCCGATGATGGGCGCGGCCGCCGCCGGGCTGGCCGACGTCGCGGTTTTCACCAGTGATAACCCGCGGTCGGAGGATCCGCTCGGCATACTGGCCGAGATGCTCGACGGCGCGCTGAACATCCCCGCCCGCGACCGCGCCCACGTGATCGTCGAGCCGGACCGCGGTGCCGCGATCGACCTTGCCATCGGCCGCGCCGGCAAGGGCGACGTGGTACTGATTGCGGGCAAGGGACACGAGCGCGGCCAGTACGCTGGCTCGACGGTTATCCCGTTCGACGACCGCGAGGTGGCGGCCGAGGCTCTTGGCCGCAGTACCGGCGAGTCAGCCTCGCACGCGGAGGCTGAGAACCTGTGATCCCACTGACCGTGGGCCAGATCGCTGAGATCACCGGCGCGGAGCGCGATGCCGCAGCCGACCCGGCCGCGATCGTGACCGGACCGGTGGTTATCGATTCGCGCCAGGCCGAGCCGGGCAGCCTGTTCGCCGCGCTGCCCGGGGAGCGCGCCGACGGGCACGACTTCGCGCCGCAGGCGGTGACGGCCGGGGCCACGGCCGTGCTCGCCTCCCGGCCGCCCGGCGTGCCCGCGCTGATCGTGCCCGATGTGCCTGCCGCGCTGGCCACCCTGGCCCGGGCGGTCCTGGACCAGCTGCCCGGCCTGACGGTCGCGGCGATCACCGGATCCGCGGGGAAGACCACCACCAAGGACCTGGCGGCCCAGCTGATCGAGCGGCTGGGGCCGACGGTATCGCCCAGGAACTCCTACAACAACGAGATCGGCCACCCGCTCACCGTGCTGCGGGTGACCCGCGAGACCAGGTACCTGGTCGCGGAGATGTCCGCGCGCGGTCCCGGGCACATCGCCGCGCTGTGCGAAATCTCCCCGCCCCAGCTGGGCGCGGTGCTGTGCGTGGGGCTCGCGCACGCCGGGATGTTCGGCAGCATCGACGACGTGGCCACGGCCAAGGGCGAGCTGCCCGAGGCGCTGCCCGCCGACGGCGTGGCCGTGCTGAACGCGGACGACCCCCGGGTTCTGGCCATGGCCGGGCGCACCCAGGCCCGGGTCGTGACCTTCGGCCAGTCGGCCGGGGCGGACGTCCGCGCCGACGGCATCACGCTCGACGAGGCCGGCCGGGCCCGCTTCACCCTGGTCACCGGCGCGGGGCAGGCCCCCGTCCGGCTGCAGCTGCACGGCGGGCACAATGTGACTAACGCGCTGGCGGCCGCGGCCCTGGCCGGCCAGCTCGGGATGGAGATATCCGCGGTCGCGGACGGGCTATCGGCGGCAGTTGCCCGGAGCAGGTGGCGGATGGAAGTAACCGAGCGCAAAGACGGTGTCACCGTCGTCAACGACGCCTACAACGCGAACCCCGAGGCCATCCGGGCGGCGCTGGCCGCGCTGGTCACGATGGCGCGGGGGCGGCGCAAGTTCGCCGTGTTCGGGCCGATGAGCGAGCTGGGCGACCAGGCGGAGGAACTGCACGAGCAGGCGGGCCAGGACGCCGCGGCCGCGGGCCTGACCGGGCTGATCGTGGTCGGCCAGGACGCCGCGCCGATGCTGACCGGCGCCAAGTCCGACCCGGATTGGCGGGGCGAGCTGCTGCAGGTACCGGACGCCCGGGCGGCGGTGGCCGCGGTCGAGGACCGGGTCGGGCCGGGCGACGTGGTCCTGGTCAAGGCCTCCCGCAGTGCGAACCTGCAGCGTGTGGCGCTGGCGCTCACCGGGGAGCAGCCGCTGTGAGGACCATCCTCATCTCCGCGGGTGTGGCCATGGTGATGGCGCTGTTCGGCACGCCGCTGGCCATCAGGTTCTTCAAGAGCCGCGGCTACGGCCAGGAAATCAGGGAGGACGGCCCGGCCAAGCACCTCACCAAGCGCGGCACCCCGACCATGGGCGGCGCGGTCATCGTGGTCGCGACGCTGATCGGGTACCTGGTCGGGCACGAGCTGACCAACGACCCGATGACGGTGTCGGGTCTGCTGGTGCTGTTCCTGATGACCGGGCTGGGCGCGGTCGGTTTCATCGACGACTTCATCAAGATCTACAAGCAGCGCAGCCTCGGCCTGCGCAGCGGGGCCAAGCTGGCCGGGCAGGCCGTGGTCGGCGCGCTGTTCGCGGTCGAGGTGCTGCACCACCCGGACGGGTTCGACCTCACCCCGGCCGATGCGCACATCTCGTTCCTGCGCGACGTCGGCCCGGCGATCGGGGTGCTCCCGTTCGTGCTGTGGGTGGTCCTGATGATCGCCGCGTGGTCGAACGCGGTGAACCTGACCGACGGCCTGGACGGCCTGGCTACCGGCGGTTCCATCCTGGTGCTGGCCGCGTACGTGCTGATCGGGATCTGGCAGCTGAAGAACGACTGCACGAACTTCCTGGCCCAGCAGTGCTACCCGGTGCGGGACCCGCTGGACCTCGCGGTGGTGGCCGGCACGGTGGCGGGTGCGTGCTTCGGCTTCCTGTGGTGGAACGCCCCGCCGGCCAGGATCTTCATGGGCGACACCGGGTCGCTCGCGCTGGGCGGCGTGCTGGCCGGGCTGGCCGTCTGCACGAAGACCCAGCTGCTGCTGGTGATCCTGGGCGGCCTGTTCGTGATCATCATCCTGTCGGTGGTCATCCAGGTGGGGTCGTTCAAGATGACCGGGCGGCGGGTGTTCCGCATGGCCCCGCTGCAGCATCATTTCGAGCTGCTCGGCTGGGCCGAGACCACGATCGTGATCAGATTCTGGCTGGTCGCTGGGCTGTTCATCGCGCTCGGCCTCGGCATCTTCTACGTGGAATGGCTGCCGGGGTAGTCCGGATGAATGCTGAGGGGGGAGCGGACGCGCGGTTGGACGGCCTCTTCGGCCGGCTCAGCGGGCTGCTGGTGTGCGTCAACGGGCTCGGCATCTCCGGGCCGCCGGTGGCCAGGGCGCTCGCGGCCCGCGGCGCGCGGGTCACCGCCGTCGACGGCCGCGACGACGAGGGCAACCGCCGGATCGCCAAGGAACTCGAAGACCTTGACATCACGGTCACGCTGAACCAGGAGCCGCGGCTGCCGGACGGGACCGAGCTCGTGATCACCACGCCCGGGTGGCGGCCGGGCACCCCGCTGCTGGCCGCGGCGGCCGCCGCGGGGATCCCGGTGATCGGCGACGTCGAGATGGCCTGGCGGCTGCGCCCGGTGCTGGCCGACGGGTCGCGGCAGGACTGGCTGGCGGTGACCGGCACCAACGGCAAGACCACGACCGTGCAGATGCTCGCGGCCATGCTGGGCGCGGCCGGTCACCGCAGCGTCGCCGCGGGCAACGTGGGCCTCTCCGTGGTCGACGCGGTCGGGGAGCAGGAGCCGTACCCGGTGCTGGCCGTCGAGCTGTCCAGCTTCCAGCTGTACTGGAGCCAGTCGGTGCGGCCGCTCGCGGCCGTGGTGCTGAACGTGGCCGCGCACCATCTCGACTGGCACGGGGACATCGAGTCCTACGCGCTGGCCAAGGGGCGGGTGTACGCGCCGGGAACGGTCGCGGTGTGCAACGCCGATGACGCGCGCTCGCGCGCGCTGGCCGCGGCCGCGGCGCCGTACGCCCGGCGCGTGGTGGGGTTCCGGCTCGGCGAGCCCGGGCCCGGCGAGCTTGGTGTGACCGGCGGCGTGCTGCTGGACCGGGCCTTCGGCGATCCGGGCGGCGCGGACGGCGTGGTCCTGGCCGACGTCGCCGACGTGCGGCCGGCCGCGCCGCACAACGTGGCCGACGCGCTCGCCGCGGCGGCGCTGGCCCGGGCCTACGGGATCCCGCCCGAGGCGGTCAGCGGCGGGCTGGACCGGTTCCGGCCCGCGCCGCACCGGATGAGTCTGGTGGCCAGCGTCGCCGGGGTGGACTATGTCGACGATTCGAAGGCGAGCAACCCGGCGGCCGCCGCGGCGTCGCTTGCCGCCTACCCCTCGGTGGTGTGGATCGCCGGAGGGCTGTTCCGCGGCGCGGACGCGGACATCGACGCGCTGGTCGGCTCCGCGGGCCCGCGGCTGCGCGGCGTGGTGCTGCTCGGGGCGGACCGGGATGTGATCCGCAGGTCATTGGCGCGACACGCGCCGGATGTCCCGGTCGTCGAGGCCGTCCGCACCGACACTGGTGCCATGGATCTGGTGGTGGCCGAGGCTGCGAGGCTGGCCGAGCCCGGGGACACGGTGCTGCTGGCGCCGGCCGCGCAGTCGTTCGACATGTTCCGCGACTACCCGGCCCGGGGGGACGCGTTCGCCGCGGCGGTCGGGCGGCTGGCGGACTCGCGATGAGCGCACCCGCTTACCCGGCCCGGGCCAGGAGCCGGGTGACGGCCGGGCTCCGGGTGCTTGACCGCCCGCTGACGTCCTACTACCTCGTGCTCGGCCTCAGCCTGCTGCTGCTGGCGCTGGGCCTGGTCATGGTGCTGTCCACGTCCTCGGCTCAGGCCCTGATCTATGGCGGGTCGCCGTACGCGGGCCTGCAGAAGCAGCTGCTCGGCGTCGCGATCGGGCTGCCGCTGATGTGGCTCGCCGCGCGGTCGTCCCCGACGCTGTTCCGGGCCCTGGCCTACCCGATGATGGCGGTATCCTTCCTCGGCCTGATCCTGGTGCTCAGCGTGGGGGAGACAGTTGGCGGTGCGGAGCGCTGGGTCCAGATCGGGGGACTGCAGATCCAGCCATCCGAGTTCGCCAAGCTGGCCTTCCTGCTCTGGGGCGCCGACCTGCTGGCCCGCAAGGAGAAGGCCGGCCAGCTCGCCGAGTGGCGGCACCTGCTGATCCCGCTGCTCCCCGGGGCCGCGATCCTCAGCATGCTGGTGATGCTCGGCGACGACCTCGGCACCACCTTCATCCTGCTCGTGATCTTCCTCGCCCTGCTCTGGGTGATCGGCACGCCGGCCCGGCTGATGATCGGCATTCTCGCGCTGATGGGGTTCGCGATGGTGATCCTGATCATCGTCGCTCCCTACCGGCTGGAGCGGATCACCGGGTTCTTCAACGCGCAGTCGCAGTCGTCGACGGCCGGCTGGCAGACGGTCCAGGGCACGTATGCGGTGGGCTCGGGCGGCTGGTTCGGGGTTGGCCTCGGCGCTGGCCGGTCCAAGTGGGGCTGGGTGCCGAACACCACGACCGACTTCATCTTCGCCATCATCGGCGAGGAGCTCGGACTGGTCGGCACCGTCTGCGTGACGCTCCTGTACGGCGGGCTCGCCTATGCTGGACTGCGGATTGCCCGGCGGGTGCCTGACACGTTCATGCGCCTGGCCGCGGCCGGTGCCACCGCGTGGATCGTGGTGCAGGCGCTGGTGAACATCGGCGCGGTGATCGGGGTACTGCCGATCACCGGCGTGCCGCTGCCGCTCGTCTCGGCGGGGCTGTCCTCGCTGCTGGTGACCATGGCGGCGCTCGGGATGCTGATGTCGTTCGCGAAACGCGAGCCGGGTGCCAGCCAGGCACTCGCGGCAGCTGGCCCCGGGCCGACGCTGCGCGTCCTAAGCTGGCTGGGCTTGGCCAGACGGCGCGGTTGAGCCCGGGAGCGGGCCGGCAACACCGGTAACGAGGGTTGGGAGGCGGGACCATGAGCGTCTTGCCGGAGGCGAGCCAGTGAGCGTCGTCCTCGCGGGCGGTGGCTCGGCCGGCCACATCGAGCCTGCCCTGGCGCTCGCCGACGCCCTGCGGCGGGCCGACCCGCGGATCCCGATCACCTGCCTGGGCACCGAGCGCGGCCTGGAGACCAGGCTGGTGCCGCTGCGCGGCTATGACCTGGAGCTCATTCCCGCGGTCCCGCTGCCCCGCTCGCTCACCCCGCAGCTGCTGTCGGTGCCGGGGCGGCTCGGCTCCGCGATGACCGCCACGGTCGCGGCGCTCGACCAGGCCGAGGCGGACGTGGTGGTCGGCTTCGGTGGCTACGTGGCCACCCCCGCCTACCTCGCGGCCAAGTACCGCAGCATCCCGATCGTCGTGCACGAGGCCAATGTGCGCCCGGGGCTGGCCAACCAGATCGGGGTGCGGCTGACCAAGCACGTCTTCACCGGGCAGCCGCGCACCAAGCTCCCGCACGCCACCTTCATCGGCATCCCGATCCGGCGGGAGATCGCCGGGCTCGACCGGCTGGCGCTGGGGGACAAGGCCCGCGCGCATTTCGGGTTCCGGCCCGATCTGCCTGTGCTGCTGGTCACCGGCGGCTCCCAGGGCGCCAGGTCGCTGAACCGGGCCGTGATCGACGCGGCGGGCTGGATCCAGTCGGCCGGCGTCCAGGTGCTGCACATCATCGGCCCCCGCTCGGACGCCGAGGTCCCGCCGCCCGGTGGCGATACGCCGTACGTGGCGCTGCCCTACCTGGACCGGATGGATCTCGCGTACGCCGCCGCGGACTTCGCGCTGTGCCGGGCGGGCGCAATGACCTGCGCGGAACTCACGGCCGTGGGCCTGCCCGCGGCGTATGTCCCGCTCCCGCACGGCAACGGGGAGCAGCGGCTGAACGCCGCGCCGATCGAGGAGGTCGGCGGCGGGATCATCATCGACGACGCACAGCTGAGCCCGGAGTGGATCGCGGACACCCTGCTTCCCGTGCTCCTCGACCCCGAGCTGGTGGCCGCGATGTCGCAGGCCGCGGCGAAGGCGGGCCGCAGGGACGCCGACCGCCAGCTCGCCGCGGCGGTCATCCACGTCATGCGCGGGGCGCGGCGCCACGCCGGGCGGCGGCGCCGGCGGTGAGGCCCTGGCGGGGTCAACGGGCGGAAGGAGACTGACATGGTCCTGGTCACGCCGGCGGCGCCGGTGCCGGTCAGCGAGCTGGGGCGGGTGCACTTCGTCGGCATCGGCGGGGCCGGCATGTCCGGGATCGCGCGCATCCTGCTGGCCAGGGGTGTCGCGGTGTCCGGGAGCGACCGGGCCGACTCGGCGCAGCTCGCCGAGCTGGCCGCGCTCGGCGCGGTCGTGCACGTGGGCCACGCCGCGGCCAACGTCGGCGACGCGGACACCGTGGTCACCACGCCGTCGGCGATCAGGGACGACAACCCCGAGCTCGTCGAGGCCAGGCGGCGCGGGATCAGGATCGTGCACCGCGCGACCGTGCTGGCCTCGGTCATGCTCGGCAAGCAGGGCATCGCGATCTCCGGTACCCATGGCAAGACCACCACGACGTCGATGGTGACCACGGTCCTGCGCCAGGCTGGCGCGGACCCGGGTTACGTGATCGGCGGGGTTCTGGCCGAGACCGGCACCGGCGCTTACGACGGCGCGGGCGACTGGTTCGTCGCCGAGGCGGACGAGAGCGACGGTTCTTTCGTGGTGCTCGCGCCCCGGGCGGCGATCGTCACCTGCATCGAAGCCGACCACCTGGACAACTACGGGAGCCTGGCCGAGATCGAGAAGAGCTTCGCCGCGTTCGCGGGCCGGATCGGCGACGGCGGGCTGCTCGTCGCGTGCTGCGACGACCCCAGGGCCGCCGCGCTCGCCGAGACCGCGGCCGCGTTCCCGATCCGGGTGCGCACCTACGGCGAGTCGCCCGCGGCCGACTACCGGGTCACCGACGTGCTGCCGCGCGGCATGGCCACCCGGCTGACGGTGACGCCCGGCGTCGAGCTGGAGATCGCCGTTCCCGGCCGGCACAACGCGCTGAACGCAACGGCGGCGTTCGCGACCGCGGTGGAGCTCGGCTTCCCGGCCGAGACCGTGGCCCGGGGGCTGGCCGCCTACCGCGGCGCGGGCCGGCGCATGGAGCCCAAGGGCGAGGTCGAGGGCGTGCGGGTGCTCGACACGTACGCGCACCACCCGACGGAGCTCGCCGCCGATCTCACCGCGGCCAGGGACGTGGCCGGGCTCGGGCGGGTGATCGCCGTGTTCCAGCCGCACCTGTACAGCCGGACCCGGATCTTCGCCGCGGAGTTCGGGGCCGCCCTGGGGCTGGCCGACGAGGCGCTGATCCTCGACGTCTACGGGGCCCGCGAGGACCCGGAGCCCGGGATCACCGGGCAGATCGTGGCCGACGCCGTGCCCGGCGGCCGGGGCCGCTTCGTGCCCGACGACGCCGCGGTGCCCGACATCGTCGCGGGCCTGGCCAAGCCGGGGGACCTGGTCCTGACCATGGGCGCGGGAGACGTCACCACTCTCGGGCCCATGATCGTCGCTGCGCTGCGCGATCGCCGGTGACGCCGGATGGACCGGGAACGCTCCGCGACCGGGTTGCTGGATTCCGGCAGCCAGGGGGCCGGCGCCGCTGACCAGCGCCGCCGCGGACCGTGGAAGGCGGTCCTGTTCGCGGTCGCGGCGGCCGCCATCGTCGCCGCCTTGGTGTGGGGCCTGCTCGGCTCGAGCCTGCTGGTCGTCCGCACCGTGGCCGTCCACACCGTGACCGCCCGGGGCCCGTCCGCGGCACCCAGTGCCGTGGTGTCGAGGGCCGAGGTGCTCAGGGCGGCGCGGGTCGAGCCGGGTACCCCGCTGGCCCGGGTGAACACGGCCGCGGTCGCGCGCCGGGTGGAGCGCATCACCCAGGTTCAGTCCGCGACCGTCGCCAGGGACTGGCCGGACGCGCTCGTGATCACCATCAGGACCAGGACGCCGGAGCTCGCGGTGCCCTCAGGCAGCGGGTTCGCGCTGGTCGACAGGTTCGGCGTGGTCGTACGCCAGGTGGCCAGCCGGCCGGCGGGGATGGTGGTGCTCTACTCGGCGCCACCCGCGCCGACGCTGCGCGGCAGCCCGGCGGTCCGCGCGGCGGTAACCGTGCTGCAGCAGCTCCCGCCACGGATCCGGCGGCTGGTCAGGTGGGTAGCCGCGCCGTCGGCGGAGGCGGTGACGCTGCACCTGAGGGGCGGGGTCAGGGTGCTGTGGGGCGGTACCGACCGGCCGTCGGAAAAGGCGGCGGAGCTGACGATCCTGATGCGCAGCAAAGCGCTGTCCTATGACCTCAGCGACCCCACGACCGCCGTCACCGGGGGATAGCCCCGGCGCTGCCTGCGAGATTGCCGAAACACGCCGGGTTTGCTGCGGCGCGGTTAGTTGACCGCGGGCGGCGGACAACCCTACTGTCCGTACTAATCGGCAGCTTGACATAACTCTAAATCTCAACTTGAGGGTGAGAGTTGACCAGCCGGAAACCGCAGAACGTACCCGGCGAAAGATTAGCGGGGGCGTATTCCTGGGGGACGGCCAGCAGGCAGTTTTCCAAGTTAGACGGGGTAACTGGCGGCCAGCGCGGCCAGTGAAAACGCGATAGAGCAAACGAGCGGAAAGGTTCCCTCCTCGTGGCAGCACCGCAGAACTATTTGGCGGTCATCAAGGTCGTCGGTATCGGTGGGGGCGGTGTCAACGCCGTTAACCGGATGATCGAGGAAGGCCTCAAGGGCGTCGAGTTCATCGCGATCAACACGGACGCTCAGGCCCTCCTCATGAGCGACGCCGACGTCAAGCTGGACGTCGGCCGCGAACTCACTCGCGGCCTGGGCGCCGGGGCCAACCCCGATATCGGCGCGAAGGCGGCCGAGGATCACCGCGAGGAGATCGAGGAGGTCCTCAAGGGCGCCGACATGGTCTTCGTGACCGCCGGCGAAGGCGGCGGGACCGGCACCGGCGGCGCGCCGGTGGTGGCCAACGTGGCCAGGTCCCTGGGCGCGCTGACGATCGGCGTGGTCACCCGGCCGTTCGGGTTCGAGGGCAAGCGCCGGGCCGCGCAGGCGGACGCGGGCATCGAGCGGCTGCGCGACGAGGTGGACACGCTCATCGTGATCCCGAATGACCGGCTGCTGTCCATCTCCGACCGGCAGGTGAGCGTGCTGGACGCGTTCAAGGCGGCGGACCAGGTCCTGCTCTCCGGTGTCCAGGGCATCACTGACCTGATCACCACCCCCGGCCTGATCAACCTGGACTTCGCCGACGTCAAGTCGGTCATGTCGGGCGCGGGCTCCGCGCTCATGGGCATCGGCTCGGCCCGCGGCGACGACCGCTCGGTGGCCGCGGCCGAGATGGCGATCTCCAGCCCGCTGCTCGAGGCCAGCATCGACGGGGCGCACGGCGTGCTGCTGTCCATCCAGGGCGGCTCCGATCTCGGCCTGTTCGAGATCAACGAGGCCGCGCAGCTGGTGGCGAACTCCGCCGCGCCCGACGCCAACATCATCTTCGGCGCCGTCATCGACGACGCGCTCGGCGACGAGGTCCGGGTCACGGTCATCGCCGCCGGGTTCGACGAGGCAGAGCTCGGCCGGGTCCACTCCAGCCGGCCGGCGTCCGGTGGCTACCAGGGCAGTGGCTGGCGGGCCCCGGGGGCCGGCGGCAGCGACGCGCCGCCCGCGGCGGGCGAGGGATCAGCAGCCGGCGCGGGCGGGCCGTCCGCGGCCAGCCCGGCCTTCTCGCCGTCGACCTCAAAGATCGCGGCCGCGGAGCCGGCGGCCAAGAGCCCGGCCGCCGAGTCCCAGGCCGGGAAGAACGCGGACGCCGCCGCCAGCACCCCGGCCGGTGCCGACGGCGCGGACGCCAAGGACGCCGCCGCCGCTGACCAGGGCAAGCCGGTCGTGGACGGAGTTCCGGCGCCGCGGGCCGCCGAGTCAGACGCGGCGAACCCCCTGGCCGGCGCGCCCGTGGGGAGTGGCAACGGCACCACCGCGTCGGCCCACGGCACCGGCCCCGGTGTGGGCGCGGCCTGGCTGCCGGACAGCTCGAGCACCCGGCGCCGGTCGGTGGTCTTCGAGGAAGACGACGATCTCGACGTGCCAGACTTCCTCAAGTGAGTTCCCCGCAACCTTCTTCACCGCACACCACCGACAGAACCGAAGACCAGCCCGGCTCCGGCCCCGGGCAGCCCGCCGAGCTGGCTCCCGGGGTGCTCGCCATGTTCACCAGCCGGGCCGGCGGCGTCAGCGCGGCACCGTACGACACGCTGAACATGGGCGCCTCGGTCGGCGACGACCTGGACGCGGTCGCCGCGAACCGGCGCCTGGTGGCCGAGGCGTGCGGCCTCGGCGCTGACCGGCTCACCTGGATGCATCAGGTCCACGGCCCGGCCGTGGTCTATGTGCCCGCCTCACGGCCCGGAGCCCCGGGGCCGCTGCCTCAGGTAGACGCGCAGTTCACCGACGTGCCGGGCCTGGCCATGGTGGTCCTGGTCGCCGACTGCGGCCCGGTGCTGCTCGCTGACCCGCAGGCCCGGGTGGTGGGCGCCGCGCACGCGGGCCGGGAGGGTATGGCGGCCGGGGTGGTCACCGAGCTGGTGGCCGCGATGGCGGGCGCGGGCGCGGACCCGGCCCGGATGACGGCGGCGATCGGCCCGCACATCTGCGGCCAGTGCTACGAGGTGCCGGCCGGCCTGCGGGACCGGGTGGCGGCGCGGGAGCCGGACGCGGCCTGCGTCACCCGGGCTGGCACCCCCGGGATCGACATCAGGGCCGGGATCAGGGCGCAGCTGGCCCGGGCCGGGGTGCGGCAGGTCAGCGCCGATCCGCGGTGCACGGCCGAGGCGCCCGAGCTGTACTCCTACCGCCGCGACGGTACGACCGGCCGGTTCGCGGGCCTGGTGTGGCTCGCGCCGTGACCCACGCGCCATGATGTGCCAGTGACCACCACCGGGCCAGGCGGGGCCGGCCGCAAGGACGAGATCGCGGCGCGGCTGGGCACGGTGCGGGACCGGATCGCGGCCGCCTGCGGCGCGGCCGGCCGCAGCCCGGGCGAGGTCACGCTGATCGCGGTGACCAAGACCTACCCGGTGTCCGACATCGGGCTGCTCGGCGAGCTCGGGGTGCGTGACATCGGGGAGAACAAGGATCAGGAAGCGGCGCCCAAGGCCGCCGAGGCCGCCACCCTGGGCCTGCCCGTGACCTGGCACTTCGTCGGGCAGCTGCAGACCAACAAGGCCGCCAGCGTGGTCTCCTACGCCGACGTCGTCCACTCGGTGGACCGGCTGCGCCTGGTCCGCGCCCTGGGCTCGCGGGCCAGAGCCGCCGGCCGCACCGTGACCTGCCTGGTGCAGGTGAGCCTGGACGGCGACCCGGCCCGGGGCGGCGCGTTCGGCCCGCAGGTCATGGACGTGGCCGACGCGATCGACGCCGAGGAGGCCCTTTCCCTGGGCGGCGTCATGGCCGTGGCGCCGATGGAGGTCCCGGCGGCCGATTCGTTCCAGATGTTGCGGGATGTGGCGGACGAGGTACGAGCCGCCCATCCGGCTGCGGTGATGATCTCGGCGGGCATGAGCGCGGACCTGGAGCAGGCGATCGAGGCCGGCGCAACACACGTGCGTGTCGGTACGGCGTTGCTCGGCGGCCGGCGCGCAATCGTCAGGTAATGTCCGACGCGTGGCACTCGGCGTGACCGGGGCTGCACAGGCATGCATGACGGAGGACAACAGATGGCCAGCGCGATGCGCAAGATGGCGGTCTATCTCGGCCTGGTAGAGGGTGAGCACCGCTACGACGATGAATACCAGGACGAGTACGCCGCCGAAGAGTACGAGGAGTACGGCGCTGAGTTCATTGACGCCGGCGATCCCCGGGAAAGTGACTCCCGCGCCGAGGTCGCCCTCGAGACGTCCAGCCGCGTGCCCGAGCAGCGCCAGCCGGCCACGCAGGTACAGACCACGGATCTCGCGCGTATCACCACACTGCACCCGCGTACGTACAATGAGGCTCGTACGATCGGGGAGCATTTCCGCGAAGGCACTCCGGTGATCATCAATCTGACCGAGATGGTCGACAGCGACGCGAGGCGTCTGGTGGACTTCTCGGCAGGGCTGATCTTCGGGTTGCGCGGGAGCATCGACCGGGTGACCAACAAGGTGTTCCTGCTCTCGCCGGCGAACGTCGAGGTGGCCGCCGAAGACAAGGCCCGGATCGCGGAAAGAGGATTTTTCAATCAAAGCTAGGCAAAAACCGGCGAACTGAACAAGCTACGCGCACCGAACCGTGATGGGGTCCTCCCGGCGACGGCGTGAGGACAGGGCAGGAATGTGAACATCGTAAGGATTGTGCTGACTTACGTGCTCTGGCTCTACCTGCTGATTCTCATCGGGCGACTGATCATCAGCTGGATACAGGCGTTCTCGCGAGACTGGAGCCCTACGGGGATCGTGCTCGTGGTGGCCGAGGGTGTATACACCGCAACTGATCCACCACTGAGATTGCTAAGGCGCTACATTCCGAACCTCAGGCTCGGTAATGTGGCCTTGGACCTCAGCTTCATGGTGCTGTTCCTGGTGATACTTGTCCTGTTGCAGGCCGTGCAGCTGATCTGATCGGGTAGCGTCCACTGGACCACGCTCGACCACGCTCGACGCGCCAAGGAGACGACATGCCACTGACGCCCGCGGATGTGCGGAACAAGCAGTTCAGCACGACGAGGCTCAGGCCCGGCTACGACGAAGAGGAAGTGGATGCCTTCCTCGACGAGGTCGAAGCGGAACTTGACCGGCTGATCCAGGAGAACGAAGAGCTCCGGGCCAAGCTGGCCGAGGTACTGCGTGGGGGTAAGGTGCCCGCACTCAATGCTCCGCATGCCGAGGCCCCCGCAGAACTCATGAACGCCGAGCCACCGCGCCACGAGCCGGAGCGCGTGGCGCCGCCGCCGCCGCCCGAGCCGGTGATGATGCCGACCCGGCCGTCCGAGGACAACATGGACACGGCCGCGCGGGTGCTGGCGCTCGCCCAGCAGACGGCCGACCAGGCCATCGCCGACGCGCGGCGTGAGGCCGACGAGACGCTCGGCCGCGCCCGGCGCGAGGCGGACGACATCCTCACCAAGGCCAGGCGGCAGTCCGAGCAGATCACCAGCGACGCGCGCGCCCGCGCGGAGAGCCTCGAGCGCGACGCGCAGGAGCGGCACCGTCAGGCCATGGGCTCGCTGGTTCAGTCGCGTGAAGAGCTCGAGCGGCGGGTGGATGACCTGCGCGCGTTCGAGCGTGAGTACCGCAGCAGGCTGAAGGCTTACCTGGAAGGCCAGCTGCGCGACCTGGAGGCGGGCGCCGCAGACAGCGGCGTGTTCCCTGCCGTAGCCACCGGGCCGCAGTCGTCCGTGAACTCGGGCATGGGCCGCATGGACGTCCGCAACGGCGGCGGGCAGCAGGCCGTGACCGGCTCCTACGCGGCCCCGCCCGAGCCGGTGAGCCACGGCGGTTTCCACCCGGCTGACTCATCGCAGCACGACCGTCGCTAGGCATTAGCACGAGCGCTGTTAGGTGCGCACCGGGCCGACCTGAGTCGGCCCGGTGCGCCTAGCTCTGTTTGGGGAGCCAGTTTGTGATCCGGTTCGGCGCGATCCTCACGGTTGTAATTGTGGCCATGGGGCTGCTCGCCGGAGGGGTTCTGGCCAATAGCCTGCTGCTGGTCTACCTGGCCATCGCCGTGGCCGCCGTGGCCATGGTGATGCTCGTCGCGGGCGTGGTGATCTGGCGCGGCGAGATCTTCGGTGGCGCCGCGGGCCGGGCCGGGGAGCGGGAGCCGGAGATCGGCAGGTCCCCGGCGCTCGCGGCGGCCGGTGGCACCGCCGCTGCCGAGCGCGCGGCCAGCGGCGCGATGGCCGTCCCGGGCGGGCGGGTCGCGGAGCGGCGGCCGCCGGCGCCGCCCCTGCCACCGCAGCCCCGGCCGCCGCAACCCAGGCCAGCCAAGTCACGGTCGGCCCCGCCGCGTGCGCCGCAGCCCCCGCGGCGCCCTGACCAGCCGCAGCGTACCGAGCAGGCCCAGCGCCCCGAGCAGCTGCAGCGGCCTGAGCCGGGCCGGCGCGAGGCGCCGCAGCGTCCCGGCCCGCCGCCCCGGGTTCCTGACCAGCCCGCGGCGGCCGAGCGGTCGCGGGCCGCCGAGGCGGCACCGCAGGTTCCGGAACAGCCCAGAGTTCCGGATAAGGCACGGGTTCCTGAGCCGCCCCGGGTTCCGGAGAAGACCCGGGGCGCGGAACGGCGCTCAGAGAAGACCCGGGCCGGTGAGCCGTCCCGGGTGGCCGAGGAGACCAGGGCGGCTGAGCCGGCCCGCCCGCCCGAGCAGCCCAGGGTGCCTGAGCCGCTCCGGGCGGCCGAACAGCCCGGTGGCCCTGAGCCGGGCCGGGCGCCGGACAAGCCAGAACCGCAGCCCTCCGGCGGGCGGCGCGGCCTGCTACGGCTGCGGCGTTCCGACCGGGCGCGGGAGGCCGAGCCAGCGCAGCCGGAGCAGCCCGCCGCGGCCAGTGCGGGGCCTGCGGGCCGCGACGAACCGCGGCCGCCCCAGGACACCCGCCGGGCGGGCCAGCGCGGCGCGGCCGCAGCTCAGGAGCGCACGCCGGAACCGCCGGACACCCAGAGCCGCCGCGAGCCGGCCGCCGCATCGCCACCGCAGGCGGACCGCGGTGCGCGGCCACCCGCGGGCGCCCGGCCCGGGCCAGGCGGCCGGCCGGAGCCAGCCCGTCCGGAGCCAGCGCGGGCCGAGCCAGCCCGGGCCGAGCCTTCGGTCTGGGGCGACCCCCCCATGCGGGCCGAGCCTCCCGGTCAGGCCAAGCCTGCGGCCCGGACCGAGCCCGCCGCCCGGCCAGGGTCTGTGTTCCGTCCCGAACCCCCGGCCAGGGACGAGCCTGAGGCGCACCCGGAGCCCATCGCCCGGCCGTACGTGGCCTGGACCGAGTCCACCTGGTCCGAGCCCGCGGCCTGGTCCGAGCCGGCCCAGGGCGAGCGGGCCTCCCGGCCGGAACGCGCCGGCCGGGACGAGCCGCCCAGCCGCCGCGAGTCTCCCGGCCGCCGTGAGCCAGCCGGCCCGGCCGAGCCCCCGGCCCGGCGGGAGCCTGCCGCCCGGGCGGAACCCACCGCCCGTCCCGAGCCGGCCGCTCGCCCAGAGCCCGGCGTCTGGCCGGAGCCCACGCCCTGGCCGGAGCCCAGAGCATGGCCCGAGCCGACCAACTGGCCCGAACCCGCGGCCCGGCCGGAATCCCCGGCCAGGACCGAACGCACCGCCCGGCCCGAACCCGAGCGCGCCGGCCGCGCTGACCCCGGGCGCAGCGCCCGTCCCGAGCCGGAGCGTGCCGCCCGATCCGAACCTGAGCGTGCCGCCCGATCTGAACCTGAGCGTGCCGCCCGGCCCGAACCTGAGCGTGCCGCCCGGCCCGAACCTGAGCGTGCCGCCCGGCCCGAACCCGCGGCCAGAAGCGACGCGCCCAGCCGGGCCGAGCCCAGCTCGCGGCCGGAACCCGCGCCGCGGCCCCAGCCTGCCTCCCGGACCGAGCCCGCCGCGCGGCCGGAACCCCCGGCACCGCCGAAACCTGCCGCGCGGCCAGAACCTGCCGCCAGGCCAGAACCCGCCCCCAGGCCGCAGCCGACCCGCCAGCCGGAGGCCCCGCCGCCTGCCCCAGCCCCGGCCCGGGCCTCAGCCGCCGACACCGGCGGCGCACCCGCCAGCCCGGCCCGTGACCAGGCCGCCAGTGGCCAGCCCGACAGTGGCCAGGCCGCCGCGCCCGCCGGGGCGCGCGGAGCGGACGGCCCAGGCGCCGGCGCCGCGGCCGCGCCGGCCGCCAGCGGCGAGCCGGCCCCGCGGCCGGACAGCGCCGAGGTCACCGTGGTGCCCGGGATCACCAGGTATCACCGCGCCGGATGCATCCTGATCCGCTTCCTCAGCGGCGAGGACCTGGAGACGATGACCAAGCAGGCCGCCGAGGAAGCCGGCTGCGTGCCGTGCAAGGCCTGCCGGCCCGAGCAGGAACTCCCCGAGGGCGAGGAGTAGCGCGGCTGGCCTGCCCGGCCGACCCCTGCCCAGCTGGCCCCTACTCGGCTGGCCCCTACTCAGCTGGCACTGTGCGGCGGAGCCAGAACACCAGGCCCAGGTCGGCCTCGACGTGCTCGCGCGCGTCCGGGTCCGCACCGTCGCTCTGCCGCGGGCCATAGTCGACGGCCAGCACTTCGCTGCTGATCATCGTCCCGTGCTCGGTCAGGGCGGCCGACAGGTCGGGATCCGCCGTGCTCCAGCGCAGCGAGATCCGGTCGCTCACATCCAGGCCGTCACCCTTGCGCGCGTCCTGCACCCGCCGGATCACCTCGCGGGCCAAACCCTCCCGGCGCAGTTCCGGCGTGATCGCGATATCGAGCGCGACCGTCTCGCCGGCGCCCGGTGCCACCGCCCAGCCCGAGCGGGGCACCTGGGTCACGATCACGTCATCGGGCCCGAGGCTGACCGGGGCGCCGTCGACCATCACCGAAGCCTGGCCGGCCGACCGCAGGTCCGCGGCCAGCGCGGCGGCGTCCGCCGCCTGAATGGCCTTGGCCACCGGGGGAGTGCCCTTGCCGAAGCGGCCGCCGAGAGCCCGGAAGTTCGGCTTCACCGTGTAGTCGACCAGGCCCTCCGCCACCGAGGCGAGCGTGTCAAGCTCACGGACGTTGAGCTCGTCGGCCACCTGCGCGCGGATCTCGGCGGGCAGGCCGGCGAAGCCGGGTGCCCCGATGAGCGCGCGGGCGAGCGGCTGGCGGACCCGTACCACCGCGGCGGCCCGTGCCGACCTGCCCAGCTCGACCAGCCGCCTGGCCAGGGCCATCTGCTCCGACAGGGTCTCGTCGATGAGCCCGGGGTCCTCCTTCGGCCAGGACGCCAGGTGCACTGAGTCGGCCGCGCCGTCGGCCCGCAGAACGCCCCAGACGTAGTCGGTCAGGAACGGCGTCACCGGTGCCATCAGCCTGGTCAGCGTCTCCAGGCACTCGTGCAGCGTGGCGAACGCGGCCGCGCCGTCCGGCGTACCCGGGCCGTCCCAGAACCGGCGCCGGGACCGGCGGACGTACCAGTTGGACATGTCGTCGATGAACGTGGCGATCTTGCGGCCCGCCGTGGTGGAGTCGAACGCGTCCAGCGCGATCGTGACGTCGCGCACCAGCGCGTGCAGCTCGGACAGCAGCCACCGGTCGAGGACAGGGCGCGCCGCGACTGGCGGTGCCTCCGCTATCCGCCCGGCGCTCCACACCTCACCCTGAGCGGCAGCCGCGTTGGCGTAGAGCACCAGGAACGACACGGTGTTCCAGTAGGTCAGCAGCACCTTGCGGACGATCTCCTCGAGCGTGCTGTGCCCGATCTTCCTGGTCGCCCACGGTGACCCGGCCGCGGCGAAGAACCACCGGACCGCGTCCGCGCCGTGCGCCTCCATCAGCGGCATCGGCTCGAGCACGTTGCCCAGGTGCTTGCTCATCTTCCGCCCGCGCTCGTCGACCAGCAGGCCCAGGCAGAGCACGTTCTCGTACGACGACCGGCCAAAGACCAGCGTGCCGATCGCCATCAGCGAGTAGAACCAGCCGCGGGTCTGGTCGATCGCCTCGCAGATGAACTGGGCCGGGTAGGCGCGCTCGAACTCCGCCTGGCTCTGGTGCGGCGCACCCAGCCGGGCGAACGGCATGGACCCCGAGTCGTACCAGACGTCGATCACCTCGGGCACCCGGTGCGCCTCCCCGCCGCACTCCGGGCAGGAGATCGTGACCTCGTCCACGTACGGCCGGTGCGGGTCCAGGCCGGACAGGTCGCGGCCAGCCAGTTCGGTCAGCTCGGCCAGCGACCCGACGCAGGTCGCATGCTCCTCCGGGCACATCCAGACCGGCAGCGGCGTGCCCCAGTACCTGGTCCGGGACAGCGCCCAGTCCACGTTGTTGCGCAGCCACTCGCCGTACCGGCCGTCCTTGATGGTCGGCGGGTACCAGTTGGTCATCTCGTTCTCGGCGAGCAGCTGCTCCTTGATCGCCGTGGTGCGGATGTACCAGGACGGCAGCGCGTAGTAGAGCAGCGGCGTGTGGCACCGCCAGCAGTGCGGGTAGCTGTGCTCGTGCCGCTCGGACGCGAACATCAGGCCGCGGTCGTCCAGGTCCCTGATCAGCACGGGGTCCGCTTCTTTGAAGAACATCCCGCCCACCAGCGGGATGCCGTCCTCGAAGTGGCCGTCCCCGCGCACCGGCTTGACCACGGGCAGGCCATGGGCCCGGCCCGTCTCCATGTCGTCGGCACCGAACGCCGGCGCGAGGTGCACCATCCCGGTCCCGTCCTCGGTGGTCACGAACGAGCCGGTGACCACCTTGTGCGCGTCGGGCACCGGAACCAGGCTGAACGGCGGCTGGTAGGTCGCCCCGGCCAGCTCGGAGCCCCGGACCCGGTCGACCACGTGCCAGCCGTCGCCGAGCACCCGCGGCCACAGCGCGTCGGCGACGACCACCTTGTCGCCGACACCCGCCTTGCGGGCGATCGCGTACAGCTCGTCCGGGTGCACGGCCACCGCGGTGTTCGACACCAGCGTCCACGGCGTCGTGGTCCAGACCAGCAGGTCGGCGCCCTCGAGGTGCTTGTTCGCCCCCTCCGGCAGGCTGACCAGGGGAAACCGCACCGTGACCGACGGGTCGGAGACGGTCTGGTAGACGTCGGGCTGGCCCATCTC
>Ga0070714_100000287_pt1 | contig 38733 bp, 31 predicted proteins | sample LARL83metaG_FD_65450 | JGI IMG/M metagenome (GOLD analysis project Ga0070714, IMG submission 65450) | Corn, switchgrass and miscanthus rhizosphere microbial communities from Kellogg Biological Station, Michigan, USA - LAR L8-3 metaG | ecosystem: Host-associated > Plants > Roots > Rhizosphere ... | reverse complement strand
TACCCAAGCTTGCGTCCGGCGAAGCCGTCGGCTGCTTTGGACTTACGGAACCGGACTTCGGTTCGAATCCCGCCGGAATGGTCACAACGGCGAAAACAACTTCGAATGGCTTTGTTCTTAATGGCGCGAAGATGTGGATCACGAACGGGACCATTGCCGATGTAGCCGTCGTGTGGGCAAAACTTGACACCGACGATGCAAAGACCATTCGCGGGTTTTTAGTCGAAAAAGGCATGAAGGGTTTTTCCGCGCCCGAAATGAAAGGGAAATATTCGCTCCGCGCCTCGATTACGAGCGAACTAGTGTTTCAGGATGTCGAAGTTCCGAAAGAGAATTTGCTGCCAGGTGTTCAGGGACTCAAAGGGCCGTTAAGCTGCCTTACCCAAGCGCGTTACGGTATTGCGTGGGGAGCGATCGGTGCAGCGATGGCATGCTATGAAAGCTCGGTCAATTATGCAAAGAGCCGCGTCCAATTCGGACGACCAATCGGCGGATTCCAACTTGTGCAGGAAAAACTTGCGTTTATGCTCACCGAAATAACGAAAGCCCAGCTCCTCGTTCATCGTTTAGGAACCTTAAAGAATGAGGGCACGATGCGCCCGCAGCAAGTCTCGCTTGCGAAGCGCAATAATGTCGATATTGCGATTCAAATTGCTCGAACCGCGCGCGATGTCCACGGCGCCAACGGCATACTCGGCGAATATCCCATCATGCGGCACATGACGAACTTAGAATCGGTCCGCACCTATGAAGGCACGCATGATATTCATACGCTGGTGCTGGGGGAGGACATTACAGGAATTGCGGCGTACTCTTAAATGCCTTTCACGGCGATTTTATTTGCTTCAAGGGTCTGCTCTATATCTTTATCGCTGTGTGCCACTGAGACGAACATTGCCTCAAATTGTGACGGCGCAAGATAAATCCCTTTGTCGAGCATCGCTCGAAAATAGGCAGCAAACGCTTTCGTATCCGATGTTGTAGCACTTTCGTAATCCGTTACCCTCTGATCGGTAAAGAAAAGACAGAGCATCGAACCAACGCGTGTAAGAGTAGCCTTCGAGCCACCTGACTGAATATTCTCTGCAAATCCTTTTTCCAATAACGCCGATTTTCGTTCTAATTCAAGATAAGGGTTTTCGTCTCTCAATATCCGAAGCGTCGCTAACCCTGCCGCCATCGCCAACGGGTTCCCGCTCAGGGTCCCGGCCTGGTAGACCGGGCCAATGGGTGAGAGCATTTCCATAATTTCGCGCTTGCCCCCTAAGGCGCCAACCGGAAGGCCGCCCCCGATTATTTTTCCAAGTGTAGTAAGATCCGGTCGGATATGGTATAATTCCTGCGCTCCGCCAAGTGCCACGCGGAAGCCGGTCATTACTTCATCGAAGATGAAAACAATTTTTTCGCGATCACAAATTTTTCTCAATCCTCCAAGAAAGTCAGGGTCCGGTGGCACGACACCCATGTTACCCGCGATGGGTTCGACAATAATTGCCGCAATCTTACCACGGTTTGCAGAAATGAGCGCCTCGACACTGGGAAGATCGTTGTAGGTTGCATTCAGTGTATCTTTCGCAGTACCGAGCGTAACCCCCGGCGAGTCCGGCGCGCCAAGCGTAAGCGCGCCGGAGCCGGCTTTTATCAAAAACGAATCGCCATGTCCATGATAACAGCCTTCGAATTTTATAATTTTTTCACGACCTGTATATCCACGCGCGAGCCGAATGGCCGACATTGTGGCCTCTGTGCCGCTGGAAGTCATTCGCAATAGATCGATCGAAGGCATCAACTCTTTAACGAGCTCTGCTAATTCGATTTCCAGTTCCGTCGGTGCGCCAAAGCTTGTTGCCATTAGAGCTTGCTCGCGAATGGCTTCGACCACGCGGGAATTCGAATGCCCCAAAATCAGCGGTCCCCAGGAGCCCACATAATCGATGTATTTATTGCTATCGGCATCCCATATATAAGCTCCATCTCCGTGCTTCAGAAATAGTGGATCGATTCCGACGGAGCGAAAGGCGCGAACAGGAGAGTTCACGCCGCCGGGAATGCTGCGCTGGGCGCGGAGAAAAAGAGAATGACTATTTGAAGTATTCATAGCGAGGAAGTGAGAGCCGCGCCATTATAGGATCTTCGCCACATCGAGTGCAAAATAACTCAGAATAATCGAAGCTCCCGCGCGTCTGATTGAGAGCAACGATTCCATCATCACGCGCGCCTCGTCAATCCAGCCATTTGCCCCGGCAGCTTTAATCATGGAATATTCGCCACTGACCTGGTATGCCGCAACCGGGACTAAGAATTGCTCGCGAACCCGTCGGATAATATCGAGCGAGGAAACCGCCGGCTTGACCATTACGATGTCCGCGCCCTCTTCAATATCGCGCTGCACAATACGCATGGCTTCATCGGAATTCGCCACATCCATCTGATGCGACCGTCGATCTCCGAAACTGGGGGTGCTTCCGGCCGCATCGCGGAACGGCCCATACAATCCCGAAGCATACTTCGCGGAATAACTCATGATCGGCAGCGAGGCGAAGCCGCTCGCATCGAGCACATCGCGAATGGCACCCACGCGGCCATCCATCATATCGCTCGGGCAAATAAGATCGCTGCCCGCTTCCGCATGGCTCACCGCTTCTCGCACGAGAAGTTCCACGGTCTTGTCGTTTACGATTTCGATTTCTCCATTTCGACTTCGCTCGATTACTCCACAGTGGCCATGCTCGGTATATTCGCACAGGCATACGTCCGTGGCGACCAGCAGTTCCGGAAATCGATGCTTAATTTCGCGCAACGCATTTTGAATGACGCCTCGATCGTTGTATGCCTCCGACCCGAATTCATCTTTTTCTTGCGGAATTCCGAATAAAATCACGCCGCCTAATTGCGCCTTCGATGCGGCTTCGCATTGCTTGAGAATTCCATCGAGGCCAAGCTGCTCGACGCCGGGCATGGTATTAATCGGTTTGCGAAGATTCGCTGCTCCTTCAACGACGAATAACGGCAGCATAAGATTGAATGGCGCTAGCGTGGTCTCGCGAACAAGGCGGCGATGCCGTTCCGTCATGCGCGTGCGCCGCGTGCGTGAACTGGCCGGGACCAGCATCTCTTCTGTTTCATCAGTGTGAGTATGACTATGCATGGATGTGCGCTTCAAACAAGGCGGTTGGCGAGTTCCGTTGCATTCTTGATACAGGCGCCCATCGAGATTCCACCGCGATAATTGCCGAGGAAATGAAGACCCGGATTTTCTGCTTCCGCGCGATCGATTCCGTTAAGAATGGCGTCATAGCCAACGTTGTATTGAGGAATTGCACGTTCCCAAAGTGTCATGCGCTGAAACATTGGCTCGCCCAATGGGTTTAGAAGATCGCGAACTTCATTAGTAGCCGTTCCGAGAATGCGATTCTCGTCCCAATCGACGATTCGAGAATTTCTTGCGCCGCCGAGGAGGATGGTGAGAAGTACGTGTCCCGCGGGCGCGCGATTCGAAAAGTTCGAAGACGAAAAAAGGATACCGAGAATATTCCTTTTTTCTCTGGAGGGGATCAATCCTCCAAATCCTTCGGGAATCTTCGCAAACTGATTCTCGGCATAACCTAAGAACACCACGGCAACCGGCGGATAAATAACTTCCAATAATGTTTTTGAAAGTTCGGACGAAAATAGCTCGATCATAGGAGCAACGCGATACGCTGGCAGCGTGAAAATAATTTTGGGGGATTCCATGCTGCCGGTAGAAGAAGTAACACGATAACCGTTCTGCGATCGTTCTATGCCAACGGCACCCGTGTGAAGATGAATCCGATGCGCAAGCGCGGATTTTATCGAATCTGTAAGTTCTGAAAGGCCATTGCCAAACGAGACTATTCGGGTTTTATTTATGACCGTGGGACGTTCCCTTCGCTTTCGTAAGAGGCCATTTAATAACGATCCATATTTTTGCTCCGCTTGCCACATACTTGCAAACGCATGTTTCATACTCAGCCTGTCTGGATCGCCCGCATATATTCCTGTGATGAAGGGATCGGCGCCATAATCGAGAATTTCATGGCCCAATCTTCGACGAACGAACGAGGATGCAGATTCGTCTTGGAGACTCGTTTTAGGAAGGAAAGGATCTAACAGGAGGCGAAGTTTGCCTGCAACGGAAAGGAGGGGAGTCGTAATAGCCTCCCCCGGACCGCGCGGTAATGGAATCCATCGGCCATGTCGTAATATGAATCGCTTTTTCGAAGTAGAATTAGCGTCGATAATTCGTTCCGTCAGTCCAACTTCTGCAATGAGATCGATCGTTTCCTGATTTTCAACACGGAGAGAATTCGGACCGGATTCGAGTAAATATCCTTCCTCGCGCTTAGTAACGATCTTGCCTCCCGCTCGCGGAGCTTCTTCAAGAACGAGAACATCTTTGCCAGCCCGCGCTAATTTATGCGCAACGGTGAGCCCGGAAATCCCCGCGCCAATAATGATGACATCAGGCAAGGAGCATCTCCTTTACTTCGGACGCAATGCCGATGGCGCAACTGGCAAGATGGCCGCCGTCGATCGTTTTGTTACCGTTGAAATCGAAATATTCGCCCCCCGCTTCCTCGATAATTACACCGAGTGGTGCCGAATCCCAGATCGCCATACGAGCATCGAGCATGGCTTCGGCTCGTCCTGTCGCGACGAGAATATGCCCCCAGCAATCGCCCCATCCGCGATACAGTCCAAAGGAGCGCGTGATCGTATCGTATTTTGACCTGCCGATTAAGTCTTCCAGCCGTGAAGGACTCGTCGTGCAAAGAAGGCTTTCCGCGAGCGATTTTTTTTGTGAGACAGAGGATCGCTCGCCGTTCCAAAAGCAGCCTGCGCCGGTTGCTGCGGAGACCGTTTCATGTAACGCGGGCAGATGAACGACCCCATGCGTAATTCTTCCCGCTTCTTCGAGTGCGATAAGAACGCCGTAGATCGGAATGCCATGTATAAAGCTTTTGGTGCCATCCAGGGGGTCGAGTATCCAGCGGCGATCTGGATTCGATCCCTGAGAGCCGTATTCTTCTCCGAGAATGACATCGTCGGGGAAATGCTGGCGAATACGAGCGCGAAGATATTCTTCGGATTCTCGATCGGCACGCGTGACGGGACTCTCATCGCCTTTCGTAAGCACTTCAAGTTCCCGCGACTGAAAATATTTCAGCGTAATCTCGCCCGCGCCGCGAGCGATTTCTTCCATCCATTCGCGAAGATTGTTCATTCGTGTTTAAGGGCGTGAAGTTCCGTTAGAGCAACGTCGGCCAGGCATTCGATGAAGAGTGAGTGATCGTTTAGTCCTTTCATCACCCGATAATGTTTAATTCCTGCACCTTCCGCGGTTACGCGTTCTTCGATATTTAATTCGTGCAATGTTTCGATATGATCGCTTACGAAGGCGATCGGAATAACGAGCATATCCGTAATGCCAAGCTTCCCAAGCTCGATGAGCGTGTCATGCGTCGATGGCGTGAGCCACTTTTTGGGGCCTACTTTACTCTGGAACGATAAGGTGTAATGTTTGTCATAGCCCCGCTCGGCCATCACACGCTCCATTGTTTCGCGAATTTGCGCGGCGTATGGATCTCCGCGCTCCACCATGTCGATCGGCGTTCCATGCGCGGAAAATAGCAGAAACACTTTGTCCGGCCGTTCAAATGAGGCAAGTGATTCATCGATCCGAGCATTGATCGCAGCAATGTATTTCGGATGCGTGTAATATTCCCTCACGCGGCGTTCGTTAAAATGCTCGCCGAGCCGTTTGGCTTCGCGGTCCCATTCGTTAAAGCTCGAACCGGCATTAGCAATAGAATATTGCGGATAAAGCGGAAGTAATATTACATCCTGAATTCCATCCTGTTTCAGAAATTCCATTGTCTCGGAGGAGAAGGGCTTCCAATATCGGGCGGCGAGACAAACCTTTACCTTTAATTCCAGATGATGCTCGTCGAAATATTTTTGCAGCGCCCGGACCTGTTCCTCGGTCCGCTCCACAATCGGGGATTTCCCGCCAATTTCTTTATATTTCTCGCTGGCTACGGGAGCGCGTCGAGAAGAAATTTGCCGAGCAAGAAACTTTTGAAAGCTTGGGCCGAATGGAAGCTGAAAAATATCGGGATCGTTAAACAAATTGAACAGAAATGGCTCGACGGCCTCGAGCGAATCCGGTCCGCCAAATTGCAGGAGAACGATAGCGGTAGGAGATTCCCCCGCCTTTTCAAAGCGGGGGGCTGGGGGTGGTTGTTCGGTCACGCGCTCGAAAACGCTACCGAAACTTCATAAACTCCCCTGAGGCTTACTCCAGGACGATGCGTGCGAGCTGATGCACGGCTTTCCCGTTCATTTCCTTGCCCGTGACGAGCAAGAAGTATGTTCCTGCCGGCACCATCGCACCATCGTTTTGGCGATCCCATTGCCAATCTCCGGTAAAATCAGCATTTTGAAGCACTCGCCCCAAAACATCGGTAATAGTTAGGTGAGCGTGGGAAATATTCTCTGGATGAATCGTCACGGAGCCTTGAGATGGATTCGGGTAGATTGAAAAATAAATAGAAGCAGTTGGCTGCGTCTGAACCGCATCCTTCGGCTGCAATAAGCCTTGAATGGAAAGGGGAAGTATTGGTTCACCGGGCATTCTAACATAATCGGTATAGAAGCCCGGCGTGGTCGCGACAAAGGAAATCGTGAGTGGAAACGAGCTATCGCGGGCGAGCCTGTAAGGAAACGATATCGCACTCAGATCGAGCCGAAAGGCTTTCCCGGAATCGAGTTCCAAAGTATCCAACGTAATGGCCGCGCCATTATTTCGTAGCTGAATGTGAAGTGTTTCAACCGAGTCGCCCTTGAAGGCAATAATATCATGTGAGGAATGAGAGAGTGGGATGACAGCATTATCGGATGTTGGTCCAACCGTTTCAACAGCTATCCTATACATTGTCCGACACGAAGCATCTCTAAACGATTCGAGAACGATAGAATCGCTAATGCTCCCTGGTGTAGTGGCCGAAAATAGGATCGTTGTGGCATACGTTCGCTCGAGGCTATTCAGGAAAACCAGATTCGTATCTTCCAGATAAATCGGTCCCTTTGGAAAGCTTGTAAAATTGATGGTATCGCTCGGTTTGACCGTATTACTATCAAAAAGGAATAAGCTATCGTGGATCGACCCGCCGTCCAGCACGGAGCCGAGATCGATGGTGCTTACATGACTGCAGGAGAAGGTATCCGTAATCGTTTGAGCCATGGCCGGCCCCTGCGGCGGAAGCACAAGGCATACGGCGAACGCTAAAAGTAGGGTTGCGGCGGCGCGGCGAAAGTGGGTTTGGATCATCCGTTCATAAGGCAAAATTGAATTTCTCCTTACAAAAATAAGACATCTGGAGATGAACCGTCGCATTATTCGATTCCCCCAAGACCGGTAAGGAAGGTGACGAGGTTCGCATCGGCGCCAAGTCGCAGCTTGTTTCGAATATTTTGCCGATGATTTTCAATGGTTCGCAATGAGAGGCAAAGCAGATTTGCCATCGCTTTCGTCGAAAGATTGAGCCGTATCAGAATGGCGATTTTTAGCTCCGCCGGAGTAAGTGAAGGGTAACGCCCGGATAGCTCCCGCAAGAAGCCGCCATGGACTTGATTGAACTGATTTTCGAAGGTCTCCCAATCGCGATCGCTCCGAATATGATCGTCGATACGCTGGCTGATGGCCTTTGCTTTTTTAGATGATTTGAGTGCCGGCTCGATCTCGGATTTTAAATCGCAGAGGAATTCATTCTTTTCTACCAATTGGAGTGCAAGTGCAGTCAACTCCTGCGACTGCCGTTCGGCCTCGGCACGAAGCAAATCGGCCCGCTCACTCGCGTCTTTTGCAATGCTCTCCATGCGCGCGCGTTCACGGTCAGCTTTCTCGATTTCGACTCGCGCCTGCACTTCGACAATCGCCCGTTGTCGTTCCTGACTATACACAATGGCATTCAGCGCGATAAACCGGTTGAAATATTCTATCGATTCTTTCAGTTTTCCCGATTTCTCATACGCCTGTGCCAGTGTTTGCAAGCATTCACATTCCAAGCTCGACATACCGGATTCGGAACACATTTCAAGGGACTCCCGCAACGGCTTTATTGCCTCCTTCGGTTTTTTCATCGCCAGATAGGTTTTTCCTAGACCCATCAGGCTTGCGCACCAGACCGTTTTAAGGCCAATCGACTTTGAAATTTCGACAGCTTTTTCGAAGTATTGTTTTGCCTCTTTATTGTTTTTTTCTTTAAGGTCTATGTGGCCATAACTTTCTGTAATATAAGCCTCTGCATCCTCGCGGTTTACCGATTTAGCAAGTGATAATGCTTCAGTAAAAAATGACCGGGCACCTATTTTATCACCTCTTTTACTTGCAATTACTCCGCGATCGTAAATGGCGCTGCATGCATTATACCTGTCTCCTGCTTCTTTTGAAAGGATTGAAGCTCTCGAAAAAAAATCGTCTGCTTTATCGAAGTCCTGAATTTCGAGGTAAACTCCACCGATATTCGTAAGCACAATGGCCCGGCCTATAATATCATCATTCTCATCGAGAATGGCAAGTGCATTGTAAAGGTATTTTAAAGCTCGTGAATAATCGGCTAGCTCAACGGTATCACTTCCCATTGCGGTCAAAATGCTAACCTGGGAATTGTCGCTATGCTGTTTGCAGATTTCGAGAGCTTTTTCGTAAAGTTCCAATGCTCCCTTGAACTTACCTTGCTGTGCATAAACACGCCCAAGAGCGAAAATCGGGCCTTCGAAAAGAGGGTTTTCAAACTCCTCCGGCTTATCTAATTCGATCGCTTTTTTGAACGAGGTTTCTGCCGCGCTATATTGTGCTTGCTGGAATTCGGTGGCGCCAATATTATAATGTGCGCGCGCAATTCCTTCCGCGTTCTTCAATTTGGTCGCAAGTTTTAGCGCTTCGCGTGCCCATTTCTCGGCTTGCTTCGGATTTTGGCGATAAAAACTTTTGCTATGAAGCAGCAGAAGTCGAAGGCGCTCCCTGACGGAAGGTAATTCCTTCGCCGGCGCCTTCGCAAGTTCTCCTTGTGCTTGTTCGAGATCGAGCATACGTTAATGTGCAAAAAAGCCCACGAGCTGAATACGAGAGGTGGTCAGCACTTGGCCCCTATGTTAGCTATTCGATAAACCCTCTGCGTGCCGGTTCGTTACAGCCTCGACTACTCAATTTCTACCTACGCGCCAGAGAAAAGCAGAAAAAAGGCCCTCGAGGGAAGGGCCTTTTTTGAAAATTCGAAAGAAAAATCAGAATTAATCTTTCCCGTTTTTGTACCATCCGAGGTGCTTTCCGTTGTCGGAATGTCCATTTCCTGCTCCGCGAGCTTCTTCTGTGCGGACGTGGTCGGCTCGTTCACCAGCCTGGTAAGCGCCGGCACGTTGCGCTGCGGCAGCTTGCTCGCCGGCGCGATAGGCGGCAGCGGCACGTTGCGCTTCCTCGGCTCGCTCGCGAGCGCGATACGCAGCTTCTTGCTGCTCTTGATAGGCGGCCTGTTGCTGTTGATACGCAGTCTGTTGCTGCTGATATTGATAGGCGGCCTGTTGCTGTTGATACGCAGTCTGTTGCTGTTGGTACGCAGCCTGTTGCTCGGCTTGTTCGCGTTCCCAATCATGATGATGGTGGTGTCTCTTCGCCGGTACATAAACGGGGGCCGTATTGGTCGGCGCATACTGTGGCGAGCTTGGTATATAGACCGGAGTCGGAGCATACTGCGGCGAGTTCGGTACATAAACCGGCCTGTAGGAAGGCGATGTGGTATTCCCTGGCGAACGGGGAATATATGCCGGCGTCCTTTGAGGAGCGGTTCCCGGGACTGTCCCGGGTACGCTCGTAGGCGTCGCATTTACGGTTCCTGAATGTGGTCGCGTACCTGGTGCGGCAAGTTGCGCCTGAGCGTACTCACCCGCAAACAGGAAAATGAAAGAGAATGTCAGAAGTGTTGTGATTCGTAGCATAGGTTGTACAGGTTAAGTTAATACCTGGTATTCGTACAAGAGGCATTCCTCGTTTCATTATTTGCTCTGAATAGTGATTCATGTTTTGAGTACCTTAATAGTGATTCATTTTCGGTTCCCGCGCGCACGGCGGCAAAGTTCTTGTGCCACGGAATTGCATGGGATACACACTCATACAATTCTCACTAACATTATAATATCTATGCGATACCTCAAATTTGCGATTCTCGGATTGTGCCTTTCTATACTGCCAACATTGGCTCAGGCACAGATCTCTACTTATATGCCGCCGGTTTCGACCCCAAGCACGATGATCGGCATCCGTGCCGGACTCGGAATTGCGAATGAAGCAACCCCGGCTTATTCGGACTTTACCGTCGGCAGCCGCACCGGCTTTCTGCTTGGCGGCCAGCTCGACTTTTGGTTCAGTCCGACGTTTGCGCTTTCCCTTCAGGCGCTCTATGACCAAAAAGGCGATCAATTAACCGGAATCGATCCCGATCCGACCGACCCACTCTATGGCTATCCGGAGACCGATAATTTTACGCTCAGCTATATTGAAGTGCCGGTCCTCGCAAAGCTTGCACTTGGGTCGAGCGAGGTAAAACCCTATCTTTTTGCGGGGCCATCGTTCGGATTTCTTGTTGGAGCGAACGATCATCAAATAATCAGCGCTAACGGGGCAACCTATTCCGATCAGACCGTCGATGTCTCCAGCAAATACAACACCTTCGATATGTCGCTCCTCTTTGGCGCCGGCATTTCGTACCAGATGGCGAGTGGCATGCAAATTTTCGGCGATGCCGGTTACGCGCTCGGACTCGTCAATGTCGAGAACACCGTAAATACCGGAACCACCGAAACCCTCGAATCGCGTGATATTCGAATTGCCGCGGGACTCATGTTCCCATTGCAATAATTGGCGGCTGCCGGACAATAAAAATTTAAAAGGCTGCGCTCCCATTCTTTGCGGCGCAGCTTTTTCTATTTTTTCAATCATTTCACTCCCCGTTTCCCGTTCACGCCAAGGCCCTCGTTTTTTTCGTATCTTTGTAGATAGTCGTGTATCTTAGTTAGTAGTTGATTTACGATTACGTGCTCTTTGCCGATGAATCCGAGGCGAGCGTGTAACGATTGTCTTTTTGACACTTCCATTCGTAATGCTTATGAAGCTGACCCATTTCCCATTTTTCCTTTTTATTGTGCTATGTTTTTTCCTCTCCTGTTTCATGGCCCCGCACATCGCGCGCGCGCAGAGCGTGACGATCTGCATCGATTTCAATGCGACCGATGACATCACCGAAAGCGGCGGTGAGCAAGTCCACGTTACGCCGAGTGGATTATCGGCAGCAGATCAATCGGCGATCGTTACGGAAGTGCAAACGCTCTACGAGGAGATGCTCGGTAAAGGCAATGTGACCGTGAAAAACGCGGCCGACGGCCCCTGCGATGGCAAGTTCGTAATCATCGATAGTGGCGCGGGACCGGGCGGGGAATATGGCGACGCGAGTATCCAGAATGGCGTGGCGGTCGTTCACATCGGCGCCTATATAAAGCAAGGATTTAGCGGCGCGACTCTGACCACAGCTATCGGGGAAAGCGCTGCGCATGAATCGGCGCATCTTTTTGGGATGGGCCATAGTAAGGATACGAATAGCATTATGGTCGAGGGGAACGCGATTTCGGTCCCGCGCCGCATGGCGGATCATCGCTCGTTTACTTCGAAAGACTCCGCTCGCTTTATCAAATTGGTCGCGCTCGGAAATACGGTTCCCCAAACAGGCACGTTTGTCATTTCTGCGCCAACCAATTCGACCTCTATCGTACCGGACGATAAAGCCACCGAAATAACCGCTAGCACGATCAATCCGGAAGCCCAACTCGGGTACGTTGCCAAATCGGGACAATTTGTCGAAGGCGAATATGTTTTCGATCCCACCACGAATGAATTCCATTACGCATACACGACCATAGGGAAGCAGTCAATTAACTATGCGCTCCATCTGAATGGGCTGACCTTCGACGGAGCGAATTACGGCAATTATTATGTGGCCGATCCAATCGCTTCCTCGCCGGGCTCCTATGCGCAGGGAATGCTCAGTTTCAATGTGCCGGGCGTCGGATCGGTCCCGATGTTTATTAATCTACCCTCTTCCGGCGTTGGAGGGGGCTTCAGTCCGTTGCTCAATATCTATTCGTGGAAAAATCCATTCGGTGGAAATGTATTAAAACGCAGCGATCTCGATGAGTTCTATGTCGTTGTTACACCGAACTACATCGAAGTCGAAGGACGATATGACGAAGACACGTGGGATGCTCCGCTCGGGACGGAAATTGTCGATGCCGGTCTTGAAGAAGAGTTTTTCGACCCGTGGATCGGCGAGGACGTAGCGTATTACTGGGTACTGCTTAACAACGGCGAGTGCTATTTGCTGAAATTTGTCACCTCCTATGATACGAAGACGACCACCTTCTCGACCGCCGATTATCTGCCGCCGAATCCATTTATGGCCGGCGGCGGAGCCATCTCGATCTTCGATGGACCCATCACCGTTTTTGGAAGCGGGACGGTGACTCGTTACGATTCCACGCAGAGCAAGTGGGTCGAGGATACGGCAGGATTGAATAGCGCGTATGTCTATGCCGCCGCCGCCGATACGAATGGAAGGATTTATGCCGCGACCTCCAAAGGGCTTTCGGAGCAACAAAATACTTCGCTCTCCTGGACCTCGACGGGATTTCCTCAAGGCTACACAGCCAGCGTCTATGTGGATCGTTCCGGGCGAGTGTTTGCCTCCAATAACGATGGCGTATATAAGAGTACCGATCATGGCACGACATGGACACTCGATACCGCCGGCACGCCATATCAATTTCACTTCACGCAATTTGGCGACGATGCCTTCGGAAATATTTATGCGGTCGCAAATAGTTACTCCTCTCCTTCCCGGCTGTATCGCTCGATGAATGGGACATCGCCGTGGGTAGAGATCGCGCAATCGGTGATGGCGCAAATCTTCGATAAGAGTCAGGTTTATAACGTTAACAGCATTTCGGGAGACACGTCGCTCTCGCTTGCAACAAAATTTGGATTATACCGCTCGACCGATCACGGCAGCACCTGGACTGAGGACAATGAATATGTCCATTCCTCGAGTTATTATTCCGTGGTCAAAAATGCGCAAGGCAAACTTTTGATCGGGAACGACAATGGGATCTTTTCAGGATATTACGGCGATACGTCCTGGCGCAAACTCTGGCCCCCGAGTGGAACGCTTAACCAAAATCGCAAGACTCTTTCTCTCGATGCTTTGGGTGAACTCCATACGATCGGCAGTGCGCTTTCGGGCTACGGGAATTTTGGAAGTGCAATCGCGCACTCCACCGACGGCGGCCAAACGTGGACGCAGGATTCCTCCAGCGTTGGAGTCGTTAGCCAGACGGGAGTCTTTTTTGCCGATCCTTCTGGAAAAGAATATATTGGAACGTATGGATCGACCGGCGTTCCCACGCATATTTATTCCCATCCCAAACAAGGTCCCTGGGCGGTGGACGAACATGGATTCGTCTCTCCGGGAACCCAATTTAGCAGTCCGTTGGCATTCGGTTCCGATGGCTCCTCGGCTTATTTCGCCGTTACCGATAGCAATTGGGCGTTGCTTTGGAAAAATACCTCCGGCACGTGGACGCTCGATACCGCAGGGTTGCATAAGGATCAAATCTACAGCTTCGGCTGGAACGGACACACGCTTTATGCGGGCGGCGCGTACGGCATTTATCAGAAAAGCGGCAATGCCTGGATTTCGCTCCCCTTCCCGAAGGACATTCCCGCGGGCGCGAATCCTTTTTATATCTCGGAGGATAGTTCCGGAGCGCTTTTTAGTTCGTTCTTCACCCAATTGCCGAGCGGGAATTACGGCACGAACGGCGTCTATTTTACAAAAGATCAGGGCCAGCATTGGATGCGCGTCAATCTTGCAAACGGAATTCCGATCAATGGACTCTATTCCTATCAGGACTCGACCTATGTGCTTACAACCAAAGGCGTCTTCGCCTTTACTTCGCGGCTCTGGGCACGCAGCTACATTCCGGAGGGAACCCATACTGGCGGCGCGACCACGCTTCATTTTGGCAACGTTGCAACCGGCGCGCAAGCTTCGATCCCGATTCGAATCACGAACTTTGGGAATGATTCTCTTCGCATCACGGGATATACCAGCACGAATAGTGCTTTTTCCCTGACGAAACTCCCGGCCGTCGTGGGTCCGGGAAACGTGCTGAACGCTCAGGTTCAATTCCTTCCGAGTACGAATGGCACTGCGCAATCGACACTTGTCTTTGCGAGCAACAGTATTGCCGGGCCCGATACGATCGTTGCAGATGGCGCTGCCAATGTAAATGGGGTTTCGGACCTGGTGCCACCGGCCATCGTGTCGCTCGAAAGTTATCCGAATCCTTTTGTCTCCTCTACGACGATTCAATATGTAGTTGCCGCGCGGGTAGGCGTCACGCTCACGATTTTCAATGTGCTCGGCCAGCAAATCGCGACGCTGGCGAACGATGTTGAAGACGCGGGGTCGCATTCGGTCTCCTTCGAGGCAGCCGGGTTAGCAGAAGGAACTTACATTGCGCGTCTTCAGGCGGGACCGAGCGTCCTGTCTCGGCACATATCGATCGTTCACTAAGGTGGTTATGTCTGTATAACTCCGACATTAAACCTCGGAATCTCCGGCACATGGTCGGCCATGGCGATGCCGGTGGAGACGATTTGGCGCGTCGATGATGCCATCGGTTTAGGCTACCATTAGCCGATGTCCTTTCGGCTGCGGTATTGGATCGCCGAATTCACGCGCAGTATCCAGCCACAATGCCATCGCTTCTCCAATATTTCGCAGAGCGGCATCATAGGAATCTCCATGCGCGATGCATCCTTCTAATTCTGGGACCTCCGCGACATAAGCACGATCTTCGTCGCTCCAGTAAATAATCACTTCATACTTCTCGTTCGTTGTATCCATGTGTGATCAGAATTTTTCGAACTTGTCTCACTTGGTACGGCTTGGCTCTGCCGCCCTCGGATTGTAAATTGATTTTATCTCGTGTGCCTGCTTTGCGGAAGACATGGTGGCTTCCCCCACGATTCCGCTCCTCAAATCCTAACCGCCGAAGTAGGTTGCAGAGTTCTTCGAATCGAATATTAGCATCCGCACGACCAGAGAGCACGCTCTGCAGAATTTGTCGGTAGTCTGTCATATTCTCGATCTACACCTGAATCACCCCCACGTTAAACCTCGGAATCTCCGGCACATGGTCGGCCATGGCGATGCCGGTGGAGACGATTTGGCGCGTGTCGCGTGGGTCGATGATGCCATCGGTCCAAAGGCGGGCGGCGGCATAGAGCGGGCCAGTCTGCTCGTCGTAGATTTTTTGAATATCGGCGAGCATCTTTTTTTGTACTTCTTCCGAAATTGCGCCGCCTGTTTTTTTGAGGCTGCTTAATTTGATCGAGAGCAGCGTCTTCGATGCCTGGGCGCCGCCCATGACCGAAATTTGCGAAGTGGGCCAGGAAAAAATCATCCGCGGATCGTAGGCTTTTCCGCACATCGCGTAGTTCCCGGCGCCATTCGAGTTCCCAATAATAAACGTAAACTTCGGCACGACGGAATTCGCCACCGCGCTCACCATCTTCGCGCCGTCTTTGATAATGCCGCCGTGCTCCGACCGGGTTCCCACCATAAAGCCGGTCACATCCTGCAAAAAGACGAGCGGAATATGCTTCTGGTTACAGTTCATAATAAACCGCGCGGCTTTATCGGCGGACTCCGAATAAATCACGCCGCCGACCTGCATCTCACCCTTCGCCGTCTTCACCACCGCGCGCTGGTTCGCCACAATACCCACTGCCCATCCATCGATGCGTGCATAGCAGGTGATGATCGTCTTTCCATACTCGGCTTTGTATTCGTCGATCTCCGCGCCATCGACGATTCGCGCAATGACTTCATACATATCATACGGCTTCGCGCGGTCTTGCGGAACGATTGCAAGCAGATCATCGGGATGGTAAAGCGCCGGCTTGGGTTCCACACGGTCGAAATGATGGCGCTCCAAAGGGCCGAGTTTGCTCATGATGCTGCGGAGTTCCGCGAGGCAGGCATCGTCATTCGGCATTTTGTAATCGGTGACACCCGAGATTTCCGAATGGACGCGCGCGCCACCCAACGATTCGTTGTCCGTTCGCTCGCCGATCGCGGCTTCGACTAATGCGCTCCCCGCGAGGAACACATGTCCAGTCCCTTCAACGATAAGCGCCTCGTCTGACATGATCGGCAGATACGCTCCGCCCGCGACGCACGGTCCCATAATTGCGGCAAGTTGCACGATCCCGGCAGCGGACATCACCGCGTTGTTCCGAAAAATTCTGCCGAAATGTTCTTTATCCGGGAAAATTTCATCCTGCATTGGAAGATAGACGCCCGCGCTATCGACCAAATAAATGATCGGCAAATGGTTCTCGATCGAAATTTCCTGCGCGCGCAAATTCTTTTTGCAGGTCATCGGAAACCATGCTCCGGCCTTCACCGTCGCGTCGTTCGCAACGATAACCGTAAGCCGCCCGCATACTCGGCCAATCCCAACAACGACGCCAGCCGAAGCGGCGCCACCTTCGCTCTCATACATTCCATGCGCAGCGAAGAGGCCGATCTCGAGAAAATCCGAACCGGGATCGATCAGCTTTTCAATGCGCTCTCGCGCCGTGAGCTTGCCTTTTTCGTGCTGCTTCTCGATGTTCTTTTGCCCACCGCCCAAGCGCGCTTCCTCGCCCAGCGCCGAAAATTTGCGAAGAGCATTCCGCGATGTGTCCAGGGAAGCCTGGTAGGCGAGAGAACTCGTGTCGAGCTTCGATCCGATTATTTTCATTCCTGCAAAATTACGACGCCCGCGACTGGTTCCAATAAATCCTTCCGCATTTCGTCAATAGTGATGGTGGGGTAACGAACTCTCACTTGCGGGCGGGCGTTGAGCTGTTCGGGTGGTCTCCCGATTGCATGGCGCACGCAGAAATTGCCCGGAATTTACAGAATGTCAGATATTATCAATACCAATAGAGAAGCTAACGATCCTGCGGAAGCGGCCGGCCAGGAGCCGTCCACCCCGGTCGAACAACCGGGAAGCAATGCCGGCGAAGCGGCAGAGCCAAAGCGAGCAAACAGCGGGAAAAAACGCCCGGTATCCCTTCCGAAGGGGTCGGGAAGCAATGGCCGGCCAGCAAAGACTGGAAAATCGCAGGCGGGCGGAAACCGCGCTGGAACCCCTGGCTCACGCCGTGGCGGTCCACCGCGCGGCGAGGAAATGGATTTCGGCCACATCATGCGTACCGTCCTGCTATGGGCAGTGCTGCTGCTGGGCGTCGTTTTTTTGGTGGTGATTTTCAACCGCTCCAATACTCCCGCCGAAGTGGAAGTATCTGTTACCGAATATCAAACCCTTCTGAACGATGGCGATTTCATTTCCGGTCAGCTCGAACAGTACGGACAAAACGAATATCGTTTTCACGGCAAACTCCGAAATGATATGCAAGTCAAAACCGTCGACGGGAAGACGGAGACCGCGCATAACGTTATTGTGAACATGGTCCCCGAGACGCTGAGCGATCAGAATAAGCTTTGGCAAACGAAGGGGGTTACCATCACGAAGACGGATAGCTCGAATACCCTCATCGAAAATTTATTTGCCTTCCTGCCCTATCTTCTGATTGGTGGCTGGCTCCTCTTTATTTTCCGGCGCATGCAACAGCAGGGTGGCGGCATGGGCGGAGCAAAAGGAATTTTCAGCTTCGGTCGCTCGCGCGCGAAACTCATTACCGAGAACGCGCCCAAAGTCACGTTCAACGATGTCGCCGGCGCGGACGAAGCGAAAGTGGAGTTGGTCGAGATTATTGAATTCCTTCGCGAGCCGGCAAAGTTTCAAAAGCTCGGCGGCAAAATACCGCGCGGCGTGCTCCTGCTCGGCCCTCCCGGCACGGGCAAAACGCTCCTGGCCCGTGCGGTTGCGGGCGAGGCGGGCGTGCCGTTCCTTTCGATTTCGGGCGCGGATTTCGTGGAAATGTTTGTCGGCGTCGGCGCCTCACGCGTGCGCGATTTGTTCGATCAGGCGAAAAAGCACGCGCCGTGTATCGTTTTTATCGATGAGATCGATGCCGTTGGACGGCATCGCGGCGCGGGACTTGGCGGCGGCCATGACGAGCGAGAGCAGACGCTCAATCAGCTTCTCGTCGAAATGGACGGCTTCGATCAGAATGTCGGCGTCATCATCATGGCGGCAACGAACCGGCCAGATGTGCTCGATCCTGCTTTGCTTCGCCCCGGTCGCTTCGACCGGCAGGTCGTCGTCGATCGTCCCGATGTTCGTGGGCGCGAAGGAATTTTAAAAGTTCACACGCGGAATACGCCGCTTGGCGCCGATGTCGATCTGCAAGCCTTAGCGCGTGGAACTCCTGGCCTTTCCGGCGCAGATCTCGCTAATCTTGTGAACGAAGCTGCGCTGCTTGCGGCGCGGCGCGGTGGCGATAAACTCACGATGTACGATTTCGAAAACGCGAAGGACAAAGTGATGATGGGCGTCGAACGGAAGTCCGTACTCATTAGCGAAGAAGAGAAAAAGACGACGTCGTTTCACGAATGCGGTCACGTTATCGTGGCAAAGTCGATTCCCGAGGCCGATCCGGTCCATAAAGTTACCATCATTCCCCGCGGCCGTGCGTTAGGCGTCACGAGCTATCTGCCGGTCGATGAGAAGCACACCTACTCGCGGGAATATCTCTATGCCGTCATTGCGTACGCGCTTGGCGGCCGCGCGGCGGAGCGCATTGCATTCGGCCAAATCACGACCGGCGCGGGCAATGACATCGAGCGCGCGACCGATATCGCCCGCAAGATGGTCTGCGAGTGGGGAATGTCCGACAAATTAGGACCGCTGAAATACGGTCAGGCCGAGCAGGAAATTTTTCTGGGCCGCGATTACGGACATCAAAAAACATTTTCCGATACGACCGCGCGCATTATCGATGAAGAAATTCGTCATATCGTGGAAACGGGAGCCGAGCGGGCGGAGACGATTCTGCGCGAGAAAGTGGAGACGCTCAACCGCATGGCGGCCGCGCTTCTGGAACGCGAGACGCTCGACGCCGGCGAGATCGACATCCTGATGAACGGCGGCGAACTTCCGCCCTTCAGCAAGGAAAACCGAGCGTTCAATCTCACGAAAGCGGTCGAGACCCTGAAAAAAGCCGGTGCCGAAGGGAAGCCCATGCCACAAAACGGCGAAGCAGAACCGAAGGAGGGTCAGGAAGTGCCCAAGCCGGAGAAGAAGGAGCCGGTTGTCGAGCGTGTCGTCGGGCCGGGGGATAAAGGGGATTCGCTATGAAATTTAGAATGGGTTAATATCGCGACCAGGCGAATGCCATTTATCGAAATCAGCCCTAAAAACCTGGTTTTGATATGCTTTCATGAATTCTTGAGCGTCGCGGAAGAATTCATCATTTTTCTCTTGACTTTCACGAATGAATTTCGTATCTTGGTGGTTCACGGCGGCGGTTGCAAATGGGTACCTAAACCCGTTGTCGTCGTGATGTGGATGGTCGCTCATGGGTGAGCGGATCTCCTTCAGTTTGCCGACGTTCTCTTTGAATAGCAATGCGGATCAGAGGATAGCTCATCCATGTCGCATCGGTTGTTCGTTCTTTAACAAGTGATTGCTTCTAAACTTCGAGATATGACGAATTCGCTTATATTGGAACAACGTATTACTTCGCTTTGGGAAGCGGAGCAGCACGTCTATAGCATTCCCTCCGCCGGCACGATGCCATCGCGGCACTGGGTGTCTCTTACGTCCGAGCGCCGCGTTCATTTGCGCAGCCGGGCGATTGATATTTGGCGCAGTTATCTCGAAAACGAATTTGCTCTCGTGCCCCATGCGCCGATCGTGGTCCCCGAATACCGCCAGATGCTGACGCAGCCCGATGGCGAATTAATCGTTGAAGAAGCCTAACCTGGATTACGCTGTATTTCTGATTCCACGGAATTGATTTTTGTGGTTATCAGCTAACTCCGGTTTATTTTCGGATTATGCTTTGACTTCGCGTGGCGCTCGGTGTTTCTATTCGCACGAGGTACATTCCCGTCGAGAGTGCGGAAAGATCGAGTGTAATCGTTTGATTCGGTTCCGAAACAAGTGGCTCCGTTTTTTGGAGCACGGTCCGGCCCAGGGCATCTTCGAGTTCTATCGCGGCATCCACCGAAGCGCCGTGCAATGTGTACCGCACCAGGACCTCGCCCGTTGTTGGATTTGGCGAGACCCCATCGATCGTAAGTATTCCATTTAACGTCTCCGAAAGCAGCGGACCATTACAACTTGTTCGTATGGTAAATTGACTGCTCGCCAGCGAAGCACTCGCGATGCAGTCCGATGGCCGCGAAAGGTTCGAAGCGAATTCAACACTATCGAGCGCTAGCTGGGTCGTCAGGATCGGGGCCTGATAGCCGGTAAAATGAACGGTTGCAATGACTGAATCCTGCGGAATCGGTGACACGTGGAAGCGATAATGTGCCTCTCCATCCGCGCCGCGATAAGAGCCTGAAATAATCGTCCAAGGTTCGTCCACTCCATTCAAACTAAGCAGATCGTCATAGAAAACCAATACAAAGTCCACGCTTGTGTCGTCCGGCGGAAGCGTGCCGTGTTGAATAATTCGATAGTCCACGCCAGCACCGGCTTCGGCGCTATCGGGAGGCGAAAGCCTTAGTTCCCACGTTACCGGATATTGGATTTCTCTCGAAAGAATAATGGGCGCGAGCGGCGGCTGGGCATCGCTGGCGATGGCGAGCGTATCGATGTTAGTATTTGGATGGCCCGAGGTATCGACTTGAGTTTCGAGAAAAACCGTATCGGTTTCGCCAGGCGCAAGGCAGAGGAACGGAGTGGTAGTGTCCCTTAAGCGAAATCCGGTTCCTGAAAGAGCAATTGCGCTCACGCAAACGGTGTCGCAGCCGATGTCGCGAATCACGGCGAAGGTATCGCGTTCTTCACATAAGTAAGAGGGATGTACATGGAGCGCGGAAATATTTGCCGATAATACCTTGCCGCTTGCAAGCGAATGAAGCGTAACCGGGACCGTGGTAGAAAAGAGGGAAAAATCGGTATCGTCGCCCCAGGCATGTGGGAAATAAAAATAATCGTCGAGGATCGAATCGAGGCCGAGATAATGGGCGTAAATAAGCACGCTGTCGAACAAAGTATCGCTCGTGCCGGACGAAGTGAATGCAAAGACGAGCGAATCGCGCACGCCAATGCTGGCGGTGTCGGGGAGCGGAGTTAGAAGCCGGAAATTTGGGGCAATCGAGGAAGGAATAACGATGGAATCGATGCAGAGCGTCTGGCACGAATCGAGGCGAAGCAGCGCGGCCGCGGTATCGGGAATGCAACTGGAGGTAAAAATGAGCGGTGGGGTTATGAGGGCTTTTGGTATAGCGTCCACATGGACCGTTCGCGTTTCCGTCCAGTCCGAGCAATGCCAATGGTTCTCGAACGTAAGCACCGCATTGCTGACCGGATGATGCGGATCGTATTGCATCCAGATCGTATCTTCCCGATGGATCCGAAGTGATACGGAATCCCGCCCGAGCAGCGCGAAATCGCCCAGCGAATCCGACAGCGTAACTTTTTCGCTAAGGCCATCGACATCGGCCCACAACGCAATCGGGATGAGATACGGATTACACGTCGAACTAAGCTCCCATGGCACGTTAAACGTATCCTGTTGCATGAGCGGCGCGCCGTTCGAATCGGTCATATTGATGCCGCTATGGAGGTCGTCCAGGCCCCCGGTGGTGGACAACCAAATTCCGGAAATGATCCCCCCCGTCGCATAGACTGCAATATGTTCTCCCATCGGTCCCCAAACATCTAACGCTGGGATGAATCCAGTGACCGTAATCACAGAGATCCAATCCGCACCATCATCAATGGAACGAAACATTCCTGCCGAACTGCTCTCATACACCACCGTGCTGGCGCCATTCAGATATTCCGACCCCGGGCCAGAGCCGGTTACGATCGTTTGCCACGTCTGGCCGAGATCGGTGGAACGAAACACGCTTCCCCACGAATTCGGACACACATAAATATTTTTGCATCGATCGGCAAACGCGCCAACACTGGCGGAATCGACCATTGGAACTCCTGTCGATGCCCAGGTTAATCCGCCATCGTTTGAAACGAAAATTTGGGCATTGCCTTGCGCTATACAGTGCAGCGTATCTAATCGCTCAAAAACTTTCATCGGATCCTGAAGCATTCGGAGCTTGCCGGAACCATCGGCATAGATGTCATTCGCATCCACCAGGTTAAGGCCGGAATAAGACCAATTCTGGCCGGAATCGCCGGAAACCAGAACGTCTGTTCCCGCTGAGGTCGCATATAGCTTGCCTTGAATGAAACGAATTTGGCGTATAAATCCCACGCCGCCGGGCTCATTAGCATGGTCCCACTTAAGTCCCATCGGATTACCGGGACCGAGATAGTATAACCCATTTGCAGAGGCAAAACAGGCGTGAGTGGCATCGAAGAAATAGATAGCACTGGCGCCGCCGATACGAGATGATGCCACCGGCATCCATTCTGGCCAGCCGACATCGGCTCGTGCGCCCACTGCGCCGAAGCTCAAAAAGCAAAGCAACCCCGCAAGCGCACCGAAGAGACGTGTGTGCATGATCGAGCTATATTTCCTACAGCTAAGATGGAAAAATCAATTCCTTATTTAGAAGACCAGCGAAGTGGGGAAAGGTAACCGAATTTAAGACTTAAGTATGAAGAATTCATACTAACCACTACGGCCTAATTCTTAATTCCTAATTTCTAAAGGAGTTAAATCCTCATCATCCCAACAACTTACGAACAAGTTCATAAATCCGGTGGATAACCGAGAAAATTCTCTTGAAAGAATGTGGGAAAAAATAGGCGCTTTTGGAGAACAATTTCGGAGATAATTTAGTAAGTTTAACGCACAAGAAACGAGCAACGAGTAACGGAGGAATTCGAGGCCGGGGGCGAACAAGTTTAAGATGAAGTTTCGCGGGATATTCGATCCCGATGCCCTCAGCTCCAAATTTTTTGCGCCTGCGAAGACGCCCACAGCCGCACCGCAAATCCCCGAGACGATGCCCAACAGGACTCGCTTGTCTAAGCCGCTGGGTTCCCCAGCCGTAAAGCCAAGTGCCGATCTTGAAAAATAGGATAAATCCGTGATGGAAGGAATGCTGCGGCCGTGTAAAAGCGAGTCCGGGCAATCTTCCCCCAATTTTTTCGGAGCACGCGGAAGCTCGATCGTTCGCGTTATGCGAGGATCGATCATTCGTATTAATAGTGCTTCATTCCGCGCCAAAATAGGCGTGAGCATTGACAAAACAACTGAAACCAACGTTATCAATCGGTTATGCAAATTACACGCAGGTTCACCCATGCGGGCGTTAGCCCCTTCGACGAGTTCCAATACACGAAGCGCGCGAGCGTGCTCCGAAATCCCGATGGCAAGCCCATTTTCTCCATGGAAGACATCGAGGTACCCAAGCACTGGTCGCAAGTTGCGACCGATATTCTCGCGCAGAAATATTTCCGCCGCGCGGGTGTCCCGCAAGCCGATACCTTCGGCACGCTGCTCCGCGATAAGGATGGAAATGTTATTTTGGGACCGGAACGCTCGATCAAGCAGGTCGCGCATCGCTTAGCCGGCTGCTGGCGCGCCTGGGGAGAAGAGCATGGCTACTTCGAGAGCAAGGACGACGCCCAGGCATTTTACGACGAGATCGCCTACATGATCTTGCGCCAGATGGCGGCGCCGAATTCGCCCCAATGGTTCAACACCGGTATCGCGTGGGCGTATGGTATTAAAGGCACTCCGCAGGGCCATTGGTACGTCGATCCGAAGACGGGCGAAATGACCCGCTCGCAGGATGCGTATACGCACCCACAGCCACACGCCTGTTTTATTCAGTCGATCAAGGACGATATGCTGAACGAGGGCGGCATTTTCGATCTGGTCACGCGGGAGGCGCGCATTTTCAAATATGGTTCTGGCACCGGAACGAATTTTAGCGCCCTTCGCGCCGAAGGCGAGAAAGTTTCCGGCGGTGGCGCGGCGAGTGGCGTCATGTCGTTCCTCAAGATCAACGATCGCGCGGCCGGAGCCGTGAAATCGGGCGGGACGACGCGCCGTGCCGCGAAGATGGTCATTCTCGACATCGATCATCCCGACATCGAGCAATTTATCGAGTGGAAAGCGCTGGAAGAGCAAAAGGTCGCCGCGCTGGTGGCGGGATCGAAAGTGTGCGATCTTTTCCTCAACATGATTATGAAGATCGCGAACGACGGCGGCACCGATCGGAAAGAAAATCTCGATCTCGACATCGCGATCAAGAAAGCGCTCGCGCGCGGCGTGCCGATGAATTACATCGTTCGCTGTTTGCGCATGGTCGAAATGGGATATGACAAGATCGACTTCAAGACGTTCGACACCCATTACGAAGGCGAAGCCTATCAAACGGTATCGGGACAGAATTCGAACAATTCCGTTCGCGTGACGAATGACTTCATGCACGCTGTTTTAACGGATGCGGAATGGACCTTGAAATTCCGCACGTCCGGCAAAGAAGCGAAGAAATTGAAAGCGAAAGAGCTCTGGGAGAAGATCACGTTTTCGGCCTGGGCCTCGGCCGATCCGGGTTTGCAATACGATACGACGATCAACGAATGGCACACGTGTCCCGCCGATGGTCGTATCAATGCGAGCAACCCTTGCTCCGAATATATGTTTTTGGACGACACGGCATGCAATCTTGCATCGCTTAATCTCGCCTATTTTTACGATGAAGCGACCGGCGCGTTCAAGCTCGATGATTACAAACATGCCGTTCGCTTGTGGACCATTGTGCTCGAAATTTCGGTGCTCATGGCGCAATTCCCTTCCCGCGCCATCGCGCAGGGTTCCTACGACTACCGCACGCTGGGGCTGGGCTATGCGAATCTCGGCACGATCCTCATGACCGCCGGTATTGCCTACGATTCTCCGCAGGCGCTGGCGATCGCAGGCGCGCTCACCGCAATTCTCACCGGCGAAAGTTATGCTGCCAGCGCCGAAATGGCGAAAGATTTGGGAGCGTTCCCGCGCTATGAAGCGAACAAGAGCGCGATGCTCCGCGTCATGCGCAATCACAAGCTCGCGGCCTACAATGCCGCGCCGGACCGCTACGAGCAGCTTACCATCAAGCCCCTGGGCATTCAGCCGGAGCATTGCCCCGAAGATATTTTGAAGGCCGCGCGCGATGCGTGGGACCGCGCTTACGCGCTCGGAGAAAAATATGGTTACCGCAATGCGCAGGTGACCGTCATCGCGCCAACGGGAACCATCGGCCTGGTCATGGACTGCGACACCACGGGCATCGAGCCCGATTTCGCCATCGTGAAATTCAAGAAGCTCGCGGGAGGCGGATATTTCAAGATTGTGAACCAATCGGTCCACAAAGCGCTCACGAAGCTCGGATACAACGAGAAGCAGATCGAGGAGATTGAAAAATATTCGAAAGGACACGGCACGCTCGTCGGATGCCCGGCAATCAATCGCGCATCGCTTAAGGCGAAGGGATTTACCGATGAAAAAATTGACGAAGTCGAAAAGCTCTGCGACAACGTCTTCGATCTCAAGTTCGCATTCAATAAATGGACGCTCGGTGAAGATTTTTGCGCCAAGCTGGGCTTTGCGCCATCCCAGCTTGTCGATCCGAATTTCAACATGCTGCTTTCGCTCGGTTTTACGAGAGAAGAACTTCAGACCGCGAACGATTACGTCTGCGGTACGATGACGCTCGAAGGCGCGCCGGAACTTAAGGATGAACACCTTTCCATTTTCGATTGCGCGAACAAGTGCGGCCGTTATGGAACTCGTTTCATTCAGTACGAAGCGCACATTCGCATGATGGCCGCGGCGCAGCCCTTTATTTCGGGAGCGATCTCGAAGACGATCAACATGCCGAACGAAGCGTCGGTCTCGGACGTCTCGAAAGCCTATTTCGATTCGTGGAAACTGTGCCTCAAAGCCAATGCGCTCTACCGCGATGGTTCCAAACTTTCGCAGCCGCTGAACGCCTCGAACGAAGACGCCGATCTTGCCGAGGAAGTGCTCTTCAACGATATTGATGATCCTGCAAAAGAGACGATCGACGCGGCGAAGTTGCACCAGCTTGTCGAAGCGCAGGCGGTTTCGATGCCGCCGGAACTTCGCCGCCATAAACTTCCCACGAAGCGCAATGGCTGGCTCCGCGAGGCGGTCGTTGGCGGGCACAAAGTTTATCTCCGCACCGGCGAATACGAGGATGGAACCTTGGGCGAAATCTTTATCGACATGTATAAAGAGGGCGCGAGTTTCAAAGGACTAATGAACTGCTTCGCCGTGCTCACCTCGAAGGCGCTCCAATACGGCGTGCCGCTCGAAGAGCTGGTCGATACCTTCACCTTCACCCGCTTCGAACCCGCCGGCGCCGTACAGGGCCACGAAGCGATCAAGAACTCGACGAGTATCCTGGATTACGTCTTCCGCGCGCTCGGCTACGAATATCTTGGCCGCCAGGATTTCGTACATGTCAAGGCTGTGGATGAACCGAAGAATGGACATCATCACGCAGAACCCTCTCCGAGAGGGCAGGGCGAGAGTACTCCGGCGGACGTGGTGGGAACCCAAATCATCAGCGAAGACGACAATCTCCAAAAGCTTCGTAACGAACACACCCAAGAACCCGAAATGGCCATGAGCCACTCGCCACTTGCTACAGCCCCAAAAGGGGCAGCCCTTAGCACGCTCCGAAGCGAAGCGCGCTCGAAAGGCTACACCGGCGAGCAATGCTCCGCCTGTGGAAGCATGCGCGTCAAGCGCAACGGCGCCTGCACCGTCTGCGACGATTGCGGGACGACGAGCGGGTGCAGCTAAACGATTATGCCAGAGGTAAGCAGATTTTATGGCATCGTAATTACGATGTACATTCACGACCATGGCAGGCCGCACTTTCATGCGCGTTATGGCGAGCATCTTGCGAAATTTAGGATCGAAGATTTGGAACTGATTCGCGGGACACTTCCGAAACGAGTTAAAGCACTCGTTCTGGAGTGGGCCTCAGAGCATGGTGAGGAGCTAATGGCGAATTGGAACGCACTGCAAAAAGATGAACCAATTTCAAAAATTGAAGGGTTAGACTGATTATGCCATACGTTACATCGGTACGCTACATCTCAGGATACAGGCTGGAAGTTACTTTCAGCGATGGAACGAAAGGAGAAGTCGATCTTTCGGGTGAACTCTATGGCCGCTTGTTCGAGCCGCTAAAAGATATTAACGAATTTCGAAAAGTGCGAGTCGAAAACGACCTTAGCACAATCGTTTGGCCAAACGGCGCCGATCTCGCGCCTGATTATCTCTACGAACTCATGCAAGTGCAGGAGCACGCGGTCGAGGGGAGCCACTAAGCGCAACGGCACCTGCACTCTCTGCGACCCGCCGCGGCGGGCGGGACGACGAGTGGGTGCAGTTAAGCGGTTTTGTTATCCACTTTACAAGGCCGCTGTAAGCGGCCTTTTTGATTCTAGGGAATTATGGGTTTCGCAATTATTGGTGAAAGGAAGGAGCCGATTTTAGCAACGACCGAATTAAATGGACGGCTCGTCTGCATTAAAGCATTATCGGTTCATAACTTCTTTTTTGTTGGCTCTGGCGCTAATGAAAGCGATACACAGCATCTCCTTTTGGATTATGGTGCTAATTCTGAGGTAGTCTCGCGGACATTCATAACCGCTGCTCTTATATTTGAAAAGCAGTTCATCCTCCATGGGATTGATCTTGACAAAGCAAGAAGTATATCTTTGGAAATTGCTCAAGAACTTATTGAACTTGAACGCGAAGTTGCGCGATACTTCCAAGATGAGGCTGCGGCGATTATTCGTGCGAAGGTGAGCGTTTCAAATACGATTCCTTCAATTCCCAATATTGAAACGCGTTGTAAAACGATCTTTCAAAAAGCTGACCAAGTCAATCAACGGTTGGTTGCTTTGAGTCGATTATTCCCAAAATTTAAAGACTTAAATGAGCAGGCCCATTTCGAAAATTTAGCAACTAGCTTTTCAACAGCATTCGGTGAAGCAGATTTATTATGCAAATTCTTGAACGAGAACCATCAATTTATGCAATCGCTCCGCCTAATACGAGATGGCTTAGAGCATCGAGCGGCTCGCTATAAGGGAGTGCGCAAAGTAACAGTCAATAATTATGACTCGGATGCAAATTCGTGCTCGTTGCCAACAATTGAATTAAATGACAAACTTCAAAAAATACCTGCGACGGGCTTATCGTCTCTGTTGATGACGATCTTGCCAAAACTAATCGCCGTTTCGGAAGCAGTAATTGCAGGCTTAGCATCAAAGCATATTAAATCGGAAATTCCTTACTATCAAATTCGGGAAATTCCCTACCTTAAGCGAAGGATGCAATATGTGAGGTTTGCAATGTGGACTGATTTCCCGATAGGTGGAGAAGGGTTCTATCACCAAAAGTGAAACTCGGTCCTCCGCCCGGAAGCAGGCTCCCGGGCGGTAGGCCGGAGATCCTAACGCCCACTTATTTCTTTCGATATTCGGTCCACCGATACGAGGTGCCGGGGACCTTCTCAATTATGTTGTGCTCGATCATCCGCTGAAAAATTGTCTTCACTGTTCTGTCGAGGGGAATGTGACAGATCATTCGCGCAGTCTCATTCGTTATGCTCTCATGGCTCTCCAGGTATTCAAGAATGACCGTCTCAGGGCTCGCCAAGGGCTCGTGCTTAATAGTTACAAGCACGGAATTTTCCTTCTCAACAATTTCAGGGCTCTTTAGGCCTAACTGGTTCATCGCTGCGAATGCTGTATTCAGGCCTTCTCCGACATCCTTATTCGGAGGATTTGGGTACTTATTAAGCAATCGTACAATCGTACCATTTCTTGCGTATCGCTCATAGAGAATGTTCTTAACCGTAATATGTGCCGGGAGGCGACCGGGGCTTTCAATCTCAATTCGATTGTCAAAGATCCGAATATGCACATCGTCAGCGATGCTGTAATCGCGATGGATGACAGCATTAGTGATAATTTCGTGGATGGCCTCTTTGGGATACGTTATGTTTTCCAATTCGCCTTCGCCAAGCCTCTTAATTGCTTCGACGGTGCCAACTGTTGTCAGAACAGCCGTCGATATTTGCTCATCCAAACAGCCCTCTACAGTGATCGGATCAAATGACAACGCCTCTCTGAAACCGACGGCATCCTGAGTCTCATAGCGATAGACCTTAATCCCACACCTCTTTGGCAAGAACGCTTGCGGCTCTTCTGTGAAGAGTAGCAACCCGGCGACTGTTGGTTTGTTTTCACGGATAACCTGCTGCTTCCTCAGCCATGTCTCTGGTTCGGAAGTCGGGACCACTTCGAGCATAAACCGAATTATGGGGAGACTATTAGTGACCTCCGCAATATCGATGTTCACAAGTTCGGTTTCAAAGGAAGTCAACCCTTTGGTGTATTCAAGCTTTTTTAGCGGCGCACCTTCGTTTACCGGAAGGCTCTGGGCACCTCGTCGAAGATAAGGTTTGCGGTCCGAGGCGTACTTTATCTCTCGAGTCTTAACGACCTGAATCTGAAGAACGAATCCTGCTGATCCCTCGCACTGCAAAAACCCATACTCAAAGTCAGTGCCGAGCGGGAATAGCTCCTCGAATATTTGCAGGTGGCCGTTCGCGTCCTCGGGTGTGGAAAAACCTCTCCATTCGAATCGTACCGGGTATTCTTTTTCATCGATGCCGATATACAACTCCCCTCCATCCGCATTAGCAAAAGCAGAAAGGTGCTTCGTCAACCTTGCAGGCTTAACTTCCATGGCCTTGAAATCTAAGAAGTGCCCCTCCTTCTTTGAAAGCAGGCGATCTTTCTGTTCAATTGATATTTCGCTAATTCCTATTGGCATGGATGGAAAACACTGGCCGTTCTCATGTAATTCACTGATGCGTCTTCCCGCCATTGTGGTTCGGCCCGTCGCGGAGGGTTTCCAAGGCACAAGGCTGCAGTGATGTCGTTCGTCCTCGCAGTTGAACTTGCCCCGCCGCCCTTCGGCTTATAATCCGCCGCTCTTGCTACCGGAGCTACCCGCTCTCATTTTAGCAGCCTAAAGTCCACCGCTCCATTTCCCCAGCATTTCAGACCGGCGGAGTTTCATCGTTCTGGTTGTGGTGTGGTGCTATTACCCGGGGAATCAGTACCCCACCACAAGTCGTATTGAGAATGTGGTGGGGTAATAATATTCTATATATTACACCCCACCACACATCGGCCTCTAAGCGTTACGACCCAACAATTGGCGGGTTCTGGGCCAAAGTCCACCGGTGCCAGTACCCGGCATTTCAGGCCGGTGGACGTCCAGCACGACGGAATGACCGTGATTGTTTCTGAGAACACTTCTAATTCTAACGATGATCGGCGGCAGACATAATGCGACCCCTTCGGTATTCCATTAACGTCACATTGGACGGGTGCTGCGATCATCGGGAAGGGATCGCGGACGAAGAGTTACACCAGCACGCAGCGGAAGGATTACGCCGCTGCTTTTAACTGTCGGGAATCAAAATTGGCTTCGGCGATGCGGTGAATGTTACGCAACTCAAGTTCCAGGAGATTCCCTTCGCTGTCGTAGGCCGCGACAAGTCCTGGCGCAATTTCATCGCCGTCCTCGAATTTTCCTTCCTGGAGCCGGATGGTCAAAATATCAACATCGTGATCGTAAGTATATTGCGCGTTCATGGGCTGTACCTCTTAAATCGAGAAGAATGATAAAGCGTAACCACCTTTGGCGGCGTTTGGGTTTCATCCACTAACACCCGTAGCAAATGTTGTTTGCCCGAGTGCCAGGGAACGACCCGCTGATAAAAATATTTCCCATCTTCATCATGCACTCTTCCTTCAGGCCGTATAAGCGTTGCTTCAATCATCTCCCGTGTGACTTGCCACTCTTCCATGCGGTGTCTGGCATGATCGGAAAGTATGTAACTTGTAATGGTCCGCACACCGATGTGAACTTTATTGTTTGTGGTTGAGTTCGAAATGTCATGCGACTTCTTCGGTATTCCATCAACGTCACCTTGGACGGGTGCTGCGATCATCGTGAAGGGATCGCGGGCGAAGAGTTACGCGCGGCGGAGCGGGGTGTGCAGTCAAGCGCTGCTTGATTGAGCCATCTATTTCCGCAATTGTTTCCACGGCCTGAATCAGAAATCTATTATTCAGGAATCCGAATGCTATGCGGCAAGTTTTTGGAATTACTATGACCTTTCGCGAAAAATTGAAGACCCCGGACGTATTGATGATGATCGGACTTGTGGCGCTTGTTTGCGCAAACATGTCGCGGTATGCTTTCCATGGCACTGTGTCCGATCGGGTGCCCGATTTTGTGATGGGCGCGTTCTATGGCATTGGCATTCCTACGCTACTTTTAAGCGTCGCGCGGCGAGTTCGTGGCCAGTAATTCCTAACGCGTTGGGCACGAGATGGACAAACAGAGCGCAGGGGAATCGTTACGGAACTTCCCATCTCATTCGTGCCTTTCCAGAATTATGACATTCGCCGATTTAGTCGAAGAAGTCCGGACGCTTCCGCTTGAAGAAAAAGTGGAATTGAAAGAAGTTCTGGAACACGAACTCACGGACGCCGTTCGCGAGGGAATTTATCAGGGTCATCTCGAAGCGATAAGGGAATGGGAAAGCGGAAAGCTCAAGACGTACACGAACGTGGATGACTTCATACAGAGCCTTGACGAGGACGAATGACCATAGCCCGCTCATCCGGTTTCCTCCGGGCGTACAAGAAGTTGATTAGCGGTCGTCCGGAACTCGAAGCACTATTTCGAGAACGGCTCTCACTGTTTATGGTCAATCCTTTCGATCCCAAACTCGCTACCCACAAACTGAAAGGCAAGCTGTCAGGAAGCCTCGCATTTTCTCTTAACTGGAAGCTTCGTGTGGTGTTTTTCGTTCACTGACAGCGACACCGCGCTGCTCGAGGACATCGGTCCACACAGTAAAGTATATTGAAGCCCTACATCGTGCGACCTCTCCGGTATTCCATTAACGTCACATTGGACGGGTGCTGCGATCATCGTGAAGGATTCGCGGACGAGGAGTTACATCACCACGCAGCGGAAACCCTCGCGCGGGCCGTTGCGCTGCTCTTTGGCAGGGTGACGTACGAAATGATGGAGTCGGCGTGCCCCCCTCCGTCCCCCCGCAAGCGGGGGATGAGGACGGGTGAAGGCAACCCTGGATGGAACCTTTCGCACGCCAGATCGACGCGGCAAAGAAGTACGCTCTATGAAACTTGAACCTGCACCTCCGCAGATACCAAGCGCAGCGCAAGTGAGAACATGCTGAATGTAGTTTTCTAAAATTTTCTGGAGGCCCTACAAAAAAGTGACATGCAATTTTAATAGCTTTTTGGAAACGGCGAAATTGGTGAAATGAAGCCATTATTCATGAAGCACAGATGCGTGTGCACTAAATATTTGGTTTTCAGAGTTTTTGCTAAGCCTGATATTAGTATATAGAAAAAGCGCTTGAAAGGCGGTGGCATAAAAATGAGAGATACTCTTCGGTATCAAAAGGAGCATATTATGTCAACAGAAAAAACCACAACCCGCGAAACCACGACCGAAGTTAAAAATCCAACTCCGCTGAATGATCGGTCATCCAGAGAGACGAAGACCACTACAACGACAGAGACCAAGGTAGAACCGAGGCGAGAGATAATCGAGGAAACGACGGTCGAAGAAGAAGAAGAATAACGTTCGCCCGCTTCGAGCAGACTCATCTATTTAAAAAATGAGAATCTTTTAAGGTGTCGCTTAGAAGTGCGATGGCATGAAATGAGTGTATGGCTGTGAGCAAGTGGATGATCATTCTCCAGATCCACGGAAGGTCGGTCATCCTCTAAAGCCATCGTTTATGGAAGCCACTACCGTCACAACAACGACGACAACGCCGCGCCGCAACATGCTTGCCTGGACCGTTATGGTCCTGGTGGTAGCGTTGTGGGTGTTCGTGGTCTTCTTTCTCGATGGCATCCTCGCGAATATCGCACGGGAAAAGCTAAGCGATCTCGTAAATTCGTCCACGCATGGCGAGTACCAGCTTAATTTCACCGAATTTACGTATCACCGCGGCGTTGTCCATGCGCTGGGTACGGACATTCGGCGTATTGGGTATCGCGCCGATGAACATGGAACGACGCTGCGCGATTTGGGCATCGATTCCACTTTCGTTACCGGCATCAGTCCGTGGGAGGTAATTTTTGGAAAGCCGATCGCGCTCTCCGTGTTCCGAACGTTCCGGACAACCGTTTATCTCTGCACGATCGAAGATGGCCGCTCGAAGTGGAAACTATTGCCACCGTACGTTGCGCCCCCGCCCAGCCCGCCTTCAAATTTTTCCCTTACGTTCGACAGCGTGCTCATTCCCGGCATCACGATGTATGGGCAGGACGGATATAGCGACCGCGCTGCCGGAATTATTGCCTTTAGCTGCGAGAACTTTAGTTACGATTCGAAATCGAAAGCTGTGGCGCATCTGACGGCGGAGCATTTCGCGCTCGATATTCCGTGGATCCAATATGCCGATTCCAGCGCTTCGTATTATGTTCGAGCGGCGCAGCTAACGAACAAAGATTCACTATTTACCCTCGACACCGCCGCGTATGCAAATTCCGCTGGGACTACCGCCTTTCGCGGCTCGGGAATTCGCGCCGAAAAAATTGACCTGGCGCATGTCATTTCTGGAAAAGGACTTTCGATGCGCGCGTTAAGCGCGCGGAGTTGGGGTGTGCATGTTACAACGACCCCCGATACCACGCAGCGCCCTCCGAGCACCCTTCCGTGGCAGGACCAGATCGCGAAGTCGGTCGGGTTTCCAATTACCGTCGACAGTCTGGCATTGAACGGAGGCGCGCTCGATGTGAATATTCACCCCGCCAGTGCATTTAATGCGACGGGGCTTAGCCTCACCGCATCGAAAATGGATTTCGATACCGGCGCGCCGGCAAACCGGCCGGGCTTTGCACGCGCGCTCACCATTGCCGCGGCGTCGGCGCAATATTCTGCCAAAGGTACCGGGGTTCAAGCGAAAAATATTGCGACGAATATTCCGGATTCGGTCATCACAGCCGGTAACCTAATTTATTCTCCGTCCGGTATTCGAAAAGGAAAATCCCCGATTGCACTTCGCGATTTGCGGATCGATGGGATTTATTTTGACAGCCTTCTTTCCGGTTCCGCGGTACGTGCCACGTCCGTAAGCGCGCGCGGCTGGAATATCTCGGAATTACCGGCGGCCTCAAAATCGAAGCAAGCGAAAAAGGCGAAGACTTCAAAATCAATTTGGGACGCGCAGCATCAATTAGCCGAGTCGATTGCCATGCCCGTTCGCATTGGCCGCATCGATCTGACGGACGGAACCGTGCGTGTGGCATCTCCCACAATCCTTGCGGACCGCGCGAGCATCGATGTTACAGAATTCAATCTCGATTCGACCAAAAATGCGAGCGAGAAACTTCTTTTTTCGAAAGATGTGGATGTACGGGCATCGCGGTTCGAATTTGCCGATAAAGGCAAATTTAATGAGGTCGATCTGCGAGGCGCCCATTCGCGCCTGAGCCGACGGTCAATTTCCGCGGGCCGCGCGGAGTATACGTCGCGCTCGACGTTCGAGCCTACGATCAATCATACCGCTTATCGTTTCAACAATCTCGATCTTGCCGGCATCGACTTCAATGGCTTGCTCGATAATAAGCGCATTGCGCTGGCATCGATGAACGCGCGCTCCTGGGAAATCGAGCGGTCGCTCGATACGGCCACCCAACCGCAGACCGCGCCGCCGAAAAAAACGCCGCCCGGATGGACAGAACTTATTACCGTCGGTCATGCAAGCTTACCCAATGGGACCGTAGTCTTTCTCGAACGCGACACCAATGGGTTTTCGCAAACGCTTCATGGTAAAGTCACGAAACTCGATATATCGCAATTCCACTTTTTGCCGCCGAAGGGAAAACGCCCCCGGCTGGGATTCGATCAGGTGGTATGCGTCATGCCAACCTTTAGCTATGCGCCGCTGGATGGATTTTATTCCTTCGAAATACGGAATCTGAATGGGAACCTCCACAACTCCATTATTACGATGGACAGCCTGGCCTATTCTCCCAAATATTCCGAGGACGAATTTGCCGCGCTTCACAAATACGCGCGCGGCCGCACCGACTTTCGCCTCGCGCCGGTGCATATCACCGGCATCGACACTAAACGCTTGATCGCGGGCGAAAGTATAGATGTTCAGGATTTCGATGCGCCGACAGTATGGGTCGATTATTACAAAGACAGCCGCAAGCCCGCGGACCCCACCCCCAGCCCGGCCGTGATGCCGAACGATATTGTGCGAAAGCTCAATATTCCAATTACGATCAATAAAATTCAGGTCGAGGATGGGCATATCCAAATCCGGGAACATACCGTCAATAGCGCCCCGGCGGGTAATTTTACCTTCGACAGTATAAAGATCGCGGCGGAGCCGATTACGCTCGATTCCGCGAGTCCGCTTGTCGATACTCCGACCCGCTTTGATATGGCCGGGACGTTTATTGCCCAGGCACCGGTAGAGGTTAAGATGGTCTATCCTCTGCACGATTCTTCGCTAAATCTCTCGGTTGATGGAACGGTCGGACCGTTCGATTTAAAGCAGTTAAATCAATTTCTTGTCAATGCCGAACGGGTGGAGGTGACAAATGGGCAATTCCATCATGCCGATATAAAATTAAACATAAATGGAGGTACGGCGAACACGACCGTCGTCCCCATCTACGATCACTTTAAAATTAAAGTGCTACCACCGGACCCGAACGATCCCCCGGACCTTATGGAGGGATTAAAGACGTTTCTTGCCAATCTCATCGTCTTGCGCGACGACAATCCCGATGAAAAAGGCGGACCGCCAAAAGTAGGGGAGACGACACTCACGCGGCAAGCGCCCAACGAATATTTTCAATTTCTTTGGTTCGCGATTCGCAAATCGCTCGGAGCCGTGGTGGGAGGGATGAAGTAGCAGTCGCGTGTTGTTCTTCTTCTCATGACTCGTAAAGAAGAAGTTCTCGCTGCTTTCGATGAGGCCTGGAGCGACCCCATCTGTGAATCGCTCGTCTTGGCACTCGATGGTGTTACGGAAGAAATGGCCGCGTACCAGCACTCCATTTATTCCGAGGTCGAGGGGGAAGATAGCTATCCACCGGCTGGCACGATCCTGTGGCATCTGGTTCATCTCGCGCATTGCTATCGCAGCTATGCGAGCGCGGTCACGCGCCGGCCGGCAGAACCGAGCGAGGTTTCTCCACCGCTCGCGAGTTCGCTGGGGGAAGCCATTTTAAATTTGAAACGCGATCGGGAAACATTTCGGAATGCAATTGCCACGGTATCGGAAGTTCAACTCGACGATAAAGTTTTCAATTACAAGACCGCTGCCCATCTCCTTCGCATGAGTGTTCGGCATGATGCCTGGCATGCTGCTCAGATTGCGGTGGTGAAGCGAATGTATCGGATGCGGTGAATAGTCCGCTACCTTGGGGGTCGATCAAGCACGACCTTTCAATTCATCCAGCATTTCTTCCAAAAATTTTACGATCCGCTTCTTCTGCGTCGGCTCGGAGACGCTCCACTTTTCGGAGTTGCCGCGTTTGTGCGCCACTTTGAATTTAATTCCCGAGAGCGCGGTCGAATAAATATTCGCGTTCAACTTTTTCACATTTTGGTGCGCGAGGATGTACCAATGATATTCCGTTCCCACGGGCACGCCCGAGCCTTCCGGCGCTTTCCCTGCCCGGCGCTTTTTAACGGCAAAATCGAAGGTCCATTCGTCGGGCGTCATTTTTTGCTCGCGCCAAATGCCCTGGTCATAGTACCATTTATGATGGCTCCCGACCTTCATGCCGGTGTAACGCTGTCCCTCGAATTCCTTCCATCGGTTATAGGTCTCTTCATGGGCTTTCTCCACTTGCGGATCGCGCTCGCTTTCTCCAGGCTTGCGTTTTTTCGCTCGTAAAATTCCGGAGCGCATGTGTTCCTTGGAAGCTTCGCCATTTGTGGAAGCTCGGCCATTATGACTATGACCATTTTTCGACGTGGATTTTGTCAGAGGGGCTGGCGCGCGGCGTTTGGTTTTCGTTGGCATACTCCCGCCAACGCGCAAAGTTTGTACCGATTATGGGCGCACCATTTTAATAACTCTGGCGCCGGAGGGTGTTTGAAGCACGCAAAAATATGTGCCAGAAGAAATACGCTCAGGAAGCGTAAAGTTGTGAGTGCCGGGACCGAAGCTGCCCGAAGCAAGCCGTTCGATTTTTTCCCCACGCAGATCAAAAAGAGAGAGTTGCAGATCCGAACGTTCTGGAAGCGTAACAGAAATTTCCGTGGATGCCGGAAAGATTATCTCGCGGAGAAAAAGGCCGGATGTTTCCGTTTGCATCGGCACGCCGCTCAGGGGCTTTAATGTCCGCCACATACCTTCCGACGGCTTGAAAAAAAATAGCGTATGGTCAGCGCCAAAAGCAAGTTGCTGACCGCCTCCGGAAATTGTTCCATCGACATTCCAGGTGGTGCCGCTATCCCTGGAAATATACAATTGATAGCCGAAGAAGAGAAACAAATTCCCCGATGTGTCCATGGCTACGTCATACGGAATCCCTTTCGGAGCGCCTGGCACGGCATGCCAGGAGATTCCATCGTCGGTCGAACGTTCGAGGCCGTTATCGCCCGGGCGAAGAATATTCGTTTCCGTGACCGGCCAAATCTGAATCGTAAGAGGAACGGACTTCGACCAGGTCGTCCCTTCATCCGTCGATCGATAATAGGTATTGCCGTTGCGCCCCATGACCGTGCCTTTTAAGGTTGCGGTAAGATACGCGCCGACCGAACTGCCCGGAAACTCCGCTTGCCCAACGTGGTCCCAATCGGCGCCCTTATCGATGGAGCGAAAAATTCCGGTTGGGCAACTCGTAAAAATCGTTCCATCTGGCAGCGCGACAATAGAAGAAAATGGCCCGTCCGGGAGCTGTACACTGAGATTCGTCCAATTCGCGCCAAAGTTAGTGCTCGAAAAAACGCCGCCCATAGCCGCAAGATACAATGTGCTATCCGGAGCAAAACAGAAATCACCGGTGGTGGTCGCATCGAGTTGTGTCCAGCGAACTCCTTGCGAAGCCGACCCGAAAATCCCATTCGGGCAGACGAGGAACATTGCTCCATTGCTTGCGATCACGAATTTCGAAGGGTCTTCATAGCCGCCATTCTGATCCGTAGGGCCGCCGACAAATTTCGTATCGATTACGGCCTGCGCGAGCGCCGCGCGAGCGACCGATACCAGCAATCCGATTGCAACGACGGTTCGTATCATCTTAAGAATTCCGAATTTCATCCGCGTAATCATACCCTTCCGGAATCAAGGTTCAGGCCTCTTCCATATCGTCTGTTAAATCGTCCTCCGTGCTATTGACGATTTCTTTCGCGCGTTCTAAATC
>Ga0070714_100000286_pt1 | contig 38880 bp, 32 predicted proteins | sample LARL83metaG_FD_65450 | JGI IMG/M metagenome (GOLD analysis project Ga0070714, IMG submission 65450) | Corn, switchgrass and miscanthus rhizosphere microbial communities from Kellogg Biological Station, Michigan, USA - LAR L8-3 metaG | ecosystem: Host-associated > Plants > Roots > Rhizosphere ... | reverse complement strand
GCGCCCTCGGCGGATGCGAAATCGACGAATACGAAATCGACGGCTTCTCCGAAGCCCGACGCCCGCTCGACGCCTCCGTCCGGCGGTGCCAAGGCCGCCGACGCCGGCGCGCCCGCTCCGGATGCCTCGGCGAAAGCGCCGGCGAAGACCGCCCGCACCGACGGCAGCAAGACCGATGCACCTTCCTCGGATAACGGCGACGACACTGGGACGCCGAACGCCTCGGCTGCCGCTACGCCGGCGATCGCCAGCGCCTTTCAGGTCATGCTCCTCGCCGCTGCCACGAACGCGCCCGACGCGGCCGCCGCCAATGCCGACGCCAGCGCCACCGTTTCCGCAACGACGCCGGTCGGCGGTGCCGCCGCTGCCGCGATGGCCGCTCCCGGAGCCGGCACGATCCCAGCAGCCGACCCCAACCTCCTCGCCGCCGCCGATGCCGGCGCGAACGCCGTCGCAATGACGGCGGCGCCCGCCACTCCTGCCGGCGCAACCGATCCGCTGTCGCTCCTCGCCGCGGCTGCAGCCGCCGCGACACCGCCTGCGGCGCCGAACGGCACGGCGCCAGCCGTTCCGCTTCCCGCCAACGGCACGGCGGCAACCGCAACCCCTCCGGTCCCCGCGCCCGCAGCCGCCCCGGCGTCATCCGGCGACATTGCCCTGATCGCCGCCGTTCAGCCGGCCGCGTCGGCACCAACGGCTCCGGATCCGTCCACCGCCGCGCCGCCGGCTGCGGCGGCCGCGTCGCCGGCGCCGATCGCGCCGGACACCCTCGTTGCCGCCCAGCAGGCGGCAGCGACGCTCGCCATGCAGGCTGCGACCGCCGCGTCTCCCAAGCCGGGAGCGCAGATCGCCGCGGCGCCTGCGGGCGAGCGGACGACACGGACCGCCGCCACCGATCCGGCACCGAAGGACGACGCCAAGAAAAGCACGGCGAGCGATGCCGCTCCGGCATCGCCGTCCGCGCCCGATGCGACACCGAACCCGGCCACCCTTGCCGACACCGCGCCGGCCGCCGTGCCGACGGCCGATCCGGCCGCGGCTTCGCAAGCGAACTCCGGCAACGCCACGCCGAGCGACGGCGGCAGCGCCCTGGCGGCGACGGCGATCGCCGCTCCCGGCGCCAATCCGCAGGCGCACCAGGTTTACGCCCAGGCGACCGACCGCGCCGCGGCGCTTCCGCAGGTCACCATCGATCAAGTGGCGATGCATCTCTCCAAGGCGGTGGGCGACGGCATCGATCGGCTGACGCTGCACCTCAAGCCGGCCGAGCTCGGTGCCATCGAGGTCAAGCTCGAGATGCGCGACGGCGACCTGTCCAAGGCCACCATCAGCGCCGACCGCCGCGACACGCTGAACCTTCTGCAGCAGGATTCGCAGCGCCTCGAGCGCGCGCTCGAAAGCGCCGGCATCCGCGCCGACGCCGGCAGCCTGTCCTTCAACCTGCGCGACGGCGGCGGCAACCGCTACCTGCCGAATTTCGCCCAGGGCAACGGCGGCACCGCGACGCCGCGCCTCGCCAGCACCGATAACACCCCGCCGATCAACGCGGCGGTGCTCGGTTACATCAATTCCCGCGCCGCCCACGGCGGCGTGGATATCCGAGTCTGATCGGAGGTTTCGTCATGACCAGCATCCTCTCCACCCCCATCACCAATTCCTCGACGTCCGCGGCGACGACGACCGCGACCGACGGGTCGAGCACGTCGTCGAAGGATTCCATCGCCGGCGACTTCAACAGCTTCCTGACGCTGCTGACGACGCAGCTCAAATACCAGGATCCGCTGTCGCCGATGGACACGACGCAGTTCACCCAGCAGCTCGCCATGTTCGCCAACGTCGAGCAGACGTCGAACGTCAACACGAACATGAAGTCGCTGATCTCCCTGACCAAGGGAAGCCAGGCCGCCTCGGCGATCGGCTACATCGGCAAGACGGTGCAGGTCGACAATCCGACCGCGGCGCTCAACGCCGGCCAGGCCAAGTTCACCTATTCGCTGGCGGGGACGTCCACCGCCACCGCCCTCGTCGTCTCCAACGCGCTCGGGCGTCCGGTCTTCGCGACGGCCGGGGAGACCGGCAGCGGGCCGCACAACTTCGTCTGGAACGGCACGGACAAGGACGGCAACGCGCTGCCGCCGGGTAACTACACGCTCGCCGTGTCGGCCGTCGACAAGAACGGCGCGCAGATTTCCGCGACCGTCGGGTCGCTCGGCGTCGTCGACGGCGTCGACAGCGCCAGCGACGGCACCGTCAACGTCGTCATCAACGGGGTGGAAGTGCCCCTGAGCAAAGTGGTTTCGGTCCAGAACTGAGAAACGGTCCAGGCGGACCGACAGCTACCCCCGTGCAATTCTGCATCGCGCGTGAGCGGGCAGACAGGATGTCCAAAGGAGACAGGAAATGAGTCTTTACGGCGCGCTTTCCGCAGGCGTTTCGGGCCTCAACGCCCAGTCCAACGATCTGGCGTTGATCTCGGACAACATCGCCAACCTCAACACCGTCGGCTACAAGGGCTCGTTCGGCCAGTTCTCGACGCTGGTCACCCAGCAGAGCCTGCCGAACTCCTACGCCGCAGGCGGCGTCAACTTCAATCGCATCTCGCAATTCGACCACCAGGGCATCCTCCAGTCGTCGGGCTCCCCCACCGACGTCGCCGTCGCCGGCAACGGCTTCTTCGTGGTCAACACCACCACGGCGCCGACGTCGTCCGACCAGTTCCTGTTCACCCGCGCCGGCTCGTTCCGCACCGACAACCTCGGCAACCTTCAGAACACCGCCGGCCTCTATCTGCAGGGCTGGCCGACCGACCCCACCGGAGCGCCGCTCACCACCAACACCTCGGTCCTGAGCAACCTTCAGACCGTCAACGTCGCCGGCGTTTCGGGGTCGGCGACGCCGACCAGCAACGTCCACCTCGGCATCAACCTTCCCGCCTCGGCGGCGAACGGCGAAAGCCACACCACCAACGTCGAGGTCTTCGACTCGCTCGGTGTCAACCACGACGTCGCCTTCACCTGGACCAAGAATTCGGTCAACCAGTGGAACTTCGCGACCCAGGCGCCGACCGGCGCGGCGATGATCGCGGCCCTGAACGGCTCCGGTCAGCCGTACTTCGCCCAGGGGCAGCTCAATTTCACCGGCCAGCCGGCCGACGGCGACACCGTCACCATCGGCGGCACGACCTACGAGTTCGACTCGAACGCGTCGGTCACCGGCGGCCATACGGCGGTGGCGATCGGCAGCTCGCTGCCGCTCACGCTGACGAACCTGGCGACGGCCGTCGGCGACCCGCGCGTCGCCGCCACCAGCAGCGCGATCACCATCACCCAGGCCCCGGCCGGCCAGGCCCTCACCGTCAATCCGAGTTCGTCGGCCATCACCCAGACCGCCTCGGGCAGCTTCACCGTTCCGGCTCTGACCGCCTACGGCGTCGGCCAGGTGACGTTCACCGCCCAGCCGGCCGACGGCGACACCCTCACCATCGGCGGCACGGTTTACGAGTTCGACTCGAACGCCTCCGTCGCCGCCGGCCACACCGCCGTGACGATCGGCGGCACACTCGCGGCGACGCTCGCCAACCTGGACACGGCCGTCACCGATCCACGATTCTCGATCCTCAATGGAACCACGGCGCAGGTCCTGCAATCGGCGGCCGGCGCACCTCTGACCGTGACGCCCGCCTCGGCGTCGATCTCCAGCGCCGCGTTCACGCTGGCGAACGCCAGTCCCGCCGTCAGCTTCAACGGCGACGGCACGCCGGCAACGTTCAACCTCGCCTCCCTGTCGATTACGGGCTGGTCATCGGGCGCCGCCAATTCGGCCATCTCACTCAACCTCGGCACCGCCAACGCCACCGGCGGCCTGACGCAGTTCTCGAATGACTACACCGTCAATCAGATCGATCAGAATGGCGTACAGTTCGGCGCCTTCAGCGGCGTCTCGATCAGCGACACCGGCATCGTCTCGGCCAACTTCGACAACGGCCTGTCGCGCGCCATCTACAAGATCCCGCTGGTCTCGTTCACCAACCCGAACGGCCTGGTCTCGAAGAACGGCAATGCCTTTCTCGCCAACAACAACTCCGGCGTGCCGGTTCTGGGATCGGCGAAGAACGGCGGCTTGGGCTCGATCGCGGCGGGCTCGCTCGAGACCTCCACGGTCGACCTCGGCACCGAGTTCACCAACATGATCATCGCCCAGCGCGCCTACTCGGCGAACACCAAGATCATCACCACCGTCGACCAGATGCTCACCGAACTGGTGCAGATGAAGCAGTAGCGAACGCCGCGGACCCGGCGCGGCATGCCGCGCCGGGTCTTTCCCTTTAAGGCTGCGTTAAGCTTGTCGGAGGAACGGCTTAACCATGTTCCTTAGCCGTTTTTAAACCCGCCTCCGCTACGGTCCTATGGTGACGCGACGCCCTCTTGCGATCGCGTGCGTGCGCGGGAGATTGAAAGTCATGGATCAAGGTTCAACGGGTCGGCTGAGAACCTTGCCTGCCCCGGGAGGGTATCCCTTGAGCCTCGAAGACCTGCCGCCGCCCAACACCAAGCGCTGGGTGGTGCGTCGCAAGGCCGAGGTCGTCGCGGCGGTGCGCCATGGACTCCTCAGCCTGGAGGAAGCCTGCAAGCGCTACACGCTGTCGATCGACGAGTTCCTGTCGTGGCAGCGGCTGATGGAGGCGCACGGCGTGCGCGGCCTGCGCGCGACGAAGGTGCAGACCTATCGCGGCGTCCCGGATCCGATGTCGTCCGAATCGTCGGAGCCGTGATCGCCGGCATCGCCGCTCTTCCGTAGCGCCTGCCGAGTTCCCCGTTTCGCACCCGACGCGAGCGCATCGGCGCGCGGAGCGAAGCATCCACAGGGCGGAAAAATTTTCCCGTCGGGCGGCAAAAATTGCCGCCCGTTAACGGCTTGTTCACCAGGGGTGACGCACCTTCCGTTGCGACGGTGCCCGTCCAGTTCGGCCGGGCACTCAACAGCGCAACCGTAGGTGGGACGTGCTCGAAATCCTGCGCAATCTCGGAGCGGCCCGGCTCGTCGTCGTCGCGAGCATCGTGGCGGCATCGATCGGCTTTTTCTTCTTCATCACCACCCGGCTGACCACCCCGAGCCTGGGCCTTCTTTATGCCGATCTCGACCCGGCCGACAGCGGCCGGATCGTCACCAAGCTCGAGGCCCTCAAAGTTCCCTACGAGCTCGGCGGCGGCGGCCAGATCATGGTCCCGAGCGACCAGATCCTGCGGCTGCGCATGAGCCTTGCCCAGGAAGGCCTGCCCACCGGCGGCAGCATGGGCTACGAGCTGTTCGATCGCTCGGAGGCGTTCGGCACGTCGAGCTTCGTGCTCGACATCCAGCATCTGCGCGCCCTCGAGGGCGAGCTCGCGCGCACCATCCGTTCCCTCAACTACGTCCGGAATGCGCGCGTCCACCTCGTGCTGCCCAAGCGCGAGGCCTTTTCCCGCGAGCCGACGGAAGCCTCCGCGTCGGTGCTGCTGCAGATGATCGGCGGCCGCCGCCTCAGCAAAACCGAGGTGTCGGCGATCGAGCACCTGGTCGCCTCGGCGGTTCCCAAGCTCAAGGCGTCGCGCATTTCGATCATCGACAATCAGGGCACGCTCCTCGCCAACGGCGAGAGCAAGGACGACAAGGGCACCGGCGCCGCCGGCGACGATCTGCGTCTCGCCTACGAAAACCGCCTTGCCCGCACCATCGAGGAAATGCTCGAGCGCACCGTCGGTCCCGGCCGGGTCCGCGCCGAGGTGACGGCCGACATGGACTTCGACCACGTCTCCACCACCAAGGAAACCTTCGATCCCGACGGTCAGGTGGTGCGCTCCACCCAGTCGGTCGAGGAGAAGGCCGCGAGCAAGGATGCCCAGCCGCAAACGGTGACGGTCGCCGCCAATCTTCCCGGCACGCCGCCCACCAACCCCGCGAACGACAGCAATTCGAACAACTCGAATCGCACCGAGGAGACGGTCAACTACGAGATCTCCAAGACCACCCAGACCCACGTCCGCGAGGGCGGCACCATCAATCACCTGTCGGTCGCCGTGCTGGTCGACGGCACCTATGTCGACGACGCGAACAAGAAGCGCGTCTATAAGCCGCGCAGCCCCGAGGAGATGCAGGCACTGACCAAGCTCGTGCAGTCCGCCGTCGGCTACGACGCCAAGCGCGGCGACAAGGTCGAGGTCGTCAACCTGCGCTTCACCCAGGGCGACGCGCCGGTCGAGGAGCCGACGCGGCCGCTATTCGGTCTCACCAAGAACGATTACATGCGCATCGCCGAGCTGGTGGTCATGGGGATGGTCGCCATCCTCATCCTCCTGATGGTGGTGCGCCCGCTGATGAAGCGCATCCTCGAATCGCTTCCCGATGCGATCGCATCCTCCAAGAACCTGATCTCGGAGTCGCTCGCCGCCGCGCAGAATCCCACCATGCTGCCGCCCGGAAGCTCCGGCATAGCCGGAGCCCTGGGAGGGCCGGCCGGCATCTCCGCCGACGCGCAGATCGACATGGCGCAGGTCGAGGGGCGCGTCCGCGAATCGACGGTCAAGAAGATCGGCGAGATCGTCGACAAGCACCCCGAGGAAGCCGTCAACATCATCCGCAACTGGATGTACCAGCAAGGCTAACGAGCCGCCGAGGACATCACGATGGCGCTTGCCAAAGACGATTACCGCTCGCTGACCGGCCAGGAGAAGGCCGCGATCCTGCTCCTCTCGCTGAACGAGGAGCAGACGGCGAAGCTCTTCTCGATGATGGACGACGAGGAGATCAAGGAGCTGTCGCAGACGATGGCAAGCCTCGGGCGCATCGCCTCGGGCGTGATCGAGCGGCTCTGCGTCGATTTCGTCGATCAACTCTCGTCGTCGGGCTCGCTGGTCGGCAGCTACGAAAGCACAGAGCGCCTCCTGCTCAAATCCATCAACAAGGAGCGCGTCGACAGCATCATGGAGGAGATCCGCGGACCGGCGGGTCGCACCATGTGGGACAAGCTCGGCAACGTGAACGAGCAGATCCTCGCTTCCTATTTCAAGAACGAGTATCCGCAGACCGTAGCCGTGGTGATGACCAAGATAGGCCCGGCACATGCCGCGCGCGTCCTCACCCTTCTGCCCGAAGTGTTCGCGATGGAAGTGGTCGCGCGCATGCTGCGCATGGAGACGGTGCAGAAGGACATTCTCGACGGCGTCGAGAAGACGCTGCGCACCGAATTCATGTCGAATCTCGCCCGCACCAATCGGCGCGATCCGCACGAGGTCATGGCGGAAATCTTCAACAACTTCGATCGCTCCACCGAATCGCGCTTCTTCGCCGCCCTCGAGGAACGCAACCGCGAATCGGCGGAGAAGATCAAGGCTCTCATGTTCACCTTCGAGGATCTGCAGAAGCTCGATCCGATCGGCATCCAGACGCTGCTCCGCGCCGTCGAGAAGTCAAAGATGGCGATCGCCCTCAAAGGCGCGTCGGAGACGCTCCGCAACCTGTTTTTCACCAACATGTCCGAGCGCGGGGCCAAGCTCTTGCGCGAGGAGATGGAGGACATGGGTCCGGTGCGGCTGCGCGACGTCGACGAATCGCAGATGTACATGGTCAACATCGCCAAGGATCTCGCCGAGAAGGGCGAGATCGTCATCGCCGAGAACAAGGAGGACGAGGAGCTCGTCTACTGAGCATGACCTCCGCAGCAATCAAGATGGTCGGCAATACGGTCGAGAACATGATCCGCAAGTTCGACTTCGGCGCCCGCTTCGACGAGCCGGCGCCGCGCGCCGGCGCGCCCGAGCCGCCCAAGTACGGCGAAGCCGAGCTTTCGGCCGCGCGCGAAGCGGGCCGTCTCGACGGCGTCACCCAGGGACGGAGCGAGGCCGAAGCGTCGCTCGCCGCCCACGTCGCAACGACGCTCGAAAAGGCCGCCGCCGCGGTTGGCGACCTGATCGCCGACCGCGAGCGTCTGCAGCAGGATCTGGCGACCGACAGCGTCCGTACCGTGATGGCGGTGCTCGAGCGGGCGATGCCCGAGCTCGCCCGCCGCAATGCGCTGACGGAGATCGAAGGGCTGATCCGCACCTGTCTCGGCGAGCTGTACGACGAGCCACGCGTCGTCATTCGCGCCGCCGATGCGATGATCGACGCCCTGCATGAGAACGTCGACCGCATCGCCACCGCCTGCGGTTTCACCGGCAAGATCGCGCTGCTCGGCGACCCCGCCATGGCATTCACCGACTGCCGGGTGGAATGGGCCGACGGGGGCGCCGAAAGAAGCTTCGAGGCGACGTGGCGGGCGATCGAAGCCGCCATCGACCGCAATCTCGGCGCCGACCCTCACGCTTCAGCCACCGCTTCGAACCAACTCTAGGCGTCAGCCAGCGCCGAAACCTCCACAGGAGACAACCCATGGCCGACAACGACGAACTCAATCTCGAAGACGCCACCACGCCGGAGAACTCCGCGGAGGCCGCCGAAGAGCGCGCCGAGCAGGTCCACACCGCTTCGGAGCTGTCGGCCGTCTATGACGTGCCGGTGCAGGTCTCGGCCGTGCTGGGCCGCGCCCACATGCAGGTCAGCCAGCTTCTCAAGCTCGGCCGCGGCGCGGTGGTCGAGCTCGACCGCAAGGTCGGCGAGGCCATCGACATCTACGTCAATAACCGCCTTGTGGCGCGCGGCGAGGTCGTCGTCGTCGACGATCGCCTCGGCGTCACCATGACCGAAATCGTCAAAGCCGAGCACGCGTAAACCGCAGTTCACCTGCGAGCGAGGAGACTTCCCATGCGTTTGATCATCGTCGGCGCACTCAATGGCCAGATCGGGGCCGCAAGCAAGATCGCCATCGCCCGGGGCGCCAAGGTCGGCCATGCGGACGACATCGATGCCGCCTTGGCGGCGCTGCGCTCGGGCCAGGGCGCGGACCTGCTGATGGTCGACGTCCGCCTCGACATCCGCAAGCTGGTGGACAGCCTCGCGAACGAGCGCATCTGCGTTCCGGTGGTCGCCTGCGGGATCGGCAACGATCAGGCCGCGGCGGTCGCCGCGATCCGCGCCGGGGCGAAGGAATATGTTCCGCTGCCGCCCGACGCCGAGCTCATCGCCGCGGTGCTGGAAGCGGTGACGGAGGAATCCTCGGCCATCATCCACCGCGATCCGGTGATGGTGCAGACGCTCAGGGTCGCCGATCAGGTCGCCCAGTCCGACGCCACCGTGCTGATCACAGGCGAGTCCGGCACCGGCAAGGAGCTCCTGGCGCATCACATTCACCTGAAATCCCGCCGCTCCGGACAGAAATTCATCTCCGTCAACTGCGCGGCGATTCCCGACACGCTCCTCGAATCCGAGCTGTTCGGCCACGAGAAGGGCGCCTTCACCGGCGCCGTCGCGCGCCGCATCGGCAAGTTCGAGGAAGCGAACGGCGGCACGCTGCTGCTGGATGAAGTCACCGAAATGGAGCCCCGGCTGCAAGCCAAGCTGCTGCGCGTGATCCAGGAGCGCATCGTCGACCGTCTGGGCGGCGGCCAGCCGGTGAAGGTCGACATCCGCCTCATCGCCACCACCAACCGCAACCTCGAGGAAGCGGTGCGCGACGGCAGCTTCCGCGAAGACCTCTTCTTCCGCCTCAACGTGATCAACATCCGCATGCCGGCGCTGCGCGAGCGCCCGCAGGACATCGACGTCCTGGCCGAGCATTTTTCCGCCAAATACGCCGATATGAACGGAATCGCCCGGCGGCCGATCGGCCCGGAGACCCGCCTCCGGCTGCGCGCCCACGGCTGGCGCGGCAACGTCCGCGAGCTCGAGAACACCATGCATCGCGCGGTTCTGCTGGCTCAGGGCGAAACGATCGAGCCCGAAGCTGTGGTGCTGTCGTTCGATACCGGCGCCAACCCGGCATTGAATCCCGCTCCGGCCGGACCCGTGTCGTCGGAGGCGACCCGGGCGGTGAACGGCGGAGCGCCGATGGTCGGCCGCACCGTCGCCGAGATGGAACGCGACCTCATTCTCAATACGCTTCAGCATTGCTTCGGCAACCGCACCCACGCGGCCACCATCCTCGGCATCTCGATCCGGACGCTTCGCAACAAGCTCAAGCAGTACGCGGTGGACGGAGCCGGCGTGATGCCGGTGCGCGAAATCGACCAGATGGCGGTGCACGGTTGATCGGTCCCGTCCGGATTTAGCGCACCATGGCCCCTTCCCCCGCCGCCGCCACGGATACCGCCGGCCCGACGGCCTTGAGCAACGGTCTCGGCTGGATCAGCCGGCGCAGCGACCTTTTGCTGGCGCTCGGCCTCATTGCCATTCTGATGGTCCTGATCCTGCCGATGCCGCGCTGGCTGATGGACATGAGCCTCGCGCTGTCGTTCACCTTCTCGGTCCTGATCCTGATGACCGTGCTGTTCATCGGACGGCCGCTCGACTTCTCGACCTTTCCGACGGTTCTGCTGATCTCGACGATGCTCCGGCTGGCGCTGAACCTCGCCTCGACGCGGCTCATTCTCTCGCACGGCCACGAGGGCGCCGACGCCGCCGGAAAGGTCATCGAGGCCTTCGGCAATTTCGTCATGGGCGGCAACTTCGTCATCGGGCTGATCGTCTTCGGCATCTTGGTGATCGTGAACTTCGTCGTCATCACCAAAGGTTCCGGGCGCATCGCCGAGGTGGCGGCACGGTTCAGCTTGGACGCCATGCCCGGCAAGCAGATGGCGGTCGACGCCGATCTGTCGGCCGGCCTCATCAACGAGAACGAGGCGCGCTCGCGCCGCAAGATTCTCGAGGACGAGAGCACCTTTTTCGGCGCCATGGACGGCGCCGCGAAATTCGTGCGCGGCGACGCCATCGCCGGGCTCCTCATCACCTTCATCAACATCGTCGGCGGCATCGTCATCGGCGTCGCCCAGAAGAATCTCGGCTTCGCCGCCGCCGCGCAGAACTACACCGTGCTGACCGTCGGCGACGGCCTGGTGACGCAGATTCCGGCGCTGATCGTCTCCACCGCCGCCGGCATGCTGGTCTCCAAGGCCGGCGTGCACGGCTCCGCCGACAAGGCCCTGATGAGCCAGCTCGGCGGCTACCCGGCCGCGCTCGGGCTGTCGTCGTTCCTCCTCGTGCTGATGTCGGTGCTGCCCGGCATTCCGATGCTGCCGTTCCTTCTGCTCGCGGCCGGCACCGGCGGCGCGGCCTGGTCGGTTTCGCGAAAGCAGGCGAGGAAGGCGGTCGAGGAGGCCCAGATCGCCGCCCAGGCGGCTGCGCCCGCGCCGCTCGCCGAGGAGCCGATCGCCTCGATCCTGCAGATGGACTACGTGCGGATCGAGCTGGGCTACGGACTTCTCACCCTGATCAACGGCGACACCGGGCAGCGCCTCACCGATCAGATCAAGGCGCTGCGCCGCCAACTTGCGGCCGACATGGGCTTCGTGCTGCCGAGCGTCCGCATCCAGGACAACATGCAACTCCCCGCCAACGCCTACGTCGTCCGCGTCAAGGAGATCGAAGCCGGCCGGGGCGATCTGCGTCCCAACATGCTGCTGATCATGGATCCCAAGGGCGACAAGATTCCGCTCGCCGGCGAGGAGACCACCGAGCCGACCTTCGGCCTACCGGCGATGTGGGTGGTCGAAGGGCTCCGCGAAGAGGCTGCGTTCCGCGGCTACACCGTGGTCGATCCCGCCACCGTCATCACCACACATCTCACCGAAGTGGTGAAGGATCACATGGCGGACCTCCTCTCCTACGCCGAGACCCAGAAGCTCCTCGACGATCTCCCCAAGGAGCAGCAGAAACTCATCGCCGACATGGTGCCGAGCCAGATCTCGGTTTCCGGCATCCAGCGCATCCTCCAGAATCTCCTCAGCGAGCGCATCTCGATGCGCGACCTGCCGACCATCCTTGAGGGCATCGCCGAAGCGGTCAGCTACACCCACAACGTCAACGCGATCACCGAGCACGTGCGCGCCCGTCTTTCGCGCCAGATCAGCGACGCCAACCTGGCACCCGGCGGCTACATCCCTCTGGTGGCGCTCAGCCCGACCTGGGAACAGACGTTCGCCGAGGCGATCGTCGGCAAGGGCGACGATCGCCAGCTCGCCATGCCGCCGTCGAAGCTTCAGGAGTTCATCCATGGCGTGCGTCAGCACTTCGAGCGCCACGCCATGATGGGCGAGGCGCCGGTGCTGCTCACGAGCCCCACGGTGCGGCCGTTCGTGCGTTCGATCGTCGAGCGCTTCCGGCCGTCGACCGTGGTGATGTCGCAGAACGAGGTTCATCCCAAGGCCCGCATCAAGACCCTGGGTCAGCTTTAGGAGACGAGGCGCGCGATGCGGCTCAAGGTCTTTCACGCGGCATCGGTGGCGGACGCCATGGCGGAGATCCGCCGCACGCTCGGCGACGACGCCGTCATCGTCGGCACTGAGACCGCCGTCGACGGCGTGCGCGTCACGGCAGCGGTCGATGCAACGGCACCGTCGACGGCCGTCGACGGCGCGCCGCCGGCGGATATCGCCGACACCCTCTACGACCGCCTCGATCACCACCGGGTTCCCGCGCCGATCGCCGAAAGGCTCCTCGGCATGGCGCTGGCACTCGGCAGCGACGATCCCGTGCTCGCCCTCGGCGGCGCGCTCGATGCGGCGTATTCCTTCCGGCCGCTGCCCGCCGACGGCGAACCGCGGCGCCTCCTCCTAGTCGGATCGCCCGGCCAGGGCAAGACGGTAACAGCCGCCCGCCTTGCCGCGCGCGCGGTTCTTGCGCGTCGGCCGGTTCAGGTGATCGCGGCCGACATGGCCCGCGCCGGAGCGTTCGCCCAGATCACCGAACTGTGCCGCCCGATGGGCCTCAAGCCGCAGCCGTGGAGTCCGTCCGCTTCGCTCGCCGCCGGCGACGATTTCGTCATCGTCGACGGTCCCGGCGTCGATCCGTTCGACCTCTCCGAGCGTGCCGCGATCGAGGACATCGTCGCCGCGACCGGCGCCGAGCCCGTCCTGGTGTTCGCGGCCGGAAGCGAGGCGGAGGATGCCGCCGAGATCGCCGCGGCGTTTCGCGCCTTGGGCGCACGCCGCATGATCGTCACCCGTCTCGATGCCGCCCGCCGCCTCGGCGGCATTCTGGCCGCCGCCGAATCGGGGCTTGCCGTCGCCGAAGCGGGCATCGGCCGCACGCTTGCCGAAACGCTGGTCGCGATGACGCCGCTGGCGCTTGCGCGCCTTCTCATCGGCGGCCCGCAGGTCATGAACGCCGCCGGTGGCGGCGGCCGCGAGAAAGCCGCATGACCGCCCTGACCTCCTCTCTTTGGCGCCAGCCGGCCACCGGCACCCGCCGACTGATCTCCGTCGCCTCCGGCAAGGGCGGCGTCGGCAAGACCTGGCTCGCCATCACCCTCGCCCACGCGCTCGCCCGCATGGGCAAGCGCGTCCTGCTGTTCGACGGTGATCTCGGTCTCGCCAACGTCGACGTCCAGATCGGCCTCAAGCCGATGCGCGATCTGGGCGCGGTCCTGGCCGGACGCCTTCCGCTCAAGGCCGCGGCCCTGCCGGTGGAAAACTGCGGCTTCGACATCGTCGCCGGGTCGTCGGGCTCGGGCAGCCTGGCGCTTCTGCCGGCCGTGCGCATCCAGCGCCTCGTTGACGATCTCATGGCGCTCGCCGCCACCTACGACCATGCCATCGTCGACGTCGGCGCCGGGCTCGACCGCACGGTCCGGTTCCTCGCCGGGTGCACCGACACGTGCCTCGTCGTCACCACCGACGAGCCGACGGCGCTGACCGACGCCTATGCCTTCATGAAGGTGATGCGGGCCGACCGGGCGCCGACCGACATGGGCGTCGTCGTCAACATGGCGGCGAGCGAGCGTGCCGGCGAACGCACCCATGCGACGCTGGCCAAGGCCTGCGAATCGTTCCTGCGATTCACGCCGGCGCTGTTCGGCCTGGTGCGCCGCGACGGCAGGGTCGCCGAAGCGATCCGCGCCCAGACACCCCTGCTCACCCGCCATCCCTCGGCGGATGCCGCCGTCGACATCGAAGCGCTGGCGCGGCGGCTGATTGCCGCCGGCGGAGCGGGCGGCCGGTGAGCGACGCCCTGAAGCCGCTCGCGGCAGCGACGACCGCCATCGCCGCGACGGCGGCGATTGCCAACGCGGTCGCGACCGCCTCGGCGCCGGCTGCAAGCCTGCCGCCGGCGCTCGCCGAGCTGACGGTCGGCAACATGCTGGCCGGCATCGTCGTCGAGCGCGGGCGCGGCAGCGTCCTCCTCAAGACCGACAAGGGCCTCATTCCGCTCCTGACCAACATGGCGCTCAAGCTCGGTGCCGAGGTGGTGCTCGAAGTGCAAAGCGCCGGTGCGCAACTGCGCTTTGCCATCGTCTCCGTCGACCGCCGGCCGCCCGGGTCGGCCGCCGGCGAGGCGATGCAGGGCATGCCCTCATCGGAGCTCATGCCACCATCCGGGCGCAGCGATGGGAGCGCGCCGTCCCTGCCGGCGACGACGGCACGCAACCCTCTGGCCGGGCGCATCGTGATGGCGGACATCATCGCGCCGCCGGAGACCGGCAGCCGGCCGTCCAGTGCCGATTCCCTTCCGACGCTGCTCCGCCGCATGGAAGCGCTGACGGCTACCTTCGCGACCGCTGCGGTCGACAGAGCGGTGGGCGCCGCTGCCGCGGAGCCGCTCCCCGTCATTCCGACCACCGAAGCGCTCGAGCGGATTGTCGCCGCGATCGCGCCGTCATTGCCCGAGACGGTCGAAGTCCTGCTCGGTCCCGCATCGGCCAAGCCGACGCCGACCGCGCCACCCCCAGCGACGGGCGGCGCATCGGGGCCTGAAGAAGACGTCGCTGCGCATGCAACGCCGGTCCAGCGATCGCCAACCGGAGCGGCCGAGAATCGGACACCCGATGTTGCCGTCGCCGCTGCGGCAAATCCCAGCGCAGCGGCCGAAACCCGTGCGTCCGCCGCCGCCCTGGAGAATCCGAGCAGCGCGGCCCCGACCCGCGCGCCCGCCACCGCCGCCGCCGTGGAGAATCCCAGCGCAGCGGCCGATGCCACCCCAGCCGTTCGCCCGCCCAAGCCGATCGCGATCCGGCTTATCGATAGTCTCGCGCCGTTGCCGAACGGCGGCACGCGCGCGCCGTCGATCCGCATTCCGCAGGCCGGCGGCGATTCCATCGTACTGCTCGGCACCGTCGTCGGCGGTAATTCCAAAAGCGTGGACCTTGCCACGCCGATCGGCACCTTGCGTCTGCCGGTCGCCGGAGGTCCGGCGATCGGATCGCAGATCGCGTTCGAAATGGTGATGCCGCCTCAAGGCGAGGTCCGCAACGCGCCGGAGGAATCTCCCGCAAGCCCGACAGCCGCCTTGCCGCAGAGGACGCTCGCCGCCGATCCGCCGAAGGACTGGCCGGCGCTGCGCGACGCGATCGCCGCGCTGCCCCAGGACAGCGATGTCGGCACTGCCCTCGTCCCACGGCCGGGCGCGATGCTGGGCCCCGCTCTGCTAGCGTTTCTCTCCGGCCTTCGCGCCGGCGGCGGCGCCAAGGCGTGGCTCGGCGCCACCGCCGTCGACGCCCTGGAATCGACCGGGCGGGCGCGCCTGATCGAGCGCCTCGGCCAGGAGATCTCCACCCAGGCAAGCGCCGCCTCCCAGGTCGACAGCGATGGCTGGCAGACCATGGCCGTGCCGATCCTGATCGGGGCACGGATCGAGGAAGTGCGTTTTCACGTCCACAAGCGGCGGAACGGCAAGAACGGCGGCGATGCCGGCAGCCGCTTCGTCGTCGAGGCGACGCTGTCGGCGCTCGGGCCGTTGCAGCTCGACGGCCTCGTGCGGGCGAGCCGCTTCGATCTGATCGTCCGCACCGCCCGGCCGCTGCCGGAGACGATGCGCCGCGACATCGAGACGCTGTTTGCGAAATCGCTCTCCGAGACGGCGTACCGCGGCGGCGTCAGCTTTCGCGGCGACGCGGCGACGCCGGCAAGCCTCGGCCGGCTTCAGACCCCGCGTGGCGCCGGCGTGGTCGTGTGAGGGAATTGCCGCCGCACTCCGCTGCGGAGCGCTACGCGGCGCCTTCCTTCTTGTTGCGGCGATAGAGCGTCAGGCCGATCTCGTCGAGCGTCGCCTGCTCGCTCCGCCGCGTCCGCTCCTCGGCAAGACGCACTTCGCGCGATTTGACGACGTCGAACTTCTTGAGCTCGCGGAACGCCTCGGCCACTTCGTCCGAGGCGGCCTGGGCCTGGCCCTCGGCTTCGGCCAGCGACTGCTCGAGCCGGCGGCGGCGCTCCACCGCCTCGGCGGCGAAGGATCCGAATCCGAACGACGCCTCGGCCGAAGCGGATGCAACCGCGCCTTCCTGGGTGACGCTCTCGCCGAGCTTGCGGATCTCATCGCGCAGCACGCCGGCCAGATGCTCGAGCTCGACGAGCTTGAGGCGCTTTTCGTCGAGCCTCCACCGGTGCAGCCGGATCAATCCGTCGAGCGCCTTCATAACGCGTCCTTCTCCAGAATGGCGCTGAGGCGCGCATAGCCGGCGGCGAGATCGGTCCGCTCAGCGCGGTCCTGGCGCAGGAATTCCTCGATCAGCGGGTAGTAGTGGATCGATTCGTCGGTGCGCGGGTCGGATCCTGCCCGGTAGGCGCCCAGGCGAATCATCTCGGCCATGTCTTCGTAGGCGGCGAGCAACTGGCGCGCGCGCGTGACCAGCGCGGATTCGTCGGGGTCGTTGCAGTCGGGCATAGTGCGCGAAATGCTCTTGAGGATGTTGATCGCGGGATAGCGCCCGCGCTCGGCGATCGAGCGTTCGAGCACGATGTGGCCGTCGAGAATGCCGCGTACGGCATCCGCCACCGGCTCGTTGTGATCGTCGCCTTCGACCAGCACCGAGAACAGGCCGGTGACCGTGCCATCCCCGGTGCCGGGGCCGGCGCGTTCCAGGAGCTTCGGCAGCTCGGCGAACACGCTCGGCGTGTAGCCTTTGCTGGTCGGCGGCTCGCCGGCGGAGAGCCCGATCTCGCGCTGCGCCATGGCGAACCGGGTGACCGAGTCCATCATGCAAAGGACGTCGGCATCGCGGTCGCGGAAATACTCGGCGATGGCGAGAGTCATGTAGGCGGCCTGGCGGCGCATCAGCGCCGGCTCGTCGGAGGTCGCGACGACCACCACCGAGCGCGCGAGGCCTTCGGGTCCCAGATCCTTGGTGATGAATTCCTGCACCTCGCGGCCGCGCTCGCCGATCAGGCCGATGACGTTGACGTCGGCGGTGGTGTAGCGGGCGATCATGCCGATCAGCACCGACTTGCCGACGCCGGAGCCCGAGAAGATGCCCATGCGCTGGCCGCGGCAGCAGGTCAGGAAGGTGTTGAGCGCGCGGATGCCGAGATCGATCTTGCCTTCGACACGGCGGCGGGCGTGCGCCGATGGCGGGCTCGCCCGCAGGAGATAGGGCTCCTCGCCCTCGGGGAGCGGCCCCAAGCCGTCGACCGGCTCGCCGAGAGCGTTGATGACGCGACCGCGCCAGGCCGGGCTCGGACGGATCGCCATCTCGCGCTCGACCACGTCGGCGCGGCAGCCGAGCCCGATGCCTTCCAGCGGGCCGAACGGCATCAGCAACGCCCGGCCGGAGCGGAAGCCCACGACCTCGCACAGAAGCTCGCTGGCGCCGCGCCGCTGCACCCGGCAGTGGTCGCCGACCGACAGCCGCCGCTGCACGCCGCCGACCTCGAGCAGGAGCCCCTGGACCGACGTCACCCGACCGTAAAAGCGGTATTGAGGGATTTGTTCCAGACTGGCGTTCAGAACCCGAAGCGCATCGGCCACAGCGCGACCTCGACAAAAATTGATCGTCTTTTCAGCCGATGGACAACTCTGTCCAGCCGGCGGGAAGCGAGGCCACTATCGCTTGTGACGGCTTAAGGCCCGGTAAACCTTCCCATGGATTTTCCCGAACCTCGACGGTTTCGGACCGTTGCAAGCCCAGCCGCCATTTAAGGGAATGTTAACTTGCCGCCCCCCATCATGGCCCTTAAGGTTAATGTCGTCTAAAGGGGCTAGCCCGAATACGGGTTTGGACGAAAAGAGGGGAACAATGCGTGTCCTTCTGGTCGAAGATGATACGACCACTGCAAAAAGCATCGAGTTGATGCTCAAGTCCGAGGGGTTCGTGGTCGATACGACGAACCTGGGTGAAGACGGGCTCGAGATCGGCAAACTCTACGATTACGACATCGTCATCCTGGACCTGATGCTGCCCGACATGGATGGCTACGAGGTTCTGCGCCGCCTGCGGGCGGCGCGCGTCACCACGCCGGTTCTGATTCTGTCCGGGCTCGCCGAGCCCGACAACAAGATCAAGGGGCTTGGCTACGGCGCCGACGATTACCTGACGAAGCCGTTCGACAAGGGCGAGCTCGTCGCCCGCGTCAACGCGATCGTCCGCCGCTCGAAGGGCCACGCCGAATCGGTGATCCGCACCGGCAAGCTGACGGTCAATCTCGATGCCCGCACGGTCGAGGTCGACGGCGAGGCCGTTCACCTGACCGGTAAGGAATACGGAATCCTCGAGCTTCTCTCGTTGCGCAAGGGCACCACGCTCACGAAGGAGATGTTCCTCAATCATCTCTACGGCGGCATGGACGAGCCGGAGCTCAAGATCATCGACGTCTTCATCTGCAAGTTGCGCAAGAAGCTCGCCACCGCCACCCACGGCGACAACTACATCGAGACCGTGTGGGGCCGGGGCTATGTCCTGCGCGATCCGGCGGAAGCCGCGCGCGCGGCGAAGGACTCGCGCAAGGCCGCCGCTTCGGCGTAATCCGCCTCCGTCAAAAGAAAAAAGCCCGGCCGCGTGGCCGGGCTTTTTTCATGCGTGGCAGGATGCGCTCAGGCGCGCGCGGCCGGCCGGATCGGCGAGGCAGCCTGGGGCTGAGCGGCGGCGGAGGTTGCCGGGCGCGGTGCGGCCGGCGGCGTCTCGTCCCAGATCGCGCCGACGGAATCGGTGGTCGCATACAGCCCGCGTTGCCCGGCTACGGGGCGGAACGCCTCGGAAACGCCGAGCACGGTCTCGGCGCCGCCGAGATAGAGAATTCCATCCTCCCGCATCCGCTCGCGGATGCGGGCCAGCACATCGGCCTTGGTCGGCTGATCGAAGTAGATCAGCACGTTCCGGCAGAACACCACGTCGAAGACCCCGAGCGCCTTCATGTCGGAGAGAAGGTTGAACTCGCGGAAGTTGATCATGGCGCGAAGCTGCGGCGCGATCTCCCAGCTCTCCGCCTTCTGACCGAAATGCTTCAGGAGCATCTGCACGGGAAGCCCGCGCTGCACCTCGAATTGCGAATAGAGGCCGGCCCGCGCCTTGGCGAGCACGCCGGGCGCGATGTCGGTGGCGATGATGTCGACCCGCCAGCCCTGGAGCAGGGCGCTGGCTTCCGTCAGTTGCATCGCCAGCGTGTAGGGCTCTTGGCCGGTCGAGCAGGCAGCCGACCAGATGCGGAGTTCCTTGCTCGCCGCGCGGCGGACCAGGAGGCGCGGTAGCACGATCGTCTTGAATTGCTCGAACGGCTTGATGTCGCGGAAAAAGAACGATTCGTTGGTCGTCATGGCCTCGACCACGGCCGCCATCAGGCGCCGGTTGCGGCCGGCACGGACCTCCGCGGCGATGTCGTCGACGCTTTTCAGGCCGTGCGCGCGCGCCACCGGCACGAGGCGCGATTCGAGGAGATAGCTCTTGTCCTCGGCGAGCGCCAATCCTGACTGCTCCTTGAGGAACTTGGCGAGGAGCTGGAAGTCGGCGGGGATCATGCCGCCCTCCCCTGGCCTGCGCTTTCCACGAACGCGACGAGGTCGTCGATCGGCTTCACGATGCTGCAGAGGCCGTCGTTGGCGACAGCGCCCGGCATGCCCCAGACGACGCTCGACGCTTCGTCCTGGGCGATGACCACCCCGCCTCCTTCGACGACCGCGCGGCAGCCCCTGAGGCCATCCTGCCCCATGCCGGTGAGAATGACGGCCAGCAGCGACGAGCCCCACACCTGGGCCATGCTGCGCAGCATCGGATCGACCGACGGACGGCAGAAATTCTCGGGCGCATCCTGATGGAGACGGATGCGGACGTGCGGCCCGTCGCGCCACACCGTCATGTGGAAATTCCCCGGCGCGACGTAGATGCGCCCGGCGACCAGCGCCTCGCCTTCCTTGGCTTCGGCGCACGCGCGCCCGGTCGAGCGGGCGATGTTGTCGGCCAGGATGGCGGTGAAGGTCGGCGGCATATGCTGCGTCACGAGCACCGGGCCGGCGAACGACTTCAGGGACTTGAACAGCCGGATCAGAGCTTGCGGGCCGCCTGTGGACGAGCCGACCGCGAGGGCTTCGATGGGACGGATGCGGAAGGGACGCAGCGCGAACACAGGGATTTTCGGCGCGACGACGCTCGGCGCCGAGGCCGCGTTCCAGGACGGAAGACCGGCGGCGCGACGGTAAGCGGCCCCCAGCGCGCGCACGCGGCTGACCAGCTCGCGCTTGAAATCGTCGCTCGCGGAAATCTCGCGCGTCGCCGTCGGCTTCGGGATGTAATCGGCGGCGCCCAGATCCAGCGCCTTGAGGCTGATCTCGGCGTTCCGCTGGGTCAGCGTCGACGCCATGACGATCTTCAGGTTGCGGTCGATCGCCAGCAGGCGCGGCAACGCGCCGAGGCCGTCGAGCACCGGCATCTCGATGTCGAGCACGACGACGTCGACGGGGGTTTGCGCCAAGAGGCGCACCGCCTGCTCGCCGTTGCTCGCGGTCGTGGCGACGACGATATCGGGCTCGCTCTCGAGCGTGCGCGCGATAATGCCGCGAATCACCGCCGAATCGTCGACGATCATCACCCGGTACCGAGTCGCCGCGGTAACGATATTGGCCTGACGCGCAGGAGGCGGCTGCACAGGGCTCATTCCGGCGTCCTCGGGACTGGAGCGTTCAAGGATGCCTCAGATCAGCCCGACCTGGGCGAATTTGGTTTCGATGATGTCGCGATCGAACGGCTTCATGATGTATTCGTTCGCGCCGGCAACGATGGCTTCCTGAATCCGCGACATTTCGTTTTCGGTGGTGCAGAAGACGACGACCGGCACGCCGCCGCCGTCGCTCGCGCGAAGCGCCTTGAGAAAGCCGAGTCCGTCCATTATCGGCATATTCCAATCGAGCAGGACCACGTCGGGCATCTGGCGCCGGCACGCATCGAGCGCGAGCTGCCCGTTTTCCGCCTCCGAGATCGTGAAATTGAGACCTTCGAGAATCTTTCGCGCCACCATGCGGACGACCTTCGAATCGTCGACGATGAGACAGGACTTGGTGACGGACATGGCACTAAACCTTCGGGCGCGCGACGTTCAGGCGGCCTTGGCGTGCGTCAAATCGAGCAGTCGCTCGATCTCCAGGATGACCAGCAGTCGCCCGTCGAGCTGGTAGATGCCGGATGTCACGTCCTGCCACAACGGGTCGAGCGTCGCTGGGTTAGGCTCGAACGCGCTCGCCGGCAGCGACATGACCTCGCCCGCCGAATCCATGATGAGGCTGTAGAGCTCGCCGTTGTGATCAACGACGACGCTCATGCCGGACTGACCGCCCGCGCGCTCGGGCAGGCCCATGCGCCTGCGGAGATCGATCGCCGTGACGATGCGGCCGCGCAGGTTGAGCGAGCCCGCGACCTCGACCGGCGCCAGCGGGATGCGGTTGATGCGCTGCGGTCCCAGCACGTCCTGGACGCTGTGGATCGGCACTCCGAACAATTGGTCGGCCACCATCAAGGTGACATAGACCCGCTCCTCGGCCGGAGCGCTGGCGCCTTGCGTGCTTGACGTGGTCATGCGGCACCTTGGAGGTTGAGGAGGGTCTGCGAGACTTTGGCGACGATCGCCTCGCGGTCGAACTTGGCAGCGAGGTCGTCGAAACCGGCGGCCTGGCCGCGCTGCAGATCGGCGGGGTTGGCGGCGAGCGCCACCAGAGGCGTTTCCTGCCAAGCGCCGCCCGCCCGCACCTTATGGGCGAACTCGCAACCGTCGACGCCCGGCATCTCGATATCGCTGACGATGACATCGAACGTCTCGCCCCGATCGCGGAGCCGCAACGCTTCCTCGGCGCTTTCGACTGCGGTGACGCTGTAGCCCGCCACCGACAGAAGCGGCGACAGCAGGTTGCGGAAGAACGAGCTGTCGTCCACCAGCAGAACCCGCTTGTGATCGCGGTCGGCGCCCGGTTTGTGCCAATCGCCGAAAATGCGTCCCATATAGTGGGCGACGTCGATCACGTCGGTCGCCTTGCCGGCGATCACGGCCGAGCCGAGCACGCCCGCCTGGCCGCTCGAAATCTCGAGCGCAATGCGGTCTTCGACGATGTCGGTGATTTCGTCGACCATCAGGCCCATCGAGCGCTCGTCGTCGGTGAAGACCACCACCGGCTGACGCCCTTCGCTCTTCATCGACGCCGTGGCATCGATCGCGATCAGCGGCATGAGCTGACCGCGATACTGCACCACCGGCATGCCGTTGGTGCGCTCGATCGCGGCAATGTCGATCTCCTCAAGGCGCGCAACCAGCGACAGCGGGACCGCCTTCGGTGCGGAACCGCCGGCACGGAACAGAAGGATCGCCGAGCGATCCTCTCCAGAAGCCGAGTCGTGCGCTTCCTCGGCGCCGCGCTCCTCGCCGATCTCGGTGGCGCCGCTCTCGCCGGCGATGCCGTTGGGATCGAGAATCATCACAACCGAGCCGTCGCCGAGAATGGTGTTACCGGAATAGAGCGAGATATCGCGGAGAATTGGCGCCACCGGCTTGACGACGATTTCCTCGGTATCGAAGACGCGATCGACGATGATGCCGAAGTGCTGGTTGCCGACGGCGGTGACGATGATGAACGCTTCCTCGGGCTCGCCGCCGGTCGCGGCGTCGAGGTCGAGGAGCCGGCGCAGCGACACCAGCGGCAGCAGCTTCTCACGCAGCCGGAGCACCGGCGTGCCGTTGATCTTTTCGATGGCGTTGTCGGACTTGCTCCCCGCGCGCACCAGCTCGATGACGTTGATCTGGGGAATGGCAAAGCGCTCGTCGGCGCACGCGACGATCAGCGCCGAGACGATAGCGAGGGTGAGCGGGATCTTGATGGTGAACGTCGAACCCTTGCCTTCCACCGACTTCAATTCGATCGTGCCGCCGATCTTCTCGATGTTGGTGCGCACGACGTCCATGCCGACGCCGCGGCCGGAGACGTTGGTGACTTTCTCGGCGGTCGAGAAGCCGGGGCGGAAGATGAGCTGCTGGATTTGGCACTCGCTCATCTGCGCGAGATCGGTCTCGGTCGCGAGACCCTTCTCGATCGCTTTCTCCCTGATCCGGCGCAGCCCGAGCCCGCGGCCGTCGTCGCCGATCTTGACGATGATGTGGCCGCCTTCGTGGAACGCCTCGAGGGTGATGCGGCCGGCCTCGGGCTTGCCCGCCGCGCGGCGGTCATCGGGCTTTTCCAGCCCGTGATCGGCCGAGTTGCGCACCATGTGCGTCAGCGGATCCTTGATCAGCTCCAGCACCTGGCGATCGAGCTCGGTCTCGGCGCCGTGCATCTCGAGGTTGATGTCCTTGCCGAGATCGCGGGCGAGATCGCGGACGATGCGCGGCAACTGATTCCAAGCGTTGCCGATCGGCTGCATGCGGGTTTTCATCACCCCCTCCTGCAGCTCGGTGGTGGTGTGCGAGAGGCGCTGCAGCGGCACGCCGAGCTCGTTGTCGTTGCGTCCGCGCACCATCTGGAGAAGCTGATTGCGTGTCAGCACCAGCTCGCTGACCAGGTTCATCAGGTTTTCGAGGAGGCCGACGTTGACGCGGATCGTCTGATTGGCCTCGGCGGCTGCGGGCGCCGCTTCCGCAGGCTTGCCGGCTGACTTCGCTGCGGCGGCTGCGGGCGTCGGCGCGAACGCCGGGCCATCCATGAACAGCGTGTCCGCAATGGAGGCCGCGGATTCGGCGACACCGGAAGGAGCGGCCGGCTCGGGAGCCTCGGAGCCCTCGGCAAAGGCGTTGAGCTCGGCGATGAGAGCGCCATCGTCGCCGGGCGGCTCGGTGCCCGTCCGCTCGATCTCGGTCAGGATCGACTTGATGCAGTCGATCGACGTCAGGATGAGGGTGATCGCGCGCGCGTCGACGGCGAGCTTTCCTTCGCGAATCTTGCCGAGCACGTCCTCGCCGGCATGGGCAACGGTCTCGAGCCGCGGCAGGCCAAGGAAACCGCAGGTGCCCTTCACCGTATGAACGAGACGAAAGATATTGCCGAGGAGCTCCTGATCGTTCGGATTCCGCTCGAGCTGGACCAATTCGACGTCGAGCCGTGCCAGGCTCTCCGCACTTTCGGTCAGGAATTCACGCAAAAGATCGTCCATCGTCGCTGTCCGCTTTGATGAAGGCGAGCACCGAAGCGGCATCGCTCTTACCCTCCGGGGAGTTCTCGGAAGGTGCGCGAAAACGATTAAGATTATCTAAAATCCGAGGCGAGCGGCCCGTTCCGGGGCCATTTCAGACAGCCCCGGACCGCGCCGAAAGGCTGACCCGGCCGGCGTCGGCAGCAATGGTCAGAACCATACCCGCTTCCATCGCGAGGGTGCGGGCGTGAATCGCGACGGCGGTGCGGGGAGTCGCTTCGGCGGCCGTCAGGCGTCCCTCGAGAGCACGACCAACATCGTCGCTCAGGGTCACCCTCGCTCCGTCGGCAATCACTTCGAAGCCATCGCCCGTCACCCGAACGCGAACGGCTCCGGTCCCGGCGGCGGCATCGACGGCAATCAGGAATAGGTTGAGGATCAGCTTGAGGGCGGCGCGGGACAGTTCAGGATCGCCGCCGGCCGGCCGCTCCGGCCAGTCGAGGCTGACGCGGCCGCCGAGCGGCAGGGCCAGCGCCCGGGTCCGTGCCTCGGCCAGCGGGATGCTCCGGCCGTCGCCACCGGCAGCGGACCCGAACGCCACGCGGAAAAACTGAAGGCGCCGCGCCGCTTCCGCCGCGCTCTGGGCGATCAGCGCCAGCGCCTCGCCCCGCATGTCCTCGCCGAACTCCGTCACCAACTCGACCCCGTTGCCGATTGCCGATACCGGCCCGACGAGGTCATGGCACATCCGGGCGCAAATGAGCTCCAGGAGCCGGGCGTCGATAGGCTGAGCCATGCGGTTTCCTTCTGCGGCGGGCCCCGGCGGTTCGGTGACCGCCGGGGGCGTGTCCTATTTCGGCCGGCGCCGGACGTCAATCGCGCAGTCGTTAACGACTTGCCGGACGGCCGCCGCGAGCGTCGGTCGATGGCGATGTTATAGGCATTTTGTGTAGCTGTTTCACATTCCGTAAGCATGCGCTGTCGTCTTGACTTGCCCCTGCAAGCCAGTAGGATCGCCGCCAGCTTTCGGGTGGGTTTCAGAAAAATGAGCGCGATGGAAGGTCGTTCCCTCGGAACGGCGGGATCCGAGTCCAGTCTCGCCTGGGCGCGGGCGGAACCTCGCACCGCGGAGCCCGCGACGGCCATCACGCAACCGTTCATCGATGCCGCGCCGCCCACCTACGTGTGCGATGCCGCCGGCATCGTCGTCCTGAAAAATCGCGCGTTCGAGGAGATCGCCGCGTCCGTCTACGGCGCCGATCCGGCGCATCGCGACGAAACGCCGCCCGGCATCATGCGCCTGATCGAGCGGCTGTACGCCAATCGCGTCCCGATCGAGGAAACGCACGCGCTCGACGGCCGCACCTTGCGCGTGCGCCACACGCTGCTCGTCGACAGTCGTGGCGCGATCGCGGGCTTCAGCGGCACATGGACCGATGTCACGACGGAGACCGAAACCGGCCGGCGCGCGGTGCGCACGGAAGCCTGGCTCCTCGACGTCATTCGCTCCAGTTCCGACTGGGTGTGGTCGATGGACACCCGCCTCAATCTCACATTCGCCTCGCCGCGGATTACCGAGACCACCGGCCGGCCGCCGCAGATGCTGGTCGGACATTATCTTCTGACGCTGGGCCGATTCGAGACGCCGCAGGAAGGCGCGCCCGACGCAATGGCGCTGATCGCGCGCCGCGCGCCGTTCCGCAACGCCCTGTTCCTGATGACCCGGGGCAAGGACGAGTTGCGGCGGGTTCACCTGTCCGCCGTTCCCATGTTCGACGACGTGACCGGCGCCTTTGCCGGGTACCGCGGCACCGGCACCGACGTCACGCAGCGCTATGCGGCGGAAGAAGAAGCCGCGCAAGCGCGCCTCAAGCTCGAGGAAGCGGTCGCCGAGCTCACGTCGCGCAACACGCAGCTCGACGTCGCGCTCGAGCAGGCTCAGGCGGCCGACAAGGCGAAGATGGATTTCCTCGCCATGATGAGCCACGAGCTCCGCACGCCGCTCAACTCCATCATCGGATTTTCCGACGCCGCGCAGGCCAAGCTGTTCGGTCCGATCCACGAATCGTATCTCGGGTATTTCCGGAACGTCCATCGCGCCGGCAAGCATCTCCTGGCGCTGATCGAGGATCTGCTCGATACCGCCAACATCAAGCGCCAGACGCTCTCGATCAAGGTGGCGCCGGTGCGTGCCCAGGATCTGATCTCCGAGGCGCGCGGTCTCGTCGTGCTGCGCGCGGCCGACAAGAAAGTCGACATCTCCGCCTGCGACCTCGCCGGCCCCTGGATCGTGCTCGCCGATCGAGTCCGCGCGCGTCAGATTTTCGCGAATCTTTTCTCCAACGCGATCAAGTTCACGCCGGCTGGAGGCCGCATCGGGGTCGAGGCGCAGACGGTCGACGGCGACCGGCTCGCAATCACGGTCTGGGACACCGGCTGCGGCATCGGCCCGGCCGAGCGGGAACGGGTGTTCGAGCGCTTCTATCAGGGCGAAAACAACATTCTCACCCGCCAGACGGAGGGCATGGGCCTCGGGCTGGCGGTCGCCCGCGAGCTCGCCCGGCTGATGAACGGCGACATCACCCTCGAGAGCACGACCGGCCAGGGGGCGCGATTCACCGTCCTCCTGCCCCTCGCCAGAGCCCTGCAGGGCGGCGAAGAGGCCTGAAAGATCCGGCCGGAACCGACGCAGGCGGGCGTGGCGCTGGTCGGTGGTTATCCTTAAAATGGACCCCATATGGCAGGGATGGCCCTGACCTGGGATTTTCCATGATTGATCCGTTCGGCCGCCACATCAGCTATCTGCGCGTCTCGGTCACCGACCGGTGCGACTTCCGCTGCATCTATTGCATGGCGGAGGAAATGACATTCCTGCCGAAATCGGAAGTGCTGACGCTCGAGGAGCTCGACCGCCTGTGCTCGGCGTTCGTCCGGCTGGGCGTTAAGAAGCTCCGCATCACCGGCGGCGAGCCCCTGGTGCGCAAGAACGTCATGTCGCTCTTCGAGTCGCTGTCGCGTCATCTGAAGACCGAGGCGCTCGATGAGCTGACGCTCACCACCAACGGCAGCCAGCTCGCCCAGCACGCCCGGCGTCTCGCGGAGCTCGGCGTGAAGCGCGTCAACGTCTCGATCGACACGCTGGATCCGGCGAAGTTCACCGAAATCACCCGTCGCGGCAAGCTCGATCAGGTGCTCGACGGCGCCTTCGCCGCCCGCGATGCGGGCCTCAAGGTCAAGGTGAACACCGTGGCGCTGCGCGGCGTCAACGAAACCGAAATGGACGATCTCGTCGGCTGGTGCGGCGAACAGGGCTTCGACCTCTGTTTGATTGAGACCATGCCGCTCGGCGACATCGACGGCGATCGCACCAACCAGTATCTTCCGCTGTCGCTCGTGCGCTCTCGGCTGGCAGCGCGTTGGACGCTCGAAGAGAGCGACAAGCGCACCGGCGGCCCGGCGCGCTACGTCCGGGTGGCGGAGACCGGCGCTTACCTCGGCTTCATCACGCCGCTCACCCACAATTTCTGCGAGTCCTGCAACCGGGTGCGCCTCACCTGCACCGGAACCCTGTTCATGTGCCTCGGGCAGGAAGACTCGGCCGATCTCCGCTCCGTGCTCAGGAACGGTTCCGACGAGGCAACCCTCGACGCCGCCATCCGCGAGGCGATCACCCGCAAGCCCAAGGGCCATGACTTCGTCATCGACCGCCGCCACAACAAGCCGGCGCTCGGACGGCACATGAGCGTCACCGGCGGCTGAGCCGCCGAAAAAAATCAGCGCGATCAGGGGAGCATCGATGGGCGCGGTCCTCGGCCTCGGCCTCAGTCACTTTGGCGGCTTCTTTTTCCCCGACGCGGAAATGGGCTCGCGCATCACCGACGCCCTCCGGCGCGGCAAACTCCCACCCCACCTCAACGATCCCAAGCGCTGGCCCAAGCCGATGCAGGACGAGTGGGGCGACGACCAAGGCACCGCGTTCGCCGCGCGTCACCGTGCGGATTATTTCTCCGGCCTCAAGCAGGCGCGCGCGGCGCTCGACGCGTTTGCGCCGGATGCCGTCGTCATTTTTGGCGACGACCAGTACGAATGCTTTCGCGAGGACCTCGTTCCCGCCTACTGCGTGTTCGTCATGAAAGAGTTCGTCGCCAAGCCGTATGCCCGCGCGCGCGGCATCGGCGGCGGCAGCCTCAACATCTGGAACGATCCGCCCGATACGGCCTTTCGCTACCGCGGGGCCGAGGACGTGGCGCGCCGGCTGGTCTGCGGCCTGCTCGGACGGGGCTTCGATCCCGCCTATTCCTACACGATGCCGCACCAGGATCATCTCGGCCACGCGTTCACGAACACCTTGCTCTATCTCGATCATGAACGGCGCGGCTTCGATGTCCCGGTCGTGCCGTTCGCCATCAACGCCTACGGCTCAGCCCTGATTCGCGAGAAGGGCGGCCTTGCGGGAGCGGCCGCAACGGCAGCCGCAGGCGACGATCCACCCGGACCCAGCCCGAAGCGGCTGTTCGACATGGGGACGGCGATTGCCGAGATCGTCGCCGAGAGCCCCTGGCGGGTGGCCCTGATCGCCTCATCGAGTTTCTCTCACGGCTTCCTCACCGCGAAGCATCACTTCCTCTATCCCGACGTCGAAACCGACCGGGTGCGCTTCACAGATCTCAAGGCGGGCAATTATCGTGCCTGGCGCGATCTTCCGCTCGCGACGCTCGAGGAATCCGGGCAGCACGAGCTGCTCAACTGGTATCCGGTGATCGGCGCGATGAGCGCGCTGGGACAGGTGCCGTCCTATGCCGCGCTTTACGAGAGCTGGACCATGAACTCCGACAAATGCGTGTGCGTGATCCCGCCGAAGAGCTGACCGGCCGCGACGACGGGCGCTCCGCCGCCGGAAGCGTCGGACCGCTGCTGGCAGCTTTGCGCGCGTGGCCCGGTCTTATGCGCGGCGCCCTTCTGTCGGGCTTGATTCACGGCACGATACTCGGGCTGATCCTGTTCGGCCTGCCCATTTTGTATCTGAACCTCACCGACGACGCGGAGACGGCATCGGACAACCTGCGCGTGGTGATGGTCGCGCAACAGGCCGTCGCGCCGTCGGACGACGACGCCAGCGTGAAAGGCGGGGCCGCGCAAGCCGCCGCCGATATCCGTCGCGAGGGCACGCGGTACCTGGCCGACGCTCCGGCATCGGAGAAAATCCCGACGGAAAAGGGCGACGTGCCGACCACCCGCGGCGATGGCGACCCGCAGCAGGCGGCCGACGCCACACCCGAGCCGCGGCGCGAGATCGATCGCGACGCGCAGGATCGGCCTGACGCCGATGAGACGCCGCCGACGCCGGCTGCGCGCGCATCGGTCGAGCCGCCGCCCGCGCAGCACGCAAACCCGTCGCCGCAGGCCACGACACCGCAGACCGCGCGCGAGCAATCGCGCCCCGCCGACCCAGCAGTTCTGCTGGTCGAGGGGACGCCACCGACATCGAAGCCGACATCGACCGTGACGAATCGAGAAGCCATAGCGCCGCCGACACAGGCCGTCGCAGCGGCGGAGGCATCGCCTCCCCAATCCTCGGCGACACCGTTCCAGGCCGGCGCCACGCCGACGGCGCCGGTCCGATCGCCACCTCCGGCCGCGGCGGCGCGCAACGCCCAAGCCGCAGCATCCGAAGCGAGCGCTTCGCAGCAGCCGTCGCCCGCGGCGGCATCGGGCGCTCAACCGATGGCGACCGCGGAAGCCGTGGTCGGACGCGGCGACGTGCCTCTCGCCGAGCCGACGCCGCAAGCAACCACGGCTCTTCCCCCGCCGCCGGCTCCAACTGTGGTCGGACGGAAAACGCCGCCGAAGACGCCGGGCGAGGTGGTCGACCGTCTCGCCGCGGCGTTGCCGCGCATCGCCTCGATCCGGGCCGATATCAAGGCGGCGGCTGCCCGACCGCCCGGGACGGTCATCCCCGCAGAGGACCAGGCACAGGTCGAACGGCTCGAGAAGTTTGCCGATCAGGGCTATGCCCACGCCCAGTTCGCTCTGGCCGAGATGCTGCTGACGGGAGTCGGCCTGCCGCACGATCCCGAACAGGGGAAGGAGATCACCGTCAAAGCCGCGCTCAACGGGTATCTCCCGGCGCAAATCCTGCTTGGAGCTCTGGCGGCGGACGGCAGCATGGAGCAGCCGCGCGACCTCGGAGAGGCCCACGCCTGGTGGACCCTCGCCGCCGGAAACGGCAGCCGGCCGGCGGCCGAGGCCATCAAGGCGATCGAGCCGATGCTGGAAGTCAAAGACGTCGTGCGCTCGCGTCAGAAGCTGGGCGAGTTGCGCCAGATGAGCGTGCTGCTGTCGCCGCAAACCAACCGCAAGCTGACGTCGAAGCAGGCCGGCGACAAGCTGCGCGAAGCGGCGGCGCTGGGCGATCTCGAGACGGTCACCGTCATGCTCACCCAGGGCGCCGACGCCGACAGCAGCGACGAGGATGGCCGCACGGCGCTGATCGAGGCGGCATGGCGCGGCTATGCCAACATCATCGCTACCCTCATCCGGCAGGGCGCCAGCCTCGGACAGAGCGACGCCAGTGGAAAATCGCCGCTTGCCTGGGCGGCGATCAACGGACACGTGGCCGTCTCGCGGCTGCTGCTCGACGCCGGCCAGAACCCGGACGTTCCCGATGACGAAGGGATAACGCCGCTGATGCGGGCGGCCTGGAACGACCGGCCGGACGTCGTCCGGCTCCTGCTCGAGAAGGGCGCGAATCCTGGCCTGCGCGACAAAAAGGGCCTGACGGCCCTCGATTATGCCGTCCGCGACGGCGATCCGCGGGTGCTTGCGCTGCTGCGCGGCGTGAGCCGGTGATGGCGCGACTGGCAACGCTCCGGCCGCCAATGCTACGGTGGCGGCATCTGCCGTTCCCGCCGTCAACGATGCCTCGCCCGGAATGAATCCACTCAAGCGCATTGCCTTCGTCGCCGCCACCAGCGCGCCGGCCCGCGCCGCGCTGCGCGAGCTGCAACGCGCCTACGGCACCGTCGCTCCCGCCAAGGCCGACGCGATCGTTGCCCTCGGCGGCGACGGCTTCATGCTGGAGACGCTTCATAGGCACCTGCGCAAGCGCGTACCGATCTACGGCATGCACCGCGGTTCAGTCGGGTTTCTGATGAACAACTACTCCGTCGACGATCTGCCCGGGCGGCTCGCGCGAGCGATGCCGGTCACGCTGAACCCGTTGCGCATGACCACGGAGACCGTGTCGAGACGCCGCCGCCAGGTGCTCGCGTTCAACGAGGTTTCGCTCCTGCGCGAGACGCGCCAGACGGCGAAGATCCGCATCTCGCTCAACGGCGTCGTCCAACTGGAGGAGTTGATCTGCGACGGCGTGCTGGTGTCGACGCCGGCGGGATCGTCCGCCTACAACCTGTCCGCCTACGGCCCGATCATTCCGCTCGGCACCGGGCTCCTCGCGTTGACGCCGATCAGCGCGTTCCGTCCCCGGCGCTGGCGCGGCGCACTGCTGCCCGATGGCACCCGCGTCAGCTTCGACATCCTCGAAGCCGAGAAACGGCCGGTGAGCGCCGTCGCCGATTCGGCCGAGGTGCGCGACGTCGCGCGGGTCCACGTTGCCGCGGAAAAACGCATCTCGATGACTCTGCTGTTCGATCCCGAGCACAATCTCGAGGAGCGCATCATCAAGGAACAGTTCGTTCCCTGAGCGCCGCCGCGCCTTTGCGGGAAACGCGCGCGTTTTCCTCCGCTCGGGCGGCCGATTTCCCTTGCCAAGCGGCTGCCATTTTCCATAGCGTGCGGCGCACGTTTAGGTAGAACTACGCAGTTTCGGGAACGCACGTAAAATGGAATTGGCGCCGCATTTCTGGGTCGCGTTGGGCGAGATCATTCTCGTCAACATCATTCTGTCGGGAGACAACGCGGTGGTGATCGCGCTGGCGTCGCGCAACCTGCCGCGTCAGCACCGCAACAAAGCCGTCGTGCTGGGCAGCGCCGGCGCCATCGTCCTGCGAATCGTGTTCTGCCTGTTCGTCGCCACCTTGATGAGCATTCCCTACCTCAAGCTGGTCGGCTCCGCGCTCCTGCTGTGGATCGGCGTCAAGCTTCTGGTGCCCGAGGAGGACGGCAACGGCGAGGGCAAGGATGCGCCCGCCAACATGTGGGGTGCCGTCCGAACCATCATCATCGCCGACGCGGTAATGAGTCTCGACAACGCGATCGCTATCGCCGCCGCCGCCAAGAACGACTATCTTCTCATCACGCTGGGCCTCCTCATCAGCATTCCGCTCATCATCTTCGGCAGCCAGTTGATCCTGAAGATCATGGGACGCTTTCCGATCATCATCGTCGTCGGAGCGGGCCTGATCGGATGGATCGCGGGCGACGTCGGCATCACCGATCCGGCGGTCCATCATTATGTCGGGAGCTACGGCCTTTGGGCGGACTACGCGGCGAAGATCGTCGGTGCTGCGTTCGTCATCGGGCTCGGCAAGCTTTTCGCAACGCGTGCCGAGCGGCATCGCCGGCGCGCGGTCGACCTTGGGGCGGAAACCTGACATGAGCTCAACGGTTCGGACGATCCTGGTTCCCTTCGATGGTTCCGCGAACGCCAAGCGCGCGCTGGACTACGCCATCGAGCTGGCGGGACCCGGCAGCGAGGAGCTTCACGTCCTCAACGTGCAGACGCCTCTGTCCGGCGACGTCTCGGGTTTCGTCGGCGGCTCCAACGTCAAGCAGTATCACCGCGACGAAGGCGAGAAGGTGCTCGCGGCCGCCAAGCGGCAACTGGAAAAAGCCGGTGTCGCCTTCCATGGCCACATCGGCGTCGGCAAGCCCGGGCCGGTCATCAGCGATTTCGCCGAGCAGTTGAAGTGTACCCATGTGGTGATGGGAACCCGCGGTGGCGGCTCGTCGCTCGGAAACCTGCTCGGCTCGACGGCCAGCCATGTCGTCGGTCACGTCAAGGCGCCGGTCACCTTGATAAAATAGGCGTAAGGCGCACGGGCGAGCGGACCGGAGTCGGCCGTCGCCGGTCCCGTCCGGGAAACGTGGCCGGCGCCCATGTTGGGAGTTTCGCCCCGGCCTTGTATGCTTCGCGTCTAAATGGGGAAACTCTCGGGGAAACCCATCCATCAGGAGAGAGGATACGATGCGCGCATTCCATTGGCTTCTCGCGGTCGCCTTCGCCGGCACCGCCGCAACGGCGGATGCCCAGAGCGTCGCCGATTTCTACAAGGACAAGCAGATCAAGCTGGTCATTTCTTCGGCCGTCGGCGGCGGATACGACGCCTACGCGCGCACCATTTCCCGCTACTGGGGCAAGCATCTTCCCGGCAATCCCGTCATCGTGCCGCAGAACATGCCGGGCGCGGGCGGCGTCAAGGCCGGCAACTTCCTCTACGGCGCCGCGCCCAAGGATGGTCTCACCGTCGGCGCTCTGCAGAACACCGTGCCGTTCGAGCCGCTACTCGGCAACGACAAGGCGCTGTTCGACTCGACCAAGTTCAACTGGCTGGGCAGCCCGAGCCAGGAGATCGGCGTTCTCACGGTCTGGCACACCGTGCCGGTCAACACGATCGAGGATGCGAAGACGCACCAGTTGATCCTCGGCGCGTCGGGCGCCAATTCGACGCCGGCGTTCTACGCCCGCGTCCTGCAGGCGGTGTTCGACATCAAGATCAAGTTGATCGTCGGCTACCCGGGGCAGACCGAGGCGTTGCTCGGAACCGAGCGCGGCGAGAACGAAGGCTACCCCTCGGCGTTCTGGTCGAGTCTCAAGGTGGTGAAGCCGGACTGGATCAAGGACAAAAAGATCAAATTCATCGTCCAGTATGGCCTCGCGCCGACGCCCGAGCTCAAGGACGTGCCGTTCGCGCTCGACCTGATCAAGAGCCCCGAGGACAAGCAACTGATGGAGGTGGCATCGGCGCAGTTGGCGTTGGGCCGGCCGATCCTGACGCCCCCGGACGTGCCGGCCGACCGGGTGAAGATCCTGCGCGACTCGCTGTGGGCGACCTTCAAGGACAAGGCTTACCTCGCCGACTGCGCCAAGCAGCGGCTCGAGTGCGATGCCCCGGTGACCGGCGACCAGATGCAGGACATCCTCAAGCGCTCCTACGGGGCGCCGAAGGCGGTGCTGGCGCGGCTCCGCGACATCTACGAGGCCGGCAGCAAGTAACGCCTCCTCCGACCGAAGACAAAAAGCCCCGGAGGCGACTCCGGGGCTTTTTTCATCGGGAACGGCGCACCCGCTATTCGAGCCGCACGTTCTTCTTGAAATCGTAATCGCGGTTGGAGCTGCACTCGAATCTCCAGTTGAGCGACCGGCGATCGTAGGTCGGCCCGAACACCTCCCTGAGGAAATTCCGCTGCGCGGCCCAGCCGGCTTCCGCCTGCTCGCGGCGGTAGCGGCCCGGCATGGTGTCGTTGAGCCAGCCGTGCGGCGCGCCCTTGTAGCAATGGATCTCGTAGCTCTTCTTGTGCTTCTCCAGGACGTCGCGGAAACGCCGCACGTCGTCGAGCGAGATGATGTGATCGGCCTCGCCGAACACGCCCAGCACCGGGCAGTCGATCTTGGCGATCACGTCTTCCAGCGGCTTGGGCTGGTCCTTCGTGACCTCCCACTCGCGCTTCGACGCCGCCCCGTACCAGACGAGCGCCGCGCCGATCGGCCGTTCGGCGGCCAGGAGCAGCGGATGCCGGCCGGTCTGGCAGACGCCCTTGACAGCGACCTTCTCGGGATCGGCCTGGGCCACGTCCTTCAAGGCATCGACGGCGATCGAGAGATACTCGACCGATTCGGGATCGGTGAGATCGTAGCGCGAGTTGCCGGCGTGAAGCTCCTTGTGATCGGGATGCTTGTAGAAGCAATTCGGCGCGATGCAGACGAAGCCGTCGTGGGCGAAGCGCTCGGCAAGGTCCTGGGTGTGCTTCACGAAGCCGTAGCGCTCGTGCATCAGCACGACCGCGGGCACGCGGCCGGGCGGATTGGCCGGAACGGCAAGGAACGCGGGCAGCCCGCCTTTGAGCGTCAGCGATTTGGTGGCGATGTTGGCCATGTTCTCTTTCCTTCTCAGCGCTTCTTTTTGCCGGCGCCCGCCAGCATCAGCTTGACGACGTCGTTCACGTCCATGACGCGACCCATGCGCGGGAACACCCGCTCCATGAAGAACTGGTTGTTGTTGCCGCGCGCCGAATAGCAGCAGTCGCGGACGACGACGACGCCGAGGTCCATGTCGCGCGCCGCGAACACCGTCGAGGCGATACCGACGTCGGTCGAGCCGCCGGCTATGACGATGGTGTCGATGTCGCGCATCTTGAGGTGCAGTTCGAGGTCGGTCTGGTAGAAGCTGTTCCAGCGGTGCTTCGGCACCATGACGTCGCCCTTGCCCGGCCTGATCTCCGGCGCGACCTGGGATTCCTTGCTGTCCTTGTGGATGCCGGGCGCGATCGATCTGCCCTTGCGCGGATCGATCGGGTTCAGGTTCATGTCGGTATCGGTCAGCCGCGCCACGGTGTCGGAACCGTCGGCGGCATGTGCGCCGCTCGGATAGAACGTGGTGAGTCCGGCCCGGCGGGCGCCCTTCAGGAGGCGCGTCATATTCTTGAGGATATTGCGCTCTTCGAGGAACGCGCGCTTCTTCGGGTCCTTGGGATGGAGATAGCCGTTCAGGCTGTCGAACAGAACGAGTCCGGTGTGATCGGGGCCGAGGGTCGGCTCCATGCGGGAGATGATCGCCATCGTTTCCTTCTTGGGCTGATTTTCTGGGTTCGACGGCAATCTTACGGACGCGGCGCAGGGTTGTCATGGGGAACGACGGACAGGCCGGCGTCGATGGATGGTGCCCGCTCCCGGACTCGAACCGGGACACCCTTTCGGGCTGCGGATTTTAAGTCCGCTGCGTCTACCACTTCCGCCAAGCGGGCACGGCGCGCATCTTACGGTTCCGGGGGGAAACTGGAAGCGCCGCGAGGGCCGTTCGTCAGGACGCGGGCGCGGACGGCGAGAGTGCCACCGCGACGATCTCCTCGGCCTCGCCGCCGAGCCGCGCGATCAGCGCCATAAGCCCGGCGACGGCCGCGGCGAGGCGGCCGGCATCCTGGCTGCGCAAGACGATCCGCACCCCGGGATCGCGGCGGGTGAACGACGGGTAGGAGCCGATCTCGACGTCGGCGAACAGCGCCTGGAGCCGCTCGAGGCCGACGGCGAAATCGCCTTCGGGCAGGCTCACCCGCACCGTTCGGGACAGGAGCGGCGGACCGCCCTTCAGCGTCGCGGCGATGCTCTCGAACATCGCCTGCATGATGGCCGGGACGCCCGCCAGCACGAACACGTTGCGGATGCGGAATCCCGGCGACGAGCTCACCGGGTTCTCGACCAGGGTGGAGCCCTTCGGCATCCGCGCCATGCGCCGGCGGGCGGCGTTGAGCGTGGTGCCCCGCGCGCGATAGTGCGCGACGAGACAGGCCAGCGCGGCGCGGTCGGTGATCAACGGCAGCTTCAGCGCGCGGGCGATGCTGGCGGCGGTGATGTCGTCGTGGGTGGGGCCGATCCCGCCGGTGGTGAAGACGTATGTATGGGCACGGCGGAGCTCGTTCACCGCCCGGCCGATCGCCTGGGCGTCGTCCTCCACCACCCGGACTTCGCGCAGCCGCACACCGAGCGCGGTCAAGCGCCGGGCGAGATAATGGATGTTGGCATCGTGGGTGCGCCCGGACAGGATTTCGTTGCCGATGACGAGCGCCGCGGCGGTCGGCATGGCCGCTCCCGTGCCGCGATCGCCTGCGCCGCGCCGCACGTGGGACTTGGCGCGCGGCGTGGTTAATGCTTTCGATGTCCTGACCATCGGCGCGGACCGTGCCTCAAGTGACGACGAAACACAATGGGAGCGCGTGTCAACGATCAACGGCGTTTTATTACCTAAATTCTTCGACAAATTTTACGAAACCCTTCAGCGATTGTTAGTCGTTCCAGGCTGAAATGGCACAACGGCCCATGTGCGCCATGTACGGCGCCGGTATTCCAGGGAGGAACGTTCGGGTCATGTCGTCGTTGCCGAGCCAGCCGCCGATCGCCATGGCGCATCCCGCCACCGCCGCAGCGCCGCTCGCCCGCATCCTGCGGGTGCTGCTGCTGGGCGCCGCGCCGCCGACGCGCTGGCTCCTGGAATCGGGCTTGAGCGCCACCCGGCATACGACCCGCGCCGTCCTGCGGCCCGCCAACGAGCTCAGCGAGTGCGTCGCAGCCGCCGCCTCGGGCGAGTACGACGCCGTGCTGCTCGACCTCGGCGCCGAGCCCGCGATCGCACTGTCCAAGGTGACGGAGCTGGCGGCCACCCTGCCCCGCGACGTTCCCATCCTGGTGCTGGGCGAGGACGACGAGACGCTCGCCGCCGAAGCGAGCATCCGCGGCGCTCAGGATTACGTCGTCAAGGATCGCGACGGCGTCAAGGTTCTCTCCCGCGCGCTGCATTACGCCGTCGAGTGCAAGCGGGCCGCGGCCCACATCCACGAGCTGGCGACGTTCGATCGCCTGACGGGACTTCCCAACCGCGACTGGTTCCAGGGCCAGCTCCGCCAGACCCTGGAAAGCGCCGAGCAGCACGGTCACACGTTCGCCGTGATGCTGCTCGATCTCGACCGCTTCAAGCTGGTCAACGACACCCTGGGCCATGGGCGCGGCGACAAGCTTCTCAAGGAAGTAGCGACTCGGGTGCGCGCCGCGATCGGCGACTCCGGCACGGTGGCGCGGCTCGGCGGCGACGAGTTCGCCGTGCTGACGGCGCCTCTGGCCGGGACCGGCGACGCGGGTCCGATCGCCCAGACGATTCTCCACGCCCTGTCGCGGCCGTTCGTGCTCGAAGGTCACGACGTGTTCGTCACCGGCTCGGTCGGCATCAGCCTGTTTCCGGGCGACGGCGCCGATTCCGATGCGCTTCTGACCAACGCCGACGCCGCCATGTACAAAGCCAAGGACCAGGGCCGCAACCAGGCCCAGTTCCACACCCTCGGCACCTATGGCGCCGCGATCCGGCGCCTGACGCTCGAGACCGATCTTCGCCATGCCTTCGAGCGCGATCAGCTCACCCTCGCCTATCAGCCGCAGTACGAGGCGGCGACGGGCCGCATGGTGGCCGCCGAGGCGCTGCTGCGCTGGTCCCATCCCGAAACCGGGCCGATCTCGCCGGCGGAGTTCATCCCGATCGCCGAGGAAACCGGTCTGATCGTTCCGATCGGCGACTGGGTGCTGATGCGCGCCTGCGCCGAGGCCCAGGCCTGGCGCGGCGCCGGCTGGCCGGCCGCCGTGGTCGCGGTCAACGTCTCGCCGCGGCAATTGGGCGGCACGCACCTGATCGAATCGGTAAGGAAAGCGCTGGAGGCGTCTAGCCTGCCGCCGGATGGACTCGAGATCGAAGTGACCGAGGGCAGCTTGATGCTCGACGGCAGCGAGGCGCTCGCGGCCCTGCTCGAGATCGCCGCCATGGGCGTGCGCATCGCCGTCGACGATTTCGGCG
>Ga0070714_100000283_pt1 | contig 38953 bp, 36 predicted proteins | sample LARL83metaG_FD_65450 | JGI IMG/M metagenome (GOLD analysis project Ga0070714, IMG submission 65450) | Corn, switchgrass and miscanthus rhizosphere microbial communities from Kellogg Biological Station, Michigan, USA - LAR L8-3 metaG | ecosystem: Host-associated > Plants > Roots > Rhizosphere ... | reverse complement strand
CCCCCGCCACGGAGGGTCAGTCCACCGCAAAGCGGCGAACAGACACGTTGTCCGGCCAGGCACCGGCCGGCCAGCGCTAACCGGAGCGCCGCGAGCGGAGCCAAACCTGGCGCGCCGCCCGGAATGCGGGGGATTGGGGGCGGGCGCCGGCCAGGGGCGGGCGCGGGCCAGGGTCAGCCGAGGCGGATGGCGGCGAGCTGGGTGCTCTGGGCGACCAAGTGACCTGCGCTGTCCCAGACGAAGCAGGCCTCGTCGACGCGGCGATCCTGGATCAGCTGGGCCCGGTGCAGGACACGGACCGGCCCGGGCGCGGGAACCGCCCGCACGTAGGTGGTGAACTCAAGCGTCGGCACCCAGCCGGACATCGCGACGTCGAAAGTGGCTGGCGGGAACGCGTCGAGCGCGAACAGCAGCGAGACCGGATCGAACGGCTCGTCGTCCGGCAGGGACAGCCATCCGCGCAACTCGCCGCGCCCGGACGGGGCGCCCTCGGCGAACCGGAGCGAATCCGGCTCGAGGCGGACCTCGATCTGCCGCATGATCGCGACGGGGAAGGAGTCCGGCACAGGCAGCCGGACGCACCGCTCACGGGACACGGACGGCGCCTCCGGCAGGCCGGCCTGCCAGTACGGCTTCGCGTCCGGGTCGAGGCGGCCGAGGGTGAGCAGCGCCTCCACGCATCCCTTCGCTTCCTGGCTCATCCTGGCCCGGACCTGGGTCGCGGAGCGGCCCTCGCGGAGCACCTCGGCCTCGATCGCGACCGGGCCCGGCTCGGGCGCCCGCAGGTAGCAGGCGCTCGCCGTGAGCACGTCCGGGTGCGCCGCCACCCCCGCCGCGGCCCGGCCGAGCATGGCGAGCAGGTAACCGCCGTTCGGCTTCCCGGCGATCGTCCACCGCGCGTCCACCTCCGCCGTGAAGCCGCCAGGACCGGACGGCAGGACGGCACTCACCTCGCTGAACTTCACCGCTCACCTCCGTGATACCAAACGGCGGGCGGGGCGTCCGTGTTCCGCGGCGGGGCCGGCGCCGGTGCGGCGGTTCTAGGCGGTGGCGGCGCCGGGGAGGACGGGGACGACCTCGGCGAAGTGACACGCCACCGGGTGGCCCTGGCCGCGGTCGGTCAGCTCCGGCTCTTCCTCGGCACAGATCGACTGGGCCTTCCAGCAGCGGGTGCGGAACCGGCAGCCAGACGGCGGCGCGGCCGCGCTAGGGACGTCGCCGGTGAGCAGGATGCGCCTGCGGCGGCGCTCCACTTCGGGGTCGGGCACCGGCACCGCGGACAGCAGCGCCTGGGTATACGGATGTGACGGCGCGTCGTAGACCTGGGACCTGGTGCCGGTCTCCACGATCTTGCCCAGGTACATGACCGCGACCCGGTCCGAGATGTGCCGGATCACCGACAGGTCGTGGGCGATGAGCAGGTAGGACAGGCCCAGGCGGTCCTGCAGATCCTCGAGCAGGTTCACCACGCCGGCCTGGATCGAGACGTCAAGCGCGGAGACCGGCTCGTCGAGCACCAGGACCTTCGGCTCCAGTGCGAGTGCGCGGGCGATGCCGACCCGCTGCCGCTGCCCGCCGGAGAACTCGTGCGGGTACCGGTTGCGGTGCTCGGGGTTGAGGCCCACCAGCCGGAACAGCTCGTCCACCCGCTCCGGGCCGGTGGCGCGGTTCCAGCGGTCGTGGACGTGCAGCGGTTCGGCGACGATCTCGCCGACCGGCATGCGCGGATCCAGGGACGCGAACGGGTCCTGGAACACCACCTGCAGGTGCTGCCGGAGCGGCCGCATCTGACGCCTGGTCCGGGTGGTCAGCTCCTCGCTCTCGAACCTGACCGAACCCGACGTCGGCTTTATCAGCTGCAAGATCGACCGCGCGGTGGTGGACTTCCCGCAGCCGGACTCGCCGACGAGGCCGAGCGTCTCCCGCTCCCGCAACTCCAGCGACACGCCGCAGACCGCGTGCGCCTGCCCCACCGCGTGCCGCACCAGCCGGCCGCCCAGGATCGGGAAGTGCGTGACCAGATCGGTCACCCCCACGATCGGGTGGCCGTTGGCGGAAGACGGGGGCACGGGCAGTGTTACCACCGGCCGTTCCGCATCAAAATCAGCATCCACCGCGGTGGGGGCGAACAGCGGCGCACCTGCCTGCAGCTCAGCCGCCCGGTGGCAGGCGGAGCCGTGGCCCTCTGACAGCGTGAGCAGGGCGGGTTCTTCTTCTGTGCAACGGTCATAGGCCACCGGGCAGCGCGGCGTGAACGGGCAGCCCGACGGCATGCCGATCAGCGACGGGGGCGAACCCGGAATCGGGCGCAGCGGCTCGCTGCTGTCCACGTCCAGCCGGGGCAGCGAGCCGAGCAGGCCAAGTGTGTACGGCATCCGGGAGCGGTAGAAGATCTCGTCAGCGGTTCCTGTTTCTACCGGTTTGCCGGCGTACATGACCATGATCCGGTCCGCCATGCCCGCGACGACGCCGAGGTCATGGGTGATCAGGATCAGCGACGCGTTGGTTTGCTCGCGAGCCGCCCGCAACGCCTCCAGCACCTGCGCTTGGATCGTGACGTCGAGCGCCGTCGTGGGCTCGTCCGCGATCATCACGTCCGGGTCGTTGGCCATCGCCATCGCGATCACCACCCGCTGCCGCATCCCGCCGGAGAACTCGTGCGGATACCGGCTCGCCTGCTCCGCCGCGCGCGGGATGCCGACAGCGTCGAGCAGCTCCACGGCACGGCGATGCGCGGCGTCCTTCGGCACCTTTCCGCGGGTCCAGATAGCCTCGGCGACCTGCCAGCCGACGGAGAAGGCCGGGTTCAGCGAGCTGAGCGGATCCTGCGGGATGTAGGCGATCGTGCCGCCGCGGATGGTGGCGAGGGTGCGTTCGGACTGGCCGAGCAGTTCCCTCTGCTGGCTCTTGGCCGATCCGCCGACGCGGGCGTTCTTCGGCAGCAGGCCCAGGATGGCCAGCGCGACCGTCGACTTGCCCGAGCCGGACTCGCCCACGATGCCCAGCGTCTCGCCGGGATTCAGTTCGAACGACAGATCCCGGACCGCACGGACCTCACCGTCCCGGGTGCCGAACGTGACGGAAAGATCCGACACCTCCAGCAGCGGGCCGGTCACCGGCTGCCCCGCTGAGTCGGGTCGAGCGCATCTCGCAGTCCGTCACCGATGAAGTTCACCGACAGCACGGTCAGCACCAGGAATCCGGCCGGGAAGTAGAACAGCCAGGGAAGCGTGGAGGCGGCGTCCTGGCCGGTGTTGACGAGCAAGCCCAGCGACACCTCCGGTGGCTGGATGCCGAGCCCCAGGAAGGACAGCGCTGCCTCGATCAGCAGGGCCAGCGCCACGGTCAGCGTCGCGTTGACGGTGATCGGGCCGATCGCGTTCGGGATCATGTGCCGGCCGATGATCCGCGCGTCGCTGGCACCGATCGCCCGTTCCGCCTCGACGAACTCCCGCTCGCGCAGCGACAGGAACGCGCCTCTGACCAGCCGGGCCAGCGGCGTCCACAGCACCGCGGCCAGGATGATGGCGATCCAGAACCATGACCCCGCCTGCTTGCTCAGCTTGTTGGCCACCACGAGCAGGACCGCCAGCAGCGGCACGGCAAGGAACAGGTCGGTGACCCGCATCAGCGCCATATCGACCCACTTGCCGTAGTAGCCGGCCGTGGCGCCGACCAGGGTGCCGAGCGCGGTCGCGATCAGCGCGACCACCAGCGCGGTCTTGACCGACGTCGCCTCGGCGGTCATCACCTGCGCGAACAGGTCGTGGCCGATCAGGTCGGTGCCGAACGGGTGCTGCGCCGACGGCCCGGCCGCGTTGTCGTTGGTGACCTGCGTATACCCGTACTTCCAGAAGAGCGGACCCACCGTGGACCACAGCACCAGCAGCACGAACAGGAACAGGCCGATCAGCGCAATGCGATGCTTGACGAATCGCTCGAGCGCCATCCGCAGCTGGCTGCGGGCCTGGATACCCGGCCCTTCGGCATCGGCGAGCGACATCGCGCCGCCGGGCGGCGGCCCGGCTGGCGATGCGGGTTGCGACGCGCCGGGGAGCGTCGCCAGCGGAAGGCCGGCCTGCATTTCCCGGCGGGCCTCGGGAGCGGGTTCAGGCATAACGAATCCTCGGGTCGAGGAGAGCGTATATCAGATCAGCGACGATGTTGAAGGCGACCACGGCCGCGGCGGTAATCAGCAGCCACGCCTGGACCACGTACACATCGGGGGATTCGGTGCCGGTAAGCGCATCCAGCAGGAACTTCCCCATCCCCTCCCAGCTGAAGACGATCTCGGTGATCACCGCACCGCCGATCAGGCCGGCGAAGTCGATCGCGACCACGGTGATGACCGGGATCAGCGCGTTGCGCAGCCCGTGCACGAACAGCACCCGCCGCGGCGTCAGCCCCTTCGCCCGCGCGAGCCTGATGTAGTCGGCGTTGAGCACGTCCAGCATCGCCGACCGCTGGTATCGCGACCACGTCGCGTACGTGATCAGGGTCAAGGTGACCACCGGCAGCACCGAATGCTGCACCGCGTCGGTAAACCCGCCCCACGCGGTACCGGAGTACCCGGGAGTGGCCTCGCCGACGGTGTACAGGACCGTCTTGCCCGCCGCCTTGTTCACGTCCACCGCCAGGAAGTCCTTGAGCAGCAGCCCGACGACGAAAACAGGGGTGGAGAAGAACAGGTAGGCCAAGCCCGTCGACACGTGGTCGACGGGCTTGTACTGCCGGATCGCGCTGACCACCCCGAGGGTGACGCCGAGCGCCACGGACAAGATGACCGCGGGAATGATCAGCTTCAGGGTGACCAGCAGTCGCTGCCACAGCTGCGACCCCACCGGCTGGCCGGTGGTGCTGGTGCCGAAATTGCCGTGCAGCAGGCCCCACAGCCAGGTCCAGTAGCGTTCGAGCAGCGGCTGGTCCAGGTGCAGCTGCGCCCTGGCGGCCGCGATCGTGGCCGGGCTGGTATTGGGGTTGGCCCGCAATGTCGCCAGCGGGTCCCCGGACAGGGACACTATGACGAACATCAGGAAGCTGACCACAAGCAATACCACAAGCCCGGTCACGATCCGCCGGATAAGGTAACTCGACACTGATCGGAGCCTTAACCGATGTGCTCAGCGCCGCCACGCCACGGCCGGCTTTGCCACCTCACTTCGCGCCCCACGCCTGGGCGTTCCAGGTAATGCCGACGTTGCTGGCGTTCGGCACGATGTTGAGGTAGCTGTTCGTCCAACCCCACAGCTGCGGCTGCTCGTAGAGCGGCAGCGTGACCATGTCCTTCCACATGAGCTTGTCCGCCTGGTTCCAGAGGGCGGCGGACTGGGTCGGGTCGACGGTGCCCACCGCCTGCTTCATCAGCGAGGTCACCTGCGGGTTGTCGTAGTTGTTCCAGTTGTCCCCGCAGTCAGCGGCGTCCTTGAACGTGCAGTAGATCGACTGGTTGGCGGACGCGAACGGCGAGAGCACCCAGGCGAACTCGATGATGTCGTACTCGCTCTTCGGCCCGACGGTGCCGAACAGCGCGTCCGCGGTGTAGTTGTGGATGTTCAGCTTGACGCCGATTTGCTTGTAGTCCGCCTGCAGTAGCTGCTCGATCTCCGACCGGACCTCGACGCCGCTGGTGGTGGAGATGGTCAGGCTGAAGTCCTGGCCCTTCTCCGGCCCGAAGTTCGGGTGGAAGTAACCGTCCGAGCCCATCGTCATGCCGGCCTGCTGCAGCAGCGTCTTGGCCTGCGCCGGGTCGTACGCGCCAGCGCCAGCGCTGTTGTCGCTGTACTGCGGCTGGACGGGCATGAAGAAGTGGCTGTTGAGCAGCCCGACGGCGGGTTTGACGTCGAGCGGAGTGACCAGCTTGCTGATCAGCTGCTGCCGGTTGGTCCCGAACGCGATGGCGTGCCGGACGCTGGCCAGTTTCAGGTACGGGTTCGCCTCGTTGAAGTCGATGTGCTGGAACTCCAGGCCAGGGATCACGTCGGTGGTGAAGCCGGGGATGTTCTTGATGCTGTCCAGGTACGGGATCGAAGCGCTCACCGGGTTGACCATGTTCGCTTCGTTGTTCTGGATCGCGGCCGGCTGCTGGGCGTCGCTGAGGATGAACCGGTAAAGGATCTTGTTGAGCTTGCCGGGCGGGCCCCAGTAGTGCGGGTTGCGCACTTCGACCAGGCTTTCGCCCTTGGTGTAGCTCTGGATCATGTACGGGCCACCGGATACCTGCACCGCCGGGCCGAAGTTCTGGAAGCCGGCGTTGAAGCCGACGGTCTTCGCGATGTGCGCGGGGATGATCGGGTTGGTGACGCTGAACAGCGACTGCCAGTCGCCGTACGGCTGGGCCATCACGACGGTCACGGTCTTGCCGTTGTCGGAGCCGGTCACCGACGCGATGCTGCTGTACCCCGACGTGCTCGCCGGCAGGTACGTCTTGCCGCCCACGTCCTTGAACTTGGTGCTGCCGCTTTGCGACTGCCAGTTATAGATGAAGTCGTCCGCGTTGATCGGTGTCCCGTCCGACCAGACGGCCTTCGGGTTGATCTTGTAGACGATCGTCTGCGGGTTGTCGTTCGTAACCGTGGCGCTGGTGACAAGCTCGGTGTTCAGCTGCGGCTTGAGCTGATTATTGATTGTGAACACCTGAGGCAGCGTCTGGTTGAGTATCTCCTGCAGGACGAACTCGGTGTCGCCCGTCAGCAGCGGGTTGAAGCCGGCCACATCCTCGTCGAGGGCGAACGTCAGCTGGCCGCCGGTTTTGACCGTGCCGGTCTTCGGGGCCGAGGACGACGAGCCTGAGCCGGCGCAGCCGGCCGCGGTCAGAGCCGCCGCCGCGGTGAGCACGACTGTGCTGAACCACCGGCCTCGCCTGCTGCGGATGTAACGTTGTGCGCTGTGTAGTGCCATGGGCGGCCCTCCGCGGGTTACGGGTGTCCGATCCAAAACGGTTCCCCTTATCCCCGTAGTCGGCGCCATTTGCTCGGAAATGTCTAGCCGATACGGCAAGATGCGGCCGATCCGTAATCACACTGTTGTCTAACCACTCACTTTAATAACTCACGTTAACTCGATTACGACCCGGGACATGACGATCAAGCTTTCCGCTACGGACTGTGTCCGTCACTCGGCGCGGCGGCGAATTAATCAATCACGTCACTCGCTGGTGATACTTCGGCAGCGGCCAATACGCTGCTCCGATCCGGCCGGCCAGCCAGCCGGTACACGTCGGACCCGTCCACCGTCTCCTTCTCCAGCAGCAGCGTGACCAGCGAGTCGAGCTCTGGCCGGTGATCCTTGAGCAGCTCGATGGCGCGCCCCTCGGCCTGGCGCAGCAGCTTGCTCACCTCCTGGTCGATCGCCGCCTGGGTGGCTTCCGCGAACGGGCGGCTGGAGAAGCCGCCACCGCCGCCGCCGAGGAACACCGAGCCGCCCTCCGGGTAGCCGACCGGACCGAGCTGAGCGGACAGGCCGAACTCCCGGATCATCTTCGTCGCCAGGTCGGTCGCGCCGGCCAGGTCGTTGGCGGCGCCGGTGGAACCCTGGCCGAGCACCACAAGTTCGGCCGCGCGGCCGCCGAGACGGACCGCGAGCGAGTCTTGCAGGTAGTCCTCGCCGTACATGTGGCGCTCCACCAGCGGCAGCTGCTCGGTGACGCCTAGCGCTTGGCCGGCCGGCAGGATCGTCACCTTCGCGACCGGGTCGGCGTGCTCGGACAGCGCCGCGACCAGGGCGTGCCCGGACTCGTGCACCGCGACCGCGTGCTTCTCCTCCGGCAGCAAGACGTTCGAACCCTCGCGGCGGCCGAGGATGATACGATCCCTGGCGCTGTCGAAGTCCACGGCGGTGATGATGTGCCGGTTCCCGCGGACCGCGAAGATCGCCGCCTCGTTCGCCAGGTTCGCCAGGTCCGCGCCGGAAAAGCCGGGCGTGCCGCGGGCCACCGCGTTCAGGTTCACGTTGTCCGCGAGCTTCTTGTCGCGGCAGTGAACATTGAGGATGGCCTCGCGCTCGGTCACGTTCGGCAGCGGGATCGTGACCTGACGGTCGAACCGGCCCGGCCGGAGCAGGGCCGGGTCGAGCACCTCGGGACGGTTGGTCGCCGCGAGCACGACGATGCCAGTGGTCGGCTCGAAGCCGTCCAGCTCGGCCAGCATCTGGTTGAGCGTCTGCTCGCGCTCGTCGTTGGCGACCACCGCGCCCTGGCCAGCGCGCCGCTGCCCGATCGCGTCCACCTCGTCGATGAACACGATGGCGGGCGCGCGCTTGCGCGCCTCGGCGAACAGGTCGCGGACCCGCGCCGCCCCCACGCCCACGAACATCTCCACGAAGCTGGAGCCGGCCACCGAGAAGAACGGCACATGCGCTTCCCCGGCCACGGCCCGCGCGAGCAGTGTCTTGCCGGTGCCGGGCGGGCCGATCATGAGCACGCCGCGCGGCACCATCGCGCCCGCCCGCGAGTAGCGCTCCGGCTCGCGCAGGAAGTCCACCACCTCGGCGATCTCGGACTTGGCGCCCTCGTACCCGGCCACGTCGCGGAACGTCGTCGCGGGGCGCTCCTCGTCGAAGATCTTCGCGCGGGACCGGCCCGCGCCGAGCACGCCCTGCATCGAGCCCATGGCGCCGCGGGACAGCCGCACCCACAGCCAGACCGGCAGCAGGAACACCGCGATCAGGATCAGCCAGCTGAGCAGCTCGGAGCCGAAGCCGCTGGACGGCGCCGTGGAAGTGACCTGGACGCCGTCGGCCTGCAGCTGCTTGAGGAAGCCCTCGCCGGCCTGCGACGGAACCGTCACCGTGTAGTTCGTCCCGCTGGTCAGCTGGCCGCTGGCGTTGCCGTTGCCCTGCGGCAGCGTGATCGTCTTGACCTTATGCTGCGACGCGTCGGTCAGGAACTGGCTGTAGGTCAGGCTCGTCTGCGGGGTCGAATGGACGGTCGGCAGGACGAACCACAGCACGAGGGCGGCGATCAGCCCCACCAGCCACAGCCAGTGCCGCCAGGCCGGCGGGGGCGGCGGTGGCGGCTGCTTGCCCGGCGTCGGCCTGGTTTCAGACGGCGGGGTTGACGCTTGCTTGCTCATGGCGACTCCTTCGAGGGCAAGTATGCCCTTCGCTATAACGCAGATCGCACAGGCGAGCGTCCCGCGCGATTCGCATCGATTAGCGCGGGGTCGCGCGGGGTCAACCCCTGTTTCCCAAGATCGTCTGGCGGTTTGGTGTACCAGGATGCACCGAAACGTCAAACGATCTTCGATCGCTAGGGGGTCAGGACGGCGGCGCCGTCGAAGCGGCCGGCCTTGAGGTCGCCGAGTGCTTGGGCGGCGGCGTCCAGCGGGTAGGAGTGCACGGTGACGGCCAGTTTGTGCTCGGCGGCGAAGGCGAGGAACTCCCGTGCGTCTTGCCTCGTGTTGGACGTCACACTGCGGATCTGCCGCTCCTGGAACAGGTGCCGCGCATAGTTCAGCGGCGGGATGTCGCTGAGGTAGATCCCCGCGATGGACAGCGTCCCGCCCCGGTCAAGGGATTCGAGCGCGGGGCGGACAAGATCTCCCACGGGCGCGAACAGGATCGCGGCGTCGAGCGGCTCGGGCGGCATGTCCGCCGCCTCCCCCGCCGACGCGGCGCCCAGCTCCAGCGCCAGCCGCCGGGCCTGCTCGCCGCGGGTCAGCACGTGCACGGTCGCGCCGCGGGCCAGGGCCACCTGCGCGGCCAGGTGCGCGCTGCCGCCGAAGCCGTAGATGCCAAGCCGTCCGCCGGCCGGCAGCTCGGCACGCCGCAGCGCGCGGTAGCCGATGATGCCCGCGCACAGCAGCGGGGCGAGCTCGGCGTCGGTGTACCCGCCGGGCAGGCGGTGCGCGAAGGCGGCCGGGATCGTCAGGTACTCGGCGTACCCGCCGTCGGCATCCCAGCCGGTGTACCGCGACTCCGGGCACAGGTTCTCCGCTTGCATACGGCAGTACCTGCACGTTCCGTCGGTCCAGCGCAGCCACGCCGCGCCCGCTTTGCCGCCTTTTTCGAAGCCGGTCGCGCCCGCACCGATCGCGACCACCTCGCCGACGACCTCGTGGCCGGGGACGACGCCCGGCCGGTGCGGCGGCAGCTCGCCCTCGGTCACGTGCAGGTCAGTCCGGCACACGCCGCAGGCCAGGACCTTGAGGAGCAGCTCACCCGGTCCTGGCGGCGGCACCGGCGTGGTCCGGTTACGGAGCGGATGGCCGGCCAGGGGCCCGGGCGCGTCGACGTGCCAGGCCCGCATGGTGGCGGGGATGCTCCTGTCGGCACCGCTCATGCTGGGAACGCTACGCCGCTACCCTTTCCGCGGCTCCCCTCGGTAGGTACCGAACGACCAGCGGTTCCCCTCCGGGTCACGTGCCGCGAAGTCCCGCGAGCCGTAATCGGTGTCATGGGGCTCGGAGATGATCTCCGCCCCGGCTGCCCTGGCCCGCTCGCAGAGCGCGTCGGGCGCCGACGTGACCACATAGGCGCCGAAGGTACCTGGCAGCGAGGGCACGGTGACTCCGGCGTCCGCCCGAGCCGATCCGAGCATGATCCCGCCGCCTTCGGGCCAGGACAGCTGGGCGTGGTCAACCCGGTCCCCCTCTCCGTAGACCACGGTTTCCTCGAAGCCGAACGCGTCGACGAGGAACCTGATCAGGGCCCGTGCGTCGTGCGCCCGTAGCGTCGGCCACACCTGGGGCTCTGGTGCTGTAGTCATTTCTTCTGCGGTCCTTTCGCTCGCCGGCCCGGGCCCTTCCCTGGCCATCACGGCAAGCCTTCCCCGGTCGGCCAGACCCCGGCTTGGATGTTTCGGAACTCCTCCGCCAGCCACTGGCTGGGCGGACAGCCGGCCAGCGCGCGGAACTCCCTGGCCAGGTGGGCCTGGTCGAAGTACCCGCAGTCGGCGGCCAGCGCGGCCAGCCCGTACCCGGCCCCGGCTCCTTGGCCGGCTGAGCCGGCTCCTTGGCCGGCTGAGCCGGCTCCTTGGCCGGCTGAGCCGGCTCCTTGGCCGGCTGAGCGCAGCGCCAGCCGCCGCCTGGCGCGGTCGAACCGGACCACCCGGGCGGCGGCCTTGGGGGACAACCCGATCTCGGTGCGGAACCGGCCGTTCAGATGGCGTTCACTCCACCCGGTCGCGGCGGCGAGCCGGGCGACCGGCGTGGTGCCGCCGGATCGCAGCAGCAGCCGCCAGGCCCAGGCCACTTCGGGCGCCACCGCGCCCCTTGGGGCTCAGCAACGTGAGAAAGATCTCGTCCAGGACAGCGAACCGCTCCGGCCAGCCCGGCGCCGCCCGGATCCACTCGTGGATCCGGGCACCGGATGGGCCGAGCACGGCCTCGGCCGGCACGTCGAGCTGCGCGAGTTCCCCGGCCGGCAGGCCGAGCAGGGCCCGCGCGCCCAGCGGCCGCAACCCGATCTGGACCCCGGACTGCGCGCCCTGGTGGCTGATCAGCGCCGGGCTGGTGTGCAGGCCGCCTACCAGTGTCGTCCAGTCGCCCGGTCGCTGCCCCGGATCGGGGTGGGCGAGCAAGGTCATCGGCTCGTCCAGCGTGAAGATCAAGGTGAGCAGCGGGGAAGGCAGGCCGCGATGAAGCGCCGGGGCCACTGCGCGCTGCCGGTAGCCGGTGTACCAGGCAACGTAGGGCCGCAGCGACTCGGCCGGGAGTCTCCGGATGTGCTCGTCGATAGCGGCTGTCGTCATACCTGGGACCCTTTCCTCAGTGAAATTCAAGTTAACGCCCAGTCTTCCGGACTGTAATGATTTGCGCTGGTAGATAGCTTGCGCAAGAATCGGGACTACCGCTTGGGGCTAGGGGAAACAGCCGCCGGCGGCACGCCGGTTCAGCGGACCCGGGGAAGGTACAGATGGCCGCTGACGTTAACCGGACAACGGGAGGAAAGATGATCATTCATGCGGAACCGCCGGCGGGGGCCAGCCCGGCACCATGCGCGGGCGTGCCGGCCCAGCGGGACACGGCACGGCGGGACACGGCACAGCGGGATTCGTCGCGGCGAGACAGGTCGCGGCGGGAGTTCGCCGAGCAACTCGGGCTGTCCGCCCGGACAGCCGCCGACGGGTACCGGGTCGTCAGCGTGACCGGGGAGCTCGACATCGCCACCGCCGAGCAGGCCTATGCCTACCTCAGTGACGTCATCGACAGCAGCAAGGCGCCGGTCAGCGTTGACCTTGCCGGAGTTACCTTCTGCGACGCGTCCGGACTCGGCGTGCTGGCCAAGATCGCCAGCCGCGCCCGGGAGAAGGGCCGCCAGCTCCGGCTGACCTCGGCCCGCCCGTCCCTGCTCAAGATCATGCGCATCACCGGGCTGGACAAGGCATTCCCTGAGCTCGGCTCCCCGGCATTCGCCGTTTGACGCCGCAACCTTGCCGTTCGCCTCGCAGGGACGGGGTCAACCTAGGCGTGCGGTACCCTCCGGCGTTAAGTTTGGTAACGCGTGCGGCCTTATGTTTCCGTGGCTGCGGATGCTCTTAACGCGTGGAGGGATATGTAATGTCAGAAGGACTTTCCGGCAACGGGGCTAACGACGCCAGTGAAGCTCAGGAGTCCGCTGAGTCTTCTGAAGCAACTATCGCCGTCCACTGGCGCGAGGAAGACTATTACAACCCGCCGCCGGAGTTCACCGCTCAGGCGAACGCCAACGACCCGGCGATCCGCGACCGCTTCGCCGAGCAGAACTTCCCGGACTGCTTCACCGAGTACGCCGACCTGCTCAGCTGGGACGAGCGGTGGCACACCATACTGGACACGAGCAACGCCCCGTTCTGGAAGTGGTTCACCGGCGGGAAGCTGAACGCCAGCTACAACTGCGTCGACCGGCATCTTGCCGAGCACGGCGACAAGCCGGCGATGATCTGGGTTCCGGAGCCGGAAGACACCGAGCACGTCTCGATCACGTACACCGAACTGCACCGGAGGGTCAACGAATTCGCCGCGCTGCTCCGCGACTTCGCCGGCGTCAAGACCGGTGACCGCGTGACATTGCACATGCCGATGGTGCCGGAGCTTCCGGTCGCCATGCTGGCGTGCGCGCGGCTGGGCGCCATCCACTCCCAGGTGTTCGGCGGGTTCAGCGGGGCGGCCTGCGGCCACCGGATCGCCGACTCGGGCAGCAAGGTCCTTATCACGATGGACGGCTACTACCGCAGCGGCGCGATGCAGGACCACAAGGTGAAGGCCGACGAGGCCGTCGAGGCAGCCCGCAAGGAGGGCACCGAGGTCGAGAAGGTCCTGGTGTTCCGCCGCGTGCCCGGCGACTACGTGTCGAAGACCCCGATGGTGGACGGCCGGGACTTCTTCGTCGACGAGGTCATCGGGGACTACGCGGGCCAGACCGTGGCACCGGTCTCCATGCCCGCCGAGGCGCCGCTGTTCCTGATGTACACCAGCGGCACCACCGGCAGGCCGAAGGGCTGCCAGCACTCCACCGGCGGGTACCTGTCCTACGTGACCGGCACCAGCAAGTACTACCAGGACATCCATCCGGACGACATGTACTGGTGCATGGCCGACATCGGCTGGATCACCGGCCACTCGTACATCGTGTACGGCCCGCTGGCCCTGGGCACGACGACCGTGATCTACGAGGGCACGCCGAACTACCCGGACGCCGGCCGCCCGTGGCGGATCGCGGAGAAGCTCAAGGTCAACATCTTCCACACCTCGCCGACCGCGATCCGGATGCTGCGCAAGGTCGGGCCCGACGAGCCCGCCAAGTACGACTATCACTTCAAGCACATGACCACGGTGGGCGAGCCGATCGAGCCCGAGGTCTGGCGTTGGTACCACGAGAGCATCGGCAAGGGCCAGGCGGTCATCGTCGACACCTGGTGGCAGACCGAGACCGGCGGCTTCCTCGGCAGTACGCTGCCCGGCCTGGACAAGATGAAGCCAGGTAGCTGCGGCCCGATGGCCCTCGGCATCAACGCCGAGATCCTGGACGAGAACGGCGAGGCGGTGCCGCCGGGCAGCGGCAAGGCAGGCAACATCACGATCCGCAACCCGTGGCCCGGCGTCTTCGAGACGATCTGGGGTCAGCCGGAGCGGTTCGTGCAGACCTACTACGCCAAGTACAACAAGGATCCGAACAGCACCGACTGGCACGACTGGCCGTACTTCGCCGGCGACGGCGCGGTACAGGCACCGGACGGCTACTTCCGCATCCTCGGCCGGGTGGACGACGTCATCAACGTGGCGGGACACCGGCTGGGCACCAAGGAGCTGGAATCCTCGGCGCTCGCCGTCGTCGAGATCGCCGAGGCGGCGGCGGTGCCGGTCATCGACGACGTCCGCGGCCGGGTGGTGGAGATGTACGTCTCGCTCAAGCCTGGCCACACCGCTAGTGCGGACATCGAGAACAAGGTCAAGTCGGCTATCGAGACCGACATCGGCAAGATCGCCCGCCCGAAGAACATCTGGATCGTGCCCGACATGCCCAAGACGCGGTCCGGGAAGATCATGCGCCGGGTGATCGCCGCCACGTCCAACTTCGCGGACGTCGGCGACATCACGACGCTGGCCAACCCGGAGGTGGTCGAGCAGATCAGGCATCAGGTTCACGCCGCCAAGCACGCCCGCGGCGAGGTCCCGCGCGAGCTCACCGAGGCCGAGGTCACCGAGATCAAGTCGTTCGGCGCCGCCGAGTAGCACTCGCTGAGCGGCGGGCCGCGGTAACGTGCCGCGGGCCGCCGCTCAGCTCTGCCGGGCCCACTGCTCCCAGGCGTCCAGCCAGCGCGTCTGCGTCATCTCGACGCCAAGCTCGGCCGCGGGCTTGATCTCCGGAGACGCCGCCTGGACCGAGATCGAGTGGCTGCACCGCCAGTAGCCGGTCCACGCCTGCTGCGCGTCGCGGCTGGACACCCGCTCGCCGAGGACGGCGTGCCGCAGCGTCTCGTCAATCGCGCGCTCGCGCAGCCGCGGGCTGGCGGTGAACCAGGAGACCTTCTCGTCCAGGCTGGTCAGGTGGTTGATCACCGCGGTGATGAGGTCGTCGGCAGCGCGTCTGCTGAGGCCTGACCTGTCGGTCAGCTCCGCCACCGCGCGCCGCCACAGGGCGCTGCGCGTGGCGCCCTCCGCGGCACGGTGGCGGGGCACCCGGCCGGCCCGCACCGCCGCCAGCAGCCGCCCGTGCGAGTCGAGCTCGGCGTCCACCAGCGCGCGGTACGCCGCCATGCCCTGGGCCGGCTCAAGGACCGGCGCTGGCCGCTCGCGGCGGCGCTCCGCCACCTGGCCGAGCACCGCGTCCCGGCCCAGCAGGTACGGCCCGAGATCGGTGATCACGGCGAGCCGGATCGTCTCCGGCCGGACGCCGCGGCTCACGATCGTCACGTTCGTCTCGTCCAGCCGCAGGCTCAGCGCGACCAGTGCGCCGTGCTGGCCGGCGAGCGCGCTGGCCGCCCGGTCCCCGGCCCGCACGCTGGCCTGCCAGTACCGCGGCGGATCGGCCGGGTCGTCCTCGTCCAGGCCGGCCTGGTCGGCGAGCCGGTTGCGCTCGGTGTCCATCGCCCGGAGCAGGTCCGCTTCGGTGTCCGGCTCACCGGACGCGACCGTGGTGACGACGATGACCCAAGGGCCGGACGGCGCCGCCCAGTCGCCGTACGCCAGACCGACGGTTTGCCAGACGTCGTTCAGCTGGGTCGCCTCGGCCAGCACGGCTGGCCGCAGCTCGGGCTCCGCCAGCCCGGACACCTCGAACTCCGGCCGCGGCACCAGTTCGTCGGCGTCGCGCCGGGCGATCTCGCGCAGCCGGGCCACCCATTCGTCGCGCGCCTCGTCCGGCACTACCCGGCCTCGATGACCAGATCGTCGTGCAGGAAGCTCAGGTAGCCGCTGATCTTCGCCGAGTCGCCGCCCGCCACCGGGTAACTCCACACGGCGTCGGTGAGTTCCTTGCCGTCGGCTTGCACGGTCCAGTAAGACGCCGTTCCCTTGTACGGGCACACGGTGTGCGTCTGGGTGGGCCGCAGCAGATCCTGGCGGACGTCCTCGGCCGGGAAGTAGAAGCGGTTCGGCATGCCGGTCTCGGAAAGCAGCAGCGGGCGGCTGGTCTCGGCGATCACCTGGCCGCCGAGCAGGACCCGCACGTGCCGCGAGGACTGCCGGACATCCACCCGGTGGTAGGGGTCGCGGATGTGCCCCTCGACGCGCTCGTCCTCGTCGTACCATTCGTCCAGCGCGTTCCAGTAGAAGGCGCGGTAGCCGCGCAGCCACGCCGACTCGGGATTCGGCTCCGGATAAGCCCACATGGCGTTCTCCGCCACCCGGTCACCGGCGTGTACCGACCAGTACGACGCGGTGCCCTTGAACGGGCAGAACGTGTGATGGTCGGTCGCCCGCAGCAGGTCCTGCCGGATGTCGGCGTCGGGAATGTACAGCTGCGGCAGGATCCCCGTCTCGTGCAGCAGCATGGCACGGGTTGTGTCGAAAACCGTCGCACCGCCGAAGACCGCGCGCACCCGGCGCGGAAACTCCTGCATGAGCAGCCGGTGGGCCGGGCCCTCGATCCGGTAGTTGACCGTCTCCGGCGCCTGCCCGGCCAACGGGCCGGAACTTATCGTCAGCGACATCTCGCCCTCCTGTCACATGTCCGCGGGTCTGACGAAGGCGGCCAGCCGTGCCCCATCCGGCGCGAGGTCGGGCCAGGCGCCGCCGAAATCCAGCACGGCCACCCCCGCTGTGGGAAAGCTCAGCTTGCCTCGCGATGTTCCCGCCAGGCTCGAGGCAAGGTCGGAGACACCCGGATTGTGCCCGATCAGCAGCGCGGTCCGGCAGCCGGCGGGCAGCTCCCGCGCCAGGTACAGCAGGGTCAGCGCGCTGGCCGCGTACGCGCGCGGCTCGAACGTCACGGCCGGGCTGGCGTCCAGCTTGCCGGCTACCAGCTCCCAGGTTTCCCGCGTGCGCCGCGCGGTGGAGCAGATCACCGTGTCCGGCAGGTACCCGCTGCCGCGCAGCCACCGCCCGACCGCCGGGGCGTCCTTGCGCCCGCGCTTGGCCAGCGGCCGGTCGTGGTCCGGCACGTCGTCCGGCCAGTCCGACTTGGCATGCCGCAGCACGATCAGCCGCCGCGTTACGTCCTCCGCCACCCCTCTAGCCTGCCACGCCCGCACCCAGCCCGGGCTGCCTTCCATCCGCCTGGCGATATGTCCCACTATCTCCCGCGCGCCACCGCGACACTAGGGCCGGATCGCCTCGCGGGGTTCGTGCCGATGGCGCCACCGGCACGCCGTCACCCCTGCTCGATGGCGCCATCGGCACGCGAGATGAGGACCCGTTGGCGCCATCGGCATGTTCGGTGGGCCTGGGCGGACGCCGGGCGGTCAGGGGCGGATGCGGATGAAGTTGACGGCGGTCAGGCTGAGCACGGTGGCGTCGTCCTGGTTGACCGCCTCGATGAGCGTGCGGACGACGCCGCGGTCCGGCTTCGAGTTCGACGCGCGCGCCTCGACGACCGTGGCGCGGACACGGAGCGTGTCCCCTGGGCGGACCGGAGCGGGCCAGCGGAGCTCGTCGACGCCCGCGGCGCCTAGGCTCGACTCGGCCGACAGGTAGTGCTCCACCAGCTGCCGCATGACCAGGCTCGTGGTGTGCCAGCCGCTGGCGATCAGGCCGCCGAACGGGCCGCCGCTGGCCAGGTCGACGTGAAAGGGCTGCGGGTCGTACTCCTTCGCGAACGCGATGATCGAGGACTCATCCACAGCTATGCTGCCGCAATCGAACACGGCACCCACCGCATAATCCGCGAAGTACCGCACAGCCGGATCACCCACGTACGCAGTATCGCAGCACCCCAGACTCCCGCGGACGGCACCCCGCCACTGATGACAGATCACGAACGTGTCACAGAAATACTTCGATTCGCCTGCGCGGGCATCGGCCCTCCTGTCATGATTCCGCAGACGGCACAGAACGCCGACTAGGGACTAAATGCCCCAACGGTCGCGGACGGTGACGTGGTTAGGTCCGTCGGCAGGCCCACCGCAACAGGGCCTGGCAGGCGGGCGGAGTTACTACTTGGGGAGCTCGGTGAGCACGACTTCTATGCACCGCCGACCGCGCAAGATCAGGCGAACTGGCCGGCATACCAACCCGTCACAGGTAGAAAAGGTCGCGGAGGTAGCCGGCAAGGCCGCACCCGCGGTGGCCATCGCGGGCGTCCTGGTCGCGGCACCGGCCGCGAACGCCGCCACGAGCGGGCCGGCCAAGGCCACTACCGTCGCGGAGCGGGTGCATACCGATGCCAAGGTGACGCGGGCCAGCCACGCACAGGTGGCCGAGCGCACGTACACCGTGCGGTCCGGCGACTCGCTAGCCTCCATCGCGCACAAGGTCTACGGCAACTACAACGACTGGACCTGGATCTACCAGGCGAACAAGTCGGCCGTGCACAACCCGAACTCGATCTTCCCCGGCGAGCACCTGCGGATCCCGAACGGCGCCCCGGCTCACTCCACCAGCGGGCACAAGCCGAAGCATGCCAAGACCAGTTCGTCCGGCACCACGCTGACCAGCTCCGCGGTACCCGCGGGCACGCTCAGCTGCGCCGGCCTCGAGCGACTGTGGGAGGACGCCGGCGGCCGCGCTTCGGCGGCCGAGACCGCGGCGGCGATCGCGATGGCGGAGTCCGGCGGCAACCAGTACGCGCACAGCCCCACCAACGACTACGGCTACTGGCAGATCAACGGTTCCTGGGGCGCGCTGGCCACGTACAACCCGCTCGGCAACGCGAAGGCCGCGGTGCACATCTCCGACGACGGCCACAACTGGAGCCCGTGGACCACGTACACCAGCGGCGCCTACCACGGCCGCTGCTAGGCCTGTTAGCTCGCGGGGGGACGACCCCCCGCACCCCCTGGCTGACCATAGCGCGCCAGCTTGCCGGCCACGAGCTCGATCTCGTCGGCCGGCAGCAGGCGCGGCGTCAAGGGCACGCTGAGGGCCCGCAGGTACACGTCGCAGAGCCATTCCAGCTGACGGCTCCCGGTGCCGGCGGCGCGCAGGTCCGGTGCCACGACCACCGCCCCGTGGTTCGCCATCAGGCAGGCGGTGCGTTCTCGCAGCGCCGCCACCACATTCGCGGCCAGCTCGTCGCTGCCGTAGGTGGCATACGGCGCGACCGCCAGCGGACCGCCGAACATCGCCACCTGATAGTGAATGGCCGGCAACTCGTCCGCCACCGTGCTCAGCGCGGTCGCGGCCACCGGGTGGGTGTGCACGATCGCGCGGGTCGCCGCGAGGGCCGCGTACACCGCCAGGTGCAGCCGCAGCTCGCTGGTGGGCCGCAGCGGCGCGTCCACCGGATCGCCGTCGAGCCGGTGCACGCCGACCATGTCAGCGTCGAGCGACGCGTAGTCAACCCCGCTCGGCGACACCGCGATCAGGTCGCCCTCGCGCGCGCTGACGTTGCCCGACGTCCCGGGCATCAGGCCGGCCGCGCTCAGTTCCCGGCAGACCCGGACCAATTCGTCTCGTACCTCGGCGAGCAGCATAGGTTCAACGGTATGAACACCCCTGCCGTGCTCGCCTGGCGAGACGGGCACATCGAGGCGCTGGACCAGACCGCGCTGCCGCACCAGGTCCGCGTGCTCCGCCTCACCACCGTGGACGAGCTGGTCCGGGCGATCGCCACGCTGGCCATCCGCGGCGCTCCGGTGCTCGGCGTGGCCGGCGCGTTCGGCGTCGGGCTCGCCGTCCGCCAGGGGCAGCGCGAGGGCTGGGACGACGGCCGCCTTCGCGCCGAGCTCGGGCGGATCGCGGCCGCCCGGCCCACCGCGGTCAACCTGGCCCGCGAGGTGACCGCGCTGACCGCCGCCGTCGACTTGACCGACGCGACGGCCGTGACCGAGGCCGCGCTCGCGGTCCAGCGCGACACCGAGCGGATCAGCCGTGACATCAGCACGCGCGGGGCCGCCTACCTCATGGAACGCGCCAGCGGGCGGCTCCGGGTGCACACCCACTGCAACACCGGCACGCTCGCCTGCCTCGGCTGGGGCACCGCACTCGGCGTGATCCGCGCGCTGCACCAGCAGCACGCGCTTGACCATGTGATCGTGGACGAGACCCGGCCGCTGCTCCAGGGCGCGCGGCTGACCTGCTGGGAGCTGGGCCAGCTCGGCATCGAGCACCGGCTGGCCTGCGACGGCGCGGCGCCGTTCCTTATCAGCCGCGGGCTCGCCGACGTGGTGATCGTCGGCGCGGACCGGATAGCCGCCAACGGCGACGTGGCCAACAAGGTCGGCACCTACTCGCTGGCGCTGGCCGCGCGCCGGGCCGGCATTCCGTTCATCGTCGCGGCGCCGGAGTCCACCATCGACCCGGACACCCCGTCCGGCGCGCAGATCCCGCTCGAGCAGCGGGCCGACGAGGAGGTCACCACCCCGGCCGCGCCGGCCGGCACGAGGGCGCTCAACTACGCGTTCGACGTCACGCCGGCTGAGCTCGTCACCGCGATCGTGACACAGTCCCGGGTAGTCGAGCCGACGTCGTTATGACTGCTGGTCTTTGAAAGCAGTGGTGAGGGCCTGGCGGAACGTCTCGGCCGGCTGCGCGCCGGAAATGCCGTACTTGCGGTCGATCACGTAGAACGGCACCCCGGTGATGCCGAACGCGCGGGCCTGGTCGATGTCGGCTTGGACCGCGTCCGCGTACTCGTCGCCGTCGAGGACCGCACGAGCGCGGTCTGGGTCCGCGCCGGCTTGTTTCAGCACCGCGACGAGGGTGTCCGGGTCGGCCAGGTTGGCGCCTTCGGTGAAATGGGCATGCAGCAGGCGTTCCTTGGCGGCGTCGGCCACGCCGTGGTCGGCCGCCAGGTGCAGCAGCCGGTGCGCGTCGATCGTGTTCACCGTCAGGGCTTTGGTGAAGTCGAAGTCCAGGCCCTCGCCGCTGGCGATGCGCGCAACGCGGGCGGTCATCTCGCCGGCCCGCGGCCCGAACCGCTGCGTCAGGTACCCGATCGTGGGCACCGCCACGCCGCGCTCGGCCTCCGGGTGCAGCTGGAAGCTGCGCCAGCTGACCTCCACCTGGTCCGCGTGCTCGAACTCGCTGAGCGCGTGCTCCAAGCGGCGCTTGCCGATGTAGCACCACGGGCAGATCACGTCGGACCAGATCTCAACCTTCATCGGGCTGGTCCTCTCCGGCCCCCGGCACCTGGCACACGCCGTCCATGCAGACGGCCGTCTGGCCCGCGTCGCCCAGCAGGCGCAATGGGCTGGTATCAGCGTTGTCCGTCACGTTGCTGCCAACCAGGGGGCGGGCGGGCTTGTTCCGGCGGAGACGATATGTTCGCTTCGTGACTGACGAACGCGGGGGTTCCGGGCCTGGGCGCCTGGGCCAGGCGCTGTCCGCCGGGGTGCTCGGGGCGCTGGCCGGGGCGGCTCTGTGCGCCGGGCAACAGGGCGCCGGCCGACAGGGCGCCGGAGCCGTACAGGGCGCCGGGCGTCGCCGGGGCGCCGGAGCCGTACTGGGCGGCGCGGCGGCCGGGGCCGCGGTGCTCGCGGCGGTGGACGCGGCCGCGCGGGCACGGCCGGCGCCGGACGGGGTACCAGCCCTGTGGGGCCGCATCGTGGCCAGCGGCGCCGTCGCGGCGCCCCTCGGCTGGGTGACACAGCGGGTGACGGGAGCGCGCGGGCTGCCGGTGGCGACGGTCGCCGGGGCCGCGGCCGGCGCACTGGGACTGCGGCCGCAGAAGGTGGCACTCGGTCCTTTCGCCGGCGCCGCGGCGGGCCTCGCCGCACGGCGTGCCTCCGGCGCGGTCGCCGCCGCGGCGGCCGTGGTGGCGTACCGGACCACCGCCGCGGTGCTGTTCCGGGATCCGCAGCTGAGCCTGCTGGCCGAACGAGTGCACCCGGCCGACGTGCCGTTCGTCGTGCCGGTGGCGAGCCAGACCCGGTATGTGGGGACGGACTACGTGCGGGCGCTGGCCGCACGGACCGGGGGTGTGTACGCGGCCGACGTCGCGGACGTGGGGATCGTGGCTTCCCTGGACGCGCTGTCCGGACCTTCGTTCGATCCCGGCACGGTGGACCCGCTGGTCCGCGAGTTCTACGAGCACACCACCAGGTTCGCGCTGGACATCGTGCCCGCGTGGCGGCCCTGGGTGCGGCCCGGCTACCTGCTATACCGGACGCTGCTGGCCCGGCCGCTGGGCCAGGCGAACGTGCCGATGAGCCAGCGCGAGGCGCGGCATGGCATGCACAGCCGGATCGACACGATCTCCGGAGCGGACGGCGCGATCTCGGTGCGCGGCTGGATCCGGTCCGACGGGGTGACCGGGACGCCGGTGTACGTAGGGATTTACACGACTTATCGGGATTCGTCGCGCGGGTATGTGAGCGTGGGGTTCCCGCTGCCGTCGGCCAGCTTCACCGCGACGTTGCTGCCTTCACCGCGGTCCGGCGGCGGGCTGGTGCTCGACAGCCGCAGCTCACTGGAGCAGCCGGGGCACTACCTGACCTACGTCGACCCTTCTTCCGGGGAGCTGACCACCGCCGCGGTGCGCGGGTTCGCGGAGCGGCTGGACGTGTACGTCGCGGACGGCCAGCTGCGGGCGGAACACGCGTTCTGGGTGTTCGGCATGCCGTTCCTCGTGCTGCACTACCGGATGCACCGCAAGCGTGCCTAGTTCGCGACGAGCAGGGCCTCGCCGCGATCATCTCGATGATCGGCGTCACCAACCTGTTCAACCGGCTGAACGCGACGACAAGGCAGGTGGCGGGCGGACGGCAGCTATACCGATACCTGACGGTGGGCGTCGGCGGCGCAGATGGCCGCCGCGGCGGCGGACATGGCCAGCTTCCCCCAGGCGGGCGCCGCGATGTCGCTCACCAAGGGCCGGTCCGCGGTCGAAGGCGAGATCGTCGACGAGCACTTAAGCCGGTTTCTCCGGCCGCCGTCGCGGCAAATCCCTTATCGGCGGACAGGCGATGTGGCGGATTCACCCGAACTTCTACGTCGATGGACGCTGCGGGCCGGGACCTTGACGCGATTCGTGGTGGTATGCACAGGTCGCGGCGCGGATGGTGGCCAGGTTTTGTCAGAGGGGGACGTTATGGTGACGGCCATGACGGAGGATCTCGTGCTGCCGGTGCCGGAAATGCTGCCCGCGATGTACCTGGTGCCGGTCTCGATGTCGCGGGAGCGGGCGATCGAGCTGACCGGTGCCGCCCTGGCGCGGCACGTCGCGGAGCCGGTGCGCGGGCTGACCAGGGGCCTGCTCGGCACGCCAGCCCTGGTCGTGACGCCGCGGCTGGCCGGTATCCCGAGCCAGGAGGTGATCGCGTTCGCCGCGCTGAACCCGCCGCGGCCGGGGCCAGTGCACGAGTGGGTCACCCGCGCGGCCGCGGCCGCGTTCGCCGCGGAACTCCGCCTGCCGGTCATCGACGCGTTCGCGCGGCAGGCCCTGACGGCGGCCGAGGCGCTCGGCACGCTGCCCGGCGCGCCCCGGCTTTCCGCCGTCGACGGCGGGTTCCGGCTCGCCGACTGGGTCCAGGTGCGGGAGGACGAGCAGAGCCTGACCACGCACGGCCTCGGCCGGTTCGGCCTCCCTGAGCTGCGGCTGGACGACGTGCCACCAGAGCTGCACCCGTGGTGGACGGTGGCGCTCACCGCGCTCGGTTACCGCCTGCTCGAGCTGCTGCGCCGTGAGCTGCGCCGGGGCGCGGCGGCGTTCGTGCAGGTGCCGGAGCTGATCGGCATCCGCGGCACGGACATCGGCTCCGCCTACGGCCGCCCGCTGGCCGAAGCCGGCGACCCGGTCCCGGTGCGGCTCAGCCTCGACCCGTCGGTCACCGACCGGCTGGAAAGTCACCTCGCCGTGGATCCGGCCGAGCACCGGCTGACGATCAACAGCAGGCTGCTCGCCCAGGCCGTGCCCGCTACCGGCGGCGCCGCACCACGAGCACGGCGGAGTCGACGTGCGGCGGCGGCACGAAGGCGCGACGCGGCAGCGCCAGCCCGGCCGACAGAGTAAACCGCCGAGTCCGGCCTGGCGCGTGCTTGCGCACCACCGCTCGCTGGAGCACCAGGTCGGCCGCGATCAGGTTGCTGCCGGGCGCCAGCACAAGCCGGAGCACGGCGGCGGAGATCCCGTAGGGCGGGTTCGCCACCACGCGGAACGGCCGGCTGGGCAGCCGCAGCGACGCGGCATCCGCGGAAACGACCGTGACCTCGGGAAACCGGTGTCTCAGCACGCGCACCCGCCCAGGATGCAGCTCGACCGCGATCACCCGCGCGCCAGCCCGCACCAGGTGCCGGGTCAGCGCGCCCTGGCCAGCGCCGATATCGAGCACGAGCTCCCCCGGGCGCACCCCGGCCGCTGCCACGACGCGCGCGGCCCATTCGTCATCGAGCCGGTGCCAGCCCCACGCTCGCCGGGCCGCGGGCACGGCGGACCATCACCATGCAGATACCCACCCGGCGACCGTAGCCGTTCGTGCGGCCCGCGCTCAACTGAATTAACGGCGTCAGCGCGAGGTGGACGCCCGGATCATCAGCCGCGGCCGTACCACCTGCACGGAGCCGGACTGGACCGAGCCCTCGAGCAGCCTGTGCAGCAGCCCGGAGAGGCGCCGGCCCAGCTCGTCGGCGGCCAGGTCCAGCGCGGTGATCTCCGGGCTGCAGGTGCGCAGCGCGGGGCTGTCCACGCAGGATGCGATCAGCCATTGGCCGCTGTTAGCGTGCGCAGAAACGTTTCTGCACGATACGGTTTCTCACAAGGTTCCGGAGGCGCGGCGGTGCACGATACCACGGCAGACCTGATCCTCATCGGCGGCAGGGTGCGCACGCCTTCCGATCCGTCCGGGTTCGCCAAGGCGATCGCGATTCGCGGCGACCTGATCCAGGCAGTCGGCACCGACGCGGACATCCGCGACCTGGCCGGCCCGCGCACCCGGGTTGTCGACCTGGCCGGGCGGCTCGCGTTGCCGGCGTTCGGCGACTCGCACGTGCACGCGATCAACGGCGGCCTGGAGAGCCTGCGCTGCAACATGCTCGGGCTGAAGACCCGGCAGGCCTGCCTGGACACGATCTCCGCGTACTGCGCGGGATTGCCAGCGCACGCCTGGGTGCTCGGCGGCGGCTGGTCGATGGAGGCCTTCCCGGGCGGCACGCCGACGGCGGCCGACCTGGACATGGTGACCGGCGAGCGGCCCGCGTTCCTGCCGAACCGGGACCACCACGGCGCCTGGGTGAACACCGCCGCGCTGACCCGGGCCCGCGTCGACGCCTCGACGCCGGATCCGGTGGACGGGCGTATCGAGAGGTACCCGGACGGATCACCGACCGGCACGCTGCATGACGGCGCGATGGGCCTGGTGGCGCGGTGCGTACCGCCGGCATCGGCCGCCGAGCTGCGCGCGGGGCTGGCCGCGGCGCTTGAGTACCTGCACGGCAACGGCATCGCGCACTACCAGGACGCCTGCGTCGGCACGGCCGGCGAACTCGCGATCTCGGACACGTTCGGCACGTACCTGGACGCGGCAAGGGACGGCTCGCTCACCGCGAGCGTGACCGGCGCGCTGTGGTGGGACCGGCACCGCGGCACCGCCCAGTACGAGGACCTGCTGGCCCGGCGGGAACAGGCGAGCACCGGCCGGTTCCGCGCCACCTCGGTCAAGCTGATGCTGGACGGCGTCTGCGAGACGTTCACCGCGGCGATGGGCATGCCGTACCTGGACAAGCACGGGCACCCCACCGACCACCGCGGCAACTTCTTCATCGATCCGGACGAGCTGAAGACCATCACCAAGCGCCTGTCCGGCGAAGGCTTCCAGCTGCACTTCCACGCGCTCGGCGATGGCGCGGTCACGGCCGGCCTGAACGCGCTGTCGGAGATTCCGGCCAGCGAACGGGAGACGGGCCGCCATCACCTCGCGCACCTTCAGTTCATCAAGCCCTCGGACATGGACCGGTTCGCAGCGCTCGGCGCAGTGGCCAATTTCCAGCCGCTGTGGGCGATGGCCGACCCGCAGATGCTCGAACTCACGCTTCCGTTCGTGGGCCCGGAAAGGTACCAGTGGCAGTACCAGATCGGCGGGCTGGCCCAGCGCGGCACCCGGCTGGCGTTCGGCAGCGACTGGCCGGTGTCCAGCGGCGACCCGCTCCAGGAGATGCACGTCGCGGTGAACCGGGTGTTGTCCCCCGTGCTCGGCCGCGCCGGGACTCCGGAGTGCGAGGACCCTTTTCTCCCCGAACAGGCGGTGACCGTCGACACCGCCGTCCGCGCCTTCACCGAGGGTGTCGCGTACGTCAACCACGAGGAGCACCTCACCGGGCGGCTGCTGCCCGGGATGCGAGCCGACGTCGTGGTGCTCGACCAGGATCTGTTCGCCATTCCGGCGACGGACATCGGCAACACGTCAGCGGTACTGACTGTTGCGAATGGACAGGTGGTGCACGGCGACGAGTGAGACGACGCGGGATGTGACCACCCCGGCGGCGCAGAGCCTGCCGGCCAACTCGATCGGCTTGTTCGGCACGACGTCAAGCACGCTGGCGGACATCGCGCCCGCGCTCAGCGTGTTCCTCACAATCCCGGCGATAGTGGAACTGGCGCGGCGCAGACGGGCGCGCGGGCTGCGCCTGAACGTGCCCGAGGCGATCGAGGCCGGCCGGTCCCGCGCTCGGTGCGGACGCGGTTTTCGACGACGGGACACGGCTGGCCGTGGTGCGTGACCCGTTCCGGGCCGGATTGACACGCTCTAGTGGGCTCGATTGCGCAATTGACACGGTGGGGGCGGAGGTGGTGCAGGTGGAGGCGGGCGCGGTGCGGGCCGGCGCGATTGAGGTGGCGTCATCCCGATCACCTCCTCCGACGCGCAGGAGCTGAGCTGGGAGCGGGTCGCGCACGCGGCGGCAGCCTCCCGGAATGGGAACGGGTCGCTGGTGTGTCAGTGATGTCGTTCTGGATAATGGATTTATGTCTGTTATCTCCTCCGAGGCGGAGCTGCGGGAACTGCTCGGGTTCCCGGTCGGCCGGGCGGTAACCAAGGAGCGGGCGCGGCTGCACCCGATCGACCGGGAGTGGCTCGCCGCGTCGCCGTTCTGCATCGTCGCGACGTCGGACGGCAAGGGCAACTGCGACGCCTCGCCGAAGGGAGACCCGGCGGGTCGGCTGGTGCACGTCGTCGACGACGTGACGATCGCGATCGCCGAACGGCCGGGCAACAAGCGGGCGGACGGGTACCTTAACGTGCTGGCCAACCCGCACGCCGGGATCATCTCGCTGATCCCTGGGCGCAACGAGACGCTGCGGATCAGCGGGCGGGCCAGGCTGCTGAGCGACGCGCCGTTCTTCGACGAGCTGACGGTCAAGGGGCACAAGCCGGTGATCGCCCTGGTCATCGACGTCGAGCAGATCTTCTTCCACTGCGCGAAGTCGTTCATGCGCTCGGAGCTGTGGCGGCCGGACTCGTGGCACCCTGACGCGCTGCCCCGGCACGCCGCGCTTGTCAAAGCGCTGCAGAACACCCCGGAAACGCTGGAAGAACTGGACGAGTACTACGCGCCAGAGAACTACGCGAAGCGGTTGTACTGACCGGGGGTCGTGCTGAGTTCCGCCCGGCGGTGTGCTGTGATTTCTCCGTGACCACCATGCTGCCGTCGCCCTGGTCGACCGACCCCGAAGACCTGGCCGTGATAGCCGGCCTGACCGTCGATGACAACGAAGACGACGACCCGATCCTGCGCTGGCCGGACGGCCGTGAAGTAGACACCTGGCGAGAGGACTATCCCTACGCGGAGCGGATGTCGCGGCCGGAGTACAACCACCGCAAGCGACTGCTCCAGATCGAGCTCATCAAGCTGCAGAACTGGGTGCAGGAAACCGGTCAGCGGCTGATCATCGTGTTCGAGGGGCGCGATGCGGCGGGCAAGGGCGGCACGATCAAGCGGTTCATGGAGCACCTGAACCCGCGCGGCGCGCGCACCGTGGCGCTGACCAGGCCGACCGAACGCGAGGTCACCCAGTGGTACTTCCAGCGGTACGTGCCGCATCTGCCGGCCGGCGGCGAGATCGTGCTGTTCGACCGCTCCTGGTACAACCGGGCCGGGGTGGAGCTAGTCATGGGCTTCTGCACCCCGGACGAGTACCTGGAGTTCATGCGGGAATGTCCGGATTTCGAGCGGATGCTGGTGCACTCGGGGCTGCACCTGATCAAGTTCTGGTTCTCGGTGACGCGGTCCGAGCAGCGGACGAGGTTCGTCATCCGGCAGGTGGACCCGGTGCGCCGGTGGAAGCTGAGCCCGATGGACATCGAGTCGCTGGGCAAGTGGGACGAGTACACCGAGGCCAAAGAGGCGATGTTCTTCTACACCGATACGGCGGACGCGCCGTGGACGGTTGTGAAGAGCAACGACAAGAAGCGCGCCAGGCTGGCGACCATCCGGCACGTGCTCGCCCAGTTCGACTACCCGGACAAGGACGAGACGGTGATCGGGGTGGCCGATGAGCTGATCATCGGGCCGCCGGCCACGCTGTCCGAGCGCGCCGAGGCCACTGTGTTCCCCGCGCTCTGACGGTTCCCCTCAGCTAGCTTGCGAGTTATCGTTACTGGCGAGTTAGGGCCGGAGCGAAGGCGGAGGTCCAGGCATGACCGAGGCGCACAAGATCATCATCGTCGGCACCGGATTCAGCGGGATCGGGATGGGGATCGCGCTGAAGAAGGCCGGTTTCGACGATTTCGTGATCCTGGAGAAGGGGGCCGACCTCGGCGGCACCTGGCGGGACAACCAGTACCCTGGCTGCGCGTGCGACGTCCCCTCGCCGCTGTACTCCTACTCCTATGAGCTCAACCCGTCCTGGACGCGGCTGTTCGCGCCACAGCCAGAAATCCGGGAGTACCTGCGCGGATGCGTGACAAAGTACGGCGTAGGTCCGCACATCCGGTACGGACGGCGGGTCGAGGGGATGGAGTGGGACGATGCCACCCGGCAGTGGACAGTGCGCACCACAGACGGAGAACGGTACCGCTCGCACGCCGTGGTCTCCGGAGTGGGCGCCCTCCATATCCCGACTTATCCGGATATAGCGGGGGCGATGGCGGTCGACTCGGACGGCGCGTTCGCAGGCGAGTCGTTTCACTCGTCCGCCTGGAACGAGTCGGCGGACCTGTCCGGCAGACGGGTCGCGGTGATCGGGACCGGCGCCTCCGCGATCCAGTTCGTGCCTTCGGTCGCGAAGCGGGCCGGTCAGCTCACCGTGTTCCAGCGGACACCGCCGTGGATCCACCCGCGGCCGGACGCGCCGGTTCCCCCGGCCGTCCGCGGCCTGCTGCGCACCGTGCCCGGGGCCGCCCGCGGGCTGCGCGGCCTTATCTACTGGGCGCTGGAGTCCAGGGCGCTGGGCTTCGCCGTAGATCCCCGGCTGATGGCTCCGCTCGAGACGCTGGCCCGCAAGCACCTGGCGAACCAGGTGCCGGACCCGGAGCTGCGGGCACGGCTGACGCCGGACTACACGATCGGCTGCAAGCGGATCCTGCTGTCCTCGGACTATTATCCGGCACTCCAGCGGCCGAACGTGGAGCTGGTAACCGACGCGATCAAGGAGATCACCCCGTCGGGGGTGGTGACCGGGGACGGGAGCCGGCGGGAGTTCGACGTCATCGTCTACGGCACCGGCTTCCGGGTGGTCGATTCGGCGACGGAGCTGAACGTGACCGGCCGCGGCGGCGTCAAGCTGGCCGATGCCTGGTCCTCCGGGGTCGAGGCCTACCGCGGTATCACGGTGACCGGCTTCCCGAACTTCTTCCTGCTGCTCGGGCCTAACACCGCGCTCGGTCACACCTCGGTGGTGTTCATGATCGAGACTCAGGTCCAGCACGTCATGAGCTGCCTGCGGATACTGTCCCGCGAGCGGGCGTCGACGATCGACGTGCAGGCGAACGCGCTGCGCCGCTACAACGACGGGCTGCACCAGCGGCTGCGCCGCGCGGTCTGGTCGGCCGGCGGGTGCCGCAGCTGGTACCTCGACGACGCCGGCATCAACCGCACCCTGTGGCCCGGGTTCACGTTCGAGTACTGGGCGCGCACCCGGCGGGCCCGCCGCGCCGACTACAACGTGGAGGTGTGATGGCGCTCCGGGTCCACGTCGACCCCGGCCGGTGCCAGGGGCACAACCGCTGCTACAGCATCGCGCCCGACCTGTTCGAGCTGGACGATCTCGGTATGTCGTCGGAGATCGGACCTGGCATGGTGCCGGCGGAGCTGGCCATGGCGGCCCGGCGTGCCGAGGCCAACTGCCCGGAGCGCGCGGTGGCCGTGGTGGACGTGGTGGAGGAGCCGTGACCGAGCTAGCGGGGCCGGCTGTGCCGGCGGGCCGCCACCCGCCGGTGTCGGACTGGGCGAGCGACTTCGACCACACCGACGCGGCGTGGATCGCCGACCCGTACCCGATCTGGGACGAGCTGCGCCGGCGTTGCCCGGTTGCGCACAGCCAGCGGTACGGCGGGACGTGGCTCCCGGTCACGCACGAGCTCGTCGCCGAGGTGGCCTACGACCACGACCGCTTCACCTCCAGGTCGGTCGTCGTCACCGAACGGCGGCCGGGCCCGGACGCCCCGCCGGCGCCGATCGGCGTCGCCCCGCCGATCACCTCCGACCCCCCGTTCCATGCCATCGTCCGGCGGATGCTGATCCCCGCCTTCGCGCCCAAGCCGATCGCCGCCCTCGAGCCGTTCACCAGGGAGCTGTGCCGGGAACTACTGGCGGCGACCGACGGTCGCTCGGTGTTCGACGCAGCGACCGAATACGCGCAGCACATCCCGGTGCGGGTCATCATCCGGTTCCTCGGCTTCCCGCAGTCCGATGCCGACCTGTTCCGCTACTTCATCCGGCGGGTGATGGAGGAGGTGGACCAGACGCCGGAGGAGCGCGACGAGGTGCTCGGCTCGCTCGACGAGTACATAGACGCGCAGATCGACGACCACCGGGCACACCCCCGCGACGACCTAACCACGTTCCTTTGCGAGGCGGAGATCGGCGGTGAGAAGCTGAGCCAGAGCCACATCCGCGGCACCATGGTGCTGCTGATGATCGCCGGGATCGACACCTCGTGGTCGGCGATCGGCGCGTCCCTGTGGCACCTGGCGGGACACGCCGCGGACCGTCGTAGGCTGCGGGACGAGCCGGGCCTGATGGACACCGCGCTGGAGGAGTTCCTGCGCGCGTACGCGCCGGTCACCATGGCCCGTCTGGTGGCGAAGGACTGCGAATTCCACGGCCACCAGCTGAAGGAGGGCGACTGGCTGCTCCTCCCGTTCCCCGCCGCCAATCGCGACCCCCGCGCATTCCCCGACGCGAACCGGGTGCTGCTCGACCGGGCCGAGAACCGGCACGCCGCGTTCGGTCTCGGCCGGCACCGGTGCCTGGGCTCCAACCTGGCTCGCATGGAGCTTCGGGTGGCGCTGGAGGAGTGGCTCGCGCGGTACCCCGACTTCGAGCTCGCCGACCCGGCCGCGGTGGCCTGGTCTGGCGGTCAGATCAGGGGACCGCGTCAGCTGCCGATCCGGATTCGTTAAAGCGAGGCTTACGGGCGTTCACCAATGGGGCGATGATCGGCGCGGTCCCCGTTCATATGCTGGGGCTATGAGTGAGCGCAGGACGATTGCCGAGCTGGTTGACACGATCTTCGACACGGTGGACGCCAAGGACTGGGACGCGGCCGAGGCGCTGTTCGACACGGCGGTGCTGGCGGACTTCACCAGCCTGAACGGGGGTGAACCCGCGACGATCACCGGCACGCAGCTCGTCGACGGCTGGCGTCAGGGCCTGCACGCCAAGAAGAAGAGCTTCCATCTGGTCGGCCACCACCGGATCGCGATAACCGGTGACAGTGCGACAGTGCACGTCAAGGGCTACGCCTACAACGTGCTGGACGACGACCTGGGCGGCGGGATGTGGGAGGTGTGGGGCGCCTACGACATCCCGGTCCGCCGCACCCCCGCGGGCTGGAAGGCGACCGGACTGTCGTTCTTCGCCTGGCACACCCGCGGCGACGACGCCGTCCGGACGCATCTGCTTTAGCGGCCGCGCGCCACGCTCATGCACGTTGCCCGCCGCGCCACCGGGCGACCACACGTTGTGCTTAGCGTTGCGCTCACCACGTGTGCACCGGAGAGTTAGTGTGCATGTGGTCGATGTAGCGCTGGGTCATCTCGCGCAGCGCCTCGTGCCGGTCCAGGCCGCTCGCGGTTGCTTCGCGAACCGCCGCGATCTGCCAGGCGGCGCCGGTCTGGCCGGTGAGGCAGCGCTGCTCGATGATGCCGAGCAGGCGGTCTGCCAGCGCGTCGTCCGCGCCCCACCCGGCCAGCCCCGCGCGGGCGAGCGGAAGCAGCCTGCGCAGCACGAGCTCGGCGGCCGGCACGTCGCCCACGCCCGGCCAGTACAGGTGCGCGTCCAGTCCGTGCCGCGCGGCCGCATGCAGGTTCTCCGCAGCGGTGGCGAACGACATCTGCGTCCAGACCGGCCGCTCCGCCTCGGCCAGCGTGCGCACCAGGCCGTAGTAGAACGCGGCGTTGGCCATCACGTCGGCAACCGACGGGCCGGCCGGCAGCACGCGGTTCTCCACGCGCAGGTGCGGCTTGCCGTCGACCACCGCGTAGACCGGCCGGTTCCACCGGTAGATCGTGCCGTTGTGCAGGCTCATCTCGGCGAGCTGCGGGCAGCCGCCGCTTTCCAGCACCGCCAGCGGATCCTCGGGCTCACAGATCGGCAGCAGCGCCGGGAAGTACCGGAGGTTCTCCTCGAACAAGTCGAAGACCGAGGTGATCCACCGCTCGCCGAACCACACGCGCGGCCGGACGCCCTGCTGCTTCAGCTCGTCGGGCCTGGTATCGGTCGCCTGCTCGAACAGGGTGATCCGGGTCTCGTGCCACAGTTGCTTGCCGAACAGGAACGGCGAGTTCGCCGCCAGCGCCACCTGGACACCGGCGATCGCCTGCGCCGCGTTCCAGTACGCCGCGAACGCGTCCGGCGTCACCTGGACGTGCAGCTGGACGCTGGTGCACGCGGCCTCAGGCGTTATCGACGCGGCGTGGGTCAGCAGCTGTTCCGGCCCGCTGATCTCGATGCGCATGTCCTCGCCGCGCGCCGCGAAGATCTGCTCGTTGAGCACCTTGTACCGCTCGCTGGCGGACAGGATGTCCTCCTGCGTGTGCGCCTCGGACAGCGTCGGCAAGATGCCGATCATCACGAGCCGGCTGCCGGTGCGCGCCGCCGCCAGATCCGCGGCGGTCAGGCTGCCGCGTACCTCCTCCTCCAGCTCCGCCACCGAAGAACCGCCCAGGCGGCGCGGCGGGATGTTGATCTCCAGGTTGAACTGCCCGACCTCGGTCGACCAGGCCACCGGGTCCGCGATTGCCTCGAGCACCTCGGCGTTGCGCATGGACGGCAACCCGTGAGTGTCCACGAGGTTCAGCTCGATCTCGAGCCCGACCTGCGGCTGGTCGGTGTCGAACAGCTGCTCCCTGAGCATCCTGGCGAACACGTCGAGCGAACGCCTGACCTTCTCGCGGTACCGCCGCCGGTCCTCACCGCTGATCTTCAGCGGTTCGATCTCACGCCCCATGCCGTCCCTCCTCATCACGTGCCCACAGGGCAATCAGGCCGCGCAGGTGGGCGACGAACCGGTCGTGCTCGTGCACCGGGTACACCGCGCGCACCGTGTCGACAAGCAGCGAGTCGAACGCCGGGCCGATCGCCCAGTCGTGGACCACCTCGTCCAGGTGGTTCAGCGACCGGTCACAGAACTCCTGATACCGCCCGACCTCGAAGTAGGAGTCGGCAAGCGACCGGTAGGCGGCCAGCTTCTCGCCATAGGAAAGCCCTGGCGTGTCGGCAATCTCGAAGTACTGCTCAGTCGACACGTCAAGGCGCGGCCGACGGCCCGTGACGAGCGCGAACAGGGACCATTTGACCAGCGCCTTCATCGCCCAAGGGAAATAGTAGTGCAGGCTGGTCAGGGCCACGTCCGGGCACGCGTTCGCGTAGTCGATCGGGTAAACCTCGCCGGCCTTCACCAGCGTCTCGCAGGAGTTGAACTCCCAGCGGAAGAACGCGTTGACCAGCTTCCCGATCGTCACCACTTCCGACCCGGCCTCCGGCGACAGGAATTCATGCGAGACCGCGTACCGGTGGTGCATAGGCTGATCCGGCTGGAAGCGCATCACCATGGTCTCCGCGCCGATGGACAGCGACCGGGCGAACACGTCGTAATCCACTGCCTTCTGCAGGTGCATCAGCATCTCGCCGCTGGCGTCGTAGGCGGCGTGCAGTTCGGCCTCGTTCCTGATCCGGGACACGCCGCGCCAGGCGCCGCCGTCGTACGGCTTCATGAACAGCGGATAACCGATCCGCCGCGCGACCGCATCCAGGTCGAACGGCTGGTTGTACCGGGCCGCGGTGTAGGCGTACCGCGCGTTGTCGAGCGGGTTCTTGTACGGCACGAGCACCGTTTCCGGCACCTTGAGCCCGAGCCTGATCATCGCGCAGTAGGCCGCGTGCTTCTCCATCGACTGGAACGTGAACGGGCTGTTCAGCAAGTACACGCCGTCCATCAGCGCGACCTTCTTCAGCCACTCGCGCGGGTGGTAGTACCAGTACGCGAGCCGGTCGATGACCAGGTCGTGGCGCGGCCGGTCGCGCAGGCTGAACGGCTCGATGGTGATCCGCTCGGTCTCGAACACGTGCTTGCCGCCACTGTCGTCGGTCACCGGGCCGAGGCCGCGCAATATCTCCTCGAAGGCGCGGGGCCAGTCCTCCTCGGTCCCGAGCAGCATCCCGATCAGGTGCGTGGTCATACGCGGCTCCCGTCACTCAGCAGAATCGCGGCAGGTGGTGGGCAAGCTGGGCGCGCCATGACGGCCAGTCGTGCGGCACATCGTGGCCCCATAGGTCGAGTTCGTGCCTTAGCTGCTTGCCGGCGAGCAGCGCGGCAAACCGCCGCGTGCTCTCCAGCGACCCGGTGGTGTCCTCCCACTGGCCCTGCCCGCAGACCAGCAGCAGGCTGATCCGGTCGCGCAGCCAGCCGAGGTGGTCGCCGTTCAGGTTCCCGACGTAGTCCATCGGGTTGTTGAAGTATGACTCATTGCCGCGCTCGCCCCATGCGTGCCACGCGCCAGGATCGTAGTTTCCGGAGAAACACAGCGCGAGCGGGAAGAGATCGGCACGCTTCAGCGCGAAGTTCGCGGCGTGAAAAGCGCCGAGGCTGCACCCCACGGTCACGATCTCCGGCGCGCCGCCGCAATCGGAATGGATAAACGGGACGACCTCACCGAGAATCCATGACTCGTAGCGGCCATGCTCGCGAGCCCGTTCCTCGGTCGGAATCGATTGGTTCGACCAGGACTGCGCGTCGTGACTATCGACGCAATACAGCTTCACCCGGCCGGAGTCGAGCAGTCCGGAGACGGCATCGACCATGCCGTTCTGATAAAAGTCTTCTGCTTTTCCCTGCTCGGACGGGAACACCAGCACCGGTCGTCCCCAATGGCCATAGCTGAGTACGTTCACTGGCACATCCGCCGGAGCAGCCGGGTGAGGTGCGGATGAAAGGCGTCGCGCCACGCCGTGTAATTGTGTGCGTCCGGCACCTCGTGCAGCGCCGCCGGATAGCCGCGCTCGCGGAGCCGATGCGTCAGCTGCCGGTTATTGTTAAGGTTCTCCTCGGGTATTCCGCAGGTCAGCGACACCGGAACCGGCCAGTTCAGGCGGGCACCGGCGACGAAGCGGCGGATCCGCTGGTAATAGGGAAACCAGCCTTCGTGCGCGTCGTATTGCGAGCTGAAAAAGCTCCCGGACTGGAGGAAAAGCGCATCGAACACGTTCGGGTACAGCGAATGGGCGTGCAGCATCGCCAGCGCGCCGAGGCTGGTGCCCATGCCGATCGTGACCGGCGCCGGCGGAATCGCTTCGGCGAGCGCGGCCGCGTACCTGGTGCTGGCGGAATAGTTGTAGTTCCGGTCGCCGGGATCGAGCAGCAGGGCCCGCACCGCCGGCACGCCGGATGCCAGGTAGTGGGTGAGGCTCGCGAACGCGTCGTATTCGGGACCGTCGTGCACCACCAGCAGCGGCTCGTCACCGGTGGCCCCCGGCGGAGACCACAGCCGGCCGGTGATACCGCCGCTGCGGAAATCCGCGCTAACGCCGGGGCCGGCTGGTGTGGCCAGCCAGGCTGGCCGCTGGTACCCGGGAAATTCAAGAACGCTCTTTTCCCCGAACGCCCCCGCGGCACGCCGCGGGTTCCCCGCATCGAGAACGGTCTCGCTTCCGCCGTCCGGGTAGCGGAACTCGAGTTTGTACTCCATCCGGTTCACCGGCGGCCGGGCCATCACCAGCGCCCAGCCCGCGTCGTCGCGCGAGAACTCCTGGCCGGTGACCCGGATCTCGGGGATCAGCCGGACACCCGCCAGCCTGCCGTCCGGGTCCGGCACCTGGAAGGTGGCGGTGTCAGCGGCCACAGCGGACAAACCGGTCACATGCCTATCGTCCCCGGTGGTTGCGGGCGATGACAATAGCGCCGCCGCTAAGCGCCAACTACGTCAGGTCGGTCCGCGTGGGGCGATTTGACACGGTCTAGTGGGCTTAACTGCGTAATTGACACGGTGGGGTGGTGGATGCGGGGCGGCCGAGGTCGCGCTCTAGCTGGGCGACCAGGTCGGGGCGGGCGCTGAGGCCCCACAGGACGGCGGCCGGGATGCCGAGCTGGCGGGCCGCCTCGGCGACCACCGGGCGGCCCATGCCGAGCGCCTTGGCCAGCGCCTCGTCCCTGGCGTAGCCCGGCGGCAAGTCGTCGAGCGCCAGCTCGCCGGGGCGGCGGAATACCCCGTCCGGCCCGGGCAGCCAGGCCGCGCCGGCCGCCGCATCGGCGAGCGCGGACCGGACCGTCTCGCGCGTGGCGTCCACGAAGCCGTCCCGCAGGGACTTCTCCAGAACGCCGGCCACCAGCCGCCGGTTCGGCGCGAGCACCATGTTCCACACGTACTCCGAACGTGCGTGGCTCGGATGCGCCAGCGCGAACGCCAGCCCGTCCGCCGACGCGTCGGGGTCGAAACCGTCCAGCCCGCGCTCGTGCCGCGCGAACCCGTCGGCCAGCAGCACATGCCCGAACGGCCCCGGCTCCCGCGCCGTCACCGCCACCGCCGACCGCACGCCCATCTCGCGCAACCGCGTCAGCCACGGCCCGTACCGGTCCGCCGCGAACCAGACGTCCGGATTTCCGCCGAAGTACACCTCCAGCTCCCGGCTCCGCTCATAAAGCCCGCCCGGCGTGCGCAGCGACTGCTCACCGGTCGCCGCGTTCTCCCCGATCAGGAACGCCGCCTCGGCTAGTCGCGCCAGCAGCTCCTGCCGCCGCCCGGCCGGCGCCTCGTCCATGGCGCGCATGACGAGCTCCAGGTCCGCATCGTGCGTTGCCGGGTCATGATCAGACCGAACGACCTGGAGTGCTTCGTCCACGATGTCGGGAGCGACGATTCCCCAGGCGGCCAGCAGCGGCCGCGCGGCCGGGGAATCCGCGATCGCCCGGCGCACCATCGGGAACCGGCTGCCCGGCCGGGGCAGGAACACCGCCGGGCGGCCGCCGGCGTCGAACGGTTCCACCTGGCTGCCGTCCGCCAGCCGGATCACCGGCATCCGCCGGGCCAGGTCGAGTCGCGCCGGGTCGGCCCGCAGGAACGCGTAGTACCTGGTGAGCCACTCGTCCGGCCGGTCCAGGAGGAACTCCGCGGTGGCGCCCTCGATCACGTCCCTGTCGGTGACCTCGGCGATGCCCACCTCGTCGCGCAGGTACTGGAACAGCGCGGGTGTCAGGTCTCCGGACACGAACCGGTGCGGGTGCCCGCCACCGAACAGCTCGCGCAGCGCGGGGTCCGTCGCGATACGTGCCTCGCGCGCCGTGGCGTAGCCGTCCGCGACGGGGATCAGCGGCTCGGTGCGCAGCGCGTCCCTGGCGGCGTCGAACAGCGGGCGGAAGAACGACGCCGGCGGGAACCGCACCGGATCGACCGGCAGCGCGGCGAGGGCGGCCGTGGTGAGCAGGCCTTCGTCGCGTAGCTGGCGAAGGGTGCCGGAGAGCAGTTCGGCGGTCTCACGGACCAGCGCCTGGTTGGCCGGGTCGTGCTCCCCCACGTTGTCCCTGGCCGGCGTCGTCCGGTACGGGCCCTGGACGAGAAAGCCGAGGAACGTCTCCTTCTCGGTGGGCAGGAACACGGTCAGCGGCGAGCGGTCGGCCGGGATGATCGCGCCGGTGCGCGGATCTTTCCGGAACGCGATCTCCACCATGCGCTCGTCGACGGGTCGCCGGAAGAGCAGCCACATGTCGTTCTGCGAATCAAGGCGGATGAGGCGGCCAGCGGCATCCAGCCTGGTGAGGTTCTTGAGGAAGAGCAGCGTCTCGGGTTTGAGGGCGCGGAGGGCGGCTTCGATCTCCGCGGCGGCGCTTCGCGCATTGTCAAGCGGGAACACGAACAAGGTTCCTGGCTCGGCGCGGGGCTCGACGGCGAACGGGCGGACGTAGTTCTCGATCCGGAACGCCTCGTCGCCGCTGTAGATCCGCGGCTCGCTGGTGTACGCGTACACCGCCTTGAAGCCGATGCCGAACTGCCCTATCTGGGTCAGCGCCTTGTCGCTCCTGGCCACGCCGCAGATGGCCGCGACATCGGCCGCGGTGAACGGGCGGCCGTCGTGGCGGACCTCGAGCCGGTCGTCGTACACGGTGAAGCTCAGCTCGGTTGCGCCGGCGTCCTCGGCGTTCTGGATCAGCTCGAAGATGAAGTGCGTGCGCTCCGCGTACAGGTGCCCGAGCAGGTCGAGGACGGCCGTGTCCCAGCCGTACCGCGCGATGTTCTCGGCGCGAATCTTCGCATAATCGGCGGGCATCAGGCCGATACGACAAGCAGGACGGTGCGGCCAATCCGGACCTTGTCGCCCTTCTTCAGTCGCTGCGACGCGAAGATCCGGCGCCCGTT
>Ga0070714_100000281_pt1 | contig 39148 bp, 33 predicted proteins | sample LARL83metaG_FD_65450 | JGI IMG/M metagenome (GOLD analysis project Ga0070714, IMG submission 65450) | Corn, switchgrass and miscanthus rhizosphere microbial communities from Kellogg Biological Station, Michigan, USA - LAR L8-3 metaG | ecosystem: Host-associated > Plants > Roots > Rhizosphere ... | reverse complement strand
GGTCAAGGCGAAGGCGATGGTCGACTACCGCCAAGGTTCAGTTCGTGAGGGCCTGGCTGTTTACGAGCAGAGCTTTCAGCCCCTTTGGGACCCGGAACTGGTCAAAAGCTACTTCGACCTGCTGCGAGAAACTCAGAACCTGCGCAAGTTTCTCGACCAGGCCCGGGCGGCAATCAATGCTAATCCCGACGACCTGAATGCGATGGCGCGCATTTTCTACTATTACCAGCAACAGGGAAAGCTCGACGCTGCGCAGCAGGCCGTTGCCGAATTTCGCTCGCGCAAGGAATCCAGCAAATCGCCCTGGACCTCGCACGAGCTCTACATTTGTGGGCGCCTGCTGGAAGACATTCATGCGTATCCGGAATCCGCCCGCTACTACTTTGCGCTTTACAACAGCAAGGGATCCGACACGGCGCAGCAGCAGGCAATCGCAGGCCTGGCGGACATTCTGCTCACTGCGCCCGAAACGCCCGTTCGTTTTGGGTCTGGTGAACTCTCCATGTACCGCAACATCGCGACCATGGACCAAGGGCCTGGCTATCTGAACGGCATTTTGTCGCTGATCCTGAACACGACCGAGCCGGCCTCTCACTATTCAGAAGAAGAAGTGCGTGCAGTTCCCTATTTTCATCGCTCGCGTGCGGTTGAACTGATCACATTACTCGACACGCGTTTTCCAATTTCACCCGACCGCCCCGCGCTTCACGCGAAGCTGCTTGACTACTACTCCGGCGCGGGTGAAAGCAATGCAGTGATTCAGGACGGACGGCAATTCCTCTCGTCGTTTCCGAGCGCGCCTCAGCGTACGACGATCGCTTTGCTGATGGCGGATGCTTACGCGCGCAAGAACGATTTCAATAACGAATTCGCGATCTACGATTCGGTGCTAAAAGAACTTGCGGCGAATGCCCAAAATGTTCCGCTCGGGAAATCTGGGATCACGGCCGAGTATCCGCAATATCGCGGTGCACGAGAATCGGATGGCGTCGACGAAGAAAGTGGCGACGAGCCGGAAACTCCGCAACCAAATCGTGCGCGCCCGAATGCCGCCTTCGAGATCGGCTCGTCTACTCCTGCCGCGATTCCAGCCGGCCCGCGTTCCCCCGAGTACTCGCGCGTGCTGGAGCGCTATCTCGGCAGGCTGGTCGAGCAAAAACAGACCCCCCGCGCTCTGTCAGTTCTGAGCGGCGAAATCAGTCGTAACCCAGACGATCCCGGCCTTTACGAACGGCTTGCTACATTCCTTGATCAAAACCATCTCGGCGAAGAGCAGGAGCAGGTCTATCGCCGTGCCATGGCGCGCTTCTCCGATCGCTCCTGGTACGACAAGCTCGCCCGCTTCTACATTCGATACCGGAGGACCGCTGAGTTGGAGCAACTCACGCGTGAGGCCATCAAGAGCTTCAGCGGGACCGACCTCGAGCATTACTTCGAGCAAGGTGTTTACGGAAGTCCACAGCTGTACTTGCAGCTGAATCTCTACGCGCACCAGCGTTTTCCCCATAACCCAGTTTTTGTGGATAACTTGTTGCGGGCCTATCGAAGCCGGGAAACCTATGATCTAGCAGCCTGGGAAGCCTTATTGCGTCAGCACTGGTTCGAAGAGACAAATTTCCGCAATTTATTCTTCGCGTACCTGTCGAGCAACAATCGGCTTGAAACTGAGTTGAACGCTTTGCGCCAGAGCGCCCCGGATGCGAGCGCCTGGCGTTCCAATCCAGCCGCTGCTGACTTCATCGCCAATGCCAGCCTGTGGCAGTCGCATTTCGAGGAGAGCGCCGCGCCGCTGAAGTCGCTGGCCGAAAACTATCCAGCCGAGCGCGAGATTGCCGACACCGCCTCGTCTGTGTATCGTTCGCTCGCTTATTTCGATCCGGGCGCCACCGCGGTCGCGGCGAACATTCAGGAAAATCTACTGCAAGCCAATCCTCGTGACACCGAAATTCTCGCCCGTATCGGCGATATCTATTCCGACCGCGAGCAGTTTGCGCAAGCCGCACCCTACTGGGAGCGCATTCCGCGTGTGTCACCCGGCCAGCAGGGCGGCTATCTCGAGGCGTCCACGATCTACTGGGACTACTTCGATTTCGACCATGCAATGCGCCTGCTCAACGAAGGGCGCGATCGCCTGCACAATCCGAATTTGTACGCGTATGAAGCGGGGGCAATCTACGAAAACAAGCGCGACTACGCGCATGCCATCGATGAATACGTAAAGGGCGCGCTCGACAGCCCGGGTTCCTCCGCCGAGTCACGGCTTCTGCAGCTCGCCCGCAGGCCCAAACTCCGCGACCTGGTGGACCAGAGCACCGCGAAAATCGCCACAGGCACGAGCCCGTCAATGCAGGCGGTCAATCTCCGTGTCGCCGTCTTGGAGACGCAGAACCGCAAGTCGGACATGGAATCATTTCTCGAATCTGTCGTGAGCAGCGTGTCCACGATCGAGCAGGCCGAGGACATGGAGAACCTCGCACAGCAGAAATCGCTCGAATCCGTTCGCCAGCACGCGCTCGAGAAGCAGATTGCCCTGACGACCGATCCGGTAACTCGGCTGCAACTCCGATACTCGCTGATCCGCCTCTACGAGGCTCACAAAGATCCAACTTCTGCAGAGAAAAACATCGAGGCCCTTTATCGCGAGAACCCGAAGGTCCTCGGCGTAATTCGATCCACGGTCGATTTCTACTGGCGCACGAAGAACTATCCGAAAGCCATTGCCGTTCTCACACAGGCCGCCAGCGACAGTTATCCCGAGCTCGCCAGGCAGTTCAACTATGAGGCGGCCCGCAAGTCGACGGAGGCCAAACGTTACCCGCAAGCGCGCGAGTTTCTCGCCAAGTTACTCGAAGCCGATCCCTACAACAGCGAAAACCTTGCCGCGATGGCCGACACCTACGCGCGTGAGGGTGACGATCGCGGTTTGCAACAGTTCTATAGCGACAAGATCGCGCTGTTCCGCAATGCCTCGCTGCCTCCCGACACTCGCAAGACGCAGATCGCCACTCTCCGTCGTGGTCTGATCCCCGCGCTCACTCGCATGAAGGAGTACCCAGGCGCCGTAGATCAATTTATCGAGCTGATCAACAACTTCCCTGAAGATCAGGCGCTCGTGACGGAAGCAGCGCTGTACGCCCAACGCTACGACCGTGCGCAGCAGCTGACCAGCTTCTATGCCAAAACGGTTGCCGTTTCGCCGCGCGACTTCCGCTGGCCGATGGTTCTGGCGCGCATACAAACCAACCTCGAAGACTATCCCGCCGCGATTACTACTTATGGCAAGGCCATTACGGTTCGCCCAGACCGTTCCGATCTCTTCATTGGCCGCGCCGAACTGGAAACTCGCCTCATGCGTTTCGACGATGCGGCCGCCGACTACGAGCGCCTGTACCAGCTGAACTACAAGGATCCGCAGTGGATGGAGAGAGTCGCGGAAGCCCGGGCCCGTCAAGGCAAGACGTCCGACACCGTGGCAGCGCTCAAAATCGCTCTCATCGATGGGCGTCCCGAGAACGCGAACAACTACTTCGAAGTTGCGCGCCGACTGGAGTCCTGGGGAATGCTCGCCGATGCCCGCAACTTTGCCGAGCAAGGGACAAAAGTGGCTGGCGCAGACCTGCTGGCGAACGGCGACTACCTGGCAGGCGCCAAAACCTATGTCCGCATCATGACCCGCTTGCGGCAGTACGACAAAGCATACGACCGCGTGAGTAGCGCCCTTTCCGACGCTGCTTCCCAATTCAACATCGTCGAACAGCAGGTCGCGCGAGAAGGCGTAGTCGCAATCACTGACCAGCAGTGGCGAACCAGAACGCACCAGTCTCGGGTCGAAGCCGCCTCTGCAGGCATGAATGCCACCATGCAAGAGATGGGCAGCGCTGCGAGTACCTATTTCACTCCGGAAGACCGCCAGAATTTCGCAGCTTTCGCAGAAGCAAAGCGCAAAGGCATGGACCTGTCCAGCGTGGAAAGCTTTCTCATCCCCATGGCCCAAAGCGCGGCTCTCGCCGATCAGGAAGCGCGTTGGCGTTTCGAAGTCATGATGAGCGAGGCTCATCCCAATGGACGCTACTACGCGCAGATGGAGCCTCTCATCGATCTGCAACGCCGTCGCGGAAGGTTCACTGAATTGGCTACACAGATGGAGCAACTGGCTGCCGCGCTGCCCCGATATCCAAACGGATTGCCGGTTGCGCCAATGCTCGCAGCAGCCGACGCCTATTACTCCGCCGGAGATGCAGCGAACGAGTATCGCCTGTTGGGCGATGCCTTCGAGGTTCACTGGGGCATGGATCAAACTCATCAGGACCGATTCTTCCGCTTGTTGCTCGACAAGAACCCTGATCGCCTGGTGGATATCGCGATCAGGGGGGACTCCGCCAACGATCAAGCGGCTCAATTTATTCTGAGCAACGGTAACGCGACGCTGGCTCATGCCGTGGTGCAGGGCCGGGCCCGCTATCGCCAACCCGTTTGGGGAAAGTCTTACAACGGGTTAGTCGGTCTGTATTTCAACGAGCGCACTCCGGAAGTGAACAACTCTTTCCTAGGCGCACTCGGCGACGCCACAATCGGCCAACGCATATCATCGCGAGCTGATCGCGCCCAGCAGCTTGCCGGTGGTATCTGGTTCTACTACGGGTCCCGTTACGGTGAGTATCTTGACAGCACAAAACAAGGCAGCCCCGAGGATTTCCTGCCCTCCGCGATCGAGGAGAGTCCCGCAACCGCCGCGAACTATCTCACGCTCGCGGACTATTACATGGGCGCGGGCGACATCAAGCGTGCGATCGAAGAGTACGAGCACACGCGCGACCTCGCTCCCAACCGCGCAGACGTGTACGACGATCTGGCGCTCGCGTATTACAAGCAAGGTGACCGCGCCGCCGCTCTCGCGCAATGGAAGCTGGCCTTTGCTCGACTCCTGAACGACATCAATCGCGCCCAGGTACCCGAGAGTTTCTGGCAGGACTTCGGCCGTACCTGCGATCAGCTGCGCACGCACCATCTGTTTGGAGAACTCAAGCCGGATGCCGAAACGGTGATTCGCACCTACCTTCGCCACAATGGAACCTGGCGTTCCAACGCGGTTCTGCAGCCAGCTTACCTTGCGGTTACCGATCCCGCGGCGGCAACGCAATGGCTGATTAGTTTGTCGTTGTCTGCAACCAATCCCGCGCAGGTTCTCTCCGACGTCGCAGACGCGAACTGGATTCCGCTCGCCCACCGCGCTCCAATTTATCAGCGGGTTCTGGATCTCAAAACTGCGGCTATCGCCGGCCTCACTGGCGCAGAGCGTGACTCGGCACAACAGGAACTCGCGGATTGGCAAGTTCGTTGGATCACCTATTTGGTAAAGACGAAGCAGTACTCGCAGGCGGCGGACGCACTGGTCGCACTGCCGGCCGAAACTCGCACCGCACAAGCCGCAACACTGGTGCCTCTCGATCTTCGAATCGCTGCGCAACTCGGAACCCTGGATGCGAAAATTGCGAACTATCGCGCCGTTCCGGACGATGTGCCCCCGTCAGGACTGCTGCGCATGGCTGCCCAGCAAATCTTTGAAGCCGGCGACAAACAATCGGCCCGAAAACTTCTTGAATTCGTATTCGCTCGCGAGATCGATCAGCATCAGCTGGTTGCTTCGAACTTCCTCGGCCTCGCCGAGATCCGAATTGCTTCCGGCGACATGCCAGGAGCGCTTGATTTGCTCCGTCGGCTCGTTGCCGTAGTCGGCAATCCTTTCGAGAACCTCGATCCCGCCGCGGCCCTGCTGGAAAAGACCGGACACGATGTTGAGGCTATCGAGTTCCTGAATCACCTGGTGAAGTCGGCGCCATGGAATGCTTCCTACCAGATCCGCCTCGCAAGAGCGAAACTCAGCGCAGCCCAGGAAACCGCCACAGCCGAAGCCGCCCTAACCGCGATTGCAACGGGTGCCAACAATGCGTACGGACTGCGTACACAATCCGCGCTCGTGCTCGCGGGCAGGTCGCATTCCGATCTAGGCAGCGGTGAACTGAATCTCCTTGCCGGCAACCCGGCAGGAGCGCCTGCGACCGCCGCCGACAAGTTCTACTTCTATGAAGCACGAATAAAGTCGACACAAACCGTCACCGACCCGCAACTCAAACTCCATCTGCTGAGCCACTGCGTCGTCGACTTTCCCCGTCGAGACGAAGCCCGTCTTCCGCTCTTTCAGACCGCGGTCAGCGCTCATCAGGATGCGCTTGCCCTGGCGGTAATCCAGCCGGTTTTTCATCAATACACCCAAACCTACATAGCTCCGAGTGCAGAAGAACAGATCGTCGGAGTCGACGAGAACGACTCTGAGGATGCAGACGACAACGGACCAACCATGCTCTCGTCTGCGAAGCTGTCTCGCTCGCAACAGATCCAAGTCGCGCAAACGCTTGGTGACATCATGCTGCGTCTCCAGCGCCCAAACGAGGCGCTGCCGTATTTCCAAACCGCGCGGCACCTGGAAACAACACCTGCAAATCGAAAAGCGCTCGACAAGAAGATCGCTGATCTCAAAGCACTGGGCCGTATTCAGCAACAGAACGCGGCACGCCAACCGATCCTGCATCAGGCGCTCGAGCAGGACCGCATCGTCCGTCCGCGGCTCGTCGCTCGTGCTACTTCAGCGACGCAGTCGTCCACTAAAGGAGGCGTAAAGCAATGAAACGCGCAACTGTGGCTTGCTTGGTCCTCATGCTTGTCGCCGCGGGGATTGTCGCGCGTCAAGCTCTTGCCACCCAAGATGAGGCTTTCTCGAAGTATGTTCCGGCGGGACCGGTTCTCTATCTCGAGGCCAAGGACTTTTCCTCGTTAATCTCGCAGTGGAACTCCTCCCCCGAAAAGCGAGTCTGGGTCAACAGCGCCAACTACGAAGTCTTCTCGCGCTCTCGGTTGTTCCTCCGGCTCAAAGGCGCCGGAGATCAGTTTGCGTCAGCCGCAGGCCTTCCACCTGACTTGAACTTCACCTCGCAGATCGCGGGAAGCCATAGCGCGTTGGCCCTCTACGATATCGGAAATCTGCAATTCCTTTACATCACGTACCTGCCATCGGCGAAGTCCATGCAGACCCAGCTCTGGCAGACACGCGCGAAGTTTGAGCCTCGTAGTGCCGGAGGCGTTAATTTTTATGTTCGCCGCGACGCCGAGTCAGGAAAGGAAGTCGCGTTTGCGGTGACTGGAGACTACCTGCTACTAGCGACTCGATCCGATCTCCTGGCCGGCGCATTGCAGCTCCTGTCCGGCAGCAAGGACCGAACCATCGAAACCGAGCCCTGGTTCGTGCAGAGCGTCTCAGCGGCTAAGGACCCCGGCGATCTTCGAATGGTGCTGAACCTCGACAAGATCGTACCCAGCCCCTACTTCCGCACCTATTGGGTGCAACAAAATATCACCGACATGAAGCAGTACTCCGCGGCGGTCTCTGATCTCTTTCGATCCGCCTTGCAGTATCGCGAGGAGCGGGTATTGATCGCGAAGCAAGCTTCAGCCTCATCCGCCGACGCGTTCACTGCCGTCGCTGATCTGACGCGCTTCGTGCCTGAGAACGCAGGTTTCTATGAGGCCAAAGCCTCGCCCAGCGGAGACGCATGCTTCCAGTTACTGGAAACGAAAATACTCGCGCCGCATCTCGGCCCAGCGCCCGCGTCGCAATATGCCCCGCAAGTGCAGTTGACTTCCGGAGAAACCGGCCAGAGCACGGACCTTGAAACTCGCATTGATCAGGCGCCCGTCGCACGGGCTACGGCGCAAAGCGCATCGCAATTGCAGCAATTACTGAGCAAGACCCCGCTGCTGGCGTCGTTGCAGGTGCAATCGACGGAGCGGGACTCTGCCGGTGTGTTTGTGAGGATTCACTCCGCAGTGCTTTTCGCATCCTCTTCCGACTGGAGCGATGCCGACGTCCCCGCCGCACTGGCCGACTTCGTCCGCCCGAGCTTCACCGCCAGCGGGTTGGGAATTTCATGGCAGCAGAAAGCGGGCTACCAGCAACTCGATGGATTGTGGCCGCTGTCCGTGTCCGTCCATGGCAAATACCTCCTCGTAGCAGATGATCCTGCATTGCTGGAGAAGATGCTCTCGAGGACCGACAGCAAATCTACTGCGCAGCCCGCTGCTCTGATGGCAGGCTTTGACCACGGCCGCGAATCGGGCAACTTTAAACAGTTTTCAAGCATTTTGGATCGCAATGCTCCGGGCGACGGTTATCCCAACGCAACCCGCGAGCCGCAATTCTTCTCGGAAAACGTTGCCAGCCTGAGTCACATGTTTGGCGGCGTATCCAGCGAGAAAATACTCGAGCGGAAAGATGGCAACAAGGTCCTGCAAACCGTCACTTATGATTGGAGGGAATGAGGACTTTTCGGCTGGCGCTAACAATTCTTGCGGCTCTCGTCCTCAGTTCCTTTTCTCGCACCGTGGCCGATGATTCGCAGACTCCTTCGCCCTCTCTTTACTCGCAGTCCGCGGCGCAGGCGCTCACTCGCGCTCTGGCGGAATGTGGACAGCTTCAATCCCGGGGGGATGATCTGTGCTCCGAGCGGGACAACCTCTCCTATCTCTTGCTCGATGCGCACAGTGGCTCCGTTCTCGCGTCCGATTGGCCGGATGCAAACACGCCGATCCCGCTCGGCTCGCTGGTCAAGCCCTTCGCCGCACTCGCGTATGGCGAGAAGCACCAGTTCAAATACCCAACGCATCTTTGCCGCGGTGCCGCGAGTGGTTGTTGGCTTCCACGAGGGCACGGCCGCATTGGATTGCAGTCAGCGATTGCGAACTCCTGCAACTCCTATTTCCGCATGCTCACTCGCGACATGACTGCGGCAGATATTCAGCCGATCGCATTGACGTTTGGCCTGCAGTCGCCTGAGGCCAATATCGCCGGCGCAACCCTTGCTGGACTGGGAGGCCGCTGGCTGATCTCACCTCTGGCTATGGCGAACGCCTACGTTGAACTCAGTCGCCGATCCGATCAGCCTGGAGTACGTGCAATCCTCGCGGGTATGGCGCAGTCCGGACGAAGCGGTACCGGAGCCGAAGTCGATCGCCAGCTTCTGCACATCGGTGCGCTCGTCAAAACCGGTACCGCGCGCTGCACACACGCGAACCGCGCGCCCGGCGATGGCTTCGCGATTGCCATGTTCCCCGCTGCTCAACCCTCGAATCTCTTAATGCTGCGGGTCCACGGCACGCCCGGCTCGCACGCGGCGAAAGTTGCCGGAGAACTCTTGCACAGGATGGAGCTGTGAGGACATTCACCGCACGGGTTGCGATTCAGGTGCTCGTTACAGCCGCGGCCGTCCACGCCCAAGATGTGCGCATCGGTGTACTTGGCCTGTTTCATCCTTCGCAAATGACGGTTTCCTCAATCCCGGGCGCCGCAATCATCCTCCACGTCGGGGCGGAAGATTTTCCGCTCGATTCCACGTCATCATCGAGCAAGGTTGTGGTCCGCTCGCGTGGGGATGAGCTGGCACTCGCTTACGGAGCCCAGTCTCTGACTACGCACACAATTGCCTTTACGAGCAGAGAAGGCGGCGTTGCTGACTTTGTCCTTGCCATCCCAGGAAAGATCGCGAGGCATTACCGCGGCCGGTTAGAGATCACGTGCAAGTCCGGCGAGCTGATTCCGGTGGTCACAATGGACCTCGAATCTGCCGTTGCGTCGGTGGTTGCGGCGGAAACGATGCCAAGGGAACCCATCGAAGCATTGAAGGCGCAAGCCGTTGCTGCGCGTTCCTATTTTGTTGCTGGGAAGGGCCGGCACGATAACTTCGACTTCTGTGACACAACTCATTGCCAGTTTCTGCGCTCTCCGCCGGCGGCTGAGAGTTCGGTAGCCAAAGCCGTCGACGCCACCCGCGGTCTGGTCCTCGAATTCGACTCTCACGTTTTCGCTGCCATGTACACGCGGAGTTGCAGTGGTCGCACGCACACTCCGGCCGAAATGGGCTTTCCAGCGGGTGTATATCCGTATTACTCAGTGCAGTGTGCTTACTGCCAGCGTCATCCGGCGCGATGGGAGAGCCGCATCTCGCAGAAGAACGCGGCCGGCTTGGTTCCCTTGAATGAGGCCGCGCGCCTCCGGGTGGCAAGAAAGGCGGGTTGGCAAACCATTCCCAGCAACGATTTCAAGATGAAAAAAGAAAACCAGCAGGTTCTGCTGGATGGCATTGGCCAGGGCCATGGCATCGGCCTGTGCCAGGCCGGATCAAAAGCTATGGCAGAACACGGCGCAAACTTCCGCGAAATTCTTGAGCACTACTATCCCAACACTGTTCGGGTGGATGCTCGCGCCGAAACGTCAACACGGTAACTCCCGGAGAACCGATCAAACCGATTGGAGTGTAGTCTCAGACCCTTTCTGCTTCGCACCGAAAAACGCATAAAACGCGATAAACACATACGCAACGAGAGGAACGGCATAAGCCGGAGCAACGTGATGGAAACGCTCGGATAGCCATCCCATGGCGGGCGTAAGCACAGCTCCGCCAATGATCGCCATCACCAACAATGATCCTCCGATCTTCGTATTCGGACCCAGCCCCTTGAGGCCTAGCGCAAAAATTGTTGGGAACATGAGAGACATGAAGAAACTCGTCAAGAACACACACCACACGCCAGCCCACCCAGGCCGCAGCACGCCGATGCTTACCAGAACAACATTCGCAGCGCTGTAAATGCCCATAAGTTTGCTTGGCGAAACGGTCCGCATGAGATACGCCGAAAAGAATCGCCCAACCCCGAATGCCGCGAGGGTTCCGGTCAGAAAATATCCGGCCACTTTCTCGGGCTCGTGCGCGTACTCCTGCACATACTGAATGAAATAGCTCCAGGTTCCAACCTGCGCGCCGACGTACAAGAACTGCGCGATGACCGCAAGCAGGAAGTGACGGTACTTGAACAGCTCCGAAAAATGCCCGTGATCTCCCGAGCTTTGCTCATGTTCGCTCTGAATGGGAGGAAATTTCGTGCGCAGGATGATCAGTGCCCAGATGACACAGACAATCCCGAGGACGACATAGGGCTTAATCACTCGCAGTCGCTCAGCTTGGAGATAGGCGTCGTAAAGTCCCGCTGCCTTCTTGTCCGCGATCTGGTCTGGGCTCAATTCGATTCCGGAGAAAATGAAAGTGGTTCCAATCAGTGCGCCGCTGATGGCGCCGAACGGATTGAACGCCTGCGAAAAATTGAGCCGCTGTTCCGAAGTATCCGGATCCCCCAACTGCGCAATGAAAGGATTGGACGCGGTTTCAAGGAACGACAGCCCACTCGCTATAACGAACAGCGCTAGAAGGAAGAAACCATATCTGCCCGCGATCGCCGCTGGCCAGAACAGGAAGCACCCTGCCGCATACAAAAAGAGCCCCGTAACAAATCCGATCTTGTAGCCCGATCGCCGCATGAGCAGAGCGGCAGGCATCGCCAGCACAAAGTAACCGAGGTAAAACGCGGACTGCACCAATCCCGCCTGTAGTCGGTTGATGGCGAACGATTTCATGAACTGCTTGATCAGCACATCATTCAGGTTGTTGGGGATGCCCCACAGGAAGAACAGAGCTGTCACCAGCACAAATGGCAGCAGTTGGCCGACGGGAAAAAGGTGATGCCGCGGTTTGGACGCGCTAGTCTTCTCGGAAGTCGAGACCGGCATTCAGGTGTTCTCCTCGATAGCGATGATTCAACCCACTAACTCACATGAACCATAATCTTGCTGAACCGGCTCGGGTGCTCGCTCCATTCTCGGAGTGCATCCGGTGCCTGCTCCAAAGGCACAACCGAGGTCACAGCTTCCTCCACAGGGAAACCGCCGGCTTCCAACATTCCGATCACCCGCCGGAAATCGTCTGGCTGAGCATTGCGTGAACCCAGAATATCGAGTTCCTTCTGCACAAACAGGCGCGTTTCGTAACTTACTGGCTCCTTCGCGTAGCCGATGTACACGACCCGACCGGTAAACGCGACCTCTTCGACAGCCATTCGAAACGTGTCCGGGCTGCCCACGGCCTCGATGATGACGTCAGGACCGAGGCCATTCGTAAGCTCTCGCAACTTCTCCCGAGCATTCTGCTGGGAGGAGTTGATGGTTTCGCTCGCGCCGGCCTTGCGCGCGACTTCGAGCTTGCCGTCATCGAGATCAACGACGATGGTGCGCGCGCCCGCATAATGCGATCCCGCGATAGCTCCGAGTCCCACCCCGCCGCAGCCAAAAACCGCAACCGTATCCGTGTTCGTCACGCGCCCACGAGCAGCCGCGTGAAAACCAACCGTCAGAGGCTCAACCAGGCAGAGCTCTTTCAAACTCAACTTCGAAGGATAGAGTTTTTCTGCGGGCATGGAGATGAATTCTGTCAGTGCGCCGTCGCGCTGCACCCCGAGCGTCTGATTGTATTGACACGCATTGGGTCTTCCCCGGCGGCACGATGCGCACTTGCCGCAGCTGGTATAGGGCGACATGGTGACGTTCACGCCAGAGGCCAGCCGCGCGTCGGTTTTGCTGCCCGACACAATTGTTGCTGCCACCTCATGACCGGGGATTCGCGGGAACGACACCAGAGGATTCTTGCCTCGAAACGAATTCAGGTCGCTGCCGCATAGTCCGACCATGCGGACCTGTAACAGCAACTGCTCACCCGCATTCTGCGCTTCAGGAATCTGACCGATACGGGCTTCTCCCGGCTGTCGAATGAAGAGGGCTTTCATCGCTCCTACTTTGCGGCAGTGGCCGAGTACAAAATGCTCGCGTGCGAAGGCAGTTCCACGCTGAGTGAGTCAGTGCGCCCGAGATCTTTGTGTTCCCACAGATCTCTAAGTCGGAACCGATCTGGGCTGAGGCCAAGTTTGCTCAACTTGTAGTCAAACTTCTGCGACTCAGGGCTGACGTTGAAAGCTGCAATGTAATATCCGCGATCCGACTTCGCTCGCCAAACAATAATCTTGTCCGTCGAGATCACCGGGCGGTTGTCGCTCGAGTGCTGATCAACCGCAAGCACCTCTGGATTCGTGAGCAGCGACGTCGTCCACGCATCCGCGGAAGGAAGCCTGCCACCTACCATTAGCGGAGATCGGAAGATGCACCACAAGGTCATGAAGGTGCGCTGCTCATCGCGAGTCAGCCGGGTCTCGCGAGCTTTGCCCCAGCCCGGCGTCGGCCCTAAATAGCCGAAGGGAAGCATGTCTGCATCAGGCCAGTGTCCCGGCACGGCCACTCCCGCCCATTTGGCTAAACGCGCGAATTGATCTCCGAGGCCCTGCGGATACGGCACGTCGCTGTGCCAGATATCCCAGATGTCGTCCGAGATGCGCCACATTTGCGCGTACTTACGCATCTGGTCGACTTTGTCGAGCGGCGCTTCGCCAGGAGAGAGACTAAGGGCGATCGGACGGCCTGTCTTCTTCAGAGCCGTGCTCAGCATTCGGATCTCATCGCCTTTATACGGCCGGCTCGCGATGCAATCGACCTTTATGAAATCCACGTCCCAACTCGCATAAAGGCGCGCAATGGAATCGTAATAGGCCTGGGCGGCCGGTTTCGAAGCATCAAGATCATAGTTATCCGAATTCCAGGCGCATGTTCCTGATTTATTCGCAGCATCAGCCGCATGAAACTCCGACCCCTCAATGGGTAAGTTCTTCTCCACCGCTTCCCGAGGAATCCCCTGCAGAATATGAATGCCAAATTTCAGGCCGAGGGAATGCGTGTACTCGGCGAGAGGCTTAAACCCTTTGCCATCCCCTGCTGATGGAAACCGGCTGGCCGGTGGAACGTAGCGGCCGTTTGCATCCATTGAGTATTTGTAGGCTTTGGAGTTTCCTTCCGGTGTCGGATTAGTCACGAACCACTCCATGTCCACGGTCACGTACTTCCATCCGAAGGGCTTAAGGTGTTGCGCGAACCAGTCGACGTTCAACCGGAATTCTTTTTCATCAATCGTCGTGCCATAACCATCCCAGCTGTTCCAACCCATGGGCGGAGTTTCCGCCAGAACTGGCGAAGCGGGAGATGCGAGCAAAACTCGTCCCGCGATGGTCAGGACCCCGAATCCAACCAGAGCCATCACCATCGAGCTACCGAAACGGAACATACGTGATGAACGAGCCATTGAGAACGTCCTCTAACGCTTTCCAGCCAAGATCTACAGCGCGCTCCAGCATAGTACCAAAGTTGAACTTTAACGATAAAGTTCTCGACTACAGGAAAGCCTGTATCGACATCCTATAGAAATCACGAGACCCTATTTGTTGTGGGGTTTGGCAGGGCAAGCACCACCTCGTCTTGTCGTCCGGCACAGGTGACACTCGCCTGACTTCTGCGGTTCGGCACCCTTCGAGCAAACACACCATGGCTACCCGAGTCTCTACCGCTACCAATGCGCTCAGTCCCGAGCTACAGCACGAACGCATTTTCCGCGTCATGGTGGAGTCAGTGCGGGACTACGCAATTTTCCTGCTGGACCCCAGCGGCGTAGTGGCTTCGTGGAATCCGGGTGCGCAGCGGCTTAAGCAATATACGGCAGATGAAATCATCGGTCGGCACTTCTCCGTTTTCTATCCCGACAAAGCCATCGCGAACCGCAAGCCGGACTATGAGTTGGAAGTTGCCGCGCAGGTTGGGCGATTCGAAGACGAGGGTTGGCGCATTCGCAAGGATGGCAGCCGTTTCTGGGCGAACGTCGTCATCACTCGCATTACGGATGAACGCGGGAAGCTGCTGGGTTTTGGAAAAATCACCCGCGATCTGACCGAGCGCCGCGCTGCCGAGCAGCGGTATCGCTTGCTGGTCGACAGCGTCCAGGATTACTCCATCTTTTCTCTCGATGCCAATGGTTACGTGACCAGCTGGAATTCCGGCGCGCAGCGCATCAAGGGGTACACAGCGGACGAGATCGTCGGCAAGCATTTCTCAACGTTTTACACGCCCGAAGATGCCGAAGCCGGCATGCCGGAGCGCGTCCTCAAGACAGCCCGGGAAACCGGGCATTTCGAAGGAGAGGGCTGGCGCGTCCGCAAAGACGGCTCGCGGTTCTGGTCGAGCATCCTTGTAACTCCGATTGTTGATGAAGATGGGCGTCACATCGGCTTCTCAAAAGTCACGCGAGATATCACCGACCGCAAGAAGCTGATGGATCAGTTGCAGCAGCACGCCGAAGAACTTGAAATCCAGATCGCAGAGCGCGAGCGTGTGAATGCCGAGTTGGAGGCCTTCAGCTACTCCGTTTCCCACGACCTGCGCGCACCCCTCCGCGCGATTGAGGGCTTTGCAAATGCATTGCGAGAAGACTATGGAGAGGAGCTAGATCCCGCGGCCCACGATTATCTGGAGCAGATCATGAAGGCGTCTACGCGTATGAATCGCCTGGTTCGTGATCTTCTGGAATATGGGCGCTTGGGGCGAATTGAACTTCCGGCGACAAGGATTGTTCTTCTCCCGCTGCTCCAAAGAGTGATCGAGGAGAACTTTTCTGGGCAAAACGTCGTCGCTGATGTGTCCGACTCCGTTGTCGTTATGGGCCATGAACCGACACTGTCGCAAATATTCGTAAATCTGATTTCGAACGCCATCAAGTTTCAGAAGCCCGGAATCCCGCCGGAAGTAAGAATTACGGCAGTTCTCACATCCAGCAGCACGGTTACGATTTCTGTCGTCGACAACGGTATCGGAATTCAGCCGGACCACGTCGGGAGACTGTTCAAGGTCTTCGAGCGTCTCCACGGAGTCGAACAATACCCAGGCACTGGAATCGGTCTTGCGATCGTGAAGCGCGGCAGCGAGCGCATGGGCGGACGTTGTGGGGTTGAGTCGAAACTGGGTGAAGGCAGTAACTTTTGGGTGGAATTGCCTGAAGCGAGTCAGGCTTAAATGAAAGAGAACGAACCGATGCTGCTGCTGGTGGAAGACGATCCCGCTGACGCAGTCCTGATTCAGCGCTCGATCGAAAAAGTAGGAATTCCCGCCCAAGTCGTACACCTCAAGGACGGGGACGAGGCTGTGGCCTATCTTTCAGCCGAGAGTTCGAAGCCGAGCACGTCGTTGCCGTGGCTGATCTTAATGGACTTGAAACTGCCGCGGCGCTCCGGCTTGGAAGTCCTGCAGTGGATTCGCCAGCAAAAGACCGATATCTCTCGCGTTCCTGTCATCATGCTCAGTTCCTCGCACCACACGGTCGACATTCAACGCGCCTATCAATATGGAGTCAACTCGTACCTCGTGAAGCCAGAGACAAGTGACGCGCTGTTGAGCATGATGACGGTGCTGAAAACTTATTGGTTTTATAACAATCAGAATCCCCCGATTGCCTCGAGACAGTGATTGACAGACATGCCTCGTTACTCAAAATCTGTGCTGCTGGTCGATGATAATCCTGCCGATCGGGCGTTGTTCGGCCGGGATTTGTCGCGGCTTGGATTCCACGTCATTCTAACCGGCTCCGCCGATGAGGCAATGGCCGCAATTGTAGGCGGGAACATTGGCTGTCTGGTTACCGACCAAGTGATGTCAGTGCCTGGCCAGGAACTTGCAAGCCTTGCGTCTGGCGTCCGCGCCGACCTGGGCGTGGTGTTCCTGTCAGGTGCGTTTGAGCCCCGCGAACCCATTCCTGCCGGCGCTGTATTTATTCAGAAAGACGATCGCGCAGGTCTGAAAAATGCTGTTATTGAGTGCATGAAATCATGGCGTTTTCACGAGCCTTCGCACGACTAACGTCAACCTGCAAGCTTCCCCATTTGGCGCTTGTTGACGCTTTCACTGTACTAATAAGTTCTCGAAACAGGATGAAGTGTTGCAGGATTGTTTCGCACGCTTCTTCAATACACAGTAACGATATTCTGACTCGAAAGATGTAGATTGGAGATAAGTCATCCCGTCCTATTCTGTATTGCGTTTTCTGGATAACCACTTTTTTTCTAATATTTGTGTCACACAACTTACAAAAGCCGTCTACTTTAGACTAGAATCATCAGGCTGTTTATTACCAGGGGGGATTATGGCAAATCTCGATCATGTGTTAGAGCAGCTTCGCGATGAACGAAGCCGCACTCAGCAACAGTTACAACAGTTGGAATCGGCAATTTCTGTGCTCGAAGGTGTAGGTGGAAATAACTCGCATGCTCGTACTTCCTCACGCGCAGGACGAGTTGTTTCGGCCTTGGCCCGACAGCGCATGGCCGCCGCACAACGTGCCCGTTGGGCGAAGGCCAGACAAAGCGCCGGTAAATCTGGCAGCAAACCTCGTGTCGTGCGGGTTTTGTCGGCCGATGCGCGGCGCAGAATCGCGGCGGCTCAGAAAGCGCGATGGGCGCGCTTCCGGGCAGAAAAGAAAGCTGCCTAACCGATCGGTCGTGCATAGCAAGAGGCACGGGGAATCCCGTGCCTCTTACTGTTTTCGCACAGCGAAATGTTAGTCACGAAGGCTTACCGGTTTCATATGCCGGATAATCGGGCGCCGCAGCGAAGCTGGGATGTTCCCAAGCCGCCGGAGTATCGAATAAATCCATCACGGAAACGTCTTCCGGTACACGCAACCCAGCCTCTCGAATGGCATGTAATGCCCGCTCGAATTGATTGCTGTCCATGATAACCAGCGCTCCCCGCATGGGACTCTCCATCACAGTGGTCGATCTCCCGGACCGCAGCGCGCGAGCCAGGGGATTTGGTGAGTAGTTCAGTTCCCGGGCTGCATTAATCACGCGATCGCGTGTGTGTTGGGGAATTCGATCTGCGGCTTTCGTGTTATTCAGCACGGCAGAGATCGTTCCCGGCGTCAAACCGACGTGCTCCGCAATGGTTCTTAAGGTTACCCTCGTTGGCATCTTCGTTGTGTCCTCAATCATTGTTGTTCTCCGTAGTAGAGTTCTGTAATGTTTGGGCGGCGCATAGAACCGGCGCAGGTCTTGCGCGCTCTATCGCACAGTCATTTCTGCACTGGGACAACAAGGCCGAACATCGGCAACAGGGCGAGGAGTGAAGAATTCAGGGCCGCTTCTTGGCAGCGACGATCTCTATTCAATGTGCCAAGGACGCGTAGGTCTGTCCAATTGAAAAATTCTATGAGCGTCATAGAAACGCGGAGAATATCGTTTCGAACAGGAGGTTTAAGCGACCGATGGCGCGGCCTTTCGATCCGCAAGCATTTGCAGAAGCTGGTCCAACTGGTCCAGCAATTCCTGAGCGCCCGCATTGCGTGCCATAAATTTCAGAGTGCCGTCCGGAAGAAACTGCGAGCCGCGGTGTGATGAGACGAAACTAGCCAACTTGACAGGATCAATGGGCGCGTCTTGGCGGAACTTAATGCTCACCAGGTCGCGTTTGCGCTCAATACTGATTACGCCTGCCTCCACCGCTTTCATACGCACCCCCGCATAACGCAGCAATTGCTGGACGGCGATCGGCGGATCACCATACCGGTCGCGCAATTCAGCCCCAACGTCGGACAACTGGCGCTCGGTCTCGACACCTGCGATTCGCTTGTACATTCGCAAACGCTGGTTCTCTTCGGTGATGTAATCCGTGGGAATGCGGATGTTGAGTCCAAGATTCAACTGCGCTACGGCTTGTGGCTCGACCTCGCCTTTCATCTCGCGTACCGCTTGCTCCAGCATCTGTGTGTACAGATCGAACCCAACCGCCTCGATATGTCCGCTCTGCTCGCCGCCAAGCAGGTTTCCGGCGCCTCGCAGTTCCAGATCAAGCGCCGCGATTTTGAACCCCGCGCCAAGGTCGGAAAATTCTTTCAACGCCGCCAGCCGTCGCCGTGCGATAGGAGTAAGTTCGATTTCGGCAGGGATCAGCAGATACGCATACGCACGCCGATTTGACCGGCCTACACGTCCGCGCAACTGATACAACTCGGACAGTCCAAAACGCTCGGCCCGATTGATCAGGATCGTATTGCATAACGGGATATCGAGCCCGTTTTCAATGATCGTCGTTGCCACCAGGATGTCGGCCTCGTGATGCATGAATTTCAGCATCACTTTTTCCAGATCGCCTTCTGACATCTGCCCGTGGCCCACAATGACGCGGGCCCGCGGAACCAATTCCTGCAGTTTGGCGGCAAGTTCCCAGATAGTGTCCACCCGGTTGTGAACAAAATAAACCTGCCCGCCACGTTCTAACTCCTGCTCAATGGACGACCGCACCAGCTTCTCATCCCAGCTGGCGACTACAGTCTGGATGGCAATGCGGTCCTTCGGCGGCGTTTCGATGATGCTCATATCGCGCAGCCCGACCAGCGACATGTGCAGTGTGCGCGGTATCGGCGTTGCCGACATCGTGAGCACGTCGACCTCTTTCCGCATTTGCTTCAGCCGTTCTTTGTGACGCACCCCAAACCGCTGCTCTTCGTCGACGATCAGTAAGCCTAAGTCGGTAAACTTCACATCTTTCGACAGCAGGCGGTGTGTGCCGATCAGGATGTCGACTTTCCCGGATTCCACTTTTTGCAGAATTTCTTTCTGCTGTTTTGGCGAACGGAAGCGGCTGACCATCTCGATCGTGACCGGAAACGCGGCAAATCGCTGCTTGAAAGTTTCGAAGTGCTGGAACGCGAGTACGGTGGTCGGAGCGAGAACGGCAACCTGCTTGTTGTCGTTGATAGCCTTGAATGCCGCGCGCATGGCAACTTCTGTCTTGCCGTACCCGACGTCCCCGCAAAGCAGGCGGTCCATCGGCAGCGTCGATTCCATATCGCGCTTGAGGTCGGTAATGGCTTGCGCCTGGTCCTCGGTTTCGCTGTACTCGAAAGCATCCTCGAACTCGCGCATCCACTCGTTGTCGGCAGGGAACGCGTGGCCTTGCGCCGCTTTGCGCTGCGCATACAGCTTCAGCAGTTCCTCGGTCATGTCCTGCATCGCCTTTCGCACGCGCGCTTTGGTCTTCGACCACGTCGCTGTGCCCAGATGATTCAGGACCGGTTTGGCACCTTCTGCCGAACGATACTTCTGCACCAGATCAAGACGAGTCAATGGGACGTAGAGCTTTGCTGCTTCCGCATACTCCAGCAGCATGAACTCGGCATTGCCGTCGCCCTGATTGATTTCCTTCAGTCCCTGGTACTGCCCAATGCCGTGCTCCACGTGGACTACGTAGTCCCCGACCTGCAGATCGCGGAAATCTGAAAGGAATGCGGATGTCTTCGATCTCTGCCGCTGCGGACGGGAAACAACCGAGTCAGACTCGTCAAACAGATCGCGTGTGCCGAAGATGGCGAGAGAGGCATCCGGCAGAATGACACCATCCGGGACGTAACTCTTCACGATCGTTGCCGCGAGCACCTCGCCTGCAAAGTATGCGGTCTCGTCCGCATAACTCTCGCCGCCTCGCGTCCGGCTGCCCAGGCGAAACGCAACGCCAGATTCGCCAAAGAAATCCGCCAGCCGCTCCAATTCCCCGGTGTTCGGCGTAGCGATCAACACGCGCCGGTTTTCGGCAATGAGCTTCTTGACCTCCTCCAGCATGGTGGGAATGGACCCATGGAACCGCGGACTCGGCTGTGTGTGGAACTCAATCGTTTCCTGCTCGTCAGATCGAGTTACGCCGAGATGTTCGAAATCAGCACCGCCCAAGTTTTGCAGGATCTCCCACCAGTCGTCGGGAGCTGTGTACAGTTCGTCCGGGCGCACTAAGTTCCCGATCCCGCTGCGCTCGTGGGCCTCGACAATCTTCTCCCAGAGCGACTCGATCTCATTTCGCAGCGACTCCGGTTCATCGGCGATGACCGCTGCGTTCGGCAAAAGATCAAAAACCGTTCCCGTTTGCCCTGCCAGCGGCGCATAGAACTCCCAGCCAGGAAACACGGTTACGCCGCCCGCGCGTGCCACTTCTTCCACGATTTCTTCTGAGCCAGTAACTCGCTGACCAGACAACCGAGCACTGATCGCGCCCAGTAACTCTTCGCTGACAGGAGTTTCGGATAGCGGCAACAGAACCATCTCGTCTACAGGCGAGGACGAACGCTGCGTGGCTGGATCAAACTTCCGGATTGACTCGACTTCATCTCCGAACAGCTCCAGACGCACAGGCCGCTCAGCTTCCGGCGAGTAAACGTCAAGAATGCCGCCTCGCAATGCGTATTCACCCGGCATTTCGACGACATCTGTCGAGTTATAGCCAACCGAGTTCAGATGTGCGAGCAGGTCTGTCGTATCCACCGTCTCTCCGCGCCGAACCACCCGTCCCAGCCCCGAATAAAATTCCGCAGGCCGCAATCGTGTGGCTGCAGCCAAGGCCGGAACCAGAATGATTTCCGCCGCGCCGGTGGCGATCCGCCAGAGGGCGATTGCCCGCTGCTCCTGGATCTCCGGATGGGGCGAGAGATTTTGAAAGGGGAGAATGTCACGCGTGGGAAGCGACACCACTGCATCCTGTGCCGCCCCCCCGATCAGTTCACAGAAGGCTTGCACGACGGGAAGGAGTTCATCCGCTTCTTCGTTGTTGCGAACGACAGCGATGAGCGGTTTGCCGGCACTTTTTTGCAGTTGTGCCAGCAGCACGGCTTTGGCTGGCGGGGTAAGTCCGGTGACACGCATCCGTCCCGCGTTCGCTCTCAGGTGGGAGGTAACACGCGAAAAACCGGGCAGCTTTTCTACGTCCGCAAAAAAATCGCGAACGAAGGACAGGACCATTGCCTCATCATTCTATCAGCGGCAACAGTGTGCTGCCTTCGTCCGTGGATGACCCGACCCTTATTTGCCTGCGCCACCCGATCCCGCGCCGGCTCCTTCACCGCCGAGATCAAGTATGAAGGATTTGCCGCGGAACCGAATCTGCGACAGTGATCGGCTGCCGTCCTGATTCACCGTCACCAGAGCGCTGGTCTCAGGAGACTTAACTTTCATTTCGACGATCCGCGCGCTGCTGGTTGCCACTTGCTTGCTTCCGCGCAGGATCGTGAGGTGCACATCACTGCCGGTACCTTCCCACTGAACTTTGTAGCTGCCGGCCGCAAGTTCTTGCCCTGCGACTTGCGTGGGGTGCTGAAGATCGAACGATGCTTTGTTGGCTGCGAATGCGCTCGCTGCGAACAGAACTGCGCCTGCCAGAACAAGGCTCTGAAGAACTCGTGTGTAACTCACAGAAGCTTTCACCACATCCTCCTTATTCCCGGGGGACCGGGAACCGCTGTGGCGGCCGCCTTGCCTCAGAGTTGCCTTTTGCCCGCCGAGGCATAAAATGCTTCCGGGGTTTGCAGGCGAGTTCGCCCGTAAAGACGCACTCGTTCCGCGCAGGGACTGTGCTCACCTGGCCGCCAAACCGTGCGTGAGCCAGTCCCTTCCCCTTCTCTTCTTTTGGTGGCGACAAGCGCAGGTCTCCCCGCGCGTCTTACCTCGCTTTAATACGCGAACCAATGGGCGCTGGTTCCACGAGACCAAGCGACGGGAGTTAGACGAACAGGAGAAACTGACGTTAGCAGAATGGATTATCTACCGAGGCTACCGGTCTCTTTTTTTCTGAGTGCCCCGTTTATTGGAAGGTTCCCGCGTTTGTAGCAGCACGGCCGCGTGAGCGATGGCGGCATTGTCTGTGCCCATGCCTTCGGGAGTCTTGGCCTTAATGCCAATCTGCTCCGGAGCGATCCCCAGCAATTTGGAAAGGTGCTGCCGAATGCGCGCCGCATGTGGCCCGATCTTGGGCTGCGCCAGGATCAGCGTGGAATCAAGGTTCGCAATTTCGTAGCCTGCATCTTTCACTCGGCGGAGCGCTTCTTCGAGGAAGACCGCCGAGTCTGCTCCCTTCCATTGCGGATCGGAAGGCGAGAATAGCGTGCCAATGTCGGGAGCGGCCACGCCTCCGAGCAACGCATCCGTGATCGCGTGCAGCAAGACGTCGCCATCCGAATGTCCGCCGAGGCCCTTGGGATACTCCAACGCAATCCCGCCAATCTTCAGCGGAACTCCGGCTTTGAACTCATGCGAGTCCCATCCGTAGCCAATGCGGATATTGGGGGGAGAGTATGATTTTGATTTCAGTGCCAACGACTACTGTTTTACTACAGTCGTGCGGAACACGCTTCCAAAGCGCTTGGCTCAATTGTTCGGCCGATTGCCCCATGTCCAGACCACTCCAGCGCTGACGCGATAGTGACTCACCCAGTTGCCGGAAATGCGGGTCGGAATGTAGTCAGCTTGAATCGCTCGCACCGCAAAGATTCTTCGTACCTGGAAATCCAGGCCGCCTCCGAGTCCGAAAGCAAGACTGGTATGGTTCACCAGGTCTGGAGTAATGTCTACCCCGCCAATGGTTGAAACCAGCCGAGCATTCGTCACCCCGATCAATGTGTGTGCGAATGCGGACGTCTTCCCCGAGCGCCGAACGAACTCAGGCCCAAATAGGACTTGGCTGGTGCGAACGTCTGCCTTTTCAGGAGGCAAGGTGATTTTCGTGCCGCCAATTTGCACTGAAAAATCGCACAGGATAATTCGAAGATAGCGGCGCGGATTGTAACTTCCGCTAATCTCAATTCCAATATGATTCTGGTCGGTGGGCTGGAAGATCGTGGCTTCTGGCCCGAGGTCCACGTGCGTATACGGCACGCCACCATAGAGCTCCCAGCGCGGGAATTGTTGCGCCTGAACGCGCAATGGGCCGACGAGGACGACAGCAGCGCAGGTTGCTACAAAAGCCCGAAGAGTCCGTTTCAGAAGGTCCTCCTTCTTTCATAGAATGTATGCACCGCACGATCAGGAAGCATCAGGTGCACCACATAGTTCCAAGACCATCCAGAGTGAAGCCGTTCACCTGTACAGTGCCGTGGATGAGTGCGCGCGACGGCGAGGCTTGAAAACATGAAGCAACATTCCCATTCAGGATTACCCAGTAGTCCTGCGGGTCAGTGGTCCACTGCACACCAATGACCGGATCTGTGCCGAGGCTGCTGTCAGAGTAGCGAATGTATGCAGTGAAAGAAACTTGATTCCAGGGAGGCGCCTGGCCCGTATAGGCAACACCGTCGCTTGGAAACGCTTTCACATGTAACGACACAGGAACTAGCCTGCCCCCGCCGCCGCAGCCCCCCAGGAGCAACGCTGCGATTGCCAACAGTGCCGTCTTGCGTCTCGAGAAGATGGATTGCCTCCACAAGAACGGACGCAGCACACTAATCCAACATATTGATAACTCCGGCGGGGAAGCGCAGGATGTATGTCCAATCACGCCGGCGCGTGACGCAGTTCACTTGGAATCGGGGCTAAACCGGGGTGAGTACCAAATGAAGGGTAAGGCAAAATCTGGCGTATTTAACGCTTAAAGGCGCCGATGGATGGGAAGGGTTCGAAGCTTAGAGCATCGAGCCGAGAGCCTGAAGCCTGTTTCCTGGCGGAGAGAGAGGGATTCGAACCCCCGATACCCTTTCAGGTATGCCGGTTTTCAAGACCGGTGCCATCAACCACTCGGCCATCTCTCCGCGGCTTCTCAAGATTACCACTTCCAGAATCTTGCACGGCTGGACTCTCCCTCAACGAGCATTGTCTGACGCTCCTCGAAGCCGCTGTGATCTACGAAGTTTCCTGTATTTCTATGGATGTCCAGTCCAGCTAATATTTGCAGAACACCACTCGAGCCGATATGAGAGACATCAATGAAGTCCTGCGCGAGAAGGAGGCCGCTCTCGCTCGAATCAACCAGGAACTGGAAGCCTTGCGCATAGTTGCTCCACTGTTGGCGGAGGAGTCCGCCGAACCTGCGGCCCCGCCAAAGATGGAACCGGAGCGTGCCGAAAGCGAGCAAAAGCCGCTGAGGAAGCGCTGGCCGTAAGATAGATTCAGCGGCATTAACTTCCTGAAACCTGAAACCTGAAGCCATGTGGGCTGGCGAGCAATACCACCCTCATCGGATCGTCACGACGATTAGCCAAAACTCCACGGGGTAGCACATGAAGCCAAAGAACACGATTTGCCTCTGGTTCGACAAGGATGCACTTGAGGCGGCTCGCTTCTACGCCGCCACTTTCCCGGATAGCAAAGTAACCGCGGTTCACAAAGCCCCCGGCGACTATCCCAGCGGCAAGGAGGGCGATGTTCTCACCGTCGAGTTCACGGTTGTCGGCATCCCCTGCCTCGGTCTCAACGGCGGCCCGGCCTTCCGGCACAGCGAGGCTTTTTCCTTCCAGATCGCGACCGACAATCAGGAAGAGACAGACCGCTACTGGAACGCGATCATTCAGAATGGTGGCGAGGAAAGCGCATGCGGTTGGTGCAAGGACCGCTGGGGCCTTTCCTGGCAGATCACTCCGCGCGCGCTCACCGACGCGCTAGCCGCCGGCGGCGCTGAAGCCAAGCGAGCCTTCGATGCCATGTTGACGATGAAGAAAATCGACATTGCTGCCATCGAAGCGGCGCGACAGGGCTGACGGGGCACAGCGCGACTTCTGATTCGTGCTGAATCGCGTATAGCGCTGTCTCAAGAGTTACTTTCCCAGCGAGTCCGCTGAGGTCTTACGAATGCTTGAAGCATGCGTACACTTGTGCGCTGAAAAGCGAACTCTGATTTCCGCTTCCGCAGCAAAAGGTGCCGTGAAAATAGATTTGAATTGAGCCAGGCATCCTTCGCACACTCCGATAATGGGCGGAACGCGCTTTAATACTCTGAGTCTCTTCCTGGTCATGATGTGTCTTCCTCCACGACCTGGCCAGAGGATGCATTGCTTCAATTGGTCTGCTTGGATGCTTTCAACGGCACAAGCGGCTAGGGGCGCAACGCTCTTGGAGAATGCGTTAGAAGACAATTCTCTGAATCGGCACCGAAGGATGCATCTCACGTCACTGGTCAAAAACATGGGTTTCACGTCTGAGCAGATCATTGCCTTGATGAGCAGTGCGCAACGCGAATGGAGTTGTCGTATTCGCCTCAAGATCACAGCAGCTTCCGGATGTACGGTAGTCGAGATTTTCGATCGAGATACGCGGGAGCTCAAATGGGCATAATGGCAAAATGCCAAAAAGCGTCATGCTTGAGCTTTCCCCATCGCGCCTAAGAGGAGCCAAGAGCCCGCAGGGGGATGAGGGACGTCCTGATTTCAAAGTAACGAAGCGACGGCTAAATCCCGCTCTTCGCGGACTGGCGCTCCAGCCATGAGTCCAGCTGGGATTGCATTTCCGGGGAGTTGCAGTGGAAATGAATGCCCGCCTTACCGTGTTTATCGTCCCAGATCACGACGCCGTTGCCGGCAATTGTGTTCCCATCAGGTAACTCCAGCAGCAGGTTCACTTCTGCTCCGAGTTCCTGCGCTGCAGGCGTGTTTAATGCAAGCCCGTTGCTGCTCACATTGATAGTTGTACATTTCAGGTGATCCCCTGAACGTGTGCGAAGCAACACGGGCAGCGCAACCGGACAACGAAAGTATCGCCGCTGATGTCTGTTCATGACGCTGTAAACGTGGATCGTATCCAGTTGAGCGCAATCTCGTCAATTGCAATCGTCGCGTTGGGACTCAGGCAGGCTTCAGGCGTTCTCTTGCGGAAACGGTTGCATGGTGCAGCGCCCGGCAACTTTTCGCTGACGTTGACGAGTCGCCCGCCATTCGTGCTCGTCGTCGCCTTATTTGCGTTTTCCCCTCCGCAAGCTGCCCGGCTTATACAGCGAAAGCGGGATATTGAGTGAAATGGAAGTCTTTCGCGAAGTCGTCTGACGGGTACTATCGGCGGCAGACTTGAAAAATGTTCAGGCCCAGCCAAACTAGCGTCATCAGCCAGAAGAGCCCCTGAAGCCGCTCCTGATTGTTTCTGGGGGTAGCAGATTTTGTACTCAGCAGAAGCACCCCAGCAGTCAATGAAATCAGCGTGTAACTTCCTAGGAAAATCTTGTCGTAGAGCGATGGCGGATGCGGCCAACGAAAGCACAACATGATTCCTGAAAAGAGCGGGAAAATTACAAAGAAGGCGGCAAAAGAGAAAATGTAAAACCTTTGGCTCCGGGGCACCGGCCGAGATGGGATCTCATCGAACACAATAGCGGATTGTCGCAAATCGCTCGCCAGCTTTCACGATGACTGTCGTAATCAGACTTAACCCCCATTTGATGCTGGCAAACCCAATCTCCGGACACCCCTCGACGATGGATATGGGATCTTTCAACAATTGGACCGTCAATCCCTGGGTAAGGACAACACGAACCTCCAGAATTCCTGATTTTTCTTCAGCTTCAGGATGGAATCGTCTTTAGATGGATCCGGCATGGAGTCTCCCTTGACGAGATTGGCGCGTCGGTCAAACGCCTGCTGCAAATGCACTCTTGCAGGGCTTGCATTACCTTCCTCTGCGTCTGCACGCGCAAGGTTGTAGTAGTTAATCGGATAATCCGGGTCAGCAGCAATCGCGTTCTCAGCCACGGCTCGGCTGTTCTTAAGGTCTCCACTCAGGGCTAATGACCTGATCAGTTGGGTCGTTGCAAACCGCCGCGGCGTAAGAAGGCGGGGATCCTGAGGCATCGTATCCAGTGCTGATTTGTAGTACGGTGCCGCCAGGCCGGGAGAGTTCTTGAAGAGAAGTGACCCCAGGATGAAATAGTCGAAAGAGTTAGGCCGATACCCCAAGTCGGGACGGAAATCAGCAACCAGGGCTTGCATTTGTTCGTCCTGGGTCTCGACAACGGTTGATACGTGTATCTCTGCGCAAGTCTTCGCATTGCCAGCGAAGCCGAACAGGTCGTGCTGATGGTGCCCGCTGCCCATGTCGAGCAGATAAGACGTAGTCGCAAGAGTCTCACCTGATGTGTTCTTCAGTTCGCCGTCAACACGCTTGGAAATGGATTTCCCTTCGTTCTTAACGATTGGGTCGATCGCGTCATTCCGGCACCCTTGTGCATCGGGCTTGCCGGACCCGTTCTCAAAAATAATGAACGATACAGTGATTCCGCTATCCCCTTTTGCGTACTGCGCCACCGGCCGCGTAATGTTGTCATACACGGTAAGCATCTCGGGCTTCCAGCCTTGTGCAGGATCAGGTAGCGCAATTCCCCCCGGGCCAAACCATGTCACAAGCATGGGAGGGCGGCCTGACGGACTCTGTTGACCAAGGGCGTTGCTGGCGAATTGGAACGCTACCAGCAGAAACACAATAGCGGTACTTCGGGCAGAGAGGTTAGGCATGTTGCTGGAATTATGCAACGCAGAGGGGAACTTTTCCAATCCTGATCCCTCACCGACCGATGGAAATGAGCGGGCGGCCGGTCAGCGGAATGCTTCTAGAGCGACGTGTTCCTCGGTATGGATCTCGAATAGCTTGTTGATTTTGGTGATTTCAAGCAGGGCTTGCACCCTCGCTTTGACATGAATAAGTTTCATGTCGCCGCCCGCTTGCCGGACGCTGCAAAAGCACCGGGTCAGTTCGCCCAAGCCATTGCTGTCAATGAAATCCACGCCCTCGAGATTGATCAGGAACTTCTTGTGGCCGTTACTGGTGAAGACATGAACAAGGTCGCGCAGTTGTGTGCGACTGTCGGTTATCGTAAGTCTTCCAACAACATCAACCACAATGACGCGATCAACCTCTCTGGCTGCGACTTGAAAACCCATATTTTCTTTTGCCTGGAATTATAGACACACAATTGCCGATCGAGGTGCTATGCCTTGTTGACCCGACCCGAACCTGCGGCATGTTTCAAGCAACCGCGGCTTCTGACAATGGCGCGCCTGTACACCTCTCTGGGCATCCCGGCCAATCCTGCCCCTTGTACTTCCCGAGAAGGCGGCCAATCAACAGCACCACGGGAAACAGGATCCGCTGGATCGCCACCGGAGGCTTCACTATCGCCTGCGTTTTGCGATGCCGCCAAAGCACATGCGCCAAATAAAAAATCGACGGCCTGTTGGTCGCGCCAGCGTTGAGCACGGAAAACAAAGCTTGGAGAAACTGGTCCAGGTCGACCGCCGGAATTACGCGGCCATTAAACTGCAGAACGGTTTCGCCGGCATTCCACCAGGAGTGAACGACTCCAGCCGGAAAAGCGGCATTTCCTCCCGTCTGCACAACCAGCCTCTGATTTCCGATTCGTGCTCCCAACGTGCCCGCCTGCACTTCACCTTCTTCGCGCTCCTGCAAATGCATGTGAGGCGGTGGCCCATTCGTTCCCGGTGGGAGCGAACCCTCCATGATCAAAATGATTTGACCTGACGCATCACGCGCTCGACGCATCCGAAGTGTCTCCCCGGTGTGACGATTCTCTATCCTCAAGAAGCTGTCCATGATCGTTGCCCTCTTGCATTCGTAGAAGCCGCAATTGTAGGCCATTCCTTACGTTCGCTTGATGATGAACACGGTCTTGTCGTCGATCAAATCGTCGTCGCCACTCTGCCGATAGATTTCATCCTGCTTCACCGCGTGATCCAGCAGTGCGTTGCAGATTGCCTTTGCTGATTGCTGGTAGCATCTGCGCATCACCGCCTCCAGCGACGCGCGCGCATCCGGATCGCTGCCGTCATAAACGCCGTCGGTATAGAGCACCAGAATGTCGCCAGGACTCATCAGCGTGATTTCCGCGACGTCGGAAGCGTCGAATTCCCTTTGCCGGAGATTGAGCGAGTAGTACTTCTTGCGGTCGGGATGGTCCGCGGGAATCTGCAAGCCTAGCGCCAGGAACTGCACCATGCGGCTCTCGTCGATGTTCGCGAAATGACCGTACTCCGCCGAGAACACCAGTGGCGGAGGATGCCCGAAATTGGCGAACCGAAAACTCCCGCCGGGCCGCACTTCGCCGTACAACATGGTCGCGATCTCTCTCGCGTCTTCCTTCTCGCTCAATCCCAGAGCGTTGCGCGCCGTGACCGACTGCGCCAGGCGCAGGTTCAAGTTCTCAAGAAGCTCGGGCGTGGCCCTGCCGTATCGATCCAATTCGGTCAGCATCAACGCATGAAATGTGTCATGCACGGTCGACGCGATCTTCGCCGAAATAATTCCGTGGCCCTGGGCGTCGACCAGCAACACACCGGCGGTCGAGAACAGGTCGCGCAACACCTGGGCAACACGCTGCTCCTCAGAGCTCCTGGCGAAGCGATAGTCTGGCTCCATCTCGGGTTTGTAGTCAGGCCGGGTCTTCAACCACTGCACGTGGTCATCGACCGAATTGCGCACGGGCGTGGCTGGCGGCAGCGGCGCGAGAAACTCCCGCGACAGGCGCTCGGCCTGCTGAATGCGAGCGTCGATGTCGTAGCGCTGTTGAAAATTGATGTACTCAAAAAGATCGCCGCCGACGGTCCCCGCAGGAATGGAGTTACCGAACATCTCAATGCCGGGAATGTGCGGAATCGCGCCTTCCACGGGCATCAGGCGCTCGCGCAGGTATTCGTCGATACTGGTCCCTGTGTTGAAACTGGTCATAGGCGTGCCGGGCCACGGAAGAGGCTTGCGTTCATGTTAAAAGGAGACACCCAACGTAAGTTCATCTGAAAGAATAAACTAATCAGGTGTTGTGAATTCCGACACTCTCATCCCGTCCAACTCCCCGTGGAGTTTTCGCGCCGCAATGATTCTTGCGGTTGCGGCCGATGCGGTACAGATCTTTGTCATGCCTCTGTTTGCCGAAGGCGCACTCTCGCCCGCCGACGATCTGCTTGACTTCGGCGTCGCGGCGATCCTGGTTCGCCTGCTCGGCTGGCACTGGGAGTTCCTACCGGCCTTCATTGGGGAACTCGTGCCCGGAGTTGACCTGGTTCCGTTCTGGACGCTGTCGGTGATGAATGTCTACCGCAAGTGGAAGGTGACGGCGTCTGAGGAAAAAGAAACGCCGCGAGAAGAACCGCCCTTCATCGAAGGGGAATACAAGTCTTTGTAGATTACCGAAGATTACTGATGGCGATTTGCTCAGGATCCGTCTTTGCGATCTTCGCGCACTTTGCGGTTAAACGCTTTTGAACCTAAACCCGCAAAGATCGCAAAGTACGTAAGGGGAAACTGAGAAAGTTGGGATCTCATTGCCCGGGCCGCTCCAAAGCCTGGCAATCTAGCGTTCCACTTCGCCCAACCCGAATTCCGCCGGCGTGGACCGGCAGCAGACGCCATAGCTTTGCCAAAGCTTGAACCAGGGGCTGTTCGCCAGCTTCGCATCGTGCCGCTGGTTGGCCGCCGAGACGTCGGTCGGAGTGAGCGGGCGGATGTCCGCCATGTCGAAGATGCGCTCTAGCTCCTCGATGTCGCCGATGGTCCGTTCGATGTCCATGTTGGCGTCAGTATAGCCGACCACCTGAGTTCTGTCTGCTATTTCAAATGGCTGTTGATGGCCTTCGTCATCTTGAACATGTCGAGCTTCTTGGCCCCGAAAACCGGCTGCAGCTTCTCGTCGGCGATGATCTCGCGCTTGTTCTCGGGGTTCTGAAGATTGTTCTTCTTGATGTGGTCCCAAACTTTTTTGGTCACTTCGCTCCGCGGCAGCGGTTCCGAACCGACGATCTTGGCCAGGTGCTCTGAGGGTTGCATCGGCTTCATGAAGGCGCTGTTCGCCTTACCTTTTCCAGCTGCTTTCGCCATTGTCTCTCCTTTGAAAACGCCTTAAATTGATGTTTTCCCGGCGAGCCGGGTTGGGAACGCTACAAACTTTCCGGATCTCAGGCCGCCATTCCTGCGTGGTCGAGTTCCTCGAATTCGCTCTTCGTAAGCTTCACGCCGGCAGCAGCAATGTTCTCCTCCGCGTGCTGCACCGACGAAGTACCCGGAATCGGAAGCATAACAGGAGTTCGCTGCAACAACCACGCCAGCGCGACCTGCATCGGCGTAGCCTGATGCGCTTTTGCCACCCTGCTCAGCGCTTCACCCGCGACTTTGCCCGCCCCGAGCGGGAACCACGGGATGAATGCGGTCCCGTTCTGTTCGCAATAGTCGACCACGTTCTCCCACTCGCGATCGGCAAAGCTGTAGCGGTTCTGGACCGAGGCGATGGGCACGATTTTCCGCGCCTTCTCCACGTGTTCGCGCGTGACGTTCGACAGTGCGACCAGCCGGATCTTGCCTTCGCGCTGCAATTCTGCCAAGGCCTGCATCGAATCCTTGAACGGGGTTGGCGGAGCAGGCGCGTGCAGCTGGTACACATCAATTCGATCCAGGCGGAGTCTTTTCAGGCTTCCCTCAACGGCGCTGCGCAAGTGCTCAGGGGAAGCCTCGTGGGTCCAGTGATTCGGCCCTGGGCGCAACCATCCGCCTTTGGTTGCGATCACCAGATCCTTCGGATACGGGTAGAGCGCCTCCGCAATCAGCTCTTCACTGACATTGGGGCCATAGGAATCGGCCGTGTCGATGAAATTGACCCCAAGCTCCACGGCTCGCCGGAGTACCGCGAGTGCCTCTTTCTTATCTTTCGGGGGGCCCCAAATTCCTTCTCCGGTGATCCGCATGGCGCCATAACCAAGGCGGTTGACGGTGAGTTCTCCCCCGAGCGTGAACGTGCCGCTCAGGGCTGCTGAGACAGGTTGTGCCTGCGTGCTCATTTGCTAGTCCTTACTGTTCCAGATAGTGCCTTTGGATGAGTCCATCCCTGCGAGCGTCACTCCAGGATCGAGAACCGCTTCGCTGAACCCCGCAAACCCTGCATTTTACGGCATATAAACGAAGTTTGCCCCCGCAACTCTTTCCTGGGACTGGGGTTCACACGTTTAGAGCAGGTGAGACCTGCCCTTTACGTGCACCTCGGGACGCCACGCAGCCTCCCGCGGAGGATCTTATGAAACGCCGGATTTTAACCATTCTGCTTACTCTCGCGCTGGTTCCATCAGCCGCATTGACATCCAAAGCCCAAGATGACGACGCCAGCGTTTCCGGCCCGCCTCCTGGCCCGAGTGGCCAGGCCTCGGTTGACGACAATCGTCCCGATCCGCCGGCCCGCGCTGCCCGATTGCAGTTCATGTCGGGATCTGTTTCCGTGCAGCCGCACGGAACTGACGACTGGGTTGCCGGCGCGCTGAATCGGCCACTGACGAACTCCGACAACATCTGGGCCGACAAGAATTCGCGGGCTGAAATCAGCTTGGGTACCGGCCTCGTTCGTCTCGACTCCGAGAGCAGCCTGACCCTCACCAATGTCGACCAGAACACCGTCCAGCTGCAGCTGCACCAGGGCGCGATGAACCTGCATGTGCGCCGGCTCTACGACGGCGAGACTTACGAAGTCGACACGCCGAACCAGGCATTCACAGTTTCGAAGCCTGGCGATTACCGTTTTGACATGGATTCCAATGCTGACAGCACCGTGATCACCGTGTGGCACGGCGAAGGCGAATCGACTGGCAGCGGTCCGGCGGTTCGCATTCGCGAAGGGCAGCAGGCGCGCTTTGCCGACGGCACGAATACCGCCGATGCTGAACTTCATTCTGCTCCGTCTCCCGATGATTTTGATCAGTGGGCGCGTAACCGCGATGACCGCTTCGACCACTCCGCTTCTTCTCGATACGTTTCGCCTGATGTCGTGGGCTACGAAGATCTCGATGAGTACGGTACCTGGAAGGACAGCGGAGAGTACGGCAATGTGTGGGTCCCGAGAGATGTTGGCGCAGGCTGGGCACCCTATCGCGATGGAAACTGGGTCTGGGTTGATCCTTGGGGATGGACCTGGGTTGACGATGAGCCGTGGGGTTACGCTCCGTTCCACTATGGCCGATGGGTCTATTACAACAACTATTGGGGATGGGCGCCGGGACCGGTGTATGTGCGGCCGTACTATGCGCCCGCGTTGGTCGCGTGGTTTGGCGGCCCAGGTTGGGGCGTGAGCGTCGGATTCGGTGGAGGCTTTGGCGGATACGGTTGGTGCCCGCTGGGCTTTGGTGAACCATTCGTTCCCTGGTACGGCGTGAGCCGCGGTTACTTCAACCAGGTGAACATCACGAATACCCACATCACCAACGTGAACATCACCAACATCTACAACAACACGTACCGCAATCGAGATCCGCATGTTGGGCAGCCCGGTGGCGGTGGCTATCCGGGCGGTGGTGGCGGCGCATACGGCCCACACAACAATATTCGCTACGCGAACCTGAAATCTCCCAACGGCTTCACTGCAGTTTCGCGCCAGACCTTGATGAACTCCCAGAACGTGGCGCGGAACGCGATTCGAGTTTCGCCGAACCAGATGAGCCGGATCACTCCAGTTCGTTCGTTGGATGTGAAGCCAACCATGACTTCACGGCTTGGTGCCAATGCGGGCATGAGGGCCGCAGCGCCTCCGCCGCGCAGCTTCGCTCGGCCGGTGGTCAGCCACGCTTCTATGGCGACCGCTGCACGTGCCGGTACAAGCGCAAGTGCGGGCTACGGGATTGGATCGCGCCCTGCCTGGAACGGTGCAGCACAGCGACCGAATACGCCGACGAATGCGCAGCGTGCTTCCGGCGCAATGAACAACGTGCAGCGTCCGACAGGCAACAATGCCGGCGTGCAGCGTCCGGTGAACATGCCGAATCGGGGTGCTTCCATACCCGCAGCGAACAGCAACATCCGCACTGCTGAGCGCGGCTCTGTATCTCCGAATGCTGGTGGCGCATGGTCCCGTGCGGTGCCTCATCCGCCCAGCGCGAGTGGCTTCGGTCGCGGAACCAACAACGGTGGAATGCCCTCCGGCATTCAGAACAATCCGCGATCCAACGTCTCGCGCCCGACATCGGAAATAAATCAACGCGGCGGCTTCGGTGGACAGTCAATTCCACGGCCCTCAGGAGCAAACGTTCCGAGCGGCTACTCCTCCGCGAGCAACCGGTCGAATTTCCCGACTGCTGGAAACAATCGCTCCGAGGTTCCGCGGCCCTCGCCTTCATACCAGGCGAACAATCGCGGCTACGGCAACGGTTCGTACAACCGTCCTGAGCCGAGCTCGTACAACAGGCCCAGCAACGGTGGTAACAACCGTCCCGCTCCAAGCTACACTCGCCCAAGCCCGAGCTATACCCGCGAGACTCCGAGCTACAGCCGTCCGCAGCCCAACTACGGTGGAGGAGGTTATAGCCGTCCCAGTCCGAGCTACAGCCGTCCGACTCCCAACTATGGCGGCGGATCGTACAGCAGGCCGGCGCCGAGTTACGACCGCGGCTCCGCTGGACGCTCAATGCCTTCTTACGGTGGCGGTTCGTACGGACGCTCAGCTCCGTCCTATGGAGGCGGTGGACGTTCGATGGGTTCCTACGGTGGCGGAGGTAGAGCTCCCTCCTACGGCGGCGGAGGAGGAGGTGGTGGGCGTTCCGGAGGTGGCGGTGGCGGACACGCCTCAGCTCCCAGTGGCGGTGGCGGTGGAAGTCATGGACGCCGCTAAACTTTCAACCGCAATTTAAAACGCGCGCAAGCTATGCCGTCCGTTCTCGGGCGGCGTTTCTTTTTTGACGGGTGATGTTCTGCGCGACAATCCATGCCGCGGAACCGATGATCCAGGAGACGAAGAATGCGGTCCAGTTCAGGCGCTCTTTCGGTGCGCGCAGGATCGCGGGCAGCCATACCAGCAGGGTGAAGCAGGTGATCATTCCGGCTTCGGCTGCCGCGGCCAGCCATGGCAGAACGGAAAATAGAACTCCGAGGCCCGCGGCCATCTGCCCGACGCCGGTCAGGTATGCCCAGCCGAGGCGGAAAGGGAGCCACGCCGGCACAAAGTCGGCGGTCGCCTTGCTATAGACCAGGTGCGAAAGTCCAACTGGAATCGCGGAAAGGCCAAACAGAATCCGCGCAGCACGCATACCGCTTTCGCCGGCAAGGAAACGGACCTTCGAAGTGGGAGAAACCTCAACTAAACAACAAAACAGCATCCACCCTCCGCCCAGAAGCAAGGTTAGTTCTCCCAGGCCAAGCCACACTCCTTCAATCTGCGGCGCCACGAAGATTGCAGGCAATTTCAGACAAGCCCAAAGGATGAGATACGGAAACAGAACTCGGGCCGCCAACGACGCCGTCGTTTTGAACAGAAGTCCTATGCCAAGCACCAGCATCAGAATGCCCGAGGCATAAGCGACCGCATGCCGCGCGGGAAGCCACTCGGGCGCGGGTTGCCAAACCATCGCGAAGTCTCCATAACGCAACGCCAGCACACCGAGCCCGAGAAGGCCGACTGCCATGAGCGTCTGTCCAGGTTGCTGGCTGACGCGTGCCTGTTGAATCGGCATTGAGTGCTCAACACTGAGGGGAACAGTTGCGGCTTGAGGGCTACCCACGTTGGATCTCTCCTTCTGCGTTCACTCCAGGATCCATGCGCCAATGCGAGACACACGCACGAATGCACGCACCCGAGGCTCGAATCAGACTCCTACAAGTCATTCCGAGACTCAATAACCACTTGCGCGCGTTTCATCGCACCAGTTGAAACCAGCGCCCAGCAAGAATTCTCAAAAGATTTTCACAGAGAGAATTGCGAAGCGGCACAAACGAGTACAGCAACTAGCTGATGGAAAGCTGCGGAAAACCGCGGAAAACCGTATGCAGCGCAGGTTTTACGCGAGATGGAAAAATCACCGTTGCACCGTTCACGCTGCACTGCCCTGTGAACGGGCTGCACTCGATTGAAATCAAAGTATTTACATTCTTGTTTTTTCCATTGACCAAAAATTTAGAAGGTGTAGAACACAATTGTTCTTTGACAGTTTCTGAAGTTTTTCCGGTTGGTGCAGCGTCCGGGGGTCAAGCTAGATCACCATCCGCAGAATGCCAGAGCGGTAGCGTAAGAGAAGTTGGGCAACCGACAGATCAAACGTAAAGAGTTCTGGCAGGATGGCGGACGGAGGGTCGGTGAGGCTCTATAGCAAAGCGCTGGTCGAGGAGAACAGGAAACCCAGTCGAAGGCAGGATAGAGTCCCGAAGCGTTGAACTGATTTTTCCGGTTGGCGGTGAGCCCGGAGCCCGAGTCCAGATCGTTCGAGACGCGGTCCGCAAGGATAGCGAACAGAGCAGGTCGGCGAGGGTCTAAAGCGAGCTACTGGCCGAGACGAATGAGATCAACATCACTTCGGGACTCTTATTGTTTGGGCGTTTGACGCCAGAGTTTAGGTGCACTCCATCGTCGCACGCCGTCCGTCGCACGTCGTGCGGAAGAGCACATTAACCCCGCGTGCAACGTTGACGAACTAAGTATTACGCGTGCGACGTGAGACGTGCGACAAACTAGAGATTGCCTGGGCTTCGGTTCTGATGGAACTGATTGCGAACCGGGTTTTGATGGCCGTTCTTCGATCCGCTCCTCCCCCGAATGGTCCCGTGACTGGGACTTGATCGAAGAGCGGCCCTTTTTGTCCCCAACCCCACGTCGAACGGTCGTCGTTTTCAGAAATGCGTCTGGGTCGGAGTGACGCCCGGATTTTCTGAGATCGGGAAACGCTAGGACTCGCTCCACTTCCTGAACAGCAGCGCGCCGTTGGTGCCGCCGAAGCCGAAGGAGTTTGACATGGCGTATTCGACCGACGCTTGGCGGGCGTGGTTGGGGACAAGATCCATGCCCACGGTATCTGGCTCCTGGTTCTCGAGATTGATTGTGGGAGGCAAGATCTGATCGCGAAGTGCCAGCACCGTTACACCTGCTTCCAATCCTCCGGCGCCGCCGAGTAAGTGGCCGGTCATGGACTTCGTGGAACTTACTGCAAGTTTGTGATCGCCGAAGAAATTGCGGATCGCATGTGCTTCCAGCGTGTCGCCGATCGGCGTTGATGTGCCGTGCGCATTAACGTAGCCAATCTGATTTGGACTGACCTTTGCATCGCGCGCTGCATTGCGCATCACCCGGAAGCCGCCTTCGTGCTCCGGCGCGGGCTGTGTAATGTGATACGCGTCGCCGCTCATGCCATAGCCAACGATTTCAGCAAGCGGTTTTGCACCGCGCGCGCGGGCGTGCTCCAGTTCTTCCAGGATCAGAATTCCGGCGCCTTCACCGATCACGAATCCGTCGCGGTCCTTGTCCCAGGGACGGCTGGCGCGTTCTGGTTCATCGTTGCGAGTCGAGAGTGCCCGCATCGCGGCAAATCCGCCGACGCCCATTGGAGTGATGGCAGCTTCACTGCCGCCGGCGATCATCACGTCAGCATCGCCGTGCTGAATGATGCGAAAAGAATCGCCGACTGAATGTGCGCTGGTCGTGCACGCTGTAGCTGTGGCTTCGTTGGGACCCTTCGCGCCGAAGCGCATAGAGACTTGTCCAGCCGCGAGATTCACAATTGCCGCAGGAATAAAGAACGGAGAAATCTTGCGCGGCCCACCCTCCATCAGATTGGTGTGCTCACGCTCAATGATGTCGAATCCGCCGATGCCCGAACCGATGTGCACGCCGACCATTTCGGCGTTCTCCGGGGTGACCTTCAGGCCTGACATCTGCACGGCTTCGTCCGCAGCCGCGATCGCGAGGTGGATGAAGCGCCCCATTTTGCGCGCTTCTTTCTTCTCGACGAAATTCAGCGGGTCAAAATTCTTGACTTCGGCCGCAATCTGGCAGGCATGCTTCGAGGTGTCGAACTGCGTGATCTTGTGCACACCGCTCTTGCCGGCAAGCAGGTTCTGCCAGACTTCCTCGGTGCGGTTGCCGAGCGCGCAGATCAGGCCGATGCCTGTGACGACAACCCGGCGCACCTGTTATTTACCACCTTTGGAGTGCTTGCCAATGTAATCGATGGCGTCCTGAACGGTGCGGATTTTCTCCGCGTCCTCATCAGGGATTTCGATCTCGAAGGCTTCCTCGAACGCCATCACCAGTTCGACGGTGTCCAGCGAGTCGGCGCCAAGGTCGTCCACGAAGGAGGCGCTCGGGGTCACTTCGCCCTCATCCACTCCCAGTTGTTCGACAATGATCTGCTTCACTTTTTCGTCAACGGCTGCCATTTGGCTCCTCGCTTAGATAGATTGGGGACTGCTGGGGCAAAGGGAAATCCTAACTGCTAGTGGGAGTTGCGGTCAAACGCGCATCGGTGGGTCGGCGTGTTTACGAAGGTTATGCAACGAATCAGGAATTTGGCGGACAAGAATGTCCGACCCACACGAAACAAGTTGGGCGGCCGTCTAGGCCGCCCACGTCTCTCAACTAGCAAACTAGCTACGACTACGCTGGCGCCGGATGCTCGCCGCCCTTGGCGATTCCAGGGCGTCCGGGCTCTGGCTTCAGCACCTGCTGCATGCCGTTGTCATCGCCCTTTGACGGAGGCGTCATCTTTGGCAGTTCTTTGCCGTCAATGAGCATCTTGATCTCGTTGGCGTCGAGCACTTCGCGCTC
>Ga0070714_100000280_pt1 | contig 39190 bp, 31 predicted proteins | sample LARL83metaG_FD_65450 | JGI IMG/M metagenome (GOLD analysis project Ga0070714, IMG submission 65450) | Corn, switchgrass and miscanthus rhizosphere microbial communities from Kellogg Biological Station, Michigan, USA - LAR L8-3 metaG | ecosystem: Host-associated > Plants > Roots > Rhizosphere ... | reverse complement strand
CCTGCGTCCCGGCCTGCCCGGCATTTCCGAGCGCATCCGCGTGCGCTCGATCGTGGGGCGCTTCCTCGAACACAGCCGGGTGTACTGGTTCGCCAACGACGGCGACCCCGAGATCTATTGCGCCAGCGCGGACTGGATGGAGCGCAACCTGATGCGGCGGATCGAGGTGGCGTTCCCGATCCTCGACCCCGAGCTGGCCGCGCGCGTGTTCGAGGAAACCCTGGCCAACGGCCTGGCCGACAACACCCAGGCCTGGTTGCTCGGCAGCGACGGACGCTACGTGCGCGCCGAGCCCGGCGACAACCCGCCGTACAGCGCGCAGTCGGGCCTGCTCGAACGCTACTGCCAATGAACCGCACCATCCGCATGAACTACCGTTTTCTCCATCCCGCGCATGCGTGCGAGAATCCGCGCTTTGCCGTCGCGGGAATCCGGGCGTGAGTCCAGCCGAACAGACACCGATCCGCGACGGCGAACTGATCGCCGCCGTGGACATGGGCTCGAACAGCTTCCATCTGGTGGTGGCGCGCATGGAACACGGCGAGCCGCGCGTGATCGATCGCCTGCGCGATACCGTGCGGATGGCCGCCGGCCTGCGCGCCGACGGTACCCTGGACGCCGAACGGCGCGCCCGCGCGATGGCCTGCCTGGCCCGTTTCGGCCAGCGCATCGCCGGCCTGCCGTCGATACGGGTGCGCGCGGTGGCCACCAACACGGTGCGCCGGCTGGCCTCGCCGCAGACCTTCCTGACCACCGCCGAGGCCGCACTCGGCCACCCGATCGAGGTGGTCTCCGGGCGCGAGGAAGGCCGCCTGATCTTCCTCGGCGCGGCGCACGACCTGCCCGCCTCACGCGAACCGCGGCTGGTGATCGACGTGGGTGGCGGCAGCACCGAGTTCATCATCGGCCGCGGGCTGGCGCCACTGCACACCGAGAGCGTGCAGGCCGGCTGCATCGCCTCGACGCTGCGCTTCTTCCCCGGCGGCAAGCTCACCCGCAAGCGCTGGCAGCGCGCGCGCAGCGAGATCGGCGTGCTGCTGCAGCAGTTCGCCGAGGATTTCCGCGAGTCGGGCTGGCAAGACGCCTACGGATCCTCCGGCACCGCCAAGTCGATCGGCGCGGTGGTGCAGGCGATGAAATTCTCCGACGACGGCATCACGCCGGCCTCGCTCGCCGCGCTCAGCGATGTGCTGATCGAGCATGGCCAGATCGGTACGCTGAAGCTGCCCGGCCTGGTCGAAGAGCGCGCGCCGGTGATCGCCGGCGGCGTGGTGATCTTCGAGGCGGCCTTCGCTGCGCTCGGCATCGAACGGCTGCGCGTGTGCGAAAGCTCGATGCGCGAAGGCCTGCTGTGGGACCTGCTCGGCCGCGCCGGCGGCAGCGACCCGCGCACCGCCAGCATCGACGCGCTGGCCACCCGCTACGGCGTGGATCGCGCCCAGGCGCGCCGGGTCGAGTCGACCGCCCTGCTGCTGTTCGACCAGGTCGCGCGCGCCTGGAAACTGGACTCCGATGCCCGCGAGTGGCTGTCGTGGGCCTCGCGCGTGCACGAGATCGGCCTGGCCATCGCGCACAGCCAGCACCACCACCATGGCGCCTATATCCTGCGCCACGCCGACCTGGCCGGCTTCTCGCGGCAGGAGCAGCAGTTGCTGGCGGCCGTGGTGGAGATGCACCGGCGCAAGCCGGACAGGGCGGTGGTCGCCACCTTGCCGCAGCGCTATCGCCAGCTGGCCCGCTACACCACCGCCCTGCTGCGCCTGGCCGTACTGTTCCGCCGCGCACGCCGTGCCGAGTCGTTGCCGCAAATGCGCCTGGCCGCCAACAGCAAATCGCTGCGGCTGACCCTGCCGCTGACCTGGTTCGAGCAGCATCCGCTCAGCGAAGCCGATCTGCAGCAGGAACAATCGCCGATGGCCGAGTTGGGCATCAAGCTGGACATCTCCAGCAGCTGACCGCGCCGACAAGCCAGGTTCCGCCGCGGCCGCGTATCATGTCCTGACGCCCAGACCATCTTGATGCCCATGTTGAAATCCCTGCTCGCCACGCTGCTCCTGATCCTGCCGCCGACGCTGGCGGCACAGACCGCCAAACCGGCGCCAGCCGCCGCCACGGCCGCCGCGCCACCGCCGCAGGTCGTGCTGCGCACCTCGCAGGGCGACATCACGCTGGAGCTGTACCCGGACAAGGCGCCGAAGAGCGTGGCCAATTTCCTGCAATACGTGCGCGACGGTTTCTACGACGGCACCCTGCTGCACCGTGCCATCCCCGGCTATCTGGTGCAGGGCGGGCTGTACACCCGCGACCTGCAGCCCAAGCGCACGCGATCGGCCGTCGCCAGCGAGGCGGACAATGGCCTGTCCAACCTGCGCGGCACCATCGCCGTCGCCCGCGGCGCCGACCCGAATTCCGGCACCGCGCAGTTCTTCTTCAACCTGGTCGACAACCGCCGGCTGGACTTCGTCGGCAACCAGAGCGGGCTGACCTGGGGCTATACCGTGTTCGGCAAGGTGATCAAGGGCATGGACGTGGTCGACAAGATCGCCGCGCTGCCCACCCGCGCACTCGGCCCGTTCGCCGGCGACGTGCCGAACCCGCTGGTGCTGATCGAAAGCGCCCACGTGATCGGCGAGGAAACCCCGGCTCCCGCCGCCAGTGCGGAAGCACCAGCCACGGCCGCGTCGGCACCGACCCGGCCCGCCGCCAAACCGGGCGGGAAAGCGGCCAAGCCGGCCAACAAGGGCTGACGTCACGATGGCTACCCTGTTCATCGCCGACCTGCACCTGGATCCCAGCCGCCCGCAGATCACCGACCTGTTCGAACACTACCTGGCCAGCGATGAAGTCCGCCACGCCAACGCGTTGTACATCCTCGGCGACTTGGTCGAGGCCTGGATCGGCGACGACGACGACGCGGAATTGCCCGCGCGCATCGCCGCCGCCACCCGTGCCGTGCGCGACGCCGGCGTGCCGGTGTACTTCATGGTCGGCAACCGCGACTTCCTGCTCGGCCCGGCGTTCGCCGCACGCGCCAGCCTGACCCTGCTCGACGACGGCACCGTGCACGACATCCACGGCCGCCGCACCCTGCTGATGCACGGCGACGTGCTGTGCACCGACGACATCGCCTACCAGGCCGTGCGCCAACAGGTGCGCACGCCCGAGTGGCAGGCGCAGATCCTGGCGATGCCGCTGCAGGCCCGCCGCGCGTTCGCCGCCAAGGCGCGCGAGGACAGCAAGGCGCACACCGGCAACACGATGGAAAGCATCATGGACGTCAACGCCGACGCCGTAGCCGAAACCATGCGCAAGGCGGGGGTGACCCGGCTGATCCACGGGCATACGCACCGCCCGGCCGTGCACGATTTCCAGCTCGACGGCGCGCCCGCGCAACGGATCGTGCTGGGCGACTGGTACGAGCAGGGGTCGGTGCTGCGGGTGGATGCGGACGGGGTCGAACTGCGCGGGCTGGCAGTGAAATGAAGCGCCTCGTGCAGGACCACCTGGGCATGGTGGACGGATGAGTACGTCGCCTGGCCTCCTCGGCGACACGGCGGCTCGCGACTACTCGCACAAGCTGCGCCTTTTCAATGCATTCGCGGAACCCGAACTTCGCCGGGTCATCGCCAGCCTGGACCTGAAACCCGGGGCGCGCGTCCTCGATGCGGGATGCGGCACCGGAGAGGTGCTGCGCTGGCTCGCCGATGAAGTCGGCCCCGATGGTGTCATCGTCGGCATCGATCTGGCGACGGCGCACGCGGCAGCCGCCCGAGCGAGCGCCCCGGCGACGGCGCTGGTGCTGCAGGCGGACCTGCTGAAGGCGCCGCTCCGCAGCGAGAGCCTCGACCTGATCTGGTGCATGAACACGATCAACCACCTGCACGATCCGGTCGCCGGGGCACGGCAGCTGGCCTCCCTGCTGCGTCCCTCCGGCCGTATCGCGCTGTGCCAAAGCTCGGTGCTGCCCGACATGTACTTTGCCTGGGACGCGAGGCTCGAACGCCAGGCCAACGAGGCGGTGCGCCAGTACTACCGTGACCGTTACGGCGTCAGCGAGAGGGATCTGGCAGCGGTCCGATCCATGGTCGGCGTATTGCGCCAGGCGCAGTTGCACCACGTCAGCGCGCAAACGTTCGTGATCGAACGCGTATCCCCTCTTGGAGCGGCGGACGAGGCCTACCTGACCGAGGCCATTTTCCGCAACACCTGGGGAGCGCGGCTGCAGCCGTACCTGTCCAGCGACGACTACGACGAGCTCACGCGTCTTTGCGACCCGCAGCATCCGCAGTTCTCCCTGCGCCGACCGGATTTCCACTTCCTGCAGACGTTTACGGTGGTGGTTGGAGAGCGGTGAGAAATGTCCGGGGACACACGGCAGCGCATGGATTCAAGACGCCTGCTTCTTCGATGGGTAGTACGGCTGCACGGAGTCTGCGTGGGATTGTTCGGCCCATCCATGGGCCGAACCCCTACGCGCTGACGCGCTGCGGGGCCAGCCTACGGCTGTCCAAAATTGTTCCGGACAATTTTGTCGAACCGTAAGGGTTCGTCCACCACCTCTCTCCGCCAGATACGCAAAACGCCCCTTGCGGGGCGCTTTGCGTATCTGGCGGAGAGAGAGGGATTCGAACCCTCGATAAGGTTTTTGACCCTATACTCCCTTAGCAGGGGAGCCCCTTCGGCCACTCGGGCATCTCTCCGGGGTTTTCTTCGCAGTGCTGCGGAGCCGGCAAGGATACCGACCGACGCGGACGAGGTAAAGCCTTAATTCACGCGATCAATGTTCGGCGGAATCGTCGGCGGGCGTGCCACTGGTGTCGTGCTCGCCCTTGATCCGCTGATAGATCTCTTCGCGATGGACGGCCACGGTTTTCGGCGCATTGATACCAATACGCACCTGATTGCCTTTCACGCCAAGAACGGTAACGGTCACCTCGTCGCCGATCATCAGGGTTTCACCGACCCTGCGGGTCAGAATCAACATGATTGCTACTCCATAATGCTGTTGGTCACAGGCCTGCGAATCGACGGAGCCTCACCCCTGAGCACCGTCCTTCACAGTTCGACGATTGATCCGCCGAAGGCCCTACCGCCTTCCCGGCTCACAGCCAAAACACTCCTGAGCGTCCTGACTGGCGATACAACCGTTTCCGGTAGCATCGACACCTGGCCGATAGTACTTGAGCCTTATTCGTAAGCGCAACGCGTCCGAATCCTGCCAAATAGCCCGCCGTTCATGCTACGAACGGGCTACTGGGCCGCGATCCACTCGGGCAGGGCCGACAGGATCGCCGGCAGGTTCGGCGCGTCGGTTCCGCCGCCCTGGGCCATGTCCGGGCGCCCACCGCCCTTGCCGTCGATCTGCGCGGCGACGTGCGCCACCACGCCGCCGGCCTTGATCCGGCCCAGCGCCTTGCCGTGCACCCCGGCGATCAGCGAGACACGGCCATCGGCCGCGCCGGCCAGCAGGATCACGCAGTCGCCCAGTTGCTGTTTGAGTTGGTCCACGCTGTCGCGCAGCGACTTCGCGTCGAGCCCTTCCAGACGCGCGGCTACCACCTTGATGCCGTCGACATCCTGGGCGGAACCGGCCAGATCGGCCGTGGCGGAACCCGCCGCCTTGCTGCGCAGCGATTCCAGTTCGCGCTCGAGCTTCTTCTGGCGGTCGAACAGTTGGCGCAGCTTTTCCACGGCCTCGTCGCCGCTGCTGGAAAGCAGCTGCGAGAACTCGGCCAGGCGACGCTCCTCGTCGGCCACCCAGGCCAGCGCGCCGGCGCCGGTGACTGCCTCGATGCGGCGCACCCCGGAAGCCACGCCGGCTTCGCTGACGATCTTGAACAAGCCGATGTCGCCGGTGCGCCCGACATGGGTGCCGCCGCACAACTCGGTGGAGAAGTCGCCCATCTTCAGCACGCGCACTTCGTCGCCGTATTTCTCGCCGAACAGGGCCATCGCGCCGAACTCGATCGCCTGGTCGTAGCCCATGTTGTGCACCTCGGCGGCCGCGTTGCGGCGCACCTCGGCGTTCACCAGCGCCTCGACCCGGGCCAGCTCGTCATGGCTCATCGGCTTGAAGTGCGAAAAATCGAAACGCAGCCGTTCCGGCGCCACCAGCGAGCCCTTTTGCGTGACATGGTCGCCCAGCACCTTGCGCAGCGCCGCATGCAACAGGTGGGTGGCGGAATGGTTGAGCACGATCGCCTGGCGCCGCGACGCGTCCACCCGGGCCTCGACCACGTCGCCGGTACGCAGCGGCTGTCCGCCATGCCAGCGGCCGGCATGGCCGAAGAACACGCCGCCCATCTTCAACGTATCGCGGACCTCGAAGCGGCCGGCCGCGCCGGACAGCGTACCGGTGTCGCCGACCTGGCCGCCGGACTCGGCATAGAACGGCGTGCGGTCGAGGATCAGCAGGCCCTCCTCGCCTTCGCCCAGCTGCTCGACCTGCTTGCCGCCGCGCACGATGCCGAGCACCTTGCAGCCTTCACTCTGCAGCGCCTCGTAGCCGAGAAAAATGGTGGGCTTGAGCTGGCTGGCCAGTTCGGCCGGCATCTGCCCCTTGGCTTCGAAGCGGCCGGCGGCGCGGGCGCGTTCGCGCTGTTCGTTCATGGCCTGCTCGAAGCCGGCCATGTCCACTTCCAGGCCGCGCTCGCGCGCGATGTCGGCGGTGAGATCGACTGGAAAACCGTAGGTGTCATATAAGCGGAAAGCATCTTTACCTGAAATGACGACCGAGCCGACGGACGCTTCGATCCCCATAACGGCGGGCGGTGGGGTAATGCTCAAATTGCCTGAGGCGTCTCGCGTTGCGACAGCGACTTCGTCGAACACGCGCATGCCGTGCTCCAGTGTCTCGCCAAAGCGCTGTTCCTCCGTGCGCAGCGCATCCTCGACGAACGCCTGCTTCTGCCTGAGCTCCGGATACGCCTCGCCCATTTCCTCGACCAGCGGCGCAACCATCTTCCAGAAGAAGTCGCCGCGCACGCCGAGCATCCAGCCGTGCCGCAAGGCGCGGCGAATGATCCGGCGCAGCACGTAGCCGCGGCCTTCGTTGGAAGGCAGCACGCCGTCGACGATCAGGAAGGAACAGGCGCGGATGTGGTCGGCGATCACGCGCAGCGACTTGTTGCCCAGGTCCTTCGTGCCGGTCAGCTCGCCGGCGACGCGGATCAGGTGCGCGAACAGGTCGATCTCGTAGTTCGAATGCACGTGCTGCAGCACCGCGGCGAGGCGCTCCAGGCCCATGCCTGTGTCCACGCACGGCGCCGGCAGCGGGCTCAGCGTGCCGTCGGGCGCACGGTCGAACTGCATGAACACCAGGTTCCAGATCTCGATGTAGCGGTCGCCGTCCTCGTCCGGCGAACCAGGCGGGCCGCCGGCGATCCCGGCGCCGTGGTCGTAGAAGATCTCGGTGCACGGCCCGCACGGGCCGGTGTCGGCCATCTGCCAGAAATTGTCGGACGCATACGGCGCGCCCTTGTTGTCGCCGATGCGCACGATGCGTTCCGCCGGCACGCCGACCTGCTTGTTCCAGATGTCGAAGGCCTCGTCGTCGGTGTGATAGACGGTGACCCACAGCTTGTCCGCCGGCAGTTTGAAGACTTCGGTCAGCAGCTCCCACGCATAGGCGATCGCGTCGCGCTTGAAGTAGTCGCCGAACGACCAGTTGCCCAGCATCTCGAAAAACGTGTGATGGCGCGCGGTATAGCCCACCGCGTCCAGGTCGTTGTGCTTGCCGCCGGCGCGCAGGCAGCGCTGCACGTCGGCTGCGCGCACGTAGGACAGCTTCTCGCTGCCCAGGAACACGTTCTTGAACTGCACCATGCCCGAGTTGGTGAACAGCAGGGTCGGGTCGCTAGCCGGCACCAGCGAGCTGGACGGCACGATGGTGTGGCCCTTGGAGCGGAAGTAATCGAGGAAGGCGGAGCGGATTTCGGAGGTTTTCATGCGGATCAAAGGTGGCAGGCGATAAAGGCCACGCCGCGGCCAGGCCGCCCGACCCGTCAACCCACCATCGTTGGATGATGGATTTCAGGAAATATCGTCGGCTTCGTCCACATCGGCGTGGGTAACACTTCGTACTGTGGCGGCGGCAAAGCCGCGGCGCAAGAGGAATTGCGCCCGCCGGGCACGCTCGGTGGGATCCGCCGTGCCTGCACCGCCATAGCGGCGGCGCAACTGGGCGGCGGCCGAAGCCGCCCAGTCGACCTCGGCCTCGTCCAGCAGTTCGCGGATGCGCGCATCGGCCAGGCCGTGGCTTTTCAGCTCCACGCGCAGGCGCTGCGGACCGTAACCCTGGGCGATCCGGCTGCGCAGCAGCACCTCGGCGAAGCGGTCGTCGTCCTGGTAATGCTGTTCGCCGAGCCGGTCCAGCGCGGCGGCGGCTTCGTCGCCCTCATAACCGCCCTGGCGCAGCTTGGTCTTCAGCTCCTTGCGCGAATGCTCGCGGCGCGCCAGCAGGCCCAGCGCCTTGTCGTACGCGCTGCGCTTCGGCTTGGCCGGATCGTCCTTGCCGGGCGGGCGCTTCATGGCCACGCAAACGGACATGGCCCGGACGAGCCGGGCCATGTCTTCCGCCGGGGAACGCCAACGGTCACCGCTCAGACTTCCTCGAGCGCCTCTTCCGGCGCGGCGGGGGCCGGCTTGCCGACCGGCACCAGCAGGCGCTCGCGCAGCTGCTTGTCGATCTCGTTGGCGATCGCCGGGTTGTCGCGCAGGAACTGGCGCACGTTCTCCTTGCCCTGGCCGATGCGGTCGCCGTTGTAGCTGTACCAGGCGCCAGACTTGTCGATCAGGTTCTGCGCCACGCCCAGTTCGATGATCTCGCCCTCGCGCGAGGTGCCCTCGCCGTACAGGATCTCGAATTCGCACTGGCGGAACGGCGGCGCCACCTTGTTCTTGACCACCTTGACGCGGGTTTCCGAACCGATGATCTCGTCGCCCTTCTTCACCGCGCCGATGCGGCGGATATCCAGGCGCACCGAGGCGTAGAACTTCAACGCGTTGCCGCCGGTGGTGGTCTCGGGGCTGCCGAACATCACGCCGATCTTCATGCGGATCTGGTTGATGAAGATCACCAGGGTGCCGGACTTCTTGATGTTGGCGGTGAGCTTGCGCAGCGCCTGGCTCATCAGGCGGGCATGCAGGCCGACGTGGGAGTCGCCCATCTCGCCCTCGATTTCCGCCTTCGGCGTCAGCGCGGCCACCGAATCGACCACGACCATGTCCACCGCGCCCGAACGCACCAGCATGTCGGCGATTTCCAGCGCCTGTTCGCCGGTGTCCGGCTGCGACACCAGCAGGTCGTCGACCTTGACGCCGAGTTTTTCGGCGTAAGTCGGATCGAGCGCATGCTCGGCGTCGATGAACGCAGCGGTGCCGCCGGCGCGCTGGCAGCTGGCGATCGCCTGCAAGGTCATGGTGGTCTTGCCGGACGACTCCGGCCCGTAGATCTCGACCACGCGGCCACGCGGCAGGCCGCCGACGCCGAGCGCGATATCCAGGCCCAGCGAACCGGTCGAGACCGTCTCGATCGCCTCGTTCACACGATCGCCCATGCGCATGATCGCGCCCTTGCCGAACTGCTTTTCGATCTGGCCGAGGGCGGAGGTGAGCGCCTTGCGCTTGTTGTCATCCATCGTCTGTATTCCGGTTGGGCTGTGAATGGGTTGCATGATGCCCGGATCGAATCTCACCGGCTGCGATCAAGCTGGCGCGATCACGGATGATCGGCACTGACGCGGCCAGTATCCCACACCGAGCAAGCCGGTCTGGCGGCAGATGGCGCGTCATTCCGTCAGCGTTCTACGCAAACCGATGAGCGCCGCCGCCACGGTCTGCCGCCGCACCGCCTCGCGGTCGCCCGGAAAGTGGAACAGCTGCGCATGGCCGTAGCCGCCGCGGCGCTTCCAGCCGATCCAGACCGTGCCGACCGGTTTGTCCGGGGTGCCGCCGGATGGCCCGGCGATGCCGGTCACCGCCACCGCCACGCCGGCACCGAAGCGCGCCAGCGCGCCGGACACCATTTCCAGCACGGTTTCCTCGCTGACCGCGCCGGTGTGCTCCAGCGTGCGCGGGTTGACACCGAGCAGCGCCTCCTTCGCCTCGTAGCTGTAGGTCACCACGCCGGCATCGAACCAGGCCGAGCTGCCCGGCAGGTCGGTCAGCGTCTTGGCGATCCAGCCGCCGCTGCAGGACTCGGCCGTCACCAGCATCAGCCGGCAGCGTTGCACCTCGCCGGCCACCTCGCCGGCCAGTGCCAGCAACTCGGCATCGGTAGGAACAGACGACAACTCCATGCGAGACTCCCGGACTTGAACGAAACTTTGCGCCACGCGCAGGGGCACCGTTCTACCTGTTCCGCGCGACCACGCCAAGACTTGCATTGCATGAACCAAGACGATCTCACCAAGCACACCCCGTTCATGCGCCAGTACCTGTCGGCCAAGGCCGAGCACCCGGACGTGCTGCTGTTCTTCCGCATGGGCGATTTCTACGAGCTGTTCTACGACGACGCGCGCAAGGCGGCACGACTGCTCGACATCACCCTGACCCAGCGCGGGCAGTCGGGCGGCGCGCCGATTCCGATGGCCGGCGTGCCGTATCACGCGGTGGAAAACTACCTGGCGCGGCTGGTGCGGCTCGGCGAATCGGTGGCGATCTGCGAACAGATGGGCGACCCGGCGCTGGCCAAGGGCATCGTCGAACGCAAGGTGGTGCGCATCGTCACCCCCGGCACGGTGACCGACGCGGCGCTGCTGGAGGAACGCCGCGACAACCTGCTGCTGGCGATCGCCGCCGGTGCGCATGGCGCCTACGGGCTGGCCTGGGTCGACCTCAGCAGCGGCCGCTTCCTGCTCAGCGAAGTACCCAACGCCGAAGCGCTGGCCGCCGAACTGGCGCGGCTGCAGCCGGCCGAGACCCTGGTCGGCGAGGACGTGGCCTGGCCGAAACTGGTCAGCGCCCTGCCCGGCCTGCGCAAGCGGCCGCCGTGGCACTTCGACGGCGATGCCGCAAAACGCGAACTGAACCGCTTCTTCGGCACCCGCGACCTCGGCGGCTTCGGCGTGGACAAGCTGCCGCTGGCGGTCGCCGCCGCCGGCTGCCTGCTCGGCTACGTCGAGGAAACCCAGAAAAGCGCGCTGCCGCACCTCACCGGCATGGCGGTGGAAAGCGCCAGCGAGACGATCGCGCTGGACGCGGCCACGCGCCGCAACCTGGAACTGGATACCCACCCCAGCGGCCGCACCGAACACACCCTGCTCGGCGTGCTCGACGAGACCGTGACGCCGATGGGCGCGCGCCTGTTGCGCCGCTGGCTGACCCGCCCGCTGCGCGCGCGAGATCTGCTGCGCCAGCGCCACCAGGCGATCGGCACGCTGATCGACAGCCGCCGCTGCGAGCCGCTGCGCGAAACCTTGCGCGGCATCGGCGACCTGGAACGCATCCTCGCCCGCGTGGCGCTGCGTTCGGCGCGCCCACGCGATTTGTCTACCCTGCGCGACGGCTTGCTGGCCGCGCCGGAATTGCGGACGCGCATCAAGGACCTGGACAGTCCGCTGCTGCACACCCTGGTCGAACGCATTGGCGACCACGCCGACAGCGCCGCCCTGCTCGCCCGCGCCATCGTCAGGCAACCGCCGGTACTGCAGCGCGACGGCGGCGTGATCGCCGACGGCTACGACGCCGAACTCGACGAACTGCGCCGCCTGTCCACCCACGCCGACCAGTACCTGGTCGAGCTGGAGGAACGCGAGAAGGCCGCCAGCGGCATCAGCACGCTGAAGGTCGGCTACAACCGCGTGCACGGCTATTACATCGAGATCACCAAGGCGCAGTCGGACAAGGCGCCCACGCATTACACGCGCCGGCAGACGACGAAGAACGCCGAGCGCTACATCACCGAGGAACTGAAGACGTTCGAGGACAAGGTGCTGTCGGCGAAGGAACGTTCGCTGATGCGCGAACGCGCGCTGTACGAGGCGTTGCTCGACACGCTCACCGAGAAACTCGAACCACTGAAAGCCGCCGCCGCCGCGATGGCCGAGCTGGACGTGCTTGCCACCCTGGCCGAGCGCGCCGAAGCGCTGGACTGGAGTGCACCGCAGCTCACCGACGAACCCGGCATCGCGATCGAGCGCGGCCGCCATCCGGTGGTCGAGAAAGTTCGCGACGAGCCGTTCGAGCCGAACGACCTGAAGCTCGACGACACCCGCCGCATGCTGGTGATCACCGGCCCGAACATGGGCGGCAAGTCGACCTACATGCGCCAGAACGCGCTGATCGTGCTGCTTGCGCACATCGGCAGTTACGTGCCGGCGGCGAGCGCGGTGATCGGCCCGGTCGACCGCATCTTCACCCGCATCGGCGCCGGCGACGACCTCTCGCGCGGCCAGTCCACTTTCATGGTGGAGATGAGCGAGACGGCCAACATCCTGCACAACGCCACGGCCGACAGCCTGGTGCTGATGGACGAGGTCGGCCGCGGCACCAGCACCTACGACGGCCTGTCGCTGGCCCGCGCCGCCGCGGTGCACCTGGCGCGCAACAGCCGTGCCTACACCTTGTTCGCCACCCACTATTTCGAGCTGACCGAACTGGCCAACGAGTTCGCGGCGATCGCCAACGTGCACCTGGACGCCGTGGAGTACGGCGAGCAGCTGGTCTTCATGCACGCGGTGAAGGAAGGCCCCGCCAACCGCAGCTTCGGCCTGCAGGTGGCGGCGCTGGCCGGCCTGCCGAAATCGGTGATCGCCGATGCGAGACGCACCCTGGCCGAACTCGAACGCGGCATGCACCAGCACGCCAGCATGCCCGCACCGGCCGCCGAGTCCTCGCCACAGCTGGGTCTGTTCGCCCCGGCGCAACCTTCCGCCGCCGAGCGCGCGCTGGAACAGATCGACCCGGATGCACTGACCCCGCGCGAGGCGCTGGAAGCGCTATACCACCTGAAACAGCTGGGCTGACCAGGACGGCAACCGACGTTGCCGCCACCACCTTGCGCTAACACCTCATCGGCGATGCTGGCCTGACGGGGCTCGGCAGCAGTCGTGTCATCCATAGGCAGGGGCTATGGAACACATCCAGACTTTCGAATTCCATTTATCGCCACGCCTGCGTAGTTTGACCGAATGTCCAAGCCTCACAGGAGCTCGCCATGAGACAGAACCGCAAGACGCTGACCACCGACGCCGGCGCCCCCTTGGCCGACAACCAGAACAGCCTCACCGCTGGTCCGCGCGGCCCGCTGCTGGTGCAGGACGTGGCGCTGTTCGAGAAGCACGCGCACTTCAACCGCGAGCGCATCCCCGAGCGCGTGGTGCACGCCAAGGCCTCGGCCGCATTCGGCACGCTGACGATCACCCACGACATCACGAAGTACACCCGCGCCAAGGTGTTCAAGCCGGGCACAGTCACGCCGATGCTGGCGCGGTTCTCCACCGTGGCCGGCGAGCGCGGCGCGGCGGATGCCGAACGTGACGTGCGCGGCTTCGCGCTGAAGTTCTACACGGAGGAAGGCAACTGGGACATGGTCGGCAACAACACGCCGGTGTTCTTCATCCGCGACCCGTACAAGTTCCCCGATTTCATCCACACGCAGAAGCGCGACCCGCGCACGAACATGCGCAGCGCCACCGCGATGTGGGACTACTGGTCGCTGTCGCCCGAGTCGCTGCACCAGATCACCACGCTGATGAGCGACCGCGGCATCCCCGCCACGCTGCGCCACATGCACGGCTTCGGCAGCCACACCTACAGTTTCTGGAACGACAAGGGCGAGCGCTACTGGGTGAAGTTCCACTTCAAGACCCGGCAAGGCATCAAGAACCTCACCAATGCCGAGGCAGCGACGCTGATCGGCAACGATCGCGAATCGCACCAGCGCGACCTGTACGAGGCGATCGAGCGCAAGGATTTCCCGCAGTGGACGCTGTACGTGCAAGTGATGCCCGAGGCCGACGCGGAGAACACCTGGTACAACCCGTTCGACCTGACCAAGGTATGGCCGCACAAGGACTACCCGCTGATCGAGGTCGGCGTGATGGAGTTGAACCACAACCCGGACAACTACTTCGCCCAGGTCGAGCAGTCCAGCTTCTCGCCGGCGAACGTAGTACCCGGCATCGGTTTCTCGCCGGACAAGGTGCTGCAGTTCCGCCTGTTCTCCTACGCCGACGCGGCGCGCTACCGGCTCGGCGCCAACCACGACCAGCTGCCGGTGAACCAGCCGCGCTGCCCGGTGCACAACTACGCGCGCGACGGGTCGATGCGCTACGGCGACAACGGCGGCGGCAGCGTGAACTACGAGCCGAACTCGTTCGGCGGCCCGGTCGAGGACCCCTCGGTGAAGGAGCCGCCGCTGCGGATCTCCGACGACGCCGACCGTTACGACCACCGCGTCGGCAACGACGATTACCGGCAACCCGGCGACCTGTTCCGCCTGATGGGCGACGCGCAGAAGCAGCAGTTGTTCGACAACATCTCCGCGGCGATGCAGGGCGTGCCGGAAGAAATCATCCGCCGTCAGCTCGGCCACTTCGCCAAGGCCGACCCGGCCTATGCGGCAGGCGTGGCCAAGGCGCTGGGGCTGGCGATCTGACCCGAACCGTCAGCCGATGCCGTGAACCACCTGCAAGGTGGCTTGCGGCATCGCTGTCGCGCCGGCGAGGTGCGGCGTGGCATCCGCATCGGGCATCGCGATATCGGGAATGTCGGCCAGGTCGTCGGCGGACAATTCCTCGGCCGACAGCACCGGCGGTGCCAGCTCGACCTGCACCGGCGGCAATCGGCCGGCGAGCCGCCCCGACTGCACCAGTTGGCCGATGCGCAGATACACCTCGTCGCGGCCAAAGGGCTTCTGCATGAAATCGTCGGCACCGAAGCGCTGCACGTAGAACTGCTCGGTTGCCTGCGGGTTGCCGCTGATCATCACGATCGGGATGTCCCGGGTCAGCGGGTCGTGGCGCAGCGCGCGCAACACCGCAAACCCGTTCATGCCCGGCATCACGATGTCCAGGAAGATCAGCGCCGGCTGTTCGCTGCGGGCCAGCTCGATCGCATCCCTGCCCTCGGTGGCCTTGAGCACGGCGTAGCCATCCTGGCGCAGCATCTTGCCGAGCACGGCGCAGATCGTGGGCGAATCGTCGACCACCAGCATGCGCGCGCCCAACGCCGTCTGCAGATGCGCTTCATCGCGAGGCTCGGCCGCGTGGCTGCCGAGCAGGCGCTTGAAGAAACCAAGGCCATTCATCAGTGCGTGTCCGTCCATGCGAGCCCTCCGGCCTTGTTGGGATGGCGCAGCAACGCCAAGCCCGTGGATTTGCATGGATATTCCCGCAGATACGGGCCGCAATCTGCGATGCACTGCTCAGCGTTGATCCTTGAGCCGCCGCAATTCGCGCCGCGCCTGCTTGTCCGGCCGCTTCGGCGGCGCGTTCGCGCCGACCAGCCGATGCTGTTCGCGCGCCGCCTCGCGGGCGACGCGGCTGGCGTCGGTCTCGCGGTACAACGTCTGCGCCACGCTGGCCGGACCGCGTTTGTCGGACAGCACCAGCAGTTCGACCTCCAGCCGCTCCTCGCCGCGGCTGATCTTCAGGCGGTCGCCCACGTGCAGTGTCTTGGCCGGTTTGCAGCCGGCATCATTGACGTCGACGCGGCCGCCTTCGATCGCGTGCCGGGCCAGGCTGCGCGTCTTGAAGAAACGCGCCGCCCACAGCCATACGTCGGCACGCGTATCGGATATCGGGATGGTGGGTGGCTTGTTCATCGCGGGGATTATCGCGCCCCCGCGAACGCGGTACTCATGCCTGCCCGGTGGGCGGCACGATCAGGTCCTGCGGGTCCGGCATCGCGATGTCCGGGATCGCGGCGTGTTCGGCGGCGGTGTGTTCGGGCGCGCCGGGCAGCGATTCCTCCGCCGTGCGCTGGCGCACTACCAGCCGGCCGCGGCGTGTGAGGTGCTCGATGCGCGCGAACACCTCGCTGCGACCGAACGGCTTCTTCATGAAATCGTCGGCGCCGAAACGCTGCACGTAGAACTGTTCGGTCGCCTGCAGGTTGCCGCTGATCATCACGATCGGGATGTCGCGTGTCAGCAGGTCGTGGCGCAACGCGCGCAACACGGCGAAACCGCTCATGCCGGGCATCACGATGTCGAGGAAGATCAGGTCGGGGCGTTCCGTGCGCGCGATTTCCAGCGCGCTTTCGCCGTCGGCCGCCTTCAGCACTACGTGGCCGTTCTGCGCCAGCATCTTGCCGAGCACCGCACGGATGGTGGCCGAGTCGTCCACCACCAGAACCCAGGCTTCCTTCGGTTCGCCGCTGCGGGGCACCGCACGGCGCTCGCCATGTTCGTTGCCGAACAGGCGCTTGATCAGATCGAAACCGGCCATGACACGAGCTCCCCCTGCCCATGAGATTCCGGCGCTAGTCTCGGGGCAGCGCAGGCAGGACGCAAGCTGCGCTAAGCCCCGAGCAGCAGGTTGCCCAGCGGGATGGTGAGCAGCGACAGCACGATGCCGGCGCCCAGCACGGTATTTGCCAGCGCCGGCTCCAGTCCGTACTCGTCGGCCAGGATCGTCGCCGACACCATCGGCGCCATCGCCGCCTGCAGCACGCCGACGGTCAGCACCAGTCCACCTACGCCGGCCGCCGTGCCCATCGCCCAGCACGCCAGGGGTGCCAGCAGCAGCTTCCAGCCCAGGCCGAAGCTGGCCGCGCCAAGCTGCCGCTGGCCCGGGTGGAACTTGAACTGCAGGCCCACCGAAAACAATGCCAGCGGCGTCAGCGTGGCGCCGATCGGCGCGAACACACCGTCCAGCAGTGCGGGCCAGCCGCCGCCCAGGCCGGCCGCGATACCCACCAGCAAGGCGATGAACGGCGGAAACGTGCCGATGCGCCGCGCGATCAGGCCCAACTGCGGCTTGCGCCCGGAATAGATCGAGGCCACCACGATGCCGGCCGAAGCCAGCACCGGGAAGCAGCCCAACTGGTCGGCCACCACCGCCAGCGCCAGGCCTTCCTTGCCGTGCAGCGCCTGCATCAGCGGGTAACCCATGAACGAGGTATTGCCCAGGCCGCACACCAGGATCAGCGCCCCGGTGCGCTGCCGCGACCAGCCCAGCCGCGGCCCGAGCAGGCCGAACAGCAGCCAGGCGCCGCCGAAGGTGAGCCACATCGCCGCCACCGGAAACCACAGCTGCGGGTCGAACCTCACCTTCGGGATCAGTTCCAGCACCAGCGCCGAGAGCGCCACGTTGAGCACCCACCAGTTGATGCCCTGCACGATCCCCGCCGGCGGCTTCGCGTAGCGCGCCACCAGGGTGCCGAGGATCAGGCAGGCGAACAGCAGCAGCATCGCACTCATGGAACGGGGGCACCGCGGGGGAAAGCTGGGCATTATAGGGATGGCACGTCGCGTGCCGATGGTGGCCGAACGTGATGCCCCGCCCTTTCGGGGATAATCCACGGCCTGTCCTGCCTGCGGATACCGCGCCATCCCATGAACGACCCGATCCACCTCGCCCACGGGCTGGCTGGTGACAACACGCCGCCGGACTGGCCGCCGCTGACCGCCGGCGAGGTCGAGACGCTGCTGCGTGGCTACCCGGCGCTCGGCGCGCCGATCCGCATCGGCTGGCACAGCCCGCGACCGCTGTCGGCGGCGTGCCTGGTCGAGACGGAGAGCACCACCGTCTTCGTCAAGCGCCATCACTTCAGCGTGCGCTCGGCCGCCACACTCACCGAGGAACATCGCTTCATCGCGCACCTGCGCGATCGCGGCATGTCGATCCCGGCGGTGCTGCGCGATGCGCGGGAACAGACCGCGGTAGCGATCGGCGACTGGATCTACGAGGTGCACGAACGCGCCGCCGGCATCGACCTGTATCGCGAGGCGATCTCGTGGGAACCGCTGCCGAACCACGCGCACGCGCTCACCGCCGGCCGCATGCTGGCTGCGTTGCACGACGCGGCCGCGGACTACCGCGCGCCCCAGCGCGACACCCATATCCTGGTCGCGCGCAGCGAGCTGATCGCTGCACCCGATCCCGTCGCCGCGCTGCGCGCGCAACTGCCGCAGCGGCCCGGTTTGGCCGACTACCTGCGCGGTCGCGACTGGCAACTCGACTTCACCGAACTGCTCGCTCCCTGGCACGCCGCGGCCCAGCCGCGGCTGGCGCAGCAGGCACGGCTGTGGACGCATGGCGACTGGCACGTTTCCAACCTGTGCTGGAGCGACGGCGGCAGCGACGCGCGGATCAGCGCCGTGCTCGACTTCGGCCTCGCCGCCGCGAACTTCGCACTGTTCGACCTCGCCACCGCGATCGAACGCAACGCCATCGCCTGGCTGGCGCTCGACAGCGGCATCGACGCCGCCCATCCCGACGTCGCCCGCGCACTGATCGAAGGCTACCGTCGGCAACGTCCGCTGCAGGCGGCCGACCTGCGCCTGCTGGCGGACCTGCTGCCGCTGGTGCACGTGGATTTCGCGTTGTCCGAAGTGGAGTACTTCCACGCCATCACGCATTCGCGCGCGAACGCCGACGTGGCCTACGACACCTTCCTGCGCGGCCACGCCGCGTGGTTCCACACACCGGCCGGCCAGGCCATGCTGCAGGCCATCCGCGAACCCGGCTGACCACGCTGCGGCAATTCGTGGTTCAATAGACGTTCTTGAAGCGGGGGTGCCCGGCGTTGCCGGGCTGAGAGAGTCCCTTGGAACCTGACCCGGTTAGTACCGGCGTAGGGAGCTTGCAGATCCGGCATGTCCTCGCGACAGCCGGGTCGCCGTCGCTTCGTCCGTACCCACCGACGACGACGATGACGATGCCTCTCTCCCGCACTCCCCTGATCCTCGCCCTGCTCTCGGCCATGGCGCCCGTCCATGCCGGCGACACCACCAGCGAACCGCAGACCACGCGGCTGGCGCCGGTGCACGTGGAAGCCGACACCGCCAAGGGCTATCACGCCGACAATTCGCAACTGGACACCTTCGGCAGCTTCGGCAATGCACCGTTGCAGGACACGCCCGCCGCGATCACGGTGATCACCCGGGACCAGATCGACGACCGCCAGCCGCGCACCCTGAGTGAACTGGCGCGCGGCGACGCCGCGCTGGGCGACAGCTACGCGCCGGTCGGCTACTACCAGGACATCGCCATCCGCGGTTATGCGCTGGATCCGGCCACGGGCTTCCGGTTCAACGAAATGAGCATGGCCGGCGAACAGCTGCAGCCGCTGGAAGACAAGGAGCGCGTGGAAATCCTCAAGGGCCTCGGCGGCCTCGAAGCGGGCGTGGTCGCACCGGGCGGGCTGATCAACTACGTCAGCAAGCGTCCGGCCGACGTGCGCAGCGCCACCGTCGGCACCGACTCGCACGGCTCGCGTTACCTCGCGATGGACGTGGGCGCCTGGCTGACGCCCAGCTTCGGCGTGCGCGTGAATGCCGCCCACGAGGACATGAACTCCTACGTCCGGCACGCCGATGGCCGCCGCACGTTCCTCTCGCTGGCCGCCGACTGGAAGATCGGCTCGAACACCACGCTGCGGCTGGACACCAATTACCAGACCAGCGGGCAGCGCTCGGTCTCCGGCTACCAGCTGCTCGGCGGCAGCATGATTCCGGCGCACCCCAGCCGCACCCGCATGCTCGGCTTCGAGCCGTGGCAGCGGCCGGTGGGTATCGACGCCAGCAACAGCACGCTGCGCTTCGACTACCGCTTCAGCGACAGATGGAGCGCGCAACTGTCGGCCGGCCACAGCCATGTCGTGATCGATGACAACGTGGCGTTCGCCTACGGCTGCTTCTACTCGCCCGACTGCGCCAGCGGCGCCACGCCCGGCTGGTTCTTCGCGCCGAACGGCGACTACGACGTCTACGACTACCGCAGCCCCGACGACACCCGCGTCAACGACGAGGCACGTGCCGTATTGAAGGGCTCGTTCGACACCGGCCCGCTCAACCACGAAGTCAGCCTCGGCGCCAGCGCGTTCCGCCGCACCATCGACCGCCGCCCCTACGTCTACGACTACGTCGGCACCGCCAATATCGATGAAGTCGATCCGCCCTACTTCGCGCCGTCGCCGAACCAGCCCGGCGCGTCGGCACGCCGGCTGACCAGTTGGCAGCATTCGGTGTTCGCGCTGGACCGCGTGCATCTCGGACCGCAGTGGCAGGTGCTGCTCGGCGGCCGCTTCGTGCGCCTGCACGAGCGCGCCTACGACGACACCGGCGCACCCGAACGCGACACCCGCCTCAGCAAGGCGCTGCCGCAGGCGGCCGTGCTGTGGCAGCCCACCACGCAATTGACCACCTACGTCAGCTACAGCGAAAGCCTGTCGCTGGGCAACGAGGCGCCGTACTGGACCTCGAACGGCGGCACCACGCTGGCCCCGCTGCTGGCGCGCCAGGCCGAAGCCGGCGTGAAGTACGCCTGGAGCGACGCACTGAGCCTTTCGGCCGCGCTGTACCGCCTCCGCCAGCCGTACCAGTTCGCACGGCCGGACAGCACCGCCGAAGGCTTCACCTTCGTGCAGCAGGGCAACGAGGTGCACAGCGGACTGGAACTCAACGCCGCCGGACAAGTCACCGACAACCTGCGCCTCACCGCCAGCCTCAACCTGATCCAGGCGCGTGCCGAGGACACCGGCGCCCCGACCTACGAAGGCCACCAGGTGGTCAACGTACCGCGCCTGCGCAGCGCGTTGTATGTCGACTACCGCCTGCCGTTCGCGCCGCGGTTCGGCCTGCTCGGCGGCTGGCGTTACGCCAGTCCCAACTTGGCCACGCCGAACGGTTTGACCCGCGTGCCGGCCTACAACGTGTTCGATGCCGGCCTGCGTTACGCCAGCCAGTGGAACGGTCATGCGCTGACCTGGCGGCTCAGTGTCGACAACGTATTCAACCGCTTCTACTGGCGCGACACCGGCAGCTCCGGCGGCGACAGCTACCTGTTCCCGGGCGCGCCGCGGCTGGCCCGGCTCTCCTTGACCGTCGCGTTCTGACATGACCTGGGTCGAACTCATCGCCGCGCTGGTCAGCGCCTGGGCCGTCTGGCTCACCACCCGCCGGCGTCCGTGGTGCTGGCCGGTGGGGCTGATCTCGGTGCTGGTCTACGCGTGGGTGTTCGTCGACGCGAAGCTCTACTCCGACGCATTGCTGCAGCTGGCGTTCGCGCTGCTGATCGGCTACGGCTGGTACCGCTGGCTGCAGCACATGGGCGAGGACGGCCGCGTGGAAGTGGCCGCACTGCCACGGCGGCAGGCGATCGTGCACCTGGCGCTCGGCAGCCTCGGCGCGCTGGCGCTGGGCGCGTTCATGCACTACCGCACCGACGCCGCCCTGCCCTGGCTGGATGCGGCGCTGACCGCCTTCAGCCTGGTCGCACAGTGGTGGCAAGCGAAGCGGCACGTCGCCGCGTGGTGGCTGTGGATCGTGGTGGACGTGATCTACGTGGGCGAATACGTCTACAAGCACCTGCTGATCACCTCGGTGCTGTACGCGGGCTTCGTGCTGCTGGCGGTGATCGGCCTGCGCGCATGGCAGCGCGTGGACAAGGCACCCACGCCGCCTCTCCCCATCTCACCTCATTGAAGCTCGTGGCGGCACCGGACATCGCTCCCCGGAAGCCTCCACTCGGCGCCCGACAAGCCGGAACGATCAGAGCTTGCTGTGCTCCACCTGGCGTTCGCGCTGCATCAGCGTCCATTCGGCGTGTTCGGTGAGTGCGGCGTCGCCGAGCGAAAGCAGGATCTGCCGCTGCAGCACGGGATCGTGCGTGCGGTCCAATGCCGTGCGTGCGCTGGCGAAGATGCGCTGCATGAAACGGTACTGCCTGATCAATTCCTTGTCGGCCTTGCGGTAGGCGTAAGCCTCGCGCACGGCGGCCATGATCGACAGCACCGCCATGATCATCACCAGGGTGGTCTTGGTTTCCTGCGACAGCTTGAGCACGAATATGGCAAGGAACACGCTGATCGCCACGCCGCCCCACAGGCTGAGCGAGCCGATCGCTTCGGTCACGTGGTGCAGGCCGGTGCGCTCGATGGTCTTGCGCTCGTAGTAATGAAGCTGCCCGGACTTCCCCGACTCCCCCACCCATTCCGCAATGACGTCCGCCAGTGCGGTCGGCGGGGACGCCATCGGAGCGGTCGCCACGTCGAGACCGGCGGCGCGCATGACGTTGCGGATCCAGCCCAGTTCGATGTTCTGCCTCTGCAGGAAGTTGTCATGCGCGAACTCGTGGTCGGCATTCGCCGAGATGCCCGCCCGCCGCCAGTACGACTGGATCCGCAAGCCCTCCGCCAGCGCGCGGTAATCCAGATACTTGCGGTGCCAGCCGCGATACCGGGCCAGCGCCGCCACCGCGCCGCCGCTGGCGAACAGGACCAGGAACAGGTAGATCAGGAAGTTCTGCGCGGGCATGTGCGCATAGAACGTGAAGGCGATGCCCATCAAGGCCGCCAGCGTATAAGTCAGGCGCATGGCCAGCAGTACCCGCCGCTGGAAATGCATCGCCAGCCAGTCGGCGGCATGGAACAGTTGGTCGATGGCCGCGGTGTGGCGCGTTCCGACGGCCGGCCGCGCCGGCGCGGCTGCCACGATCTCGTCGGCGTATTTGTCGCACTCGCGATTGAACTCGACCATGCGCGCGAACATCAGCCTGAAATCGGCCGGCATGCTATCGGCGGCAGAAGCCGTGTCGGCGGTACGCCACAGCACCTGCAAGGGCAGCAGTCCGGCAGCCGGCGCGCCATCGGGCCCGTCGCGAGAACAGACGATGTGGTAGAGCAGGCTTTCGTCGCCGCCACCCAGCACGTGGCGCGTATCCCGGCGCCGGTCGATCAGGCCCGGCAGGGTACCGCTCAGATGGTATTTCACGATTTGCGCGGTGCCGCCGAGCCGGCCCGATACCTTGCCGTCCCAGATCGCCAGCAGGATGTGGCAGTGGCTGGCGATATAGACGCCGGCCTTGGCGTATTGACGATCGCGCGCGAGGCCTGGCGTGCCGAGATCAAGCAACGACTGCCCCTGCGGCAACGGCAGCGGCACGACCTCGGCCCGAGCGCACAGCGCGTCGAAACTGGCGCGCACCGCCGGGTCGGCAAAGTCGTCCACGTACAGTTCCCGCGGCAACGGCAACGGCGCGACCAGGCGCGCACCGGCGGCGAGCGCCTCGCGCGCCACCAACTGGTCGCCGCCCTCGGCCAACGCCGACAGCACCACCAGCGGCAGCGCGGGGAAATCGCGCCGTAGTTGCGCCAGGAAATCCCGCACGCGTTGCCGGATCGGCTCGATTTCGTCGACGGGAATATTGCGATGGCTGGTGACGCCGATGACCAGGGGAGTCATGACGGCTTCCCGCTGAAGGCTACGCACGATGGACCGCGCACGATTCCGCAGGCCCACGGAACCCCCCAGGAGGCCGCTGCCGGCAGCCTCCTTACGAAGCCGCATGAGCCCTGGTGAATGCCTGGACCGCGGCGCACCCTAATTATTCTTGATCGACGGACGAGTGGCGGTGTCCGGCGCGGGCGTGCTCACCAGCGCGGATTCCTGCTCGGCGTCGCTATTCGCCAGGACATTCTCGTCGTCAGTGGGCAGCGGCGCGGCCGGAGCGTCCTGACTTTCATGGCTGGTCTTTGGCATGTCGGTCTCCAAGGTAGTAGAAGCGATGACGTTGGTGCTCCGTGCCGGCATCCGTGCCTTGACGCCCGTTGCCCGAATTTTCCAAGGCTCCAGGTCACGGTGTCCGGGCCTGGAGCCTGTCGGGCTCTTCGGGAATTAGTTGTTTTTTATCGACGGGTTCGTATTGGTCTGCGTGAGGGATGTCTTGTTGGACTGGTAGACCACACCGCCGATGGTGGCGCTCAGCTGATAGATCCAGTCGCCTGCCGTGCTGGCGCTGTTGTTGAGGTCGCTCATCGTCAGCTGGTTGCCGTTTGCCTGCAGCACGGGGGAGCCGAAGATGCCGGCAGGTGGCGGCGTGCCGACCCAGGCGAAACCAGGTTCCGGATCGCTTTGCGTATTGAACGATCCCGAGGCCGCATTGCCGGTCAGCTGCCAGGTGATGGTTTGCGCGTTGGGACTACGGCTGACGTGGTTCGCACCGTTACTCTGATCGATATCGAGATACGGCGGGGTTGTGCTCGTGTCGAGCTTGACATTGAGATTGTTCGGCATGATGGATTCCTTGGTAATGAGGGTTTGATCCGATACCGCGCTTGCCGGTGTTGCCCATCCCCTGTTCGTTGCGCTCGGCCTTACCGGCGAGCGTTGGTGTCGGTTGCCGCCAGCAGTTTCTGCTGGAATGCCGTATTGACCGGATAATCGATCCGCTCGCGTCGCAGCACGGCCAGCAGCGCCGCATCGCGGTAGCCGCTGCTCCACAGTTGCCGGATCACGGCCTGCGCCTCGGCTTTCATGCGCAGCACCAGCAGCGCCTCGACCTGCAACGCCAGCAGACGCGGATCGTCATCGCCGCTTTTCACCGCCTGCATCGCGTTCAAGGCATCGCTGCGCAGTTGCCGAGTGGCCCGCGCCCCATCGGATACCGCCGCGAGCAAAAGCTGCGCTCCCGCCATCGCCAGCAGGGTGGCGCGGTCGTCGGGCTGCTTGACGAACAAGGGGGCGAGGATCGCCAGTGCAGCCTGCGCCTGCCTGCGCGCTGCGTCGGTCTGGCCGGACGCCTGCAATTGCGCAGCCTGCTCAAGCTGCGCCTCGGCGAACTCGCGCTGCCTGCCGACGTTCGCCGGATCCTGTTTCGTCAAGGCAAGGAAAATGGCCAGCGACTGCGCAGTCAGCGTCTGAGCCGCGGGCAGATCGCCGCTCAAGCGCCGCAGCCGGCCCAACTGCGAGGAATACAGCGCCAGATGCTCCTGGAAGCTGGTATTGCCCGGATCGACCTTCGTCAGTTGCCCGGCGATGTCGACCGCCTGTTGCAGATCGCGCATGCCCGCTTCGATGTCGCCGGTCAGGGCCAGCGTGCGCCCCAGAATGGCGCGAACCGTAAGCATGCTCTCGCGCTGGTCGTTGTCCCTTGGGTCGTGCGCGGAGAGCGCGGTTTCGATCGTGTCGTCGGCGGCGTATTCGGCGACAGCTGTTGCAAGGTCGCCGCGCATCAATGCCAGCTTGCCGAGATTGTTGTGCGCGCCGCCCAATTCCAACGCCCACTCGGTGTTGCCGGGTTTGGCAGCCACCAGTTTCCGCGACAACACCAGCGCCCTGCGGTAGTGGCCGGCTGCCTCGTCCAACTGACCGCGCGCTTCAAGCACATGGCCGATGTTGTTGTCCAGCATGGCCAGTTCGTACTGCAAGGGCAGGTTATCCGCGACATTCGACCCGACACGCTGCAGAACGGTTTGCGCCGACACAAAACTCCGTTGCGCCGCATCCAGCTGTCCCTGATACCAGTGGGTCATGCCGACGAAGGTCAATACTCTTGCATAGGCGTGCTGCCGCGAGGCGTCTGCGGGAGCCGCCTCCGCCAGCGTGGCCGCGAGCTTCGAGGCCGCCCGAAACGACTCCATCGCCGCCGGCAGATGGCCCTGGTCCAGCCGTACGATGCCGATCTTCTCCAGCGCCTTGGCGCGCTGCACGAGCGCCTCGTCGGTGACGTCGGTGCTCGGCAGCGACTGGAAATAGTTCATCGCGTGATCATCCACCGCCTCCATGATGTCCAGACGCTGCACCTGCGCCAGCTTGTCGTTGAGATCGCCCAGCATGAAATTGACCAGGCCCTCGGCCTGCTTCTGCCGGCGCTCGGCGGCCTGGCTGGCGACCACCGCGGCGTGGCGGGCGATCATGGCGGTGATCGCCAGGGTGGTGGTCGCCGCCATCACGATCAGCGCCAGCGTGGCCAGCGCGGCCATGCGCCGGGCGCGTCGCTGCAATTCGCGCCGCTTCAGCGCATCGAAGCCGAGGTCCAGCATGCCGGCGATCAGCTTCAGCTTGGCATTGGTCTTGCCGTCCTTGCCTGCGCGCGCGTCGGCGGCGATCGGCTCGGTGCGCTCGTGGCTCAACGCACCGTCGGCGCCGAGTTGGTGACGCAACGCCGGCGCGAAACATTCCTCGGCGGCGCGGCCGGGCAGCTCGCTCGCGCCGGGTTCGCCATCGACGATCAGGCAGAAGATGCGCTCACTGCGGCCGAGCCGCTTGAACGCCAGCACCTCCTCGTTGACCCAGTGCGAAGTCGCCGAGTTCGGCGAGCAGATCACCAGCAGGTTGGCCGATTGCGCCAATGCCTCGTTGACCTTGCAGCCGAGATCGGTGGCACTGGCCAGCTCGTCGCGATCGCGGAAGATCGGCGCAAGGCGGCCGGGGATCTCGCCGAACGCCGTCGTCTGGCCGACTAGGCGCTTCGGAACCGCGTAGGTTTCCAGCGCCCGATGCAGCCAGCCCGCCCAGGCCTTGTCCCGGTGGCTGTAGCTGATGAAGGCGCGGTACCGGAATGCCGGCACCGCGGAAGCTTGCGTCATGACGCATTGCTCCCGCACGAGGTGACGCATTCCCTTGCCGGGAAGTCCCCATCCACTCGACCTGGCCCCGGACGCCGGCCAGTCAGGACACGCCAGCAGGCACCCGTGACGCGGGACAATAGCACCAGAAATGTGATGCAGTTCACATTTTTTAAGGTTTGGAGGCGATTTTCGAGGCTTGAAACAGCGCAACCGCCCTCCGGCGCCGGCACTCAAACCACCGCATTCCGCTGGTCAAACCGCCAGGGCTACACGCCCTCTGGCTTTCCGTTCCGGGCCCCTGGTGCATGGCGACAGCGGCCGGGTGCAGAATGTGGCCACCATGAAAAGCCTGCCAATGGGAGGAATTTGCTTCTCGGCTGCCGCCCTGCTGCTGGCCGCGGCGGGAACGGCCGGCGCGCAGAACATCTACAAATGCACACAGGGCGGACAGGTCGCCTACACCGATCACCCCTGCCCGAACGGCAGCGGCGAGCTGCTGCACCGGGCCGACGACACCGAAGTCATCGACCGCTACCTGCGCCTGGGCCAGGACGACCTGGCGAAACGCTATGCGGATTCACGCCATCTCGAAATGCTCTACCAGCAGCGGCTGGATGCCCGCCAGCAGGCGGCGGACGAGAAGGCCCGGCGTCAGGCCGACGAGGCTTACGACGCCGAACAACGCGCCCAGGAAGCTCAGCAGCAGGCGCTGGCCGACCAGGACGCCGAGCGCGAGCGATTACAGGCCGAGAACGACGCGCTGCGGCAGCAGAACGACGAATACCAGGAACAGCTGACCCAGCCGATCTACAACGGTCCGGTCTATTGGGGCGGTGCACCGTATCCGTATCCCCATCGCCGCCACGACAGCGGTCACCACCCCCCACCGGTATCGGACAAACCGATATTTCACCCGTGCAAGCAACTGGCCGGCGGCCGGACCCAGTGTTGAAGGGATCAACCTAGCGTTTTTCCGCCACCGGGGTGAAGTAAAGGTCCTGGTAGTCGTAGCTGAAGTCGGCCAGCGGCGAGATTGCCTGCATCGTCATGTGGTCGACGCTGCCGTCGGGGCGCAATGCGAAGGTGACGTAGGCATCCTCCAGGCCGGGCTTGCTCCAGTGCGTGCGGAAGGTGTCGTATTGCACGTGCTCCAGCGCACCCTGCATGCCTGGCGTGCGATCCATGCTGAGGCGCATGCCGTCCTTGCCGCGGCTGATCGTGGCCGTGCCGTACCAGGGGTCGCTGAACACGCCCGCATAACCTGCCGGTGGCAGTGACGGGCCGCGTTCGGGATGGGTCTTCGCCTGCCGCGCCTGGATCGCCTTCAGCGCGGCGGCGATGCCGAGCTCGTCCACCTGCCGGTAGTTGCCGATCCAGTCGGTGGGCGGCAGTCCGAGGTAGTGGTCGAGCAGATGGTAGAACGTCGCCATCAGGGTGCCGGCGTCCTCGGCATTGAGCATGATCGCGAACGCGACGTGCCGCTCCGGAAGGATCGCCACCACCGAATACGCGCCCAGCACACCGCCGGTATGCATGACGATCCGATGGCCGCGGTAATCACGCACGAACAGGCCCAGCGCATAAGCCTGGTAGGCCGGCCGGGTCAACGCCAGCGAAGCCGGTGGCGCATCGATCGGCACCAGGGTCTGCGGTGTCCACAGCGCCTGCGATGCCGCTTCGCTGAACAGGCGCTTGTCGCCATCGAGCGCGCCATGCGCCAACTGCACGCGCAGCCAGTGCGTCATGTCGTCGGCGCTGACCCGCAACGCGCCAGCCGGGGCGCAGACATCGCCCGACAATACGGTGCCCAGCACCGACGGCGGCCCCATGCCGCGCACCGGCCCGGAGATCTTGCCGTGCAGCGACACGCTGTCCGGTCCCGGCACATCGAGGCTGGTCAAGGTATCGCGCATGCCCATGGGCGACAGCATGTGCCGTTGCACGAAATCCTCCCAGCGCTCGCCCGACACCGCCTCGACCAGTTCGCCGGCGACGCTGTACAGCACGTTGTCGTAGGCGAAGCCGCTACGGAAACCGGTGGCCGGCTTCAGATGCCGGATCGCGTGCACCAGCTCGGCGCGCGAACGGGTGGTCGAGGGCAGGAACATCAGGTCGCCCTGGCCCAGGCCAAGCCCACTGCGGTGCACCAGCAGGTCGGTGATCGTCATGTGCTGCGACGTGTACGCGTCGTACATGCGGAACCCTGGCAGCTTGTCGACCACCAGGTCGTCCCAGTGCAATTTGCCCTGGTCGACCAGGATCGCCAGCGCCGCCGCGGTGAAGGCCTTGGTGTTGGAGCCGATCGGGAAGACGGTGTGCGCGTCGACGCGTTCGGGCGCACCGAGTTTCCTGATGCCGTAGACGTGGGTGGCGGCCTGCCCGTCCTCGACGATCGCCACCGCCATGCCCGGCGTGTCGAACGCCTTCATCGCCCGCGCGGCGAAGGCGTCCAGGTCCTGCGGCGCGGCGGCCCATGCCGGTGCAGCGATGACAGCCAATGCGCCTGCCACAAACGGTACCAGGAGCCGGCGCAGTGACAGCCGTGCGAACTTGCAGGTCATGGGGTTTCCTCGTTCGATGATGCCGCCGTCGTCAGCGCCGCTTTGCCGGCTTCTTTCCGCCGCCGTCCTTGGCCTTGCCCGGCTTGCTTCCGCCACCCGCGGACAGCGACGGTCCGTCGTAGCCGATGAATTTCTGCCGCAACTCGGTGATGTCGCCGACGCGCCCGAGTATGTCGCCCGTCTCTCGGATCACCGCGTTGATCAACAGGCTGAACAGGCTGGTAAGCGTGCCGAAGCTGTGCCACGCACGGCCCGTCTGCACCGGAATCATCAGCACGTGCGGGGTCAGCTGGCGCGCCCAATAGCACTGCGTGTCGGTGATGATCAGCAGCGGGATGCCGCGCTCCACCACCTCCTCGGCCAGCAGGCGGAAATGGCGCGAATAGCGGCGTATGTCGATCAGCACCACGCAGCTCTTTTCGGTCGAATCCAGCAGCATGCCGGTATAGGAACCATCGGCGCCCGATTCGAACGAAACGCGCGGCCGCACGTGCTGCAGCGAGGCGGCGAGGCCCAGCCCAAGGAACGATCCGTGCTGAAAGCTGGCCACCGACACGCGATCGGCCGACACCAACATCTTCACGATGGGCGCCCATTCCTCGGTGCGCGCCAGTGCGTAGACATCGTTCAGGCTGCGGATCTCCGCCTGCAGGCTCTCGCTGACGTAGTCGGCATCGGCGGACGGCTCGGCGATCTTGTACAGCTGCATCCATGGCGCATCGCCGCGCAGCTCCTCCTTCAGGTCGCCGACACCGGCATAGCCGAGGTTGCGCAGGAACCGTCCCACCGTCATCGCGCTCACGCCGACCCGCTTGCCCAGCGACGCCGCCGTCTCGAACGGTATGCCGCTGATGTTGTGCAGCAGGTAGCTGGCGATCTTCTGCTCGGAGGTGGTGAACGTGTCCCACCGGCTTTTCAGTTTTTTCTGCAGGTCCTTGGTCATCGTCATCCGCTTATCTGGCCATTGCCATGGCGGCGCCCGCCGCTCCATGACTTTCCACGTCGCCCAGGCGACGGCCCAGCATATACAACAGCGTGGCCGACACGGCGGCGACCGCCGCGATCAGGGCGAAGAACCAGGCGTGGCTGAGCTGGCTCCACAGCGTGCCCAGCGCGCCGGCCAGCAGGTTGCCGAAGAAGCCGGCGAAGAACCAGGTGGCGATACTGGTGGCGCGAAAACCCTCCGGCGCCATGCGTCCAAACAGGCCAAGGCCCACCGGCAGGATGTAAAGCTCGCCGGTGGTCATCAACACGAACCAGCCGACCAGCCAGATCCAGCTCGCGCGCGTGCCATGCGCGTCACACCAGGCCGCGACCAACGCAAGCATCAGATAAGACGCACCGACGATCGCCGCACCGAAGGCCATCTTGCCCAGCCACGGCGTTTCCACGCCGCGTTTCGCCAGCCGCGCCCAACGCGCCACCAGCAACGGCGTGAAGGCGAACACGATCAGCGAGTCCAGCGCCTGGAACCAGGTCATCGGGATCGTCCAGCCGGCCGCAATTTCGCGGTCCACGCCGCTGTCGGCCCACAGCGCGATGGTGTTGCCGACCTGCTCGTACGCACCGCGGAAAATCACGACGATCGCGGCGATGCCGATCAGCAACGCGAAGCGGTCGCGCGCGGCGCGATCGAGCGGAGGCCGGGCCGCGCGCACCGTGCCGCGGCGCGCCGGTTCGGCAGGGAGATAACGGGCGCCGGCCAAGTAGATCACCAGCGACAACAGCATGCCGAAGCCCGCGGCGGCAAAACCCCAGTGCCAGCCGAAACCTTCGCCCAGCGTGCCGCATACCAGCGGCGCAAGGAACGCGCCGAGATTCACGCCCACGTAGTAGATGTTGTACGCACTCTTGCTGCGTGGATCGCCGTCGCGGTAAAGCCCTTCGATCTGGCTGGCCAGGCTGGGCAGGAACAGGCCGTTGCCCAGCGCGATCGTGACCAGCGCCGGATAGAACAACGGCTCGGACGCCATCATGAAGTGTCCCATCGCCATCGTCGCGCCGCCGATCATCACCGCGTTGCGCTTGCCCAGCCAGCGGTCGGCCACCATGCCGCCGAACACCGGCGTGAAATACACGAAGGCTGCATAGGCGCCGTAGACCAGCGAGGCGTGCTCCTGCCCCAGGTCCAGGTGCTTGGTCATGTAATAGACCAGCAGCGCGCGCATGCCGAAGAAGGAGAACATCTCCCACATTTCGGTGAGGAACAGCACGCTCAGGCCGCGCGGGTGGCCGAACCAGTTCTTGTCGCGTGCTGGGATCATGCGGTCAGACATGTGCGCGATGTCGCTCCCCTGTCGTTGCCGTCGCCACTAGGCAGCGGCGGCCTGCGGGCCACCCCATACCGCATCGTCGCACCAGATCCGGCCGTCCTCATAGGTCGCCGACGGCTGCGGATCGCCGCGCAGGAATACCGGGCCGTCCAGATCCACCACCTTGCACAACTGCCCCAGCACGAAAGCCGGCGCCATCGCCAGCGACGAACCTGACATGTTGCCGACCATCAGCTCGAAACCGAGCCCGCGCGCCTGCTCGGCCATGGCCAGCGCCTCGGTGAGGCCGCCGCACTTGTCCAGCTTGATGTTGATCATGCCAACGCGGCCGACCAGCGACGGCAGGTCGTGGTGATCCTGCACACTCTCGTCGGCAGCGATCATGATCGGGCTGTCCAGCCCGTCGAGCCAGGCTTCGCTGCCGATCGGAAACGGTTGCTCCACCACGGCGATTCTTGCGTCCACCAGCGCCGGCAACAGGTGCGCAAACGATTCACGGGTGAAGCCCTGGTTGGCGTCGACCATGATCCACGCGTCCGGGCACGCCGCGCGCACCGCGCGCACGCGATCCGCATTGAGCCCGTCGTCGGTGAGCTTGAGCTTGAGCGCGCGCGCGGCGGGAAAGCCGCGTGCCGCGTCGGCCATCGTCGCCGGCTCGGCGGCGCCGACAGTGAACGTGGTCAGCAACGGTCGCGGCGCATCCAGCCCCGCCAGCATCCACACGGGCCGGCCGGCGCGCTTGGCCTCCAGGTCCCACAACGCGCAATCGATCGCGTTGCGCGCGCCGCCGGCGGGCAGCAGTTGCAGCAACTGCTGCCGGGTCACGCCGGCCTCGATCCGCTCGCGCAACGCCTCGACCTGCGCCTGCATCGAGACCGGCGTGTCGTCGTGGTAATAGACGCCCAGCGCCTCGCCCCGACCGGCATGGCTACCCTCCTGCAGGCTGACCACCAGCGCATCGAATACGTCGAAGGTATAGCCGGTGATATGGAACGGCACCTTCAATGCCCATTTCTCGAGCCGCGTGTGCAACTTCATGATCTCTCCTTGTTGATCCGTGCCGGTGCGCTGGACGGGTATTGCCCGTCAGAACCGCACGTTGAAGCTGACCAGCCCGAACGCGACGATGAACCACGCCAGGTAGATCGCCGCCAGCGCCAGCAGGGTTTCGCCGGCACGCACCCAGCGGCCGCACCGCGGAGCCATCCACGCGCGCACGGCATGCACCACCACCGCCAACGCACCCAGCAGCCCCACCACACCGAGCACATGGAGCAGGTACAGCCACCCCGTGCCCGAGCCATCCAGCAACAGGCTTTCGTCGGCCGACGTGATGCCGATGAACGACAGCCAGCCGACCACCACGATCACCAACGCCAGCACACCGAGCCGCGACAGCCGCCGCGTGCGGCGCTGCCGATCGCTCAACTCCAGCGTCCGCCGGTAGTGCCTGCGCACCCACCAGCCGACGAACCAGGTCAGCAGCGTCGCCAGCAGCACCACGATCGACAGTCCCATCAGCGGGCCGACCACGCCCATGCTCTTCGCTGCCGAAACGCGCTGGAACACGAACACCGGCACTTCGGCATCGCTGGCCCAGTAGCGGATGCCGCCCTGCGCGTCGGCGACGAATGCCAGCTGCGACTTGCCGTTCACCTCGCTGTAGTGCAGCGGGCCGGTTTCATGCCATTGCAGCGGCTTGCCCGCGTAGTCGTTGAGCATCGACACGCTCAGCGTGCCATCGGGTTTCGCGGACACGTGCACCTGGCCGAACAGGTACAGCATGCGTAACGCGCTGTCATTGCGCCGGCTGGCCTGGTACCAGCCGGCCACGCGCGCGGCATCGACCTTCGCGGTGGCCACCGTCGCCGGCGTCGGCGCCGCCTGCGGGAAATAGCGGTCGAGGAAGGCCTGGAAGATCGCCTTGCGGATCACGTGCGCACTACCCGCGTCACCGGCGCTGTTGAACGACATGAAGATGCCGACGTTTGCATCCAGCAGCAGGTGCAGGTCGCTGTGGAACACGATGGTGTCCCCGCCATGGCCGATGATCCGCTGACCGTTGCGGTCTTCCTGGTAGAAACCGAGATCGAAGCCGGCCAGCCCGGGTGCGGCGGTGTGCTGCGGGCTGTGCATCAGCTCGGCGGTGGCCTGCTGCAGGATCCGCGTGTCGCCGAAGCGGCCGCCCTGCAGCTGGGCGATCATGAAGTTCGCCATGTCCGTCGCACTGCTGCTCATCGCGCCAGCCGGCGCCGGGTCGACCAGCTCGAACGGCTGCGGCTTGCCGTCAGAGGCGCTCTTGTAGCCCTTGGCCATCAGCGGCGCCAACGGCGGCGGCAGCGGCATCGCGAAGCTCGAATGATGCATGCCCAGCGGCTCGAAGATGTGCTTCTGCACGTAGTCGTCGAAGCTCTCGCCGGACACGCGCTGCACGATGTAGCCGGCCAGGCCGCAGCCGTAGTTGGAATACGCCACGATCTCGCCCGGCGCAAAGATGCGCGCGGGGATGTGCGTCTTCAGGTAGCGCTCGAGGTTGACGTCCTCGGGCTTCCTCGGCAGCAGGCCCCGCGCGGTGTCCTCGAAGCCCGCGGTATGCGTCATCAGCTGGCGCAGGGTGACCGGCTTGCCATCGCGCGGCGGGATCTTGAAGTCGAGGTAGTCGTTGACGTCATGGTCCAGGTCCAGCTTGCCCTGCTCCACCTGCTGCATCACCGCCGTCCAGGTAAACAGCTTGGACGTCGAGCCAGGCCGGAACAGCGTGGTCTCGGGCGACACCGGCGTGCGCTTCTCCAGGTCGGCGTAACCGTAGCCGCGGGCGAACAGCAGCTTGCCGTCCTTGACCACCGAGATCACGCCGCCGGCGATATCGCCGCGCTGGATCATGTACGGCACCATGCCGTCGAGGAAGGTCGACAAGTCGTCCGCTGTCATCACGTGCGGCGTGCCCGGCGACGTGGCTGTGGTCATCACGGCGCCAGTGGGCGCCGGTGATGGCGGAAGCACCGCCGAACTGGCGGATGCGGGATTCGCTACGGGCGGCACCTGCGCCATCGCGAAGCCAGCGACGCAGGTGATGGCGAACGCCGCGATGGATTTCGCATAGCGGTTCATGGACGCACTCCGGCAAGGGTTCGTTGGAAGGACATGCTCAGAAATCCACGCTCGCCGAAATACCCACGGTGCGTGGCGCCACATAAGCGGCACTGAACGGATTCGCGTTCGGGTCGGTGGTTTGCGCAGCGATCGCCGTGATGCCGCGTTCGTTGGTCAGGTTCTTGACGTAAGCCTTGAACGTCCAGTTGGCGTAGTTGACGCCGGCGCGCAGGTCGATGCCGTCGTAGCTGGGAACCTCCCAGCGTGGCCCCGGCACCGCGCGGAAATCGGAGACGCGCGAACCGATGAAGCGGTAGCTGCCGCCGACGAAGCCTGACCACCCCGAAGCCAGCGGAAAGTCGTAGTCCACGCCCACGCTCGCATTCCACTTCGGCACGTACGGCAGGCGATCGCCCTTGTAGCCGAACAATCCCGCTTGCGTATCCGCGGCCAGTTTCGCGTCGGTCCAGCTGGCATTGGCCGACAGCATCAGGCCGCGTACGGGTGCGAACTGCCATGCCGCTTCGAGGCCCTGGCTCTTCGCCTTGCCGCCATTGCCGAGGAAGCCGAAGCCACCGGCGCTGACGGTCAACTGGATCTGGCTCCAGTCGATGTAGAACGCCGCCACGTCGAACGTCATGCGCCGATCGAGCACGGTCGACTTGAAGCCAAGCTCATAGCTCACCAGCTTGTCGGGACCGAAGGTCAGCGGTGCGCCCAGGCCCGGCGGCACGCCCACGTTCGGGCCGCCCGGACGGAAGCCCGAGGCGACACGCACGTACGCCATCATGTCGTCGCTGAATTTGTAGCTGGGATTGAACAGGAAGGTAGTCGGGCTGTCCGAGCCGCGGATGGTGAAGTTGGTCGGCCCGACCAGCAGGCCGTCGCCGGTCTGCGTGTACGCCGTGCGGTCCTTCGTGTACCGCGCGCCCACCAGCACGCTCAGCTGCGATGTCGCGTGCCAGGTCACGTCGCCGTAGGCGGCCCATTCGGTGAAGATCGCCGGCCCCACGCCGATGTCCGCCAGCTGCGGCAGCGCGATCGGCTCGCCGGTGGTCGCGTCGAAGCTCGCCATGTGCTGGAAGTTGTGGCTGTGCTCGCGCGTGTAGAACACGCCGGCGCGCCACTCCAGCGTCTGCGTCTCGGGCGACTGCAGGCGCAGTTCCTGGGTGAACTTGCCCAGCGTGATGGTGTTGTCCAGCGCATAGCCCCCGTTGGCCAGGCCGAACAGCGGGTTCAGGAGCGGCCCGTAGGCCTGCGTATAGTCGACGTCCGAGTGCATCGCCTCCGTGCTGTAGGTGCTCGACGAAATGAACCGCGCCCAACCCAGGTCGGCGTTCAGCGAGGCGTCGTACATCCGGTACTTCACCTTGAACATTCCCGTGCTGGCGGCGCGGTCCTGCTGCAGGTCGCCGTGCAGCGGCTGCAGGGTGTCGCGGTCCACGTCGACGCCGACGTTCGCCAGGCCGTCGCTGGAGAGGTTTTGCGCCAGCGCGGACAATTTCAGCGACACGCTATCGCTGGGCGTCCACAACACCTGGGCGCGTGCACCGCTCACCTTGGCGCCGTTGACGTCGGACCGGCCGGTGTTGCTGTTGTCGACGTAGCCCGGATCGTTGCGCTGGTAGGCGTTGACGCGCAGGCCGAGCTGGTCCTTCACCAGCGGCAGGTTGACCATGGCGCGGCTACTGAATCCGCTGTCGCCGCCGGACACGCTGCTGAAACCGGCGCCCACGCGGGCTGAAGCCACCGAGCTGTCCGGCGGCGTGGTGACGAACTTCACCAGACCGCCCAGCGTGTTCGAACCGTACAGCGTGCCCTGCGGACCACGCAGCACTTCGATGCGCTGCAGGTCGTCGGGATCGATGTCCGGCGTGAGCACGCCGCCGGCGGCATATATCGTGCTCGATCCGTACGGCGCATCGTCGATGTACGTGCCCACCGTCGCGTTGCCCTGGCCGCTGCCGGAGGTGATGCCGCGCAGCACCAGTTGGGTCCAGCCCTGGCCGTTCGAAATCAGGTTGAGGCCGGGCACCCGCGTGGCGTAGTCGGCAAAGCCGACCGCGCTTTCGCGTTCGAGCTGCAGGCCTTGCAGCGCCGATACCGCCATCGGCACCTCCTGCAGGCGCTCGCTGCGCTTGTTGGCGGTGACCACGACGGTGCCCAGGTTGGTCGGCGCCGTGCTGCTGGAGGCAGGTCCCGCTTGCTGCTCCGCGTCCGCGGCAGCCGGGTTGCCCGATCCATCGCTGGCGGCCACTCGCGCCGCGTCATCCGGGCCAGCCGGGTCCAGTGGTTGTGCTGTGACACCGAACGACCCCAGCAAGGCCATGCCAATGGCGATGCAGATGCAGCGGCGGCCGTACTGCAGATGGCGAAGCTCCATGACGTTCTCCCCCCGGGATGGTCGTGTGGACAGCCCACGATCGCAGTGTTATCTTATTAACATTATTGTGTCAATGATATTTTGATATCACAACGGTACACCATGCGTTCGCTGACCACCGGCGCATCAGCAAGAAGGCCGGCATGCGGTCCGCCGGCGCACCGTCGAACGGCTTGCCGTCATCGCTCATCTATGAAGTTTGGCTTCCCCTCTGGCAGGAACGGGCGCAACTCGCCAGCGCCATCGCACTGCTCAAGCGCCTCGTCGACTCGCGAACGGCTCTTCGCCCGAATGCCACGCCCCAGAGACTTTCAAAGCCCCAGTGGCGCCCGGCTTCCCACTCTTCACTTGAACCGGTGGATGAAACCGATCCGGAAGCCGCCGGGCAGCCAGCTGACGATCAGCGGCGAATCCCGGTGCGCCGCCCACAGGCCGACCCCGGTGCCGAGCGCGGCACCGACCAGCACGTCGCTCTGCCAATGGCCGTGCGTCTTCACCCGGGCCACCGCGTCGTAGGCTGGCAGCAGGGCCAGCGCGTACACGGCCGGGTGGTCGCGGCCGTAGGTGACGATGAACGGCGTGACCGCCGCCGATATCGCCGCCACTTCCCCGCTGGGGAAGCTCTCGGCATGGCTGCCGGCGAAGAAGCGATCGGGGTTGTCGCTCTGCGAAGGCCGCTCGCGCTGGAACGTGTATTTCATCGCCTCGGCACCGACGCTGGTGATCACCATGGCATCCACCGAGCGCCAGAACGTGTCGCCCAACTGGTCGTTGTCGCCGAAAACCAGGGCGCCGCCGACGACCGTGGTGATCGTGCCGTAGATCAGCACATCCTGGTTGGTGCGTTTCCAGATGCCGCTGTCGTCGTAGTGGACGCGGTGGTCGATCCCGAACGGACCGCCTCCCGCATGGGCGACGCCTGAAATCAGGATGGCGGCGGCGCACAGCCAGAATCGCAATGCAGGCATCTCGCGGCTCCCACATGGCAGGCATCGCCTGTCTTCCTTACCCGCAAGCTACGCGGCCCGGCTTTCAGCACGCTTAGGGGACGTCCTCCCGGAGAGGGATGAACTGGCGGCTTGCCGGACGAAATCATGGCCCTATTGACGCGGCATCGCCCTGCGAGGACAGTCGGAACACGGGACAGATGGCTCAATGCGGGACGTCGCACAACGCGATTCCGTGATGCTCCAAGGAGGTCACCATGAAACGGTTCCAAACCACCCTGCTTTTCGGAATGCTGTCGGTCGCGGCAAGCGCGGCCCTGGCGTCCTCGGGCTCGCTCAACGAATTCAGGCCCAAGGTCATGCCGGTGCTGGTGCAGGTGAACGCCCACGGCAAGGTCACCGACGCCTCGCCGGCGATGGAGCTCTCGCCGCGACTGCGCCGGCTGCTGCTGCAGAACCTGGATGAAATGATCGTCAAGCCGGCGACCGACCACGGGCGCCCCGTGTCCAGCCAGTTCGTGGCCAACCTGGCCCTGCGCACGACGCCTCGCACCGAAGGCAGCTACGACGCCCAGTTTGTCTTCGTATCAAGCTCGCCGGTGCCGTCGGGCTCCTGGTACTGGGTCCATATCGACGGTCATCGGCTGGCGCTGGCGAGCCGGGATTCCATCAACCGCGGAGCGCGGATCCGATTCAACGACGGCCGGAGAATGGACCGGTCCTCGAACCCCATGAACTACCGGTCCGCACCGACCCCGCTCATCCAGAACGCCACCCGCAGCGCACCCAGCCCCGCACCTGCACGCGCGCCCGGGCACGGCCACTGACACCTGCCAAGGAGTGACATGAAAAGGCCCGCCGCCAACGACGGGCCTTTTGTCTTGGAGGGACGGCTTACGCCCCCAGCAACACCCGATTCATCCGCTGCACGAACGCCGACGGATCCGGCAACTGGGCGCCCGCCGCAATCTCCGCCTGTTCCAGCAGCAGCGTAGCCAGGTCCTTCGCCTTCGCCTCGTCGGTCTCGGCTTCGACGCGCTTCAGCAGCGCATGCTGCGGATTGATCTCCAGCGTCGGCTTGCTCTCGGGCATCTCCTGTCCCGCTTCGCGCAGCAGGCGAGCGAGATGCGGGGCCATTTCGTAGTCGCTGAGCGCGAGGCACGACGGCGAGTCGGTCAGACGGGCTGACACCTTGACCTCGCCCACGCGGTCGCCGAGCAGGTCCTTCAGCTTCTTCAGCAGCGGCTCGGCTTCTTTCGTCGCCTCTTCCTGCTTCTTCTTGTCGGCCTCGTCCAGCGGCACGTCGCCCTTGGCGACGCTCTTGAGCTTCTTGCCGTCGTACTCGCTCAAGCTGCCGATCATCCACTCGTCGATGCGGTCGGACATCAGCAGCACTTCGATGCCCTTGGCCTTGAACGCTTCCAGTTGCGGGCTGCCGAAGGCGGCGGCGTAGCTGTCGGCGGTGATGTACCAGAT